>ERZ778503.141-NODE-141-length-58816-cov-6.901652_pt1 | contig 58816 bp, 42 predicted proteins | sample MGYA00510047_ERZ778503 | MGnify/ENA primary metagenome ERZ778503 (study PRJEB29527, sample SAMN07138965) | mouse gut metagenome | material: feces | host: mouse | place: China:Nanjing | collected 2016-01-25 ... | reverse complement strand
TAGGCATACTAATAATTTACTGGGTGACCCTGAATTTGAGGTATGGCTTGGAGTTCCTAAGGATGATAAGTATTCAATTATTAATTCTTCTACATCTTATACTATTTCTGGTACCAATCTAAAGGGTTGCGTTGTAACGTCGTATAATGGCAAATCTATTATTAGATCTGACTATGTTGTTCAACCGTTGTCTAAGGTTACGTTCGATATAGGACCGAACGCATCTCCAAGCAGCAATAACGATTTGCTTATATCAGTATGGAAAACAGGTAGTTTGCCTTTTTTTAAACTGTGTGCAAATAATGTTCGGCTATTGAATGTGACAAAAACCTATTCATTGCCATATGTTGACATTAAACAGACTTCCAATAATATTTGTAAGTTCATTATCTTAACTGGGGCAACGCTAAATCTATTATCTGCAACAGATATACAAGCTGATAATGCCTTTACAATATCAGGAGGAATTCTAAACCTTGAAGGAGAGGCGGTTAAATTGACAGGCTCGAACTCATTCAGAAATGGTAGGGTACAAGCAAAAGCGGACTGTTTAACTTTAGATGGGAATTTTTTCATGGAGAATTGTACTCTTGAAGTTCCTTCAAAGTGGTAATTCTAAAGATGATAAATCCATCAATGATTTGTAGAAGGATATGGGGATATTTATAATGTTCTTATAACCTTGCTATCAACTGAATATGATGCCGCTGGATGATGATGAAGCGTCAAAGGCCGGCGGCATCATCAATAAACACATTAAGTTTATGAGAAATTATACTAAACATATGCTTATGGCACTCCTCCTGTTAGGAGGAGTTGCTACAGGGGCAGCCAAAGGGTATGTATGGGGCAAAACGGGGGAGTCGTGCATGTATATATCGGATGAAATGAACATGCAGTTTGACAAGCTTTCCGGACAGTCGAATGATATGGTACTGAGATGGTGTCACTTCAGTACCACAAATACTGACATTGAGATTCCGGCGTATCTTCCCTCTCCGGATGATGCAATGGTGGTGTATCCCATAGTGGAAATTGACAGGAATGCCTTCACCGATGGAATCACTTCCGGGAAAAAACATGAGGATATCTACAAGACTGACTATCCTACGGATGCATATTACGTAATCTGTGAACTGACCTCCATTTCCCTGCCGGAAACAATTGTAAGAATTGGCGACATGGCTTTTGCCGGTGCCCATTCCCTTAAGGAGATTACATTTCCTTCTTCGGCAACAGAAATCGGAGAGGAATGTCTTTATTGGTCAGGTGGGTTGGAACAGGTAGTGCTCCCGGCCTCTATAAAGACAGTACCTAATGGTTTTGTGGCAATGTCGCGCAACCTTAAGGAATGCGAGTTGCCTGCAAGTGTGGAGAAAATCGGGACACGGGCATTCTTCCGCTGCAACTCCATGACAAAAATACATATCCCTGCCGGAGTTAGGGAAATAGGCGACGATGCCTATACGGCATTGGTGAGTCTGGAGAATTTTGAGGTTGACCCGGCCAACGAATGGTATTGCGCCCCCGACGGGATACTGCTCGACAAGGAGATGAAAACCCTGATAGCATGGCCGTTCGCCCGCAAGGATGTGAAGGTGCCGGAGGGGGTGGAGCGCATTGCCGGCGAAGCCCTCAACTGGGGTTTTGAACTCACGTCGCTCGACCTTCCCGAAAGCCTTACCGATATAAGCAACACCACATTCCGCTATGATACATCTCTTAAAAGTGTGACTGTGAAATCTACTCAACCTCCGGCATGTGCGGAAACGAGCGAGGACTGTATGTTTGCCGAAGAGGTGTATGCTAATGCCGAGCTATGGGTGCCGGAGGAATCAGTAGACGAATATAGGGCGCATCCCGTATGGGGCAAATTCAACCGCATCAACGGAGAGTCAGTCGGAGTAGAAAAGGTGTCGGCCACAGAGGAAGAAGCAGTCTATTACTCACTTGACGGACAGAAGGTGGATAACCCCGAGCACGGTCAGATACTGATACGCCGCATCGGCGGCGCAGCCGAGAAGGTGCGCTACTGAGGTTTCGGCTCTATGAGATAAAACTCACCGGCCCGCAGACATTGTGGGTCGGTGAGAATTAGTCATACGGATTATAAAAAACTTAAAGAGAGAATATTATGCGTGCTATAATTACATACTGTCTGATAGTCATTGGATTGCTTTCGTCACTTCCGGCAAAGGGTTTCCATCGCGAACCGGAAGGAGCTGTCAAAATAGGGGATTTCTGGTATTCAATCCTGTCGGAAGAGGACGGAACTGCTGAATTTGCGGGATTTGATGAAACATATTTCGGTATGTCGGAGGGGGATGATCATCTTGAGGTCCCCTCCACAGTGAGATTCCCCTCCAATCCGGATAAGGAATACGTTGTGGTGAGTATTGGTGAAGAAGCGTGTAGATTATCCATGCCCGGAATACCTGACATATACACCACTATATACACCAGAGGTTGCTGTTGGTTTACTCCACTTGATAGCATTACGATTCCCGAAACGGTGACTTCTATAGGAGCTGGTGCGTTTATGGGAAGTCGTTTTTCCGAATTCATATTCCCGGAAACTATAAAAGAGATAGGTAATGGATGTATATCTTGGTCATATGGATTGACAAAGGTTGTGCTGCCATCCCATACAAAGGAGATCCCTGCTGACCTGTGCTGTTATTGTTATTCGTTATGTGATTTCGACATATCGGAAAATGTGGAGAAAATCGGAGCAGGAGCATTCTTCCGGTGCAACAATATGAAAAGGGTTTATATCCCTGCCGGAGTCCGGGAAATAGGCGACGATGCCTATACGGCATTGGTGAGCCTGGAGAATTTCGAGGTTGACCCCGCCAACGAATGGTATTGCGCCCCCGACGGGATACTGCTCGACAAGGAGATGAAGACCCTGATAGCATGGCCGTTCGCCCGCAAGGATGTCAAGGTGCCGGAGGGGGTGGAGCGCATTGCCGGCGAAGCCCTCAACTGGGGTTTTGAACTCACGTCGCTCGACCTTCCTGAAAGCCTTACCGATATCAGCAACACCACATTCCGCTATGATGAAAGTCTTGAGAAAGTCACCGTAAGGTCGCTTGTCCCCCCTGCCTGTGCGGAAAATGAATCCGGCAACGAGTTCATGTTTAATAAAAATGTATATGCAAATGCCGAGCTATGGGTGCCGGAAGAATCAGTAGACGAATACAGGGCACATCCGGTCTGGGGGAAGTTTAAGAAAATCCGCATGACTGTCGGAGTAGATAAGTTATCAGCTGCAGAGGAAGAAGCTGTATACTACTCACTTGACGGACAGAAGGTGGATAATCCCGAGCGCGGTCAGATACTGATACGCCGCATCGGCGGCGCAGCCGAAAAAGTGCGCTACTGAGCGTGTACGCATTGATGAAATAACAGAAATCCTGCGTGGCAGCGGCCAATATGGTAGCTGCCCCGAATCATGGCCGGGCATCAGCTGCCCGGCTCTCTCATATCTGAACGGAGGCACAACGATTATTGGGATTTTTTTGTTAACTTTGTAGGTCAATCCCGAAAGTTATGAAAAATCACGATAATATAGATACTCACGATGACGTATGCACCCCCGGCATTGCCGAAATGCCGGGCGATGTGCGATGGGGTGTGCTGTTTGACCTCGACGGCGTACTCATCGACAGCGAACATGAGTACACTCGCATCTGGGAACGCATAAACCGCGAATTCCCGACCGACGTACCCAACTTCGCCGAGCGCATCAAAGGGACCACCCTCGAAAACATACTCGCCACCCACTACCCCGATCCCGAGACACGCAAGAGGGTAGAGGCACGTTTGCTTGAAGAGGAGGCGAAAATGGTGTATACCTACCTCCCCGGAGCCAAAGAACTGCTCGACGACCTCAAGCGCCACAACGTGCCCACAGCGCTCTTCACCAGCAGCAACGGGATAAAGATGGCGCACCTCTACAAAGACCTCCCCGACATACGCCAATACTTCCGGGCCATCATCACAGGCGACATGGTAAGGCATTCCAAACCGGATCCCGAAGGTTATCTGATGGCCGCCAAATCCCTCGGCCTCACCGACGGGCACTGGGTAGTGGTGGAAGACTCGCTCCAGGGAGTAAAGGCCGGAGAAGCCTCCGGAGGAGCAGTGCTTGGTGTAGCCGGGACATTACCCCCGCTCACCCTGGCACCGCACAGCGACGAAGTGACCGACACCCTGCAGGGAGTCACCGCAGAATCACTCCGCAAACTCATCAAAACATAACATAAGGGAAGATGGCGGGCAACATACCATTGGCCGAACGGATGCGGCCGCAGACACTCGACAACTACATCGGACAGCGCCACCTCGTGGGTCCGGGAGGAGTGATACGCTCGATGATCGACACCGGGCGCATCAACTCATTCATACTCTGGGGACCTCCGGGAGTAGGGAAAACCACACTTGCCCGCATCATCGCCAACGCCACAGAGGCCGACTTCTATACACTGAGCGCCGTCACCTCAGGAGTGAAAGATGTGCGCGAAGTAATCGACCGCTGTGAGAAGGCCGGGCGGAGCATGTTTGCCAAATCCCGTCCGATACTATTCATTGACGAGATACACCGCTTCAATAAATCTCAGCAGGACTCCCTGCTCGGGGCCGTAGAGAAGGGGGTGCTCACATTAATCGGGGCCACTACGGAGAATCCATCTTTCGAAGTGATACGTCCGCTCCTTTCGCGCGCCCAGGTGTATACACTCAAATCACTTGAAAAAGACGACTTGCAGCAACTGCTTGACCACACCGTAGCCACTGATCCGATACTACTGGCCCGGCAGGTGGAAATAAAATCGACTGAAGCACTTTTTCGCTTCGCCGGAGGGGATGCCCGCAAACTCCTCAACATAATCGACCTCATAGAGCAGTCGGCCCCAGACGGAGCGCCGATTGTGATAGACGATGCCACCGTGATCGACAGACTGCAGGAAAACCCTGCCGCCTACGACCGGAACGGCGAATTGCATTATGACATAATATCCGCATTTATCAAATCAGTCCGCGGCAGTGATCCGGATGCGGCGCTATATTGGCTGGCCCGTATGGTGGCCGGTGGCGAAGACCCCGCCTTCATAGCCCGGCGCCTCGTGATCCTTGCAGCGGAAGACATCGGACTGGCCAACCCCAACGCCCTTCTGCTCGCCAATGCCACCTTTGATGCGCTGCAGAAAATCGGATGGCCGGAGGGGCGCATAATCCTGGCGGAATGCACAGTATATCTTGCCACATCCCCTAAGAGCAACACCGCCTACATGGGTATAGCGGCCGCCCTCGAAGAGGTGGGGCGCTCAGGCAACCTCCCGGTGCCGTTGCATCTGCGTAACGCCCCGACACAATTGATGAAAGAACTTGGCTACCACGAAGGGTATAAATACTCCCACGACTACGCCAACAACTACTCCGAGCAGCTCTATCTCCCCGAAGCCATAGCCGGGCGCCGCTTCTGGCAGGCCGGCGCCAACGCTTCGGAATCCAGAATGCAGCAGCGTATGGAAGAAATCAGAAAGAAATGAGAGAGACAACCGAATTGCGCCTCACACCTCAGGAGGCAGCCGACCCGGCCGAGATACGCAGGGTGGCGGCGCGGTCGCTCGGCCTGTCGGCAGAGCGTGTCAACGACGTGCGCATAGCGCGCCGCTCGATTGACGCCCGCAAGAAAGACATATTGGTTAACCTTACAGTATCCGTAGCCACAGGCGATGATCTCACGGCCCTGCCTCCTCTCACACCCGTAGAGTTCCACACTCTGCCGGAGGAAGCTCCTGTAGTGCTGATAGTAGGCGCCGGCCCTGCCGGACTCTTCGCGGCCCTTCGGGCGCTGGAGCACGGGATGCGCCCAGTGTTGCTGGAACGCGGACACGATGTAGACACCCGTCGAATCGATATCGCCGAGATGAGTCGCAACGGAGAAGTGAATCCTGAATCCAACTACTGCTTCGGCGAAGGAGGCGCCGGCACATTTTCAGACGGCAAACTCTATACACGCTCCAAAAAACGAGGCGACAATGATGCTGTGATGCAGCTCCTGGTGCAGTTCGGCGCCAAAGAAGAGATTCTCTGCGATTCGCATCCTCATATAGGCAGCGACCTGCTGCCTCATATAATCAAGCACATACGCGAGAAAATCATTGAATGCGGAGGAGAGGTGCGGTTTGCGACATGTGCAGACTCCCTGATACTGACCGACACAGCCGACGGCAAACGTCGTGCCGAAGGCGTGGTGCTTGCCGGAGGCGAGCGCCTGTACGGCCCTGTGATACTCGCCACCGGTCATTCAGCCCGCGACACCATACGCCGCCTGCACGCACAGGGTGTGGAGATGGAGGCCAAAGGCTTTGCCATGGGAGTGCGGCTTGAGCACCCTGCATCGCTCATCGACCGTCTGCAATACCACTCGCCCGATGGTAAGGGAAAATACCTCCCCACTGCAGAATACAACTATGTCACCCAGGTCGACGGACGCGGAGTCTACAGTTTCTGCATGTGTCCGGGCGGGGTGGTGGTGCCCGCCATGTCGGCGCCTGGCGAAAGCGTGGTCAACGGCATGTCGGCCTCTGCCCGCGGAGGGCGCTGGAGTAACTCGGGCATGGTAGTCGAGATACGCCCCGGCGACTATCCCGAATATGAGCGCTACGGCGTATTCCAGCTCCTCGAACTTCAGGCCGACCTCGAACGCCGCTTCTTCCGCGCCGCCGCCGATACCCTTAAGGCGCCTGCACAGCGCATGACCGACTTTGTGGCCGGGCGCCCCTCGGCCGACTTGCCGGCCTCGTCATATCCCGCCGGCCTTGTGCCGGGTAGAGTCGACCGTCTGTTGCCTCCCGGCATAGCCGGAAGACTGCAGAAAGGATTCCGCACCTTCGGCTTCAAAAGTAAGGGATTCCTTACATCCGAGGCTACTGTAATAGGACTTGAAAGCCGCACAAGTTCTCCGGTGCGACTGCCCCGCGACCGCGAGACGATGCAGCACATAGGGATAGCCGGGCTATATCCGGCCGGCGAAGGAGCAGGATATGCCGGCGGTATAATATCGGCAGCTATTGACGGCCGCCGCTGCATCGATGCCCTTGCCCGAAGCATGGGGATTGTAGCCGAAGACACAGCGGCTTCTTCCGAAGCCACATCCGGCATCGGGCGATAAACAGAGATATTGTCCGAATGCAAAAAAATGATTAAATTTGCAATATGAGCGTGATTCTCAATATAGATACCGCCTCCAGAATATGTTCGGTGGCGGTAAGCATGGACGGTATGATCGATTTTCATATAGAATCGGAAGAAGGGATGCAGCATGCTTCGCTTCTGGCCGGTTATGTCGACCGTTGTCTGCAACATATTTCCCGCCGCGAGCTGCAGCTTGATGCAGTGGCGGTGAGCATCGGTCCGGGAAGCTATACCGGACTGCGTATCGGTCTGTCATTGGCCAAAGGGCTATGTTTCGCCAACGACATTCCTCTGATCGGGGTGTCGACACTTGAGCTACTTGCCGTCAAGGGGATGTTCGGGCTTCGCGATGCCGAGGGAGACGAGATACTTGTGCCGATGATTGACGCACGCCGCATGGAGGTATACACAGCCGCCTACGACTTTGCTCTTCATCCTGTCATGGAGCCACTTCCGCTGATACTTGACGAGAATTCCTACGCAGGGTTGCCCGCCGACAGACGCATCGTATTCATAGGCGACGGTGTCGACAAGGCTCGCGAAGTGGTGCGCCATCCAGGCGCCCTCTTTCTCACCAATGCCATGCCCCTGGCCATCGACATGGTGGCTCTCTCGGAGCGTGCGTTCCGTCAGGGCGACTTCATGGACACGGCCTACGGAGTGCCTTGTTATATGAAAGAATACCAGGCCACTACGCCTAAAAACAAAGTGCTGTGCGGCACAGGAAAATAATCCGACTACAAATGACCCAAGAAATGATTCCCGAGATATTGTCTGAAAACTCCTTTAAATTCATCCCATACAACACCGGGATGCCCCATCTGCCGCTCCCTGAATACGGTCGTAATATACAGAATATGGTAGACTACTGCGTGGGAATCCCCGACCGTGAGGAGCGCACCGTGTGCGCTCATGCCATAGTGGGAGTGATGCGTACGCTGTTTCCTAAGAACGTGGGGGAAAACGGTGACATGAAGAAATTCTGGGACCATCTTAATATCATGGCCCGCTTCGAACTCGACATCGACTTCCCTTGTGAGGTGGTGACTGTCGACACGGTCAATCCGCGTCCGGCGCAGTTGCGGTATGAGAAGTCGCCGATACGCAACAGGCAGTATGGGCGCAGTCTGGAGAATATTGTGAAAATAGTCTCCATGATGGAGCCTGGCGAAGAGCGCGATCGTCTTATTTCCATGATAGCCCATCAGATGAAAAAACTTCTGCTGACCCATAATCCGGATGGTGTGGACAATGCCCGCATACTCCGCGACCTTTACAACTACTCCGAGGGGCGCATTGACCTTGATCCTAACCGATATATCCTGCATGAATTTCAGGATGTGACCCCCGTAGCGAAGGGGAAGAAGGGGCGCAACAAGAAAAACCGGCTCTGAGAGTGCCGGCTGATGCCGCGACGCCCCGGCCAACCGGGATATCCATAAACAAACATGAAGTAAGTGCTTGAATTTAATTTATGCAATTACGGGCTTGCCTTTTAGTCGATTGAGTTGCGTGGAGGAGCAGAATATCAACATATTCCGCCGCGCGACAAGCCGAGGCCGCAAGAAAGAAGCCGCATGCTTCATAATCCGATACGATAAGTAAAATAGAACACCTACTTATCGTTTAAATTTGAATACTTACCGTAAAGAGAGAAGAAGATACTACAGATGGGTACATTCATAGTAGAAGGAGGCAACAAGCTCTCGGGCACCATACGTCCGCAGGGTGCCAAGAACGAGGCGCTTGAAGTGATATGCGCCACACTGCTCACATCCGAGAAGGTGACAATATCGAATCTTCCCGACATACTGGACGTAAGAAATCTTATAAGTCTGCTTGCAGACCTTGGGGTGAAAGTAAATTTTATCGATTCGCACACCTGCGAGTTCCAAGCCAGTGATCTCGACTTCAAATATATAGAGACCGCCGACTATCGGCGTCGGGCAGCTTCGCTGCGCGGCTCGGTGATGATAATCGGTCCGTTGCTGTCACGCTTCGGTCGCGCCGTGCTTCCCAAGCCGGGCGGTGACAAAATCGGTCGTCGTCGCCTCGACACTCATTTCCAGGGGATGATAAGCCTTGGCGCCGCCTTCGAATACGACAGCAAAGAGGGGCTTTATAAAATATCGGCTCCTGACGGGCTCGCGGGGCAGTATATGCTGCTTGACGAGGCTTCAGTCACCGGTACGGCAAATCTGATTATGGCCGCTGTCCTGGCCAAAGGCACGACCACAATATACAATGCCGCCTGCGAGCCGTATATCCAGCAGCTCTGCAGGATGCTCGTGTCAATGGGGGCCGACATCGAGGGGATAGGCAGCAATCTGCTTACAATCAACGGAGTGGAATCGCTCGGCGGCACTTCCCACACATGTCTTCCGGATATGATAGAGGTAGGGAGCTTTATAGGCATGGCTGCCATGACCGGGAGCGACATAGTGCTTGAAGACGTGAGTCTGCGTAATCTTGGAATAATGCCCGAGATGTTCCGCCGTCTTGGGGTAAACCTTCACATAGAAGGTGACAATATACGTGTCAGCCAGCCCGAAATCTACGAGATAGAGACCTTCATGGACGGGAGTATAATGACGTTTGCTGACGCTCCGTGGCCCGGACTTTCGCCGGATTTGCTGAGTATTTTCCTTGTAGTCGCAACCCAGGCCAGGGGAAGTGTGTTGATACATCAGAAGATGTTTGAATCGCGTCTCTTCTTTGTCGACAAACTAATTGACATGGGAGCCCGCATCATATTGTGCGACCCTCACCGAGCGGCAGTGATCGGAAGCGGTCGCTTCCAGTCGCTTCACGGCACTACGATGGTGTCGCCTGATATCCGCGCCGGAATCGCCATGCTGATTGCAGCTCTCGGCTCAACAGGCACAAGCCGCATACAGAATATCGACCAGATAGACCGCGGGTATGAGAATATAGAATCACGTCTGTGCGGCCTCGGTGCCAGCATAATCCGTGTCGACGACTGAGCATCGGTGTCCTACGGCCCGATTGAAGAGGCGCATGCCGCTATCCGGCTTGTAAAACGAAATACTTATGATTGAAGAGAAATCAATAATATCAGCAGGCAAATTCCTGAAGCCTCACGGTCTGAAAGGAGAACTCAATGTGCTTGTGGAGTTCGACTCTGAGATTCTTGAGGAAGATTATCCTATTATAGTGGATGTAGACGGGATATATGTGCCGTTCTATGCGGAGTCAGTGCGTCCGAAAGGGCATTTCAGCTCGCTCGTAAAGCTTCAGGGTGTGGACTCGCAGGAAGAGACCCGGCCGTTTGTCAACAAAGAATTCTATATGCTGCGCCGAGATGTGGCGGAGTTCCTTGATATAGATGAGGACGAAATAGGGATGGATGATGAATTCGTTGGATATAAGGTGTATGATGATGTACACGGTTATATAGGCACTGTCGAAGACGTAGACAGCAGCACCGCCAATATGCTTCTGCTTGTGCGTCCGGACGCCGAAGATGCCGACATTATCTATATCCCGTTTGATCCTGACTTCATCACAAGCATCGAAGAAAGCGAAGACAGAAGCGAACGCCGGATGAATCTCAACCTGCCGGCCGGACTGCTCGACCTCAATGCCTGAGGTCGGTGAAAGAGACCGGCGGAGCATTCTGCTCTGAAACCCGGCCGCTTCCATTTCTATGCCGCTATTCCGCCGCATAATGATAACATATTAAAAACTGAATTACCGCCATGTCGACAGAACTTGAATACGATGAAGACCGCGCAATAGAATTTATCCGCGAATATGTGGGTGAAAAGGTAAGCGCGCAGTATAGCGATGACGAGCTGCTATACGTAATCGACATCATCTGGGATTATTACGAACGCAAGGGCTTCACATCCCTCTCGCCCAAGGCCACAGAAAACGCCGAACTTGACGAATCTGACCTTCTTGCGTATGTGAAGAAAGAGCTTGCCGCCGACCGTGAGATTCTTATGGATCCCGCCGACCTCGACAAGATAATAAAAGGAGAACTTGACTATGAGGAATCGCTTGAAGACGCTGAGTAGGCCGATTGCAGCCATGATGCTCGGACTTTGTGCCATTCTCCCCGTATCGGCACAGAAGCCAGAGGAACTTGACGAGATGAGTTTCGCCGAAATCCTCAATTCAGTCGATCCGGGCAAACAGGTGGATCTCGTGCGCACATTCCAGGAGCGTGAGGCAAGCAGCGTCCTGCTGAAAAACCGTAACATAACCGAAGCCAACGGCTGCACGGTTGATGCGATACGCAACCGCGAGGTGCTCGTGGTCACTATCCCGGCCTCGAAACTGTTCGGACCCAACCAGACCGAACTCCTTGAATCCGCCGGGCGATTCCTTGAGCCGTTCCGACGTTATCTGAAAGAGCCTGACATGTACCGGGTGCTTGTGGTGATGCACACCGACAATACCGGCTCAGAGGCATATCGAGAGAATCTTACAGTAGAACGGGCTGAGGCCGTGGCCGACTGGTTTGAGGCAAGCGGCATCGACACCGAGTATCTCTTTCCATTCGCAATGAGCGACGACATACCTCTCGTGGCCAACGACTCATTTGAGAACCGTGAACGCAACCGTCGGCTCGAAATCTACCTTGTGCCAGGCGAGAAGATGATAGAAAAAGCCAAGAAGGGGCGTATCGCCCTCTGAACCGTTAAGAAATGACAGAAACATTGCACCACCTTCCTCCCACGCCCTGCTACGTGGTCGACGAGGCGCGTCTGCGCCGCAACATGCGCAAGCTCACCGATGCTTCCGCCCGCTCGGGGGTGAAGATAATAATGGCCTTCAAGGCCAACGCGCTCTGGAAGACATTCCCGATAATCGCCGAATACTTCACAGCCTCTACAGCCTCATCGCTCAACGAGATGAGGCTTTCTCTCGATTATTTAGGACACGATGTCTATGCCTATTGCCCAGTATATACGGAGCAGACCTTCCCAAAATTTCTTGAAGGCTGCACACACATCACATTCAATAGTGTGGCTCAGTTTGAAAAATTCTATCCGTCAATAAAAGCCTGGAACGACAAACACGCTGCTACTGACGGACACCATGTGTCGGCCGGACTGCGCATCAATCCGCATTGCAGTGTCATAGAGACGGATATCTACAATCCATCTCTGCCGGGAAGCCGTTTCGGCGTCGATGCCGACTCACTGCCGCATCTTCCAGAAGGGCTCGAAGGGCTGCATTTCCATGCATTGTGTGAATCCACCAGCTATGATCTCGAAAAAGTCATAGAAGCAGTAGAAGAGCAGTTCGGCCCGATGCTCGACCGTGTGAAATGGCTCAACATGGGGGGAGGCCACCTGATTACGCGCGAGGGATATGACGTAGATCACTTTGTGGAAATCACCCGTCGTCTGCGCGAGCGCCATCCCGGACTTGAACTTATCATCGAACCGGGAAGTGCCTTTACATGGCAGACAGGCGACCTGCACACCACAGTGCTTGATGTGGTGGAGAATGCGGGAGTGAGCACCGCCATAATAGATGCCTCTTTCGCCTGCCATATGCCCGACTGCCTTGAGATGCCTTATAAGCCCGGTATCGCAGAGGCCATCCCCGACGGCACTCCTGTGGCAGGGGAGGAATGGAGCTACCGCTTAGGGGGCAACTCATGCCTGAGTGGCGACTACGTTGGCGAATGGCGGTTTAGCCGACCTCTGAATGCCGGCGACCGCCTGACGCTGCTTGATATGAACCATTATACTACGGTAAAGACCAACATGTTTAACGGCATACAGCACCCTTCGATGTGGCTGCGCCGCGAAGACGGCACACTTGAGCTGCTGCGTGAATTCACTTATGAGGACTATCGCGACAGGATGGACTGACTCCTGCGGCGGAACTCAACGTGCCCCGGAATCAGTCGTAAGGCCCTGTCGCGACAGCGCACCGGGAAGCCCGATCATACTTAGGCGACATAGCGCGTCAGCCATATTATATACGGCGTGAAATATGAGCCATGCCGATTACATTACGGAAAAATGACAATACGCAATCTTCTTCTTATCCCCTTGATTGCCCTTATGCCTCTCAGCGCCTTCAGCTGGGGGCAGAAAGGGCATGACACCACAGCCGTCATAGCCGAGCGCCATCTTACGCCGGCCACACAGGCGGCTGTGACCGACCTGCTCGACGGCAAGTCTTTGGTGTATTACGCCAATTGGCCCGACAACGCATGTCATACTCCGGAATATGCCTATACGAAGACCTGGCATTACAAAAACATAGATGCCGGACAGAGTTATGCCGATGCACCTGACATACCGGAGGGTAATATCGTGGTGGCCCTCGAAGAGCAGTGCCGCGTGCTGGCCGATTCAGCATCCACTCGCCGGCAGAAATGGCTCGCCCTCGTGCTGACCGTACATTTTATGGGCGATCTGCATCAGCCGATGCACATGGGCCGTCTCTCCGACCGTGGAGGCAACAACCATAAAATCACATTCTTCGGAGCGCCCGCCAATCTACACAGTGTATGGGATACCGATCTCCCCGAAGCAGCCCATAAATGGAGCTATACCGAATGGGCCGACAATATCGACCGGGCTACCGAGGCGCAGACAGAAGAGATACTCTCCGGAGGCACCCCCGATCGATGGGGAGAGGAAACCTATGGAATAGTAGAGAAAGTCTATCACTCCACACCCGAAGGCACCGATGTGAGCTACGATTACATAGCTGAATGGACACCAGTAGTCGAAGACCGCTTTCTGCGTGGCGGATTGCGTCTGGCAGACCTGCTCAACGGGATATTCGACCCCGGCTATGTCAGGCTTAACCGCATAGATACCGACAATGAAGGGGAACAGTGAAGAGCCGGCTGCATGGCCACCGCTAAATCTGCCTCACGTGAGTCTTCGGATACGTCGCGAGGACGGGCTGGTAAAAGTGTTTGATTCCTTGAGAGGCAAATATGTGAATCTCACGCCTGAGGAATATGTGCGTCAGCACTTCGTGGCCTATCTCGGCGGCGAGTTGCATTACCCCGCCTCGCTGATGGCCAATGAAGTGTCCATCAGACTCAATCACACGGCAAAGCGTTGTGACACAGTGGTGTATGATGCATCGGGCCGGCCGTTCATGATTGTAGAGTATAAAGCTCCCGGCGTCAGAATCACCCAGAGTGTTTTTGACCAGATTGTGCGCTACAATATGCGGCTTCATGCCCGTTATCTGGTGGTATCCAACGGGTTCAGCCACTACTGCTGTGTGATGGACTATACCCGCGACACATATCACTTCATCCCCCGAATCCCCGATTATGCGGACGCCAACAATCCTTTCTCCGACAACTGATGTTGATGACCGACACCTCCGATACTTAAGATCCACCTAATGGAAGCTGAATACAACTATCTCGATCTGCTCAATCCCCAACAGCGCGAAGCTGTGGTTTATAAGGATGGTCCGGCCCTGGTGATAGCCGGTGCGGGATCAGGCAAGACTCGAGTGCTGACCTACAAGATAGTCGACCTCATACGCTCCGGCTACGAGCCGTGGCGCATTCTGGCACTCACTTTCACCAACAAGGCCGCCCGAGAGATGAAAGAGCGCATACGCGCCATCACAGGCGAGCGTGTGGCATCGCAGCTCTGGATGGGCACATTCCACTCAATCTTCCTGCGCATACTGCGGCGTCATGCCGGCCTTATAGGGTTCAAGCCGGGATTCACTATCTACGACACAACCGACACACGCTCCCTGATCAAATCGATAGTGAAGGATATGGGACTTGACGAAAAGGTGTACAAGCCCAATATGCTCGCCTCGCGTGTCTCCAATGCCAAAAATGCCCTCATCTCGGCTGAAATGTACAGGCGCGACCCTGATAATGAAACCGCCGACCGTCGTGCGAAACTGCCAATGCTCGGCAATATCTTCCAGATGTATGCCGACCGCTGCCGCATAGCCGGAGCGATGGACTTTGACGACATTCTCTACTACATGAATGTGCTGTTGCGCGATAATCCGGATCTTCTGCGTCATTATCAGGATTTCTTCCGCTACATACTCGTAGATGAATATCAGGACACCAACTTCGCCCAGCATCTCATCATATCGCAGCTTGCCGGCGACCGCCAGAATCTGTGTGTCGTGGGCGATGACGCGCAGAGCATCTACTCGTTCCGTGGAGCCAACATATCCAATATCCTCAATATGCAGTCGCGTTTCCCCGGCCTGCGTATATTCAAACTTGAGCGTAACTACCGGTCGACACAGAACATCATCAATGCGGCCGGATCGCTTATAGCCAAGAATACACGCCAGATGAAAAAGACTGTCTACAGCGAGAATGAACCTGGCGATTTAGTGGGAGTGCTCAGCACATACTCCGATATCGAGGAGGCCTACCTTGTGGCCAGCCTGATATCACGCTCGCATCTCACGGCCCACGATTCATATGAGGAATATGCCATACTCTATCGCACAAACTCTCAGAGCCGCGTGCTTGAGGAGTCGCTGCGCAAGCGCAACATACCGTATCGCATCTACGGAGGACTGTCGTTCTATCAGCGCAAAGAGATAAAGGATGCTATAAGCTACTTCCGTATGACCGTAAATCCCGATGATGATGAGGCATTGCGCCGCATCATCAATTATCCGGCACGCGGAATAGGGGAGACCACGATGAAGAAGCTCCAGGCCGCGGCCAATGACTCAGGCCGCAGCCTATGGCAACTGATATGTGCGCCCGCCGAGAATCCGGCTAATCTCAATGCCGGGACACTGCGGAAACTTGATTCTTTCCGCGGAATGGTGCAGGAATATCTCGATGATGTGGCGCGTGGCGCTTCGGCATATGAGGTGGCACAGCTTGTCTACAACCGTTCCGGAATACTCACCTGTCTCGCCCACGACACTACCCCCGAAAGCATATCGAAACAGGAGAACCTTCAGGAACTTCTCTCGGGACTGAAAGACTTCGTAGTCACGCGCGAGGAGTCGGGAGAGAAAGATACGGGTATGTCGGCATTCCTTAGCGAAGTGCAGCTTTCCAGTGACCAGGACGAGCAGCAGGATGGTGAAGAGCAGAAAGTGACCCTCATGACCGTGCATGCAGCCAAGGGCCTTGAATTCAAGCATATCTATGTGGTGGGGGTAGAAGAAGAACTGTTTCCCTCGGCCATGAGCATCGACTCTATGGCTCAGATAGAAGAGGAGCGGCGTCTGCTTTATGTGGCCATAACGCGTGCCAAAGAGACTTGCGTCATGACATATGCCACATCGCGATTCCGCAACGGCCAGACTGTAATGACGCGTCCGTCGCGCTTCCTTGCCGACATCGATCAGCGCTACATGCGTGTGCAGGCATCGTCGGATATCTCTGTCGCAGCCGGAAGCGGGGCATTTGCCAATCCGACAGTCAGTTACCGTCAGTCAGTCTTCGGCGGAGGGAGCGGTTTCGGCCGACCTGCCCCCGGGAACTCTGACGGATACGGTTCGTCGGGAGGATACAGCGGGGGAGACTTCAGTCAGGGAGGCGGTTACTCCCGGGGGCGCGGCAAATCACGCTCCACGTATTCATCCGGAGCCACAGGGGCCGGAAAGAAGGTGCGTCTCGCCACTGCTTCAGAGAAAGCCGAAAGCCGCCGGCAACTTTCCACAGAAAGCGGCACCCTATGTGTCGGAGCCCGCATACGCCACGAGCGCTTCGGCATAGGCACGGTGAAGAGTATCGAACATATCACCGACAATGACATGATAATCGTTGACTTCGGAGTGGTGGGCATTAAGAAACTTCTGCTTGGATTTGCTAAATTCACGATATTGTGATAACTTTGTCGTGCGGCTGGTGCGCCATATCAAGTGACGTGCCGCCGCATGACACCAGTGCGTCGCAGGCCGCGGCTTCCCCCGGCATACAATAAATGTTTCTTCATCTGCCCGATGTGACTTCCGATAGATGAAAGTCAAATCCAAACCTCTAAAAAAAGAACTGCATCATGGAAAAAGCTGATTTCCGGCGCAAGCCGGAGTGGCTCAAGATAAAACTTCCCCGAGGCTTCAAGACAAGCCAGGTTGTGGGGCTGCTGAATGAGAAAGGGTTGCACACAATCTGTTCGAGCGGCATGTGTCCCAACCGGGGCGAATGCTGGGGACGCGGCACTGCCACATTTATGATAGGAGGCAACATATGCACCCGCAACTGCCGTTTCTGCAACGTCACAACCGGGCACCCTCTCCCTATTGACGAAAAGGAGATAGAGGATATAGTGGAATCAGTGAAATCACTGGGATTGAAACATGTGGTCATCACATCGGTCGACCGCGATGACCTTCCCGACCTCGGAGCCTCCCATTGGGCGCGGATGATACGCACCCTTCGCCGCGAGTGTCCGGGAGTGACGATGGAAGTGCTGATTCCCGACTTCAAAGGTCGCCTCGACCTGGTGGATATGGTGATAGCAGAGCGTCCGGACGTAATCTCACATAATCTGGAGACAGTGCGCCGTCTTACGCCGGAAGTACGTACTTTCGCCACCTACGACACATCGCTCTCTGTAATAGCCCATATAGCGCAAAGCGGCATCCGTAGCAAAAGCGGCATCATGCTCGGACTTGGAGAGCAAGAAGATGAAATTCTCCAGACGATGGATGATTTGCTTGCCGCAGGGTGCGAGGTTATGACAATCGGCCAGTATCTCCAGCCCGCAAAAGACAACTATCCTCTTCAGGCATACATCACCCCTGAGAAATTTGCTGAATATGGGGAAATAGGCAGACGCAAAGGATTCCGTCACATAGAGTCGGCTCCGATGGTGCGCTCCAGCTATCATGCCGAGAAGCATGTGCTCTGATTCCCGCCACACGTTAGCACACTCCTCAATCAGATGATAAGATCTCCCTGCATTCGACAATGCGGGGAGATCTTATCATCTGATTGGGAGAGTAATGAAAATGAAAAAGCGGTGTGTCAGAATGACACATTCCGGAGGATTACTGATTTCTTTGCAGAAGCTGCAGCAGATGTGACGCGAGTCGGAGTGCCACCTCGGCTACCTGTATCGGCTTCCCTGTCTCACGGACGATCGAGGTCACTCCCTTGTCGGTAAACCCACAGGGATTGATAAGGCGGAACGCATCGAGGTCGGTGCTCACGTTTAGCGCCAGACCGTGCATAGTCACATATCGGCTGCACTTCACTCCGATGGCGCATATCTTGCGCTCTGCCGGAGTGCCGACGCCAATCCATACGCCCGTTGCACCCTCCACACGTTCCCCCGTGATGCCGTATTCGGCTATAGTGCGAATCACGGCTTCTTCGAGCAGATTGATATAGCTCTTGATGCCGAGATGCATCTGCTCAAGATCAATGACGGGGTAGACTACAAGCTGTCCCGGACCATGATAAGTGATATCGCCTCCGCGTTCGATACGGATGCACTCGATGCCGCGTCTCTCAAGTTCGGAGGCCATGATGATATTGGCTTCATCTCCATGCCGGCCAAGAGTAATCACCGGCTGGTGCTCCAGCAATAGGATGTGTCCCTCCGTCGGGATACCACCTTTACGCTTTATGCCGACCATTGTGTCAAACAGAGTGCGCTGGCGTTGCCACATCTCCCGATAGGGTTGCGGGGAGTCGAGGAATTCAGTTTTTATAATCATTGCGCTTTGTAGTCGGCTTCACGTTCCAGCACGAGTTTCACTTCCTGGAAAAGTTTTGAAGCAAATACGAAATCATTCAGACTGTGCGACTTGCTGCGGAATATGTTTTTATCGTTGCCAATCCAGTCGCAATGACCCTTGTTGATAAACACGATATTCTCACCTATCCCCAGCACAGAGTTCATGTCATGGGTATTGATGATGGTGGTCATGCCATATTCATGGGTGATGTCGCTGAGTAGCTCATCGATCAGGATTGAAGTCTTCGGGTCGAGCCCGGAGTTGGGTTCATCGCAGAAGAGATACTTCGGATTGAGCGCAATAGCGCGGGCTATGGCCACACGCTTCTGCATACCGCCCGAGATTTCCGACGGATATTTATTGTTGGCATTCGTAAGTCCGACGCGGTCGATGCAGAACTGCGCCCGTTCGAGCTGCCCGGCGTGCGACAGGGGAGAAAACATCTTCAACGGGAACATCACATTGCCCAGCACAGTCTCATTGTCAAACAGAGCGGAGCCCTGGAATAGCATTCCTATTTCGGTGCGCAGCTGGCGGCGCTCGTCATTGTTCATGTTACGGATGGCGCGGCCATCATACAGGATTTGCCCTTCTTCGGGTTGCAGCAGCCCGATGAGACATTTCATGAACACGGTCTTGCCCGACCCCGACTGACCTATAATCAGGTTGGTTTTGCCCGTTTCGAAGGTGGCGTTTATATCATACAGTATCCTTTGGCCGTCAAACCACTTGGATATATTCTCGGCTTTAATCATACATGTCGGATTTATAGACAGAAGGGGAGTCCTTCAGTCAGGAGAAGAGAAAAGATGGAAAGAAGGATAATCCTTCAATAATAGGGAGATCCATTGGAGAGGGAGAGAGTTGGAGTTCAGAGAGGGAGAGCCATTGGAAGAGGGGAGACACAGGAGGGGGTAGAGAGTCTCTGTAATGGAGGAATCCGGGATTTATTCCAGCAGGAGCTTGGTGAGGATTACGTCGGCAAGTAGTATCAGGATTGAACTTGACACGACGGCATTAGTGCTTGCCTTGCCTACCTCGAGCGCGCCACCCTTGACGTAATAGCCGTAAAAGGCAGCAATCGAAGTGATTAGGAATGCAAATACCACGGTCTTGATTATACCATACCAGACATACCATTCATTGAAGAACGACTGAATGCCGAAGATATAGTTTTCCACAGTCAGCATCGAAGTGAACTCAGCGATAAACCATCCGCCGACCAGCCCGAAGAACATCGAGAACACGCATAGCACAGGCACAAACAGTATGAATCCCATAATCTTCGGCATCACGATGTAATTGGCCGAATTGATACCCATGATATCCATTGCGTCAATCTGCTCGGTGACGCGCATCGTGCCTATTTCAGAAGCGATATTGGAGCCGACTTTGCCTGCGAGAATCAGACACATCATGGTGCTTGAGAACTCCAGCAGCAGAATCTCTCTTGTGGCAAGACCTGTGGAATAAGAAGGTATAAGCGGCGATACGATATTGAGAGTCATCTGGATGCAGATTACCGCACCGATGAATAGCGATATTATTAGCACGAGTGGAATTGAATCCACCCCCAGCTTATTTATCTCAAACAGCAGATTGCTGAAAAACACCCTCCACTTGTCGGGCGTCCGGAAGACTTGTGTCAGAAACATGCAGTACTTTCCGAATGTCTTTATCGACGATACTATCATTTTGAATCACAGTTTAATTATAAAGAGCCTGCAGCGTCGTGAGCATTTCTAACATGCTGTAAATGCGCATAATGCCGCACCCTCCGGAATCCAGATTAAGGAGCGTGTATTAACGCTCCGGAGCGGATGCCGGAGGCTTAGACTCCGATTTCTCCGCAAATTTACAAATTCTCTCGCAATAATTTGCTAAATTTGTGAAATTAAACCGAACTTCACAGCTATGCTTATTATAGGAATCGCAGGTGGCACAGGCTCCGGCAAGACCACCGTAGTACGCAAAATCATAGAATCGCTGCCCAAAGATGAGGTGGCGGTGATATCTCAGGACTGTTACTACAACCATAATCCTCACATACCTCTCGAAGAGCGTCAGAAGATGAACTACGATGAGCCGGCAGCCATTGACTGGAGTCTGCTGACTCGCCAGCTTCGCGAACTCAAGGCCGGCTGCGCCATCGACATGCCAACCTACGACTTCATCACCTGCTCGCGCCAGAAGGAGACAATTCATGTGGAACCACGCGAGGTGGTGGTAGTGGAAGGAATCCTTGTGCTGACAGATCGTGAGCTGCGCGACATGATGGACGTAAAGGTATTTGTAGACGCCGACCCCGACGACCGTCTGATACGCGTAATCCACCGCGACTGCATCGAGCGCGGCCGTACGCCGCAGATAGTGATTGACCGCTATCAGGCCGTGTTGAAGCCGATGCACGAGCTGCATATCGAGCCTTCCAAACGTTATGCAGATCTGATTATTCCTCAGGGCGGCCACAACCGTGTGGCCATCAAGCTGCTTACCGACTATATACGGTCGCTTCTCCCGTCGTTTTATGAAAGCAAAAGATAAGTGCAGATGTGGTTCAGATCAAAAAAAGAGAAATCAGCCTCCGAATCCGGTATTCTGCCCCAAGAGATAGCAGCAGCAGAGCGTGATGAAGCAGCCGCAGGCGGCGATGCCCCCGCCCTGCGTGCCGAGCTTACGACTGAGACAACTGTAGCGCCTGATGGAGAGGAAACGGAGAGCCTGCTTGCAGAGCCGCATCCCGGAGTGCTGCGCACCCGCGACCTTGTGAAGCGCTACGGACGCCGCACTGTGGCCAATCAGGTCAGCATCGAGGTGACTCAGGGTGAAATCGTAGGGTTACTCGGCCCCAACGGAGCCGGGAAGACCACAACCTTCTATATGACCACCGGACTCATTACCCCGAATGCCGGAAAAATCTACCTCGACGATAAGGATATCACCTCCCTGCCTGTCTACCGTCGCGCGCAACTCGGAATAGGTTATCTGGCGCAGGAGGCATCCGTATTCCGCAAACTATCGGTAGAAGACAATATCCGCGCTGTGCTTGAGATGACTGACATGACGCGTCAGGAACAGCATGAGAAACTGGAGTCGCTCATTGAGGAATTTTCACTTCAGAAAGTACGCAAAAACCTTGGCGACCGTCTTTCGGGCGGCGAACGCCGCCGCACGGAGATTGCACGCTGTCTGGCAATCAGCCCGAAATTCATCATGCTCGACGAGCCGTTTGCCGGAGTCGACCCGATTGCGGTGGAGGAGATACAGTCGGTGGTGTACAAGCTTAAAGACAGAAACATCGGGATTCTTATCACCGACCATAACGCTCCGGAGACACTCTCCATCACCGACCGTGCTTACCTTCTCTTTGAAGGACGCATATTATTCCAGGGTACATCGGAGGAACTGGCCGAGAATCCAGTGGTGCGTGAGAAATACCTTGGACGCAACTTCATGTTCCGTCGCAAACGCTTCGACTGAACCGCATCCGTCGTGATGCGGAATTAAGATTGCGCGATGCCGGAGATGTGTAGATAATCAACACAGATTATGACGACAAAACACCCTACTTATGTGCCGACGCCCGACTCCGGTCGGTTGCTGCGCACCCTGCTGATTCTGGCGGGAGTATTCTTCGTGATGATAATCATAGCCGGCTCGCTCGGCGCGTGGCTGAGCGGATTTATGGAGCCTGCCACACGCGGCTGCTATCTGATGCAATCGGCAGTGCAGGCCCTGGTGGCTTTCGTTGGCACGGCAGTGATTACGGCCAGACTGACATCCGGACATCCCTGGAAATTCTTAGGGATGGCCTGCCCATGCACTGTGCGCCATTTAATAGGCGTGATTATAGTGTTTCTTATCGGATTTCCCTTTATAAATCAAATTATCTATTATAACTCACTTCTGCATCTTCCGGACTGCATGGCCGGGATAGAGCAATGGATGGTGGCGATGGAGGAGGTGAATGCGGAGGTGACGCGCAAGGTGCTCTCCGGCAGCAGTGTGGCCGACCTTATTTCAGGTGTGCTGGTGGTGGGGGTGCTTACCGGACTTGGTGAGGAACTTTTGTTCAGGGGCACCTTACAGCAGGCCATGACACGCGACACCCGTCTGGGCGTATGGTCAATATGGATTACGGCCGCCGTTTTTTCTGCCGTGCATCTGCAGTTTTTCGGTTTCTTCCCGCGGTTGCTGCTCGGAGCTTTCTTCGGGTATCTAATTTACTTTACGGGGTCGATATGGCCCGGGGTATTCGCCCATGCCCTCAACAATTCGATAGTAGTGGCATCGGCGTGGAGATCTCCCGGAATGCTTGCCGGGAATGTCACAGATACAGTGGCAGGCGAGACATTCAGCGCCGACACGATAGGAGTGAGCTTCGATGGAATCCCCTGGATTGCAATCGCAAGTATGGTGGCTCTGGCTCTGTTCTTCAGGTATGGCTGCCGCTATTTCTTTTCCCGGCCGACTCATCGGTCTTCGGGCAATAAGCGAGTGCATGAATTTTAACTATAAGTAAGTGTCCGGATCATGTCTTAACACTTAAAACTGACATTTATGGCAGCTCAGAAGACACAGGAAGTGGAATTCCGCAAGATATTGACAGACATACGTAATGGAGTCATAGCTCCGGTATATCTGCTTATGGGTGACGAACCCTACTACATCGACCTGCTCATCGAAGCGCTTGAGAAGCATGTAGTGGCTGAAGATGAACGCGACTTCAACCTCACCACCATCTATGGGAAAGATGCTGAAATCCCGTCGCTGATAGCAGCCTGCCAGCAGTATCCGTTCATGTCTGACCGCAAGCTCGTGCTGCTCAAAGAGGCTCAGGCTATGGAAAAGGCCAAGGTTAAACTTGAAGGACTTGCCGACTACGTGGCTTGTCCCACCGATGGCAATGTGCTTGCAGTGGCCTTCAAAGGAGATAGTCTGAACGCCAATAGTCGGCTTATGAAGATGGCCGACAAAGCCGGAGCCGTGATATTCAAGAGTCCGCGACTTCGCGACAACCAGCTTGACAGCGTGATAAAAGATTATTGCAATGTCAGAAAAATCGGTATCGATGGCAAGGCTGTGGAAATGCTGAAGGAATTCCTCGGCACGTCACTCTCCAGACTCTTCGGAGAAATAGAGAAATTGCGTGTGGCCGGAGGAAAAGACATGACACGCATCACACCCGAATTGATAGAGAAGAATATTGGAATGTCGAAAGACTATAACAACTTCGAACTCTGCCATTCGCTTGGAGTGCGCGACTACGACCGCTGTATGCGCATCGTGAAATATTTCGCTTCAAATCCGCGTCAGAATCCGGTGGTGATGATCACATCGTCTCTATTCTCTTTTTTCTTAAAGATTTTTATCGGACTGATGTCGAAAGACAAGTCTGAAAGTTCGCTTATGGCCGTGATGCAGGTGCCGAATCAATATATATTCCGCACTGAATTCGTTCTGGCATTGAGAAATTACACAGCCGCGCAAGTCGCCGGAATAATCAGCATGCTCAGAGAACTCGACACCAAATCGAAGGGCATCGGGTCGAACCAGAATGAATATGAACTTCTGAAGGAGTTGATATTCAAGATATTTGCCAAGCGTTGACGGTGATTCCGGCTATGGGCTGAGCGACATTCGGGCCTGGGGTCATTAGAGATTATAAAATAGAGACACATAAATCATGATAATATACTTCTCAGGCACCGGCAACAGTCGCGCCGTAGCCACTATGCTTGCCGCACGGACTTCCGACAACGTGTATCCCCTGATGGCACTTCCTCCGGCCGAGGCTGAGTGGAATGGCCGGCGTCTGGTCTTCGTATGTCCGGTATATTCATGGGGTATTCCTCAATTGGTGCTTACTTATATCCGCAGTCTTTCACATCGTTTTATTGCAGATGCTCGCCGGCATAAGGTATGGGTTGTGCTTACTTGCGGCGATGAAACCGGGCGAGCCCCCGAAATGATTGAACGCACGCTTAGCGAGCGAGGTCTTCCGGTCTCCGGAATATGGGACGTGCGGATGCCCAACAACTATGTGCTGCTTCCGGGCTTTGATGTCGACCCCGTCGAGGTGGAGCGGGAGAAACTTGCGCGATTCCCTGCCCGGGCGGAAGAGATAGCCGGCTGCATACTTGCCGGCCGGGAGTGTCGTGATTTCACAGCCGGGAGCTGGCCCGGAGTGAAGACCCGACTGGTATATCCGCTCTTTAAGCGGCTGGGAATCATCCCGTCGCGCTGGAAAGCCTCGGATGCCTGTGTGGGGTGCGGTCGATGCCGTGATGCCTGTCCGATGAGGAATGTGTCGCTTGACTCCGACCGTCAGCCCGTATGGGGGAAACAGTGTGTGAGCTGCCTGGCCTGTTATCATGTGTGTCCGCGGCATGCCGTGGGCTACGGAAAGGCCACACGCGCCAAAGGGCAGTACTTCTATCCGCATACCAACAGCCACGATAAGCCCTGAATGGAAAAGAAAGCCTATTATACATATAATCCGGCCACCGACAACTTTGAGCGCGTGTATCCCACGCTCAAAGACCGTCTGAGCCATGTCATGCGCCTGCTTCTGATGTCGGTACTCATAGGCGGAGCGCTATTTGCGATGGCGTATTTCGGATTCGCCAACCGCACAGAGCGCGAACTGCGCGAAGAGAATGTCAGGCTTCGCACTCAATACAATGTGCTCGAACGCCGTCTCAACGCCTCAATGAAGGTGATGGAAAAGGTACGCAATCGTGACGACAACTTCTATCGCGTCATGATGCAGATGGAACCTATGACAGTGAGCCGGCGTAATGCCGGATTCGACTATGAGCGCAGCTACTCATCAATGCGCGGCATCACTGATGAGGCTCTTGTCGGGATGCTGAGCAGTCAGATTGACTTGCTCGACCGTCAGCTGTATTCGCAGAGCCAGTCGTTTGACCAGTTGCGCGCGGCCGCCGCCGACCAGAAAGGGAAACTTGACCATGTGCCCGGCATTCTTCCCATCTCCATCGAGGATGCCACAATCTCCTCAGGCTACGGCCAGCGGCGTGACCCAATCACAGGAATGCGCAAACTTCATGAAGGAATCGACTTTACGGCCTCCATAGGCACCCCGGTCTATGCCACGGCCGACGGAGTGGTGAAGACCGCAAGGCGCACGGGCGGAGCCGGCAACTGTGTCGAGATAGCCCACGGCTATAACTATCACACCCGTTATGCCCATCTCAGTGAGATTCTGGTGGAAGAAGAGACTCCGGTGAAGCGTGGCGACATAATAGGCAAAGTCGGAAGCAGCGGCAAATCCACCATCCCACATCTGCATTATGAAGTGCGTTTCAAAGGGGAGGCCGAGAATCCGGTCAACTACTTCTATCTCAACCTTAGTCCTGATGAATATGCTGCCATGCTTGAGCAGGCAGAAGACGCCGGGCAGGTGCTCGACTGAGTTATTCCCCCCTCCGTCCCCGGTTAAGACCTGAATGGGAGAGGGTCAGCGCCGTTTTTCAAGAGAGTCAAGCAGGCGTTTAAGTTCGGAACGCACCTCTGTCAGGCGATCGAGAATCTCGACGCGCCGGCTGACATTCTTCGAATTTCCGCGCAGCTCCTTGCGCACGGCATCGATTTTCATGCCGCGCGTGTGCACCAGAAACTTTATCAGCTTCAGAGTCTCCACCTGCTCAGGAGTGTAATATCGTATATTTCCCGAATTACGCATCGGAGCCACCTGCTGCGGGAATTCCTTTTCCCAATAGCGGAGTGTAGACTGTGGCACTCCCACAAACTCCGACACCTCGCGGATGCGGTAGTATACTTTAGATAATTCGTTGTTCATCATTCAATCCATGCGGCCGTTACATAGCCAATGCGGCCGTGCCTACTGCAAAATTAACCATTCGAGGGTGGATAGTCAAGCATTATTGGGAAATATATGCTGTCAAATCACTCTTTTTTTGTAATTTTGCAGATATTTTTGACCAGTCGCCCTCGGTGGAGATGGAGACATATCCCTCGTGCGGCGGCATCTCATCGACATAAATCAATGATGACAGCTAAAGAGATTCGCGAATCCTTCAAGGATTTCTTCAGGGGAAAGGGGCATCAGATAGTGCCCTCTGCCCCGATGGTGATCAAGGATGATCCCACACTTATGTTTACCAATGCCGGAATGAATCAGTTTAAGGATATTATCCTTGGGAATCGTGCCGCTAAGTATAAAAGAGTAGCCGACAGCCAGAAATGCCTCCGGGTGTCGGGCAAGCACAACGACCTCGAAGAAGTAGGCCACGACACATACCACCACACCATGTTTGAAATGCTGGGCAACTGGTCATTTGGCGATTACTTCAAGAAAGAAGCCATCGACTGGGCGTGGGAATATCTTGTCGACGTGCTCCATCTGCCTGCCGACCGTCTTTATGCCACCGTATTTGAGGGATATGTCCCCGAAGGACTCGGGCGCGATGATGAGGCGGCCTCTATCTGGGAAAAACACCTTCCCGCCTCACATATAATCAACGGCAACCGCCACGACAACTTCTGGGAGATGGGCGATACAGGTCCGTGCGGCCCCTGCTCCGAGATTCATATCGACTTGCGCAGTGATGAAGAACGCGCGAAGACCGACGGCGCGTCGCTTGTCAACAAAGACAACCCACAGGTAATTGAAATCTGGAATCTGGTATTCATGCAGTATAACCGGAAGACCGATGGATCATTGGAACCCCTCCCCGCGCGTGTGATTGATACAGGGATGGGATTCGAGCGTCTTTGCATGGCACTTCAGGGGAAACAGAGCAACTATGACACCGATGTATTCACGCCATACCTGCGGAAGATCGAAGAACTGACAGGTAAAAAATATGGAATCGACCATAAGGTGGATGTGGCAATGCGGGTAGTGAGCGACCACCTGCGCACTATCGCCTTCTCCATCGCCGACTCACAGCTTCCCTCCAACGCCAAGGCCGGCTATGTGATTCGTCGCATTCTGCGTCGCGCAGTGCGCTACGCCTATACCTTCCTTGACTGCAAGGAGGCATTCCTCTACCGCCTTGTGGATACTCTCGTCGAGCAGATGGGTGAGGCATATCCGGAACTTCCCGCACAGCAGGAACTCATCAAAAAGGTGATAAAAGAGGAAGAAGACTCTTTCCTGCGCACACTCGACAAGGGTATCGGCCTGCTCGAAGGGGAGATGGCCACCCTTAAGAAAGAAGGAAAAGACACACTCTCCGGAGTGACGGCCTTCACGCTGTACGACACATTCGGATTCCCGCTCGACCTCACCGAACTGATATTGCGAGAGAACGGGCTTTCGCTTGACCAGGCCGGATTTGACGCCGAGATGAAGAAGCAGAAAGAGCGTGCGCGCAATGCCGCATCGGTAGAGGCTACAGACTGGGTAGAGGTGAACGCCGGCGAAGAGGAATTCGTGGGCTATGACAACTTCGAGACTCCGACCACCATATTGCGCTACCGCAAGGTAAAACAGAAAGGGAAGGAATTCTATCAGGTGCTCCTTTCCCGCACGCCCTTCTATGCCGAAATGGGCGGACAGGTGGGCGACAGCGGTGTGCTCATTGATGCCGACGGCAACGAGACTGAAGTATTCGACACCAAGAAAGAAAACAATATAGGAGTGCATCTGATGCGTGTTCTGCCGGCTAATCCTTCGGCACCTCTCACGGCCCGTATCAATCTTGAGGCCCGTAAGGCCACATCGGCCAATCACTCAGCCACCCACCTGCTGCATGCGGCCCTTCGCGAAGTGCTCGGCACACATGTCGAGCAGAAGGGTTCTTACGTATCGCCGACATCACTGCGCTTCGATTTCTCGCACTTCCAGAAAGTGACTCCCGAAGAGCTGCGCAAGGTGGAGCATCTTGTCAATTCCAGGATTCGCGAGGCCAGATCGCTTGAGGAGCATCGCGAATGCCAGATTGAGGAGGCCCGCGCTATGGGAGCGATGGCGCTCTTCGGCGAAAAATACGGCGATAAAGTGCGTGTGGTGAAATTCGGCGACTCCATCGAGCTATGCGGCGGCACGCACGTGGCCAATACGGGCAATATCGGCATGGTGCGCATCGTCGGTGAGAGCTCAATCGCAGCCGGCATACGCCGCATCGAGGCTATTTCAGGATCCGGAGTGGAGGATATGCTCGATTCCCTTCAGGACACTATGCGCACTCTCCAGTCGATGCTCGGCAATAATGCCGATGTGAAACAGGCCGTTCAGAAGGCCATCGTTGAGAATGCCGACCTGCATAAGAAAGTAGACGAATTCGTAGAAGAACGTATCAATACGCTCACGCGCGAGTTGCTGGCCAAAGCTGATGAAAAAGACGGCGTGAGCCTGGTGACATTCCAGGGCATCATGGCTCCCGAAAATGTCAAAGCACTTGCTTTTGCCGTGCGCCGCGAGGGAGGGGAGAAGACAGTATTCGCGGCAGCGACCCGCTTCGCCGACAAGCCTCTGCTCACAGTATCGCTGACCGACGACATGGTGAGCGATAGCCGAAATGCATCCAAGGCTGTGCGCGAGGCAGCCCGCCACATCAAAGGAGGAGGTGGCGGCCAGCCTTTCTTCGCTCAGGCCGGTGGCAAGGATGCCGAGGGTCTTGAGGCAGCTATGCAGGTGCTTGTGGCCAATCTCGGCTGACAGACGGAAGGCGCTTAAAACATGTGTAATACAGCGGCCCGGAGATTCGGATTCTCCGGGCCGCTTCGCCCTATGCGTCGGGTGGCAAGGAGTGAGATTGAACGGTTAACAATTTTTGGGCAAATGCTATTAGTTAAAAGAGGTTTAAAAATTGCATAGATAGAAAAATTTATCTAAATTTGCGCCGCTTTCTGCACAGATTCAGAAGGAGCGTGCAGCCATGTGTGTGGCCGCACGCTCCGCCGTCAGGTCGCCGCCGTCGGAGCATGAATGGATACTGTGTTGCTACATCTCTGACAGTCAGGCCATAATGATGAATCCTTGCTCAGATGCGGTTTGAATTTAATTGCCAGATTTTTATAAAATGTATTTTCAGGATTATTCCAGTAGGTTGAGAAATGAGCATAGCGTGCTATGCGAATGATGAAGCTTGGCGGAAATAGTCGGAAAAGACGTTGACAAAGCTGTAAAAACAGCTGCAATCAATTTGGAAATTAAATTGAAACAGATTCTCAGGTGCCTGACGAAATGCATACGTTTTACATAATATAAATACATCAACAGCTAAAATTAACATCAAAGACATGTTCAGACATCTCTCAAAAGGGCTAGTTTTATCGCTGCTTGCATGTGCCGCCGCACCCGCCTGGTCAGCCGTGGTGAGTGTCGACGATGCAAAGCAATTGGCCGCTGACTTTCTTTCGGCGGGCAGCAATGATGATTTAGCCTCGGGCAACGCCCTGGACCTCGTCTACACAGCAGGTACGTCGGCCAGACCGTACTATTATGTATTCAATGAGCACTCCGGACGGGGGTACGTCATTGTATCGGCCGATGACACGACGGCCCCTATTCTCGGATACTCAACCGAAGGGCGCTATGATGCCGCCACACTTCCTCCGGCAATGCAGTGGATGCTTGCCGGCCTTGAGAATGAGATCAAGGCAGCTCCGCAGCTGAAGGTATCCTACAATGCGGCGCAGCGCCGCAACATCGTGCGCCGTACGGCCCGCACCGGTGAACGAATTCTTCTTCCTACGGCTGCATGGAGTCAGGAATCACCCTTCAATGCCTCTATCCCCGGAGGTCGTCTTGTAGGATGTGTCGGCACAGCCATGTCGATTATCATGAAATATCATGAGTTTCCGGCGCGCGGCACAGGCAGCTATAACGGAGTCAACTATGATGTGGCCTACGACTGGGCCAATATGCGCACCGACAACTATAGATACGGCTACACCTCAGCTGAGGCAGAGGCCGTATCGACGCTGATGTATCATGCTGCAAGCAGCATTGACACGCAGTTCGGCATGTCGGGTTCAAGCGCATATGAAGTGCGTGTGCCCGGAGCCCTCTCCAACTACTTCGGCTATGACCCCGGCGTCACATACCGCAAGCGTTCCGAATTCTCTACACAGGCAGCCTTCGATGCCATCGTGATTGAGGAGATAAAGAACCGTCGGCCGGTGCTCTACTGCGGTCAGGATGTGACTGTGGGGCATGCGTTTGTTGTCGACGGCTACGATCCCGTGACTGGAATGCTCCACATCAACTGGGGCTGGGCCGGCGCCGACGGCAACAACAATGGCGGCTGGTATGCGAGCACGGCGCTCAACCCGACAGTGAGCCAGTCGCATACGTTCAACAACCTGACCACCATAATCTACAACATCAAGCCGGGCAACGGTAGTAACTCTGCGTGGTCGCCCGTGCGTCTGACATCGGAAGGCGGCCAGGTGGGTATCGGCAGTGACATGACTCAGCTTGCTCCCGGAAAAACATTCACAGTGCGTGTCGGAGCGTTGAAGAATGTGGGCTATGACAGCTTCAGCGGCCGTGTGGCCGTCGCGCTTTATAGCGCTGCCGGTGAATTCAAGAGCCTTCTCAGCAAAGAGCAGAACCTCTCGCTCGCTTCTGTCGGCCTTCTTGCCTATGCAGACTTCTACAACTGTCAGCTCCCTGAGGGTGTGGATGTAGAGGAGGGCGACATGGTGCGTATCGCAACATCTGTCGATTCCGGAGCCACATGGCTTCCCGTGGCAGGCGAATTGCTCACCACCAATGAGATTGCCGCCTCACGCACCATTGCAGAGACTTTCGCCATCAACTTCCCGACGTCAGTTTCAGGTGCCGCATGGCAGGGTATGCCGTCGGTAATCAAGGGATGGAACTACAGTTTCACCGTCACCCCCGATAACGCTCAGGAGGATGTAATCACAGTCAAGGCCAACGGCGTGCTTCTCACCCCGGCAGCCAACACCTGCAATTACTCAATCGGCAATGTGCGCGAAGATCAGGAAATCTCCATCCTTGTGCAGAAGGCTTCAGAAGTAAAGGCCAAGCGCAGTGTATGGGTAGAGGACCCCGGCACACTCTCCAGGCTTATCCCGTCGGCCGAGACAGGCTCGATCACCGAGCTGACACTCTTCGGCCAGATTGATGCGAGCGACTTTGAGTATATGCGCAAGGAGATGAACCTGCAGCGCCTCGACATCTCAGGATGTTATATAGCAGCCAACGGCTCTAATCAGGCCAATGCAATCCCCCGCTCGGCATTCGAGGGCAAGGGAAGCCTCAGAGAGGTGATACTGCCCACAAACATCAACCGCATTAAAAATGCTGCATTCAAGGCATCCGGCATCACCTCGATCAAGATTCCGGCCGGAGTGAGCACTTATGAATACAACGTGTTCCTCAGCTGCGGCAACCTGCGCGATGTGTGGGTAGGACGTGAGAAGGCAGAGTTTATCAACTGGTGTGTATTCACCGGCACACGAACCGATCTGATGACACTTCACGTGCCCAACCAGAACGCAGTCAATAACTACAGTGCCAAGGAATACTGGAAGGATATAAAGAACATCGTAATCGACCCGATGCCTGCCGTGACTGATGTGGCCTTTGCCGTCATGGAGGACGCCGAGGTGATGTATGATTCCAAGACGCAGCCGGGCCGCTATGAGAAGGGCACGCAAGTAGTGTTCACAGCCAAGCATATCGCCGAGAACGACAATCGCATGACTGTATACGCCAACTCCACTCCTCTCACCGCCGATGCCCAGGGCAACTACAGTGTGACACTCAACAGCAGCACCATCCTGCACTTCGACCTTATCAAGCCGCAGGAAGTGGCCACATATGATTCACCCTGGCAGCTGACTGATACCGGCGGCACCGTGGGTCTGCTCACAGATGCTGTCAACGTAATTCCGGGCATCCCCTTCACTATCCGCGCCAATGCACTAAAGGTGCCGTCGGATGCCAACTATCTGTTCTGGGCCGCAGTGCTTACCGACTCCGAGGGACGCATCAAGGAATTTATTTCACCAGTCACCACCTGGGGTAGAATGCAGGGTGACGGACTCAAAATGAACGTCAACTGCTGTGTCAAAGAATCGAATGTCCGCGAAGGCAACTATATCCGTCTCGCCACATCCTACAATATGAAATCGTGGGCTCTTGTGGCCGGCAGCAACGAGAATGTAGTGGACCGTATCCCGGCACTCAACAACCAGACACCGATTTACAACATCAACATTCCTGTGCTTGATAATGCCAATGTAAGCGGCGCAGTCGCTACCGCAGTGCGCGGTCGTGACATCACTATCAAGGTGACTCCGAAGAATGCAGCACACATGATTGATGCGGTGGTCAACGGCGACACAATCGTCAAGGCCGCCAAATCGTTCAGCTACTCCTTCATTGCCAAGCAGGATATGGACTTTGATATCAAAGTATATCCTCCAGTGTCGCTCACAGAGGCTACGATTGTGCTCGGCGAGGGTGAACACCTCTATCTCTCAGGCTACGAAGGTATCGACGGATGGGGCGCAATCAACTACGCCACGGCTCAAAAATACCGCGATATTAAGAAACTCACCATCAAAGGTAAGATTGACTATTACGATTTCGGATTGTTCCGCGAGAATTACTGGTGTGCGGCCAATATCCGGACTCTTGACCTCTCGGAGGCTACAATCGTGCGCGACCGCAATACAGACGCAAAGCACGGATTCGACAATTATTTCCCCAGTTATGCATTTTATAACAAAGAGCTTGGCGGATGCCACATCGAGGAAATCATTCTGCCGCCGAGCGTAACACAATTCGGACACGATGCATTTAAAGGATGTTCGCGACTCAAGGAGATTGAACTTCCCAAAAACCTCCGCAACTGGGGCGATATATATGCGATCCGTCCTTCTACCGGCGAAGTCATGGTAAAGACCGGAAGCGGACTTGAAGATGACGTATTTTTGGGTTGTACGGCACTTGAGACAATTTATCTGCCTTGTGCCCCCGGAAGTGACGGTAATGTCGGACACCTCTATTACAGTCAGTACCATGCCTTAAAAACAGGTCTGCCTGACAACTCGAAAGTAACGGTGGTAGTGCCCGCCGAACATCTCCAGGCCTACAAGACACCCCGTGTGGATACCGGGTGGTTTAACGACAATTGGTCCAACGGCTGGGAAGCAGGCAAATTCAATATCGTTGGCCAATACCCTGTTTATTCACTGGATTATGACGCATCGCGCTGCTTTGTCGCCGACAAGGAATTCAACGTCGAGCGTGCTGCTTCGTTCCTCAAAGACAATATCTCACTTGAAAGTATAACTCTGGCCGACAAGCTCTATATCGGAGCGCTCTCCAAGGCTGAAGGGCGCCCGGAGGGTACAGATGAGTATCGCGAGAAAGTCAATCTGCGCGTTTACGACAACGGCCACCTGCTTCCTGAAGAGGCGATAAGCGCCGATGGCGCGGTAAGCGTTACATTCTGGAATCCCAACAAGCATGCCGATCTTTCGGGTAATCATGATATTGACGTTGTATATCTCTATGACGTAATCTTCAACTGTATATCCGACCAGTTCACAGTGCTTCCTGAAATCCGCAATGATGAGGCTGAGAATGGTGATACTGCCCGTTATTTAGAGGTGTTCGACTCAAGCAATGCGTCATCCCCGGTGCTTAAGAATGTCGGCGAGAATTCAACTGTAAGATTCACTATAGGGTTCTCCACCGACAATCATGACCTGAGTCCGCGTGTGAAAGTCGGCGACCAGGTGCTTGAGGCAGATGAAGAGGGCTACTATACTGTTGACATCACCGATGCCGACGTTGCAGTTGAAATCTATGCTATCCCGGCTAATGGCGCAACGCTGACCACAGAAGAAATCGTGTCGGTCAACACTGCCGAGGCCGCCGATGTGACAACACTTTCGCTTCAGGGTGAGATCGACAGTGAGACACTGGCTATTGTAGTCAATGGTTTCGAATCACTCGAATCACTCGACCTCTCGGACATGCAGAGTGAGATTCCTGCCAACGCCTTCGAAGGTAAGTCTTCGCTCAAGGAAGTGGTACTTCCGGAGGTTGACGCCATCCTTCCCAATACGTTCAAGGATTGCGAGAGCCTGACAACTGTCACTGTCCCCGAGTCAGTCAGCATGATTGGCGAGGGCGCCTTCAGCGGCTGCACATCTCTTGAGACCATCACTCTGACAGGTATCGACGCAATGGGGGCCGGAGCCTTCAGCGGTTGCGACAATCTGACTTCAATCAATCTCAATCCTGCATCTTCAGAAGCGCCCGCCGAGGCCGCAATACGTGCCAAGGCACCGCGCATCTCAGGCTTTGACGAGGCAGCGTTCGACGGACTCAACCCCAACTGCTTCATTATTCTTGGCGAGGGTGTGGCAATGCCCGCATCTTTAGTCGGCAACTGTCTGACCACACGAGTGGGCGAAATCGAGGATATCGACAGTGAAGGCGGCATCTCAATCCGTCAGGGTCGTATTTACGAGTCGGCAGGCGACATCTCGCTTACGGCCGGATATCCGCTGTCGGTAGCCAACAAATTCAGTATGATTGGCAGCGACCGCATCAGCTGCACTGTCAATGTGCCCGCAGCATCCAAGGGATGGACTGCTCTTGTGGTTCCCTTCGATGTGGAGAGCGTGACTGCTGACGGCACGGAACTCGTTGCCAAGACAACGCCCGACCAGGAGTCGGCTACAGCCGACTATATGGTGGCATCTCTGACAGAGGGTGACCGTGAGATTGCTCTTCGTGCCGGAGTCGCAGCCAATGTGCCTTCTCTCATAAAGCAGACCAAGAGCAATGCGGCGCGCGACCTGACCTTCTCCGCATCATCAGTGACAGTGGCCGCCACACCTGCTGAAATTGCGACAAGTGGCGCCGACTATGACCTGATTGCAAGCTATAGCGCGAAGCAGCTCCCTGCAGAGACCACATATGTGCTCAATGAGGCAGGCACTGCATTCGAGGCTGTGGAATCCGACGGTGAGAATGCAGTCGCCACTACCGAGGTGGCACCGTTCGAGGTATATGCCGCAGGACGTGCCGGACTGGGTACAATCCTGATTGGTGTGGCCGGCGACGACATCGTGACCGGAGTGGACAGTGTCAAGCTCCCCGAAGGGATGAAGGTGGCTGTCGAGAACGGCCAGCTTATAATCTGCGTCGATGAGGCTAAGACCACAGCTATTTACTCGGCCGACGGCCGCATGGTGGGTATGATCACACTTAATCCCGGTCGTAATGTAGTGACAGGCCTTACAGGCGGTATCTACATCGTGGAAGGTGTGAAAGTAGTGCTCTGAGCATGAACCGTGTTCTACAGACTGACCAAGGTCAGTATCACAGATAAATACAGAAGAGGCCTGCGGAAATTTCCGCGGACCTCTTCTATGTTTTATGGAGATAAATAAGAGTTCAGATTTAACCGATAGCAATTAAGTAAGAGTCAGATTTAACCGATAGTAATTGAACGGGAATCGTTTATACAGTCTGCTGCTTCTTTTTTGCCGCTTCCGTCTTGTTGCTCAGGCGAATATATTCACCTTCACTCCGCACCGGAATCGACTAAAAATAAGCATTAAATTTGAAACTTATTTAAGAATCAGAAGGAGAAATGGAGCGAGACTCTCCATCCGCCGCGTGTGGCATTGGGCAAGTCGCGGTAGGTGAGCCGCCAGATATAGTCGAAGCGCAGGCAAGTGAAGATATTGTCGATACCTACGCCTAACTCCATATATGGTTTTCGCCTCATCCTCTGCACTTCGGCATCTTCCGGAAAACGGAACAGGCTCGGATCGTCGGTCGGGTCGTTCTTGGATGTCAGCCCCCCCATCAGCCCCTTGAAGGTCACCACTTCGCGGAGCTTGAGCCGTTTTATCAGCGGAATCTGATTGAATAGGAGACCGTTGGCGAAATAGCTGATGTCGAGTGCGCCGTAATGGTCGAGTGGAAATTCCATCGGGTTCATAAGGGAGTATGATTCCGGCTGAATTGTGAACGACAGGTTGGCACTCGGCCACATCAGGGCCGGATACTGCACTCGGCTCCAAATCATCCCCCCTTTCAGAACGGCATCACAGTATCCGAAAGCCGACAGCCAAATGCGTTTCGACAGGCTTATTTCAGTCTTGTTGATATTGAAAGCTGATCCGAGCATCCCTTTGGGCACGATTTCATGCGTAAGGCGGATTATAGGCGCATCGCGATTGACGGGGTAGCGGTTGGAGCGAGTCTGGATAAACTTTTCGCCGGGGGCATATCGGAGCTCGATCAGAAATCCGGCCAGAGTATAGCGTTCGCGGTATATGCCGTTGCCATCGACAAAGGGTAGCCATGGAGTGGCATCGTATATGCGGTGGCGGAAAGATGCGAGAAGAGAGAAGTTTGAGGGGAGCTCGAGCTGATAGGTGACTCCGGCCTCCCGGCGATATAGCGAGAGATACGAGCCCTTGCGCTTTAGGGATAGAAATACGTTGTCGGAGTTGGTGTAATAATAATGCTGCCCTATGTTGTCGAGGTCATAATTGTAGTGGAGTCTGATTGAATTGACCGGGAATTCGCGCGAATGCTGTTGTTTGGGGACTATGGAGTATTCAAGTTCTGCATTGTATTTGAATTTCCGGTCACGGCATCCGTAGGCCAGGTATCCTCTGGCAAACCAGTGGCGAGACAGAGCGGCAGTGGTCAGACCTCCGACACGAAACCGCAAACCCTCGATTGAATTATAAGAAATAAGTGTATTGATTGGGCCGAGGTCTACCTTTGAATTGCGCGATGTGGCTACATATCCGTTGACGAATATTTTCAGTATTTTTTCCCCCCAGTATACGGCCGGGAACTTGCGCAGGCGGTTCATCATCGAGCCCATTTCTCCCTCGGCCTGAGAGAGAGGTGTGAGCCGGAATTCGTTCCATTTGTCCCATGGTTCCAGGTTGTCGTTTTCGTATACGATATAGCTGTTGGCATCGTATAGGAAATTATGTAGCGAACGGTCGGGTGAGAACTGGGGAGGGGATAATTTAGTGAATCTGCGGGCATAGAAAGTGTCGGTGCCCGGCATCAGTGTCAGTTCGAGAGAGATGTCGTCAGACTCGAGATGTCGTTTGCCATACTCATCCTTGATGTAAGTCTGAGTGATGTAGACATTATCCACATAATTTAGATTGATTACTCGAGGCACTCTCATCTCAACGCGGCGAATAAAATGCGCCGGATCGCCGGCTTCCACAAACAGTCGCCCGTTGAACCCGAACATCTCGGGCGAGCGTGGAGCAAACACGAGTTCGAGATATGGCTTCCCCTCCATGAAGACAGTATCGTTGAGTGAATACCGGTAAAAATTGTCGGCAAGACTGCTGATTGGTGATACGAAGCGTTGCTGCACCAGAGTGATATCATCCTTATATATATCGATATTGGCAAGCAGGTCGTTTAGGATTGTGTTGATATTCTTTTGGTCAAACTGGTCGTCGATACCGGCGTTGCGCTGTCCGCGTATGAGAAGCTTGTCCTTCATGAAATTTAGAGAGTGCAGCCGGGTTCCCGCAGTCTCGTGGAGTGACAGAAGAAGCACAGGCAGACCGGTATGCGCGGCCGTGTCGACATATTCGTTGAGAAACCTCAGACGTTCTTTCCCCTTGAATCGAGATGCGTCAGTATTATTCAGTCCGAGCACAATTTTATTATAAAAATCCTCAGAATATTCCGGTAGAATGCGCGGGTCGGAAAGGTCTTTCGATTCCCTTATGCGCTTCATCAGCTCATAGGCGGGATTGTTCTTTTTTGAGTATTTCGCTTTAGATGCCGTCACTTCCACACCATTAAGGTCGATATATCTTACGACCTCGAGGTCGTCGGCATTACCGGCCTCAGAGATGGAGTCGGCAGCGCGGCTGACAATATCAGGTGATGCCGTTGCCGGCACCTGCGGGAGGAGCGGCAGGGAGTCGGTAAGTGCAGATGATGCAAATGTCATCGGGAACGGGGCAACCATCAGCAGAGAGCATCCGATAGCCCTGGCCCATCCGAGCAGACGGGGCATAACAGGAGTCGTTGATATTTTGTACAGGATTATTTTCACTTCAGTGGCAGGTTTTCGAATGAAAAACAGCTGCAAAATTAGCTAAATAAGAGAAGAATTCCTAACTTTACGTGGTAAAAGGGTTATTCCCCGGTGCATTCAGTCATCATTATATGTGTTTGAGGCTCCGGGCAGTGAAAAGTAGCGAAACTATGGCAAAATACGAAAGAGAGAGAAAATTTCTTCTTGATGAGGATAAGTGTGCCGACTGGCGTCAGCTGGCGGTAGGACATGTCAGAATCGAGCAGGGATATCTCAGCCGTCGTAAAGAGTCGACGGTGAGAGTGCGTATCGCAGGCGAGCAAGGTTGGCTGACGGTGAAGGGTATCACAAGCGGCGACACACGAGAGGAGTATGAGTATGAGGTGCCGGTGGCAGATGCCCGACGCATGATGAATATGTGTGAAGGCCTGCCGCTGGAGAAGGAGCGCTGGATAGTGCCATGGGAGGGGATGACGTGGGAGGTAGATATTTTCGGTGGCCAGAATTCGGGGCTGAAGTTATGTGAGGTGGAGCTTCCGTTGGCATTTGACGGAGACCTGTCAATGCCACCGTTTGTGGGGGAAGAGGTGACCGGAGATGTGCGTTATTATAATTCGGCGCTTGTAAGTAAGTGTTCGAATTCTTGAATTTAAACACTCACTTATAGAATGAGCATAAAAATGAAGGGAGTCTCATCCAAGAGACTCCCTTCGGGTATACTGACATTAGTAACTTTTATAACATGAATCCTTCGTAGAAGGTGTTGAAGCGAGTTGCCGCCATATGAGAATACCACATTATGATACAATTACACATAAAACAGACTATACATATAAATGTGTCAGTGATAAAATCATGACTGTATAGTAGCGATTTAGACCTGATAGTCGGCCAGTTCGCTGCGCAGACGCTTGCGCGCGAAAAAGATACGGCTCTTTACCGTTCCGAGCGGGAGTCCGAGTTTATCGGCTATTTCGTGATATTTGTAGCCTGCCACATACATATTGAAGGGCACCCGGTATTCATCGGAAAAACTGTTGAGGGCCTGGCTGATTTCCTTGACGGCATATGAGCCTTCGGGGGTGGTCAGACCGCTATCCTGCGAGATATTGAGGTGATAGAGGTCGTCGGTCTTGTCGACTACGGTAGCCTGACGTACAGTCTGCCGATAATTATTGATGAAGATATTGCGCATGATAGTGAAAATCCAACCTTTGAAGTTGGTATTGTCCACATATTTGTCTTCATTGTCAAGAGCTTTGAGCGTAGTGTCCTGAAGCAAATCCTGCGCTGCCTCTCTATTAGAGGTGAGTTGATAGGCAAAATTGAGTAGATTGCTCTGCAGGCCTACCAATCTGGATTTAAAAGAATCGTTGGATTTCATGTTATTGTCGTGTTATCAGTTAGTATTGATTCCGTCTGCAGAATTCTATAATTATAGAATTCTTGACGCCCGGAGGGAACCGACCCCGAAACTGGCGTCAATAATAAAACATCTATGGTGGAGAATAGTTACGGAATTTTTTCTTAAATTTGTAAAAAAGTTAGTGATTTATTTTGAAAATTAGTTAATGATTCGGATGAATTATCTGGCAGCCAGATAATTGACTTCGTAAGCACTAAAACTCTATATGAGATTTGATGATTATTTTGAGAGCGACGAACTATTGGATGCTCTCTGGGACATGCATTTTGACGAAATGACACCGATTCAGGAGCAGGCGATACCACAGGTGCTCGACGGGCGGGATCTTCTTGCCTGCGCTCAGACCGGGACCGGCAAGACGGCTGCTTATCTGCTGCCGGTCATTGACCTTATCTGTAGCGGAAAATATCCGGAAAATCGCGTCAATTGTGTGATTATGGCTCCGACGCGCGAACTGGCCCAGCAGATTGACCGTCAGATGCAGGGATTCGCTTATTTCCTTCCTATAAGTTCACTCCCCATCTATGGCGGTACTGACGGGCACACCTATGAGCAGCAGCGCCGCGGTCTGAAGATGGGGGCGGATGTGGTGATAGCCACCCCGGGACGTCTGATAGCGCACCTTCAGATGGGTTCTGTAGACCTCTCGGAAGTGTCGTTCTTTATTCTTGACGAGGCCGACCGTATGCTCGACATGGGCTTCTATGACGATATCATGAACATTGCAAGTCATATGCCCAAGGAGCGTCAGACTCTGCTTTTCTCCGCCACAATGCCTCCGAAGATACAGCAGCTTGCCAAATCCATACTCCGCAATCCTGCAGAGATAAAGCTTGCAGTCTCCAAACCGGCCGACAAGATTGAGCAGATAGCCTATCTTTGCTCGGAGAATGCCAAGGAGGGTGTGCTGCGTCATGTGTTGTCGGAAGGTGATTACAAGAGAGTCATAGTGTTTTCATCATCTAAACTGAAGGTGAAGCAGCTTGCCCGCCAGATACGAATCAACGGGCTGAAGATAGGTGAGATGCACTCCGATCTTGACCAGACGAAGCGCGAGGATGTGATGCTTGATTTTAAGTCGGGTAAAATCAATGTCTTGATTGCCACTGATATAGTGGCAAGGGGCATTGATATTGACGATATCGAGCTGGTGGTGAATTATGATGTGCCACGTGAGGGAGAAGATTATGTACACCGTGTGGGGCGTACTGCGCGTGCTGACCGCGACGGGCGGGCTGTGACACTCATATCCGACCGCGACCGATGCAGTTTCCAGCAGATAGAGCGTCTGCTCGGGCAAAAAGTCAAGCGAGGCGCCATGCCGGCAGGTCTTGAGGATATGGCCCTCCCCGAACAGCCGGGACGAAGCGGTAAAGTCGCAGGGCGAAATCACGGCAATAGATTGAAGGACGGTGCTCCCGCCGGGAAAGAACGAGATGCAAGAGGACGGCGGAAGCCACATGGCAATGCAGGCGAGGGGCAGAAAAACAGGTCAGTCAACCGCCGTTGGCACAAGAAGCCGCGTAACACCGGGAATGCCGGCGGGGAGACTCCGTCAAAAGAATGATTCGCAGGAGAGTGGGAGAGTGTTTTTAATATAAGCCCGCAATTGTATAAGTTAAATTTGAACACTTACTTATAAATTTGAGCACTTACTTAAGAATCATCCCCGCGCCGAAATCCGGCGCGGGGATGATTTATCATATGGATGCGGCAGAGTAAATGCCGTAATCATGGGTGATTGAGGCCGGTAAGAGGGCATGGCCGATTACCTCGCCGATTGTCTCAACAAATGTAAATGTGAGACCTTCGACATATCTTTCGGCAATCTCAAGAATATCCTTCTCATTGTCGCGACAGAGGATGATTTCAGTGATTCCGGCGCGCTTGGCGGCAATGATTTTCTCTTTTATCCCACCTACGGGGAGCACCTTGCCGCGGAGTGTGATTTCGCCCGTCATTGCGATTTTCTGCCGCACTTCGCGTCCGGTAAGGGCCGAGGCAATGGCGGTGGTCATGGTGATGCCGGCCGACGGGCCGTCTTTCGGGATGGCACCTTCCGGCACGTGGATATGCACGTCGACCTTGTCGATTGCATCCGGTTCGAGAGAGAGCATCTGTGTGTGTGCCTTGAGATACTGCAGTGCCAGTGTGGCAGATTCCTTCATCACATCGCCGAGATTGCCTGTGAGCGATAGTTTGCCTTTGCCCGGTGTCACAGAAGCCTCGATAAACAGAATCTCCCCTCCGACAGAGGTCCATGCCAGTCCGGTGACGACTCCGGGCACGTTGCCTGATTCATACTGGTCAGGATTAAATTCCGTTTTCCCAAGCAATGAAGTAATCAGTTCACGTGTGATGAGTCGGGGGTATTCCACGCCGCGCACCTTCATAACCGCAAGTTTGCGGAGCAGCTTGGCAATCATCTTCTCCAGCCTTCGGACTCCGGATTCGCGTGTGTAATAGTCGGTAAGATATATGAGAGCCTCCTTCTCAAAAGCAATCTCATTGTCTTTAAACCCATTGGTTTTCAGCTCCTTCGGCACAAGATGCCGCATGGCGATCTCCACCTTTTCGGCCGTTATGTACCCCGGAATAGAGATAATCTCCATGCGGTCGAGCAGCGGTGCCGAAATAGTGTCGAGCGAATTTGCAGTGGCAATGAAGAAGATATTGCTCAGGTCGTAGTCGGCGTCAAGATAATTATCGTGGAAGGCATTGTTCTGTTCAGGGTCAAGCACCTCAAGAAGAGCCGTCGAAGGGTCGCCTTTGAAATCTTTTCCGATTTTGTCGATTTCATCGAGCACCATCACCGGATTTGACGTTTTGGTCTTTGTCAGAGCGTTGATTATTCGTCCCGACATGGCGCCTATGTACGTGCGTCGATGTCCACGTATCTCCGCCTCATCGTGCATGCCTCCGAAAGAGACACGTGCGTACTCACGTTCCATAGCCTCGGCAATGGAGCGTCCCAGCGAAGTCTTTCCCACACCCGGAGGGCCGACAAGACAAAGAATAGGAGCCTTGTTGTCGGCACGCAGTTTGGCCACAGCCATCTGCTCGAGTATGCGCTCTTTCACCTTTTCAAGACCAAAGTGATCACGGTCAAGGGTGTCGGCTATGCGGTCAAAATCAAAATCTGCGTCAGAATATTCTTCCCATGGGAGTGAAAGGAAATTGTCGAGATATGTTGACTGTATGCTGTAGTCGGGTGTATTGGAAGGGAAGCGCTGTAATTTACGCAGTTCACGCTCGAAATGCTTCTGGGTAGTCTCGTTCCATTTTTTCTCAGATGCGCGACGGCGGAACTCATCGCTGTCGTTGAGGTCGTTGTCGCCAAGTTCATCGCGAATCACCGCCATCTCCTGATGCAGGAAATTCTCACGGTTGATATCGGCCATGTCCTGCTCAACTTTACGGTGTATGTCAGCCTTGAAGATGGAGTATTTCTCGGTCTTGGTAAGCTCAAGGAGATATGTGGAGAGCATAGAGGCGAAATCCTTGATCTCGATGATGCGGATTTTGACCGAAGGTCTTACCGGTGCAGAAAACAGGGCGTAAAAGAAAGAGGCGAGTGGGGAATATTTCTCCATGATACTGTTCATGGAGGGAATGGAGGTATTGTTGTGTAGCTGTCGTAGCCGGTCGTAGACCTCCTGAATCTCACGTATATAAGCGGTGCCTTCATCAATGCCGATGTTAAAGTCAATAGGGAATGCGGATACAGCGGCATAGTCGGGGCTCTGACCATCAGTAGAATTGATGATTTTCTTGATGGTCACACGCGGACCTCCCCGGAAGAGCATAAGATTAAACTCATTTCCGTCATCGGAGGCGACTGATTCCTCTATCCTTGTGATATAGCCCATAATGCCTACGGCCGACAATTCATCGGCCGAGAGGGGAGTGTCCTCGTCAATGTCTTCAGTAAATGCAGCCGAAGAATCCTTCGGGAATGTGATTACTACAGGCAACTCCATTTCGATAAGTTTCTCAAGCAGAGGGATCATACCGGGATCATTCACCGGCAGTTGCTGGTGAATGTCGGGCACAGCCACCGAATCACTTATCGGAAGCACCACGACCTTCTTCATCTGCGAGGCAGTGAATTTTAGAGGAGAATCATCGAGGCATGTAAAATCATGTTTGTCAATGACAGCCTGAAGAGCTGAACCGTTCTGGCGCAACATCTCATTTATTGATTCGATATCTGACAGAGAGGCTCCGGAGTCTTTTTTCTTCTTCATACGTTTTGTATTGGATTGAAGTCGGAGAGAGAGTGGGGTGGGGTGCGGGACGACAGACATTTAAGTATTGTCGTCGTAGCCACAGGCCATGGAGGAGATTTAGATATTGGGCTGAAAATAAAAATCAGCCGATAGACGGTGCAAAGTTAGCGAAATTTATTTATATTTGCACAATCGCGGCGTGTAGTGGTTCTAACTCTTCTTTTGGCTGATTCCCCAATGGTCAGTCGGTTGCAATCTGGCATTGCGCCCACTAAGCTTACGGAATCTGCTGAAAAACGAGTTCGTATGAGTAAGTGATCAAATTTAATTTATACGATATGCGGGATTGTCTGTCGGTCGATTCCGGTGAGGAGTGAAAGAGAATATAAACATATCCGACTGAACGACAAGCCGAAAACGGCAAAAAAGAAGCCGCAGCAGATTGTATAAAAGATTTCCATTCAATTACTATGGTTAAAGTTAAACACCGGCTTAATTAATATTAACATAGAGTTGTATGTCAAGAAAAGATAAAGAAAGGGTATTTCGGATGAAGCGATTCGAAGTGAATCATTCTCGAAGCGCCAACAAGGTAGGGGTAGATGGGGTTATGATCGGTGCCTGGGCCACAGTGAGCGGGATGGAGCACCGCATTCTTGATGCCGGATGCGGATGCGGGCTGATAGCCTTGATGCTTGCCCAGCGTAATGCGGATGCCGGAGGCGATGCGATTGTGGAAGGAATAGATATCGAGCCAGGTGCCGTAGATGAAGCATCCGGTAATTTCAGCAGGTCGGAATGGAGCAGTCGGCTGGTGGCCATGGAATCGGATTTCTCACTGCTGGCAGATGCCGTGAAATCGGGCATGGGATACCGGTATGACCTGATTGTATCAAACCCGCCATTCTTCCATGCCGGAGCCGACAATACGGCGTCCGGACGGATGTTGGCACGTCATGCCGGCGCGCTTTCTCCCGAGGCACTTCTTGGAGAGGCAACGGGGCTGCTTAGTCCCGGCGGGCGACTTGCGTATATCGCGCAATCGACAGATGCCTGCTCATTGCGGCAGTATGGCGAGATTAACGGACTTACACTCAGCCGCATGGCAATGGTGAGAGGAAATCACTCGGCAGCTCCCAAGCGAGTCATGATGGAGTGGATTAACGGGCATGGAGCCGCAAATCCGATTCAGACGGCAGAATTGAAGGAAGAGGAGATAGTGATAGAATATGGTCCGGGCGAATATACCCCCGAATATATAGCATTATGCCATGAATTCTATTTGCGGATGTGAGGGGGTGATAAGCAAGTGTTCGAATTTCAGCGACAGTAAGACCTTGGCCTCCCCCGTGTGGGGGCGTTGACAAATATTGAAGAATGAGGTAGTCTAAGTGAAATGGGGTAGTTTAAGTGAAATTGAATCGAATAATTAAATATGAGCACCAATTAAGGGTGAAGTGAATGAAAGTTAAATTCAGACATTCTCTTAAACCATTACAATACTGACGTGTCATAAGAGCATATAAGTCGTTGTAGAACAACTTATGTAATCAAAATTCGTTATCTTTGTAAGACGAAAGCGGTGTCTGCACAATTAAGTCGAAAAAAAGACAGCAAGGCAATTGCCGGATGGCTGTCGGCGCGACGGGAATTGAAGGTCACCGCATGTCACCAAAAAATAAATGGAGTTATGAGACACTATCTACTTTTGGCCTCGATGCTTCTTACAGCCTCGACACCGATTTGGGGACAGATAGAGGATGATATCTACTACAATCCCAAAAAAGCGGAAAAGGAGGCAACCCAGGAGAGGGTGAGCCGTAATTACATAGCTGACTTTCAGGATATGGACGTAGATGATTATAATCGTCGCGGTCAATATTACGTATCGCCGGTGGATACAATCGGCATGCGAGCGGAGACTGATCAGGATTTTGTCTACACCACGCAGATTCAGAAATACTATAATCCTACGATTGTGCTTGATAATGTTGATCTTCTTACTGACGTCATTGCCAACTCATACGGCAATGTCAACGTAGAGTTCAACATCAACGGCATCCCGTCGTTCGGCCCATATGTAAGTTATCTTCCGACGGCATGGGGCAACTGGTATCTTTGGAATTCACCCGGATGGTCGATTTCATGGGGCTGGAACGGCCCGTGGAGTTCTCCGTGGTGGGGTGGTCCTTGGAACTGGGGTTATGGCCCGTCATGGGGCTGGGGTCCCGGCTGGGGCTGGGGTTGGGGTCCCGGTTATCCGTCGTGGGGCTGGGGACCGTCATGGGGACCCTCGTGGGGTTGTGGACCGTTGCGTCCGCATTACCACGCCGACTATCGTCCCGGGGGGAATCGCCCTGTAGGCGTGCGTCCGGGCTGGGGAGACAATACCCGTCCCGGCGGCAACTATAACGGAGGCCGGCGTCCCGTAGGTTCTTCAGGCGCTTCAGCGCGTCCCGGCAACGGATATAATGGCACATCACGTCCGTCAGGTGGGTACACAATCGGTGCGGGAGGCCATCGCATGACCGGTCAGGGCACATCGACAGGCAGCAACCGGGTAAGCTCCGGAAGCAGTACGAACAGAGGCCAGTCGGGTACAGGAACAGTCAGCACCGGAGGTCACCGCACATCTACCAGCGGCGCCTACCGCTCAAACAGCGGCACCACAACACAGCGCCGTGGCACGACGACACAGCGCCAGAGCACGACGACGCAGCGTCGTAACAATTCATCGTCCGGCAATAATTCCTCCGTCTATAACCGCAGCGGCTCAGGCAGCTATAACACCGGCGGCCATCGCACCACCTCAAGCGGCGGCTTCAGAGGAGGCGGTTCGAGCCGAGGCGGAGGAGGCGGCGGCTCGCGAGGCGGTCACCGTTGAAAGTGGCATATTGTGCTTGATTGCAAATCTACATAAGTAAGTGTCCGAATTTAGACGAGAGTAAATAAAAGTAAATCTTTTAATTAAATTCGAACACTTGCTTACAATATTGTTTATTTCTTCAGCCAGGCAAGTGCTACGGTCCGGTAATTTTTGAAGGGTTATCATTATAATAACTTGATATCCGGTGTAATGTATTGTATTGATAAATAGTTGCTGCAATCTGTTTATATTCAAGTATATGCGTTATTGCCAACCGTTGTGGGCACTCGGATTTAATTAAAGTATTTCCTTTTGCACGCTGTCGTTTAAATTTGAACACTTACTTAAATTAATTCGGCACTTGCTAATTTAATAAATAGTCGCTATGAACTATAAGTTTTACTTGTTTTCGCTTGCACTCTCAGCAGGGTCGATTACCCCACTTATGGCACAGAGTGCCATAGATGCAATGCGCCTGACACAACAAGATATGAAAGGAACTGCCCGATTTATGTCAATGGGCGGCGCATTCGGCGCATTAGGAGGCGACCTGACCACAATCTCGCAGAATCCTGCAGGTATCGGCGTATACCGCAGCAATGAGATAGGGATTACGTTTGATCTTGACCTCCAATCAGCTAATTCGGAATCCGGTGCCGGCTCATTTCGCACTGACCAGACCAAGTTTCTGATCAATAACATCGGCGGCGTGCTGACTCTGCGTCTCCCGAGCAAGGCTGTGCCTAATCTGAATTTCGGTTTCACCTACAATAAGACGGCCAGTTTCAACCGTTCATACGGCGGTGGACTTGGCGATATGCAGATATCGATGTCAAACTGGATGGCAGGAGTGGCCAACTCCAACGGCCTGACAGTGGGCGACGTCACCACAACCGATACATTTGACCCTTATAATCCTAATGACGGAGGATATGCGGCTCCATGGGTGACAATATTGGGATATGATTCATATCTGATTAATCCGGAGGGGAATCCTGATAATCCGAACTGGACCGGCCAGTTCGGTCAGGGTACAAGCGGCACGGCCTCTTATGGTGTGTCTGAAAGCGGCGGCATCGACTCATTCAATATTGCCATAGGCGGCAATATCGGCAATGTGGTGTTCTGGGGTATGGATTTCGATATCACAAACCTCAACTACAACATGTCGTCATATTATCAGGAGCGCATGGAAAATGCCTATGTGATGAGCGATCAGGGTCTGGAGCAGACATTATCAGACTGGTCACTGCGCAACTGGTATAAGGTCAATGGCACCGGGTTCGCATACAAGCTCGGTCTGATATTCCGCCCGATACAGGAGTTCCGTGTGGGTTTCGCATTCCATACGCCTACGTATTATAATATAAGCGAGCAGTTCTGGGCATCGACCGACTACAGCTATAACGAAGGCCCATACAATAGCCAGGCTACCAATGATGGCGTCCCCGGCTACAACGAGCTGCGTTACCGTTCGCCATGGCATATGATAGTATCCGCAGCCGGAGTGATAGGTAATAATCTGATTATCTCGGCTGACTATGAATGGACCCAGACATCGCGTACGCACTTCAAAGATGCCTCCTATATATATGATTATGGGTGGGATTATTCCTATGCACCGACATTCAATTCGTATGAAGGTGTGAACATGGATATCAAAAGTTATTACCGGAATCAGAATACGTTCAGGGTGGGGGCCGAATTCCGTGTGACTCCGAAATTCAGTATCCGCGCGGGCTACAGTAATGTCTCCTCTCCGGTGCGTGAGGCCGCTTCTGACGGCCATTTGAATATTAATACGGCCGGAACCAAGCCGGATTTCCGTTTCGACAATTCCACCAATTACTATACGGCAGGCCTTGGCTACCGCACAAGTGGATTTTATGCAGATCTGGCTTATGTGCACAAACAGCAGTCGGCTTTGTGGCATGCCTTTGATTCGGATGCGGCAAGCAATATTCAGGCGCCGAAGGCAAACCTGAATTTCACATCAAACCAGCTGGTGCTCTCGCTCGGATATAAGTTCTGATGCGACGGCGCTCATATCCCTGTATTTCATAAATCCCCCCCCTATGCGGCTTCTTTTGTGCCGCTTCCGGTTTGTCGTTCAGTTGAATATGTTGATATTCTCCTTCACTACGCACCGGAATCAACTAAAAACAGTCCCGCATATCGTATAAATTACTTACCGGCCCCGATTGTGTATGAGCACGATCGGGGCCGGTGTCCATTTTATGTAGTGCGGAGCATAAACGGAGACTCTGACGCCCCTACGGTGATGGCGTAAAGAAAATTGGAGCCTCCGGATGTGATACGGTATTTGCGGGCTATGGCTTCGGGCGAAAGAGGATGGTTGCGGCTCACGATATTCAGTCGTTCCCCACGCAAAGTATTCTTTCCGGCGTGGATGGATGCCACACGCATCACGCGTCCCGGAAAATCGGGATATCTGACAGTAGAAAACCATATATGGCAGTTGCGCGAGGCCTTTAGCAACCCGGGGTACGCATCGGTCAAATACTGCCACGGATGGCATTTCATCAGTGAGGAGTTTGGCTCGTAAATCCAAATGTCAGCATCTGAGGATATGCGGGATGTTATCCACTCGGTGGATTCCACGAGAGGAATCCGGTCAGTGCGCTTTCGCATAGACACCGGAATCCAGACACTCTGTATGGCAGCCGGATTGCCGTCGCCGGGATCGTCAATGATATTTATCGCATCGATACCCTCGAATTCCGCTCCACGCCGGGCAATGACGAGTACTTCCTTGCACTCATTGCGAACGCTGACTATGGCAATCCGCAATGTACCCGGGAAAAGAGCGAGAGCCTTGTCGGGATCAATCATCGGTGAGTTCTTGATTATTACCGTCTCGGCCTTGTCGAGCAGGAGTTGCCATTGGCCTGTGACATCAGGAATACAGTCAGCCGGGTCATAGATGCGACGGTCGGTGGCGCTACGTCGGGCCGGATCTGCAAAGAGAATGTTGATGCTGTCGTCTTCACACCGTTTGAGAGCAAGCATGGAGTCATCATTAAGCACAATGGCCTTATCGAGTCCGAGTGTGGAAAGGTTGTGCCGTAGCACTTCTGCCTTCAGAGGGTCGATGTCGGATGCGATTGCACCGTCTCCCTTATCATTACAAATAGACGAAAGCATGCACATAAAGTCGATACCGAGTCCGGCGGTCATGTCGAATAGCCGGAGTTTGTGCGGCTTGTGAGTGATATATTGAGAGGCGATCAGCGCATGCAGACGGCTGACCCAAAGGTGGGATGCCTGTTCCCCGGCCAGATGCGACGGGAAGAGGAAATCCGGATTGTCGGACAGCAGCGTGCGGAATTTCGCGGCGAAGCGCCTACGGCATTCAATCTGAGTGATTGCAAATTCGAGCGACTCTCGCTGCGCGGGGGACAGGTCGCGGCGGCTGCAGAACCGTAGACGCAGCGTCTGAGGGTCAGCATTAGAGTGCCGCGCAATAAACTCCAAATCAGTCTGCGGTATTAATGTATGAGGCATGGTGAATGTAATCAGAGAATCTTCAGGGCTATCGCGGCGCATGCTTCGGCATCAGCCAGCGCATGGTGATGACGGTCAAGAATATATCCGCATTGACGGGCCACAGTGGGGAGTTTGTGATTGGGGAGCAGTCGACCGAAGACACGGCGTGATGCCATGCAGGTGCAATGAAACTCAAAGTCGGGATAAGTCATACCGAATCTCTGATATGCCGCGCGGAGACATCCTTCATCAAATCGGCTCCAATGTGCCACCAGCGGAAGATTCCCGATCAGCAGCAGGGCTTCTGACCATACTTCGGGGAAAAAGTCGGCATTCTCCGTATCTTCCGGATGAATGCCATGTACCGAGATATTGGCAGGATTGTAGTAATTAGGCTCAGGATGCACAAAGCGGTAGAATCGGTCGGTGATCTTGCCGTCGCGCACCACTATGACGCCGATGCTGCATATGCTTGAATAATGACGGTTGGCTGTCTCGAAATCTATTGCTGCAAAATCTTTCATAACTCAACAACGTTGCAGAGTCGGATATATTGGGGAATATACTATCGATTTTGCAATCTCCGGCGGAGGTCATCAACAGGAACTTTAGCAGATTAAGTAAGAGTTCAAATTTAACCGACAGCAAAAGAAAGAGAATCGTTTATACAATCTGCGGTTCCTTTTGGCCGGGTCAGGCTTGTCGTTCAGTCGAATATGTTGATATTCTCCTTCACTCCGCACCGGAATCGACTAAAAAAACAAGCCCGCATATTGTAAAAAAATTTGAACACTTACCTATGATGAGGTGTCAAAGAGGGTAGGAAGGGGCCGAAGAATGGGATGTAAGAATGAGATGGATACTGCGGAGGTGCACTTTTTAAAAGAAATGGATTGATGTTAGGAGATAAATTGCTAACTTTGCAAAATATGCTAAAAGGCACTTGCAGTAATGACTATAACTCGCAATAGATTTTATACAGTGGTGCTGGGCCTGGTGCTTGCCGTATTGATGGTGGCCGGACTCCCGGCTGTCGCGCTTGCAGCCCAGACGAAAGATTTTGTGGTGGTGCTCGATGCCGGTCATGGCGGCAAAGACCATGGCGCTATCGACAACGGTGTGAAAGAAAAGGATATCAACCTTGCCGTGGCTTTGCGTCTCGGGGAGCTGATAAAGAAGAAACTGAAGCACACTAAAGTGGTGTATACCCGTGATGATGACACATTCGTGTCACTTCAAGGGCGAGCCGATATAGCCAATAAGGCCAAAGGCGATCTATTCATATCCATCCATACCAACTCAGTGGATGCTAAAAACAAAAACCGGCGTACTGTGGCCGGCGCCTCAGTATATACGCAGGGCAGCCACAAGGACGAGGCCAACCTTGCCGTGGCAAAGCGAGAGAACTCGGTAATAGAACTTGAAAACGGCTATGAGCAGAAATATGCAGGATTCGATCCCAATAAGGTGGAATCGTATATCATATTCGAGATGGCCGCCAAGCATAATCTCGCACAAAGCCATCGGTTTGCCAAAAGCGCTCAGGCCAACCTTGTAAAAATAGCCGGTAGAAAGAATCGAGGTGTGCATCAGGCGGGATTCTGGGTTCTTTGGGCAACATCGATGCCTTCGGCATTGGTGGAACTTGACTTCATATGTAATCCGGAGTCTGCGAAATTTATGGGGTCGAAGAATGGCGTCGACAAGCTGGCGGAAGCTCTGTTTGAGGCCGTCAAAAAGTATGAGGAAAATTTCAGGCAGAAGCAGCGGATGCTTGCCAGGGCCGGAAGGGGTGACAAGTCGTCAGCCGGAGGTTTTGCAGTCGCCGTCAGGTCAGGCGTGACAGATGACGCGGCATCATTGGCACAGACAGCAGAAGCATCCGACTATCAGGCGTCGAACATGCAGAATTCCGTTGGCTCGTCAGATGTGGCCGTTGTGGCTGCCCGGGCGGTGGCCGGAGGCGAAAAAGACCTGAGTCATGCCAATCTAAAAGCTACAGTCAATCAGCGCCGTGCCCGTCATGCAGCCGATGGACGCCGCCGTCGTTCGGCCACGGCACGCATTGCCTCGGAAGCAAGAGATCTGTCGGTTAATCATATACTCGTGGCTGAGGAGCTTACAGAAGTCAGAGTGGTGGAAAATCCGGTGGATTTCAATGCGACGGCATCCGCAGAGACTCCGGTTGATAAAGAAGATAATAAGAAATCAGCAAAGAAAGCAAAAAAAGGGAAGAAGCCTCAAACCAATAATAAAAATAAAAAAGAGTCTGACAGCCGCGACAAGCGCCAATGGGTGGCTGAGGTGAATAAAATTTCAGCACAAGAGAAGGCAGATAAGAAACGGGTGGCCGATGCTACAGCCAAGGCCGGGCGTGCGGGGAAACGCAAATCACTTAAAAGCAGTCGCTGAGTCAGAGTCGGACGATAGACCGGAAAGATGCTTTTCAGATAAAACTTACATATTTGGATACAGATGAAAAAGAAATTAGGCAAAGAGTTTATAATCGGATTGTCGGTAATATTAGCGATAGGCGTACTGATAACCGGCATTGATTATCTAAAGGGAATAAATATCTTCCAGCCCACAAATTCATATGAAGTGTATTATAGCAATGCGGCAGGCCTGGAGAAGTCAGCTCCGGTAATGCTTAACGGCTTCAAGGTGGGTCTTGTGAGAGACGTATCTATTGATTATGCCAAGCCCGACAAAGTGAAAGTGGTGCTTGCGCTCGACAACTCGCTGCATCTACCCGATGGTACTACTGCCCAGCTCGGTTCGACACTTCTAAGCGGAGCAATGATAAATCTGATAGTAGGCTCCGGACCCGGCGTCGTGGCACAGGGGAGTGTGTTGCCGGCCACAGAGTCGGCCGATATGATGACGGCTCTTCAGGAGGAAGTGCTGCCAGCCGTATCCGGGATAATTCCCAAGATAGATTCCTTGTTATATAATCTCAATGTGCTTGTGGCAGATCCGGCTCTTCTCAGTTCAATCCAGCGCCTTGACGGAATCACCGGCAATCTATATGCTGCATCCGGCAGCCTTAACAGTGCCGTAGGCGCAGTCAACGGTCAGCTTCCCGCAATAATGCGCAATGCCTCACATGCAAGTGTCCGCCTTGACACTATCGCTGACAATCTGGCGGCTCTGTCGGCCGATTTGCGCACACTTCCCCTCCAGCCTACGATGGCAAACGTGGAGCGAGTGACGGCAAACCTCGAAGCATTCTCCGCCCAGCTCAATAATCCGGAATCTACACTGGGACGTCTGACCACGGATCCGCAGCTTTACAATCAGCTCAACCGTGTGACCGCCGATGTCGACTCTCTCATTGTAGATATCAAGCGTAATCCGAAGCGTTATATATCGATTAAACTGTTGTAAACTGCTTAGGATAATAGCGCAGTCAGGTGGCGATGATATCCGCCGCAGTCAGAACGTAGGAAATACTTGCAAGAAGAAACAGTTCAAAATGCGTAGGAAGTGGGATTGTTGAACTGTTATATTTTCAATAAACTCCGTGAAATAGGTCGCGAGAGGGGAATTTTATAAAACCCCCAAGTTTAGCAACTTATAAAAAAAAGGAAAAGTGCAAATTATTTTGCGCTTTTTTTTTCGCTTTTTTATTTGTTATTTTGTATTGTGAATGGAGCGCCCCTATCGGTTGCGCCTCTCTCAGACAAGCAGATTTACTCCGTGGGAAGGATAGGACTCTCCCGAAAAACCAAGAAACGATGACTGACGAACTTCGGATGCAATGGCAGCAATGCTGCCGCTTCATACTCGACAATGTAGGCGAGACACGATTCAACACGTGGTTTGCCAAGACGAGTGCTGTGCGTCTGGAATCCGACAGCATAACTCTTCAGGTTCCATCGAATTACTTTGTGGAACTGTATGAGACGAATTATCTCAATCTGCTTCATGCGGCGTTAAAGAAAGTTTTCGGCCGTCCGCTTCAGATTTTCTATGAAGTTCAGATTCTTGCCGACCATGTGGACTCGAAAGTGACTCTTGGCGAATCGCGCGGCAGTGCCGTCATCTCAAGCAAGCTTGAGCGCAGCGGTGCGGCTCCGGTGAGTGCTGCCGCACAAACTCCCGGAGGCGCGAAATTCAACTCGCAGCTTAAAAAAGACTATAATTTCGAGAATTACTGCACCGGGCAGTCAAATCTGCTTGCTGTCACGATCGCCCAGAATATTGCGGGCAAGCCACGCAATAACGACTTCAACCCATTCTTCCTCTATGGTGATGTAGGAATCGGAAAGACCCATCTTGTGCAGGCTATCGGCATTCGTGTGAAGGAACAGAATCCGAATGCAAAAGTACTTTACACCACATCGCGTCAGTTTCAGCATCTTTATACGCAGGCTGTGATGCGTAAGACAGTGCCGCAGTTTATCAACTGGTTCATGCAGATGGACGTGCTGCTGCTCGACGACCTTCAGGAGATATCAGGAATGGTAAAGACCTCGGAGACGCTCTTCCCGATATTCAATCATCTTCACCAAAACGGGAAGCAGCTTGTATTCACCTGCGACCGTCCGCCTATGGAACTCGACGGGATAGCCGACCGCCTGATTGACAGGTTTAAATGGGGCCTGACCGAACGGCTCCCACGTCCTGACGCAGAACTCCGCAAGAAGATACTCACGTTCAAGGCCAAGAAGGACGGACTTGACCTTCCGCAGGATGTGGTGGAGTATATTGCTGCCAATGCAGTGACTTCTGTCCGCGAGATAGAGGGAGTGGTGCGAGGCGTGCTGACGCGCTCTATAAGCCTAAATGCGCCGATTACAGTAGAACTGGCACGCGAAGTGATGAAGAATACTATTCATCTTGTGGAGAAAAAACCGGTCAACTTCGAAATGATTGTGGAGGCCACAGCCGACTACTATAAGCTTAATCCGGATGCCCTTTTCTCGAAGAACCGTATGCGCGATATCAATGATGCGCGTCAGGTGCTGATGTATCTCACGCATAAGCTTACCGGGCTGTCGAGCACCGTAATCGGCCGGAAACTCAATCGCCAGCACGGCACTGTGCTGCATGGCATAGCCGCTGTGCAGGAGCGCCTCTCCGTAGTGCCCGAGATTGCCCGTGCTGTCGAAACCATTCAAGCTTCTCTCTGACGGCCATCACCGGTCTTCATGAGTGGCACGAATCATATTTTCATGCGGCTGACTACTCTCCTGCATCTCAGCCTAAACAGATTATACCTTAAGCCAATAAAAGCTCCGGCAAGAATGAGGAATCATTCTTGCCGGAGCTTTTATTGGTTGACCGACCGGGCATAATCTGAGATGTGCAGGTCGCAATCATGCCACCTCAGTGTATGTCGCGGGGAGGTGAAATTACCCCTCCAGAGCCGGTCCTTGGAGAGTAATCAGATCAGGGCCGCCTCAACGAGCAGAGGAATCATGATGCGATGGGATTCAAGGCGCGGACTGTTCTGCCAGAAGTCATTTATGGATTTTGACAGAACAGAATTATTGTAACGTTCCGGATCAAGCATCACCACGCGGCGGAGCAGCTGCACGGCCTCGGCATACTCCTCTTCTGCTGCATGAGCGCAGGCGAGAAGCAGAAGATCATCAGACATTGAAGACTGTTCCTCAAAGTCGGAATCATTGTCGTCAGATGAAGTGTCAGATCCGAGCGACGAGGCTGCAAGCATCATCTCGATGTCAGCGCGGCGGGGTGACAGAATCTCAATCGTCTTGCGGTAATCCTTGCATGCAAAAGCGAAACGTGCGGATAGCGAAAGAGTAGAGTTCGCGACCGGAGCAATATACTTCAGCCGGCTCAGCCGCTTTTCCATAGTCTCATGGTCGTCGACATTAAATCTGAGCATTCTGTCGAGCCAGAGCGGGATATTCTCTTCCAGGTCAATCCCTGCGTCAATGAGTCGGTCAAGCGCATCAATCTCCGTGTCGAATTCATAGCATTGCTCGGCCATGGCCCGTATGCGGCGCAGCAACCACACGTCGGTGTCATCAGTCAGAGAGTCAGCTTTAATGTAGCATTCGAGGGCATCGTGCTTACTGTCGTCCTTCTCATAGCAATATCCCAATTTCTGAAGCAGCAGAGACGATGGCGAGTCTTCGCGCTCAATAAGGAGCTGGTAGATTCCGGCGGCTTCCTCATAATATCCCTGGTAGAAATAAGTCTCGCCTATGGTGTGCAAAATCTCATCTTCCGACATCATGGAGCCAATGAAAGGCAGATTCGTAATGACCATATGAATGTCAAAAGGATTCTGGAATTCGCGGTGAAGGCGGAAATAATTGAAAAATCTGAAGAGCACCCGTGCGTAATTGATGACCTCGAGGTCAAAATCCGGTTCGGAAGAGTGCAGGCTCAGATCTTCAAAATCGACTTTGATTTCATCAGCGCCTGCGTCGAATGCTTTGGTCATCATGTCGCGTGCGGCCTGAGGCAGGCGAGAGAGATTGAGCACGAGGGCATACTTGTCGGTATCGCACATCATAGAAGTATTTGGCATCTTTGCCAGAATATCGATAAGATTCTCATGCAGACCGATTCTGGCGGCCTCCCAAGGCTCGAAAGCCCTGAACCAGGTGTCGATATCTTTGAAAAAGAAATGCGATGAGAGCTGTCCGTACATAGGCAGCATCATGTCGGCGCCCTTCTCCTGCATACTGTGCAGACGTCGCAGTTTCTTTTCAATACCCGACTCCCGCATCAGACGTTCCCATTCGGGATTGGCCTGAAGTTCTTCGATACTGATCGGGCGGTCGCTGTCGATATTGATGTTTTTCAAGAAATCCTTACCGAGATTGTTGAGCCTGGGTATTATTTCATGCTGAATTTTGTTGGCGAGCTGCAGGCTGCCTTGGGTCTTAATAATTGCATAGATTACTTCGCGCAGGCGCAGATAATTGGATGGGTCGGGAAGCCATTTGGCGAAGCGACGCTGCAGCAAAGGATCGTGCCCGGAGTTCGTCTGGTGGATTTCAAGAGCGAGCACCACTCCTGTAAGGACATGAGCTCGGATGCGCTGGTCGGAAGAGCGCTCCTCGATGTCAAGCAAAGCAGAGAGTTTTACCGGATCATATTTCTGGAACAGTCCCATAATCAAGGCCGACACTATGACGGTGCGTAATCCATAGGCGATATCGGAATCAACCGCCACATTGACCACCGGATCAAGCTTACGCGAATCAGTAGCCACAGGCAGAGTCCACAGATAAGAGAATATATCCTTCAGAGCACGATCCTTCTCATTGAGTAGCTGGCGAGCAGCTTCGGTAGGTTGCCCGTCAGAGCCATATATACCTGCCAGCTGTAGCGAAGCATCGGCTGAGATGTAGCGCCCGAGCGCATCAGCGAAGTTCAGATTGCTAAAACGCACACAGCGTCGTGTCGAAGCATACAGAGAAGAGTCGTCGGCAAGATTACAGTCGTCGAGCAGATTGGCGGCGACCGCATACAGACGTTGTGAGAGATCGCAGAAAAGTTTCTCGCGATCCGGATCAGGCACCCCTTCTGCTAGATATCGGAGCATGAATGAATAGCTCTGTTCAATTTGTTGCAGGGTGTCAAGAGTGGTGGAAAGTCGCTGTTCGAAGGCATACTGGCGCACCAGACTGATAGCCTCACGCAGAGAATTGTTGGAAATCAGTTTTAGAGCCTGCTTCAGATATTCTGTGTTGTTTGACGGCATATATATATGTATATGTATATGTTATTGGTGTAAGTAAGCGTTCAGATTTAACCGATATTAATTCAAAGGGGATCTGTTATCAATCTGTATAAGTAAGTGTTCAAATTTAATTTATACAATATGCTGGCTTGTTTTTTAGTCGATTCCGGTGCGGAGTGAAGGAGAATATAAGCATATCCAACAGAACGACAAGCCGGAAGCGGC
>ERZ778503.136-NODE-136-length-60506-cov-5.709600_pt1 | contig 60506 bp, 64 predicted proteins | sample MGYA00510047_ERZ778503 | MGnify/ENA primary metagenome ERZ778503 (study PRJEB29527, sample SAMN07138965) | mouse gut metagenome | material: feces | host: mouse | place: China:Nanjing | collected 2016-01-25 ... | reverse complement strand
ATATGCTTACAAGAATCCGTAATGCAAATACTGCAAAGCATGATACAGTAGATGTTCCTGCTTCCAAGATGAAGCTGGCGATTGCCCAGATTCTGTTGGAAGAAGGTTATATCAAGAAATATGATGTGATTGATGACGGAGCTTTCAAGACCATCCGCATTACCATCAAATATGGTGTGGACAAGAACGACAGAATTATTTCCGGCATCAAGAGAATCAGCAAGCCCGGACTTCGTGTGTATGCCGGCAAGGATGAACTGCCCAAGGTGTTAGGCGGTCTCGGGATTGCCATTATTTCCACCAATCAGGGTGTTGTCACGGATAAAAAAGCAAGAGAGCTGCAGGTTGGCGGCGAAGTGCTGGCGTTCGTCTGGTAAGGACGAAAAGAATTTCTAAGGCGATAAAGAACATCGCCTAAGAAATACTATGTTTCGTCCCTAAGAGAATTTGCAAAGCAAATTCTCCGCAGTGAAAAAGAGCAGTAATTTGTTAAACAAGAAAATAATAGGAGGTACGGGCATGTCACGTATAGGTAGAATGCCAATCGCGATTCCTGCAGGCGTAACTGTGGAGATTGCAGAAAATAACAAAGTGACCGTAAAAGGTCCCAAGGGTACTCTGGAAAGAGTGCTTCCTCAGGAGATGGAAATCAAACTTGAGGGTGCGGAAGTAACTGTAGCAAGACCGAATGATTTAAAGAAAATGAAGTCCCTTCACGGATTGACCAGAACACTGATTCACAATATGGTTGTAGGTGTTACCGAGGGCTACGAGAAGAAGCTTGAGGTAAATGGTGTTGGTTACAGGGCAGCAAAGTCCGGTAAGGTTCTGACCTTATCCTTAGGCTATTCCCATCCGGTAGAGATGACGGATCCTGAAGGAATTGAAACCGTTCTGGAAGGACAGAATGTAATCATCGTTAAGGGCATTGATAAAGAAAAAGTTGGCCAATTCGCTGCTGAAATCAGAGATAAGAGAAGACCTGAGCCTTATAAGGGCAAAGGAATCAAATATGCTGATGAGACTATCAGACGTAAAGTTGGTAAGACTGGTAAGAAATAACAGATAAGGAGAGTATGAAAATGGTTAGAAAAGAATCAAGACAAGAAGTTCGTGTGAAAAAGCACAAGAGAATTCGTAACCGTTTCAGCGGTACTGCTGAAAGACCGCGTCTGGCTGTGTTCAGAAGCAATAGTCATATGTATGCTCAAATTATCGACGATACCGTTGGAAACACTCTGGTTTCTGCTTCTACCCTTGAAAAAGAGGTAAAGGCTGAGCTTGAAAAAACCAATAACGTTGATGCGGCAGCATATTTAGGAACTGTTATTGCAAAGAGAGCAATGGAAAAAGGTATTACAACAGTGGTCTTTGACAGAGGCGGCTATATATATCACGGAAAAATCGCAGCATTAGCTGAAGCAGCCAGAGAAGCTGGCCTGCAATTCTAGGAAAGGAAGAAAGAAACCATGAAACATGCAATCATTGATGCGAGTCAGTTGGAATTGACTGAAAAAGTTGTTACAATCAAACGTGTAACTAAGGTTGTAAAGGGTGGTCGTAACTTCCGTTTCACAGCTTTGGTAGTTGTTGGCGATGGTAACGGTCATGTGGGCGCCGGTCTTGGAAAGGCAACGGAAATTCCCGAGGCAATCCGCAAGGGAAAAGAGGATGCAATGAAGCATCTTGTAAATGTTGCGTTAGACGATAACAATAGTATTACACATGATTTTATTGGTAAATACGGTTCTGCAAGCGTTCTTTTAAAGAGGGCTCCCGAAGGTACCGGTATTATTGCAGGCGGTCCTGCCCGTGTTGTGTGCGAGCTTGCCGGCATCAAGAATATCCGTACAAAGTCTTTAGGCTCCAACAATAAGCAGAATGTAGTTCTTGCAACCATTATGGGCTTGAGCCAGTTAAAGTCTCCGGAAGAAGTGGCGAAAAACCGCGGTAAAGCTGTAGACGAGGTTATGGCTTAAGGCGAAATCGTTTCGCTTTATGGCTTGAAAGGAGAGAGAAGACGATGGCAGAAAAGAATGAAAAGATGTTGAAAATTACTTTGGTTAAATCCACGATTGGCGCTGTTCCCAAGAACAAGGCTACGGCAATATCCATGGGACTGCGAAAGCTGAACAAGTCTGTTATCCTGCCGGATAATGCAGCGACAAGAGGACAGATTCGCCAGATTAGTCATTTGATTAAAGTAGAAGAAGTATAAACGGATAAGGAGGTGGCAATATGAGTACAGAGCACTCATTGGAATTATCGAATTTAAGACCTGCAGAAGGCTCAAAGCATAGCAATAATTTCAGAAGAGGCCGCGGGCACGGTTCAGGTAACGGCAAGACTGCCGGCAAAGGTCATAAGGGACAGAAGGCTCGTTCAGGAGCACCCAGAGCCGGCTTTGAAGGCGGACAGATGCCTTTGTATAGACGTATTCCGAAGAGAGGCTTTACGCCCAGAAACCAGAAGGAAATCGTAATTGTGAATATCGGTCAGCTTGAGCGGTTTGAAGACGGCAGCCTTGTGGATATCAATACCTTGCTGGAGGCAGGCATTATCCATGCAAGAAAAGACGGCGTGAAGGTTCTTGCAAAAGGAAAACTGACTAAAAAGCTTGATGTAAGAGTTGACTTGTTCAGCAAAGCTGCTGAGGAAAAGATTAGGGCGCTTGGTGGAACAGCAGAGGAGATGTAATATGCTTACAACCCTTAAGAATGCATTTAAAATAAAAGAAATAAGACAGAAGCTGTTTTTTACGTTCCTCATGATGGTTGTGATTCGTATCGGATCACAGCTTCCTGTGCCGGGCGTAAACGGAGCTTATTTTCGGAGCTTTTTTGAGCAGAATGCCGGAGGCGCCTTGGGATTTTTCGATGCCATTACTGGTGGTTCCTTTGCCAGCATGTCGCTGTTGGCGCTAGGTATCAACCCATACATTACTTCTTCCATTATCATGCAGCTTTTGACGATTGCAATTCCGAAGCTGGAGGAAATGCAGAAGGACGGCGAGGACGGCAGAAAGAAAATCGCTGCTATCACCAGATATGTCACGGTGGCTCTGGCGCTGATTCAGGGCACGGCGATGTCGGTAGGCTTTGGCAGACAGGGGCTTTTAGTCAACTACAATGCAATGAGCATTATTACGGCAGTCGCGGCAATGACAGCCGGAAGTGCATTTTTGATGTGGATTGGCGAACGAATTACGGAAAAGGGCGTAGGAAATGGTATTTCCATTGTTCTGGTTATCAATATTATTTCCCGCCTGCCTGAGGATTTGAAGAAGCTGTTTGAACAGTTTGTAAAGGGCAAGCCTTTTGCAACGCAGGCTTTGGCTGTAGTTATTATTTTGGCAATTATTATTGCGATGGTCGTGATGGTTATTTTCCTGAACGGCGGTACACGTAAAATTCCCGTACAGTATGCGCAGAAGGTGCAGGGCAGAAAGATGGTGGGCGGACAATCCTCCAGTATTCCCCTAAAGGTAAATACGGCAGGCGTGATTCCCATTATCTTTGCACAGTCCCTTATGCAGTTCCCGCTTATCATATGCTCTTTTGTGGGGTATCAGGGAACAGGCTTCTGGGGAGAGGTGCTGGCGGGACTCAATTCGGAAAACTGGTGCAATACCCAGAAACCGCTTTATTCCATCGGATTATTGCTGTATATCGTACTGGTTATCTTCTTTGCATATTTCTATACATCCATCACATTTAATCCATTGATGGTTGCAGACAATATGAAGAAGCAGGGTGGATTCATACCGGGTATCAGACCGGGCAAGCCTACCAGTGATTATTTGACGAAGGTGTTGAACTATCTTATCTTTATCGGTGCGGTAGGACTTACGATTATCGGTGTGCTGCCCTTTGTATTTAACGGGCTTTTCAAGGCAAGCGTTTCTTTTGGTGGAACCAGCCTGATTATTATCGTGAGTGTTGTGCTTGAGACGATGAAGCAGATTGAGTCACAGATGCTGGTGCGTAATTACAAAGGCTTCTTGAATGATTAATTGCCTGAAGGTGAGCAGAGTATCCGGAGAAGTCGTTTTCTCCGGATACTTTTTACATTATCCTATTGCAAAAAGGCTGAAATAACGGTAAAATGTTACTACTAGATTGCTAGAAAGGTATGGTATCATATGAAAATTATTATGTTGGGTGCGCCGGGCGCGGGAAAAGGCACGCAGGCGAAAATGATTGCAGACAAGTATCAGATTCCCCATATTTCCACAGGGGATATTTTCCGTGCCAATATCAAAAACGGAACGGAACTGGGGATGGAAGCAAAGAAGTATATGGATCAGGGATTGCTGGTTCCGGATGAGCTCACCGTAAAAATCCTGCTTGACAGGGTGGCACAGCCGGATTGCAAGGACGGATATGTGCTGGACGGTTTTCCCAGAACCATTCCGCAGGCAAAGGTGCTTGACGAAGCGCTTGTGGAGCTGGGAGATGCCATTGATTATGCCATTAACGTAGATGTGCCTGATGAGAATATCATTAAGAGAATGTCAGGCAGACGCGCATGTCTTTCCTGCGGCGCTACGTACCATATCGAGCATATTCCGCCCAAGACGGAAGGCGTGTGCGACAAATGCGGACAGCCGTTGGTGCTTCGCGATGATGACAAACCGGAAACCGTACAGAACAGGCTGCATGTGTACCATGAGCAGACACAGCCTCTGATTGACTTCTATAGTGAAAAGGGCGTGCTGAAAACGGTAGACGGTACGGTGGATATGAAGGACGTATTTGATGCCATTGTGGAGATTTTGGACAATGCCGGTGACAATTAAATCTGCTGAAGAAATTGAATTGATGAGGGAATCCTGCAGGCTGCTTGCCGAGGTACACAATGAGCTCGGCAATGCCATCAGACCCGGAATATCCACGATGGATATTAATATTCTGGGTGATTCCCTTATCAGAAAGATGGGGTGTATTCCCAATTTTAAAAACTATAACGGATATCCTGCTTCTATCTGCACCTCTGTCAATAACGAGGTAGTGCATGGCATTCCGAGCAAAAAAAGGATTCTGGAGGAAGGGGATATTATCAGTCTCGATGCAGGACTGATTTATAAGGGCTATCATTCCGATGCAGCAAGAACCCATGCTGTCGGCCGGATTTCTCCCGAAGCACAGAAATTGATTGATGTGACGCGCCAGAGTTTTTTTGAAGGTATAAAGAAAGCAAAAGCGGGCAATCATCTGCATGATATTTCCAATGCCATAGACGCCTATGTGTCAGGGTTTGGCTATGGAATCGTCAGGGATTTGGTTGGGCATGGTATCGGAAGGAAGCTTCATGAGGCGCCGGAAATCCCGAATTTTGCCCAAAGAAGAAAAGGGATAAAGCTTTGTGCGGGTATGACGCTTGCCATAGAGCCCATGATCAATATGGGAAGGGCGGATGTCTGCTGGATGGACGACGACTGGACGGTCGTGACGGAGGATGATTCTCTGTCAGCCCATTATGAAAATACGATTCTGATTACGGATGGCGAACCTGAGATACTGACGCTTTAGGCGGGGGAAATATTCTGCGGGAAGCCGCCTGTCAGAGACCGGGAAGGTGTGGTAAGATTTATGATAGGTATGCTGGCATTTTCCAAAGCCGGTCATGATAAGCAGTCAGTTTATATGATAACGGGCGAAGAGGCGGAATATGTATATGTAAGCGACGGAAAGCGCAGACCCATAGAAAATCCCAAGAAAAAAAACAAGAAGCATATCCAGCTTGTCAAAAAGTGCTGTGATGAAGCTTTGGGAGAGCGTATAAGGCGCGGATTGCCGGTGCGAAACGAGGAGATTAAAAAAGCAATAAAAGATTTTATGTGCAAGGAGGACGCAGATGTCGAAAGCGGATGTAATTGAAATTGAAGGAACGGTTGTGGAAAAGCTGCCCAATACCATGTTTCAGGTGGAGCTGGAAAACGGGCACAGAGTTTTGGCACATATCAGCGGTAAGCTGCGGCAGAACTTCATCCGGATTCTTCCGGGAGATAAGGTGACCTTGGAGTTATCCCCCTATGATTTATCCAAAGGACGTATTATTTGGAGAGATAAGTAAAAATCCCTAAAAAACACTTGTAAATAAGGAAACTACATGCTATAATGTAAAACGGTCTTTTTTGAAAGGAGGGTTTAACGTGAAGGTTAGATCATCAGTAAAACCGATTTGCGAAAAGTGCAAAATCATTAAAAGAAAAGGACGTATCAGAGTAATCTGTGAGAATCCGAAACACAAACAGAGACAAGGATAATCACCGGCTTAAATTTACAATTTAAGTATGTGAGTTCTTGTCCCATTATTGTATGCGGCTGAAAGTGCATCCTTTTGGCTCTTTTTGTCTTTCCTCTGTCTTCGGTACGGAGCGGTGGCAGCAAACAGGCGAGAAGGTGCAGTTTATATATAATGGAAGAGCTTACGGGAGATTACTTGTTGATACCATGGCAGAAGCTGTCATGGAAAGGTCGGAGGACTGTCCGATTGGGTGAAAGCCCCAGTCAACTTAGTAATGAAAAGAAAATGGAGGAAACGTAAATGGCTCGTATCGCAGGTGTAGACTTACCCAGAGAGAAGCGCGTGGAAATTGGCCTGACTTATATTTATGGTATCGGCAGGGCAAGCTCCAATAAGATTCTGGCAGAGGCAGGAGTAAATCCTGATACCCGTGTCAGAGAATTAACCGATGATGAAGTAAAGAAAATCAGTGAAGCAATCGAGAAGCTGGACATTATGGTGGAAGGTGATTTGAAGAGAGAAATTGCCCTTAACATCAAAAGATTACAGGAAATCGGCTGCTATCGCGGCGTTCGTCATCGTAAAGGCCTTCCGGTTCGCGGTCAGAAAACAAAGACCAATGCGAGAACTCGCAAGGGACCAAAGCGAACTGTGGCAAATAAGAAGAAATAGCAGAGTCGCATGCCGTTCGCTTTGCGAACTGCGGCAAATAAGAAGAAATAACCCCAAATTGCAAATAACTTGTGGAACTGCAAACAATTTTGAGAAAGTAGGTTAGTTTAAATGGCTAAGAAAGTAGCAGCTAATAAGAAAGTCGCTAAAAAGCGCGTAAAGAAAAACGTTGAACGTGGACAGGCACATATTCAGTCTTCTTTTAACAATACCATTGTTACATTGACTGATGCGGAAGGCAATGCACTTAGCTGGGCAAGTGCCGGTGGTCTTGGTTTTAGAGGTTCAAGGAAATCTACTCCGTATGCAGCACAGATGGCAGCAGAGACTGCAACCAAGGCTGCGCTGGTTCATGGCTTAAAGACCGTGGATGTATTTGTAAAAGGTCCCGGTTCAGGACGTGAGGCAGCAATCCGTGCATTGCAGGCATGTGGACTGGAAGTTACCAGTATCCGTGACGTAACTCCCGTACCTCATAATGGATGCCGTCCTCCCAAGAGACGCCGCGTCTAGTGCAAAAGGATATTCTAAGGCGCCGAAAGACGCCGCCTAAGAATATCTATGGAAAGTTCAAATAACCCGTTGGAAGAAAGCATCTGCGTGCGGATGCTGTAAACAATAATTGGGACGAAGTCCCGCAGAAAGGAATATGAATCATGGCAGTAAATAGAGTACCTGTACTGAAAAGATGCAGAAGTTTAGGATTGGAGCCGGCATATCTTGGTTATGACAAAAAATCCAACAGAACCAATGCAAGAGCCGGCAAGAAGATGAGTGAATATGGTCTGCAGCTTAGAGAGAAGCAGAAAGCAAAATTTATCTATGGCGTTTTGGAGAAGCCTTTCAGAAATTACTATGAGAAGGCAGACAGAATGAAGGGTATGACCGGTGAAAACCTGATGGTTCTTCTGGAGAGAAGGCTGGACAGCGTAGTATTCAGAATGGGCTTTGCGAGAACCAGAAGGGAAGCAAGACAGATTGTCGGACATAAGCATGTGCTTGTAAACGGCAAGAGAATTCAGATACCTTCTTATCTGATTAAGGCAGGGGATGTCGTTGAAATCAGAGAAAAATCCAGATCCTTACAGAGATATAAGGATATTTTGGAGGTAACTGCAGGCAGATTGACTCCCGAGTGGATGGATGTAGATATTGAAAACCTGAAGGGAACTGTAAAAGCACTTCCTACCAGAGAACAGATTGATGTTCCTGTAAATGAAATGCTTATTGTCGAATTATATTCCAAATAAGCCGTGATGACATAGTTCGTAAAGGAGGGTATTTGCAGTGTTTGATTTTGAGAGACCTAATATTGAGGTTGCTGAAATTTCTGAAGACAAAAAGTATGGCAGATTTGTGATAGAGCCTTTGGAAAGAGGATACGGTATCACACTTGGTAACTCTCTTCGGAGAATCATGCTCTCTTCCCTGCCTGGCGCGGCAGTCAGTCAGGTCAAGATAGAAGGCGTATTGCATGAGTTCAGTTCCATTCCGGGTGTTAAGGAAGATGTGACTGAGATTATCATGAATATCAAGAGTCTTGCTATTAGAAACATAAGTGACACCAATGAGCCGAAAACTGCATATATCGAGTATGATGGCGAAGGAATTGTAAGGGCATCCGACATTCAGGCAGATCAGGATATTGAGATATTAAATCCTGATTTGGTGATTGCAACTTTGTGCGGCGGTAAAGAAACAAAGCTATACATGGAGCTGACGATTACAAAGGGCAGGGGCTATATCAGTGCGGACAAGAATAAGCACGAGGATTTGCCTATCGGCGTAATTGCAATCGATTCTATCTATACTCCGGTAGAAAGAGTAAATGTTACAGTAGAAAATACCCGTGTTGGTCAGATTACAGATTATGATAAGCTTACTTTGGATGTATATACCAATGGTACGCTTGTTCCTGACGAAGCGGTAAGTCTGGCGGCAAAAGTGCTGAGCGAACATCTGAGTCTTTTCATCGATTTATCCGAAAATGCCAAGACCGCAGAGGTAATGGTAGAAAAAGAAGATGATGAAAAAGAAAAGGTGCTGGAGATGAGCATTGATGAGCTGGAGCTGTCCGTTCGTTCCTACAACTGCTTAAAGAGAGCAGGAATCAATACGGTAGAGGAGCTTACCAACAAGACTTCTGAAGATATGATGAAGGTTCGTAATCTGGGCCGCAAGTCTTTGGAGGAAGTACTTGCAAAGTTAAAAGAGTTAGGACTTCAGCTTAACCCGAGTGATGAATAATTAGGACACGGGAATTTATATGAATACGGTCTGCGGTAAAGCCAAAGGGTGCGCGGGCATGTATCATGATTGGCATTAGAAATTGTATTCGGCAAGTAAGACCAAGGAGCATAGCCGGATGCACCATGAAATGAGAAAGGATTTAAGAAAATGGCAAAATACAGAAAACTTGGCAGAACCAGCAGCCAGAGAAAAGCGTTACTGAGAAATCAGGTTACAGCTCTTTTGTACAGAGGTAAAATTGTTACCACGGAAGCAAAGGCAAAGGAAGTACGCAAGATTGCGGAAGGCCTGATTGCAATGGCTGTAAAGGAAAAGGACAATTTTGAGACCGTTAAGGTTACCGCGAAGGTTCCCCGCAAGGACAAGGACGGCAAGAGGGTGAAACAGATTGTGGATAAGGATACCGGCAAGGTGCTTTCCGAAACCCATCGCGATAAGGACGGCAAAATCCTGAGAATCGAAAACGGCGTTACCGTTACGGTTTTCGATGAGGTGGAGAAGGAAATCAAAAAGGATATGCCTTCCAGACTGCATGCAAGACATCAGATGCTAAAGGTGTTAAACCCTGTGACCGAGGTTCCGGCTGCCAATGCAGGTAAGAAGAGAAATACCAAGGAAGTTGACATGGTAGCGAAGCTGTTTGACGAGATAGCGCCCAAATATGTAGGACGCAACGGCGGTTATACCAGAATCATCAAAATCGGACAGCGGAAAGGTGACGGCGCATTAGAAGTTGTTCTTGAGTTGGTATAATGTCTAACTACATTATACTGCGCCGAGCGAAGCGAGTGTGCATCGCAAAGCGCATAGTATGTGCGGAGCACATGCTATAATGTCGTCAGATATGTAAATAAGCTTAATAATAAGCAAAACGTGGAAAGAGTTTTGAACCCTTTCCACGTTTTTTTATGCAGGCGTAATATTGCTGCAAATGGCTTTTTTCACTTTCTTAAAAAAATTTGTGAAATATGTAGAAAGAATCTCATAATTAGATTATAATAGAGACAAGTTAGACAAACGGGAGGGGAGATTACGATGAAGATACAATCAAAAATTTTGATGGTTGCATTAGGACCGCTTGCCGTACTGGGCATTATCATTGTACTGCTTAGCAATGCGCGCATTAATACTGTGGTGACAGACAGTATAATGATCGGTCTGAAAAGCGCCGCAGTCGCAGTGCGCGATACGCTGACATACGTGGACGAAGGCGACTATGGGTTTGACAGAAACAACAAGTTTTGTAAGGGAGAGTTTAATATCAGCAAAAGCCCTGAGCTTGTAGATAACATCAAAGAGGCATCCGACATTGACATTACGATATTTTATGGAAATATCCGTTACATGACTTCTCTGCTTGACAGCTCAGACAACCGCATGATTGGTACAAGAGCAGGCGACGAGGTGGTAAAGGAGGTTATAGAGAACGGCAATGAATATTTTTCCAAAAATGTAGATGTATATGGTGAAAAGTATTTCGGCTATTACATTCCCTTGTACAATAATGAAGGAACTCCTGTAGGGATGGTTTTTGCCGGGATTCCGCAGGCAGATGCCAAGGCGCAGATTCTGCGTATACTACTGGTGATGGTTGGCATCGTACTCGCCACGGCTGTGCTTGCCGCAATCTTTCTGGTGTTTATTGTGCGCAGGCTGGTACAGGCTCTGCGAAAGGGCTCTGTTGCGTTGGAACAGGTTGCGCATGGCGATTTGAATGTGGAGCTTGACAAAGCCGTGCTCAAGAGAAAAGATGAAATCGGCAATATCAGCAGGGCAATTATGCGCCTGAAGGAAGAGCTGTCAGGTACAATCGCGGTGATTAAGACCCAGAGCGATGATTTGAACGGCGCAGCGGCTTACCTGCAGAACAGAACGGCGGAAACCTCCGATTCTCTGTTACAGGTAGAGCGGGCTGTCGGTGAGGTTGCGGAAGGGGCAACCAATCAGGCAGAAGAGACGCAGACGGCGACGGACAATGTTGTCAATATGGGTCATATGGTAGAAGAGACGGCAAACGAAGCAGATGAAATGAACCAAAGCGCACAGAATATGCGTAAGCTGGGACAGGAAGCGTTTGATACCCTGCATGAACTGCAGCGCATCAATGAAGAGGCAAAGCAATCCATTGATGTGATTTATGAGCAGACCAATACGACAAACCAGTCTGCGCAGAAGATTAAGGAGGCAACGAATCTAATTACTTCCATTGCGGAAGAGACCAATCTTCTTTCCCTCAATGCTGCGATTGAAGCGGCAAGAGCAGGAGAACAGGGACGCGGATTTGCAGTGGTGGCTTCTCAGATTCAAAAGCTCGCAGAGCAGTCCAATGAATCCGCAAAGCAGATTGAAGATATTATATCCGACTTAATTGCAGATTCTGACAAGTCTGTGGAGACGATGGATATTGTGAGAGGTATTATGGACAAGCAGAGTCAGAATGTGGTGCGGACGGACGAGTGCTTCGGGGAGGTGTTAAAAGGCATTGAAAGATCCATTGAAACCATAGGCGGGATTGCGGATAAGGCAGAAAAGATGAATGGTGCGAAGGTAAGCGTGGTGGATTCGGTGCAGAATTTAACAGCCATAGCAGAAGAAAATGCGGCAAGCACAGAAGAGACTTCCGCTTCCATTATAGAAATTGCCAATGCGGTTGCTGATATATCGGCGCGTGCAGAACAGTTGAAGGGCATCGCGGACAAGATGGACGAGAGCATGGCAATCTTTAAATTGTAAACAAAGGTGTGGCATTTCAGAACACAAGCATTTGCGGATACAGGAACAGCCGTCAGGACAAACCTGACGGCTGTTTTTAATCTATTATTTTTTGAAAATGCTGGTAATCTTTGCTGGAGTTCCAGTTTCCGCCCCATGTAAAGCCATGTTCCAAAAAGAGGCGGCAGCACAAATCGTCGGCGTCAATCTTGTAAGGAAAGCTCTGTGTACGGTCGGCGTAGGCTTCGCTGCTTTCCGGTGAGATGATTTGACCGCCGTCTTTTGTAAAGCGGATGTAGGGATTGTAAAAAGGATTGACATCTATGGCAAGACCGAAGGCGTGTCGGGACAGCTTGTCCGTGTCGTCTATATTCCGGTAGTTGAAACAGGAAGTATTGTTTGCCATCATGGAGGTGGTGTCATCCGCATCGTAGTAATCTATCAGCAGCACCCGCTCAAGCCGGTATTCAGCAGTATACAGCTCGTAAAAAATTTCCACCAAATCCTGTGCAATGGCACTGTTGCAGATTAACTCTCCCTCTGCAATATTTCCCTCAAAATTATAATGCAGAATGTGCACATAGTTTAATTCTGACAGGCTGATTTCAGCAGAATCATCATCAGGATACGAACAGCCTGTGATGTAGCCGATAAGGTTTTCCGATAGGGGCTCGTAATAAAAATCAGGTTTGTAGGTAACGCGTTTCGGGCTTTCTGTACCGCCATTGCCGGTTAGTCCATCTGCAGAGACCTGCCATGCGATATCCTCATGTTCCTGCCCGTTATCTCCCTGTCCGTCTTCGGCATCAGTACCGGCACTGTCTGTCAGCATGTCCGCGCTGTTTCCTGATACGCCGGCATTGCCTGAGCTGCCGCCTGCAGGCGCTGCATCGCCGCCGGAAACAGAAAGGCTTCCCTGCAGAGAGGGATTGGCTTCGCCGTATTGGGCAAGCGTCTGTCCGTTATGGGTCAGGGCGCGCGATAAAAGAGAAAATCCCAATATAATAAAAAGTAATATGGCGCCATATTTTAGAAGCGCTTTTTTCCCTGCCGGCGTCAGCTTTGGCAGGCTTTTTATATATTTTTTCCACACATTTTTTTTCAAGTAAATCCTCATTTCCGTGGGGCAGTGTTTAGGAACTGTATAGCCGCACATGATAAGTGTATCATTATCCTGCTATTTTGTAAAATGGTTGTATTTCCCGAAAAAGTTTAGTACAATAGAAAGCGCGCAGGTATCCCGAGGGAATCTGACCGGCGCCATGTCTGAAAGCAGAGGTGGTATTATGAGTATTATAAAAACGGATAAGCTTGTATTTGAATATATCAGGCGGGATGAGGACGGCAATGTGGAGGGCATCACCCGCGCAGTGGATGAAGTGACTCTGAAGATTAAGCAGGGTGACTTTATTGCTATTTTAGGGCATAATGGCTCAGGCAAGTCCACGCTGGCAAAGCATATGAATGCCATACTCTGCCCTACGGAGGGCAGTATATGGGTGGACGGCAGGGATACAAGGGAGGAATCGGAGGTCTGGAATATCAGGCAGACGGCAGGTATGGTTTTTCAAAATCCGGATAACCAGATAATTGGGCAGGTGGTAGAGGAAGATGTAGGATTCGGACCCGAAAATATGGGCGTTCCCACCGCCGAAATCTGGGAAAGAGTGGAGGAGAGCCTAAAAGCCGTCGGTATGTACAAATTCCGAAAGTATTCGCCCAATAAGCTGTCAGGCGGGCAGAAGCAGCGGGTGTCCATTGCGGGCGTTTTGGCGATGCACCCCAAATGCATTGTGTTAGACGAACCCACTGCCATGCTTGACCCCAACGGCAGAAAAGAAGTGATACGTGCCGTGCGCGCGCTGAATGACGTGGAAAATGTGACGGTTATTCTGATTACGCATTACATGGAAGAAATTATCCATGCGGACAAGGTATTTGTCATGGATAAGGGCAGAATAGCCATGCAGGGGACGCCGAGAGAGATTTTCTCTAAAGTGGAGGAGCTGAAGGAACTTAGGCTTGATGTGCCGCAGGTTACACTTTTAGCCTATGAACTACAAAAAAAAGGAATTGCGCTGCCGGATGGCATTCTCAGCATAGAAGAGCTGACAGATGAAATCGTAAAATACAGCCGCAAAGAAGGGAGGTAGCCATGCCGATTATATTAGACCATGTAAGCCATGTCTATGGTGACGATACCACCCTTGCTGTAAAGGCACTGGACGACATCAGTCTGGTGATACCGGACGGGCAGTTTATCGGATTGATTGGACATACCGGATCAGGAAAATCTACGCTGGTGCAGCATTTAAACGGACTTTTACGTGCAACGTCAGGCAATATTTATTTTAACGGGCAGGATATAGACGACGAAGATTTTCATAAAAAAGAGCTGCGCAGCAAGGTGGGGCTGGTATTTCAGTATCCGGAGCATCAGCTTTTTGAAGTCGATGTGTTTTCGGATGTATGCTTTGGACCTAAAAATTTAGGATTGTCGAAGAAAGAGACGGAGCTTTTGGCATACGAAGCCCTGAAAAAAGTGGGGCTGCCGGACGAGTGTTTTTACCAGTCGCCCTTTGACCTTTCCGGCGGGCAAAAGCGGAGAGTGGCAATCGCCGGCGTGCTTGCCATGAAACCGCAGGTGCTGATATTAGATGAGCCTACGGCAGGGCTCGACCCAAAAGGAAGGGAAGAAATTCTGGGGCAGATATGCAAATTAAAGGAAGCGAGCAATATCACGGTCATTTTGGTGTCACACAGTATGGAGGATGTGGCAGAGTATGTGGAGCGTATTCTGGTGATGAATCAGGGGCGCATTATGTATGATGATGTACCGAAGGAGGTATTTAAGCACTATAAGGAGCTGGAGGAGGTCGGACTTGCCGCCCCGCAGGTGACTTATATTATGCATAATCTGAAAGAAGCGGGTCTTCGTGTGGACGAGAATGCCACAACCATAAAGGAAGCCGCACAGGAAATTTACCGCGTGCTGACGGAAAGGACACGGACATTGTAATGCTTAGGGATATTACGTTAGGACAATACTATCAGACGGAATCCGTCATACACAGGCTTGACCCGCGCGTAAAGCTGGCTGGCACTGTTATCTATATTATATCTTTGTTTTGCTTTCATCATGTATGGGGATATTTGTGCGCGGCACTGTTTTTGTTTGCCGTTGTGAAGCTTTCCAAGGTGCCGTTTAAGTTTATGATAAAAGGTATGCGTTCCATTTTGTTTCTGCTGTTGATAACCGTGGTGTTTAACCTGTTTTTGACGCCTGGGGAGACGGTGCTTACCATCTGGAAGCTGCATATTACAAAGGAAGGCATTCGGATAGCCGTGTTTATGGTAATCAGGCTGACTATGCTGATTATCGGTTCCTCCTTGATGACGCTGACGACAACGCCCAACAATCTGACGGACGGCATGGAAAAGGCAATGCGCCCCTTAAGGCTGTTTCACCTGCCGGTGCATGAAATTGCCATGATTATGTCTATTGCGCTCCGGTTTATCCCGATATTGATGGAAGAGACGGACAAAATCATGAAGGCGCAGATAGCCAGAGGCGCGGATTTCGAGAGCGGCAATATATTTAAAAAGGCAAAAGCCATGGTGCCGCTTTTGGTGCCGCTTTTTATATCGGCGTTCCGCCGTGCCAACGATTTGGCGATGGCGATGGAGGCGCGCTGTTACAGGGGCGGCGAGGGCAGAACCAAGATGAAGCCGCTTGTTTACAAAAAACGGGACGCAGCGGCGTACCTGCTTTTGTTTACTTTTTTAGCCGGCAGTATTGTGGTGGACAGGATACCCAATATGATAGCGAAAACGCCTGCGGAAGAACAGGCTGTTATGACGGAGAGGGTGCTTACGGAGACTTGTGCAGAATCCGACGACCTGCATGTGGAGGCGCAAGCCATTATATACAAAATAAAATAACCGGAGAGAAAAGAGTTGAAACGCTTTATGCTGACCGTCGCATATGACGGCACTGCTTATGCGGGCTTTCAGGTGCAAAAGAACTGCCCGACCATAGAAGGAGAACTGAATCGTGCCCTGAGCGGACTTTTGCGGGAGGAGATTCGTGTCATCGGCGCAAGCAGGACCGATGCTGGCGTTCATGCCCTCTGCAATGTGGCGGTATTTGATTCGGATACCGCCATTCCGGCAGAAAAGCTTGCCTATGCGCTAAATGCGGGGCTGCCGGAGGATATCAGGATTCAAAAATCGGAAGAGGCGGCGCCGGACTTTCATCCAAGACACTGTGAGAGCAGAAAAACCTACGAATACCGAATTACGAGGGGGCAGTTCCCCGTACCGGTAAAGCGGCTTTATTCCTGCTTTACCTACCATGCGCTTAACGTGGATAAAATGCGTAAGGCGGCGCAATACCTGATCGGGGAGCATGATTTCAAAGCCTTCTGCGCGGCGGCAGCCGTGGTGGAAAGTACGGTACGGACGATTTATGCTATCGAGGTGGCGGAGGAAGGCGCAGATGTGGTTATCCGTGTCTGCGGCAATGGCTTCCTATATAATATGGTGCGGATTATAGCGGGGACGTTACTGGAAGTCGGAAGGGGAAGATGGGAGCCGCAGAGGGTGGAAGAAGCACTTGCCTCATGTGACAGGACCCAAGCCGGACCCACAGCGCCGGCATGTGGGCTTATGCTGATAAAATATGAATTTACTAGTTGACAGGTTCGGTTTCATATAATATAATATATCACTGTGGCGGTGTATCAAAATGTGAAACCAAAGCCCCGGTGACACAGGAGAAAACCGCAGGGACGAAGATGTTTTGAAGGATTTTATGAGGCAGCCGGACATCTGCCGGGTAAGATTCCCGAAAAGCAAAAGAAGGATTCTCAAAAGCAGCAAAGTGGAATGCCGCTTTTGGATTTTACCATGTATGGAGGAAATATCATGAAAACATTTATGGCTAGTCCGGCTACAATCGATAGAAAATGGTATGTAGTAGACGCTACAGACATGACATTGGGACGTCTGGCATCTGAGGTTGCCAAGGTTCTGAGAGGAAAAAACAAGCCGATTTTTACACCTCATATGGATACCGGTGATTATGTTATCGTAGTCAATGCAGAGAAGATTAAGGTGACGGGAAAGAAACTGGACCAGAAGATTTACTACAGACATTCTGATTATGTAGGTGGTATGAAAGAGACCACACTGCGTGATAAATTAGCAAAGAAACCTGAGCAGGTTGTAGAGCTTGCTGTAAAGGGTATGCTTCCCAAAGGACCTTTAGGCAGACAGATGTATACCAAGCTGCATGTATACGCAGGACCTGAGCATAAGCACGAAGCGCAGAAGCCTGAAGTATTAACATTTTAACGGGACTGAAAGGAGGAAATAAAAATGGCTAAATCAGAAAGATACTACGGTACAGGTAGAAGAAAGAAATCCATTGCAAGAGTATACTTAATGCCTGGAACAGGCAAAGTTACCATAAATAAAAGGGACATTGACGACTATTTCGGACTGGAGACCTTAAAGGTTATCGTTCGCCAGCCTCTGACAGCAACAGAAACCGTTGACAAGTTTGACATTTTGGTAAATGTCTGCGGCGGCGGTACGACAGGTCAGGCAGGCGCAATCCGTCATGGTGTTGCAAGAGCGCTTTGTCAGGCAGACGCGGACTACAGACCTATCCTCAAGAAGGAAGGCTTCTTAACCCGTGACCCTCGTATGAAAGAGCGTAAGAAGTACGGCCTCAAGGCGGCTCGTCGCGCTCCGCAGTTCAGCAAGCGATAATTTTGAGTTTCAAAAGAAAATATATGAAAAACCCACAGACGGAGTTCGTTTGTGGGTTTTTTTATAAAAAAGGCGGGAACAGGTTTTGCTTCCATTTCTGTTTCAGAAGAAAATGAATTTATAAAGAGTGAAGTTCAGGTTGTTATTCTGTAAGTTTGCAAGTATAATGAATACGTGAAAAGAAGTTCTTTTATGGCATAAGGAAGAGGATTTGAAATGAGTGATGCAAAAGCGGTTCCATTTGTGAAATGGGCCGGCGGAAAGCGCCAGTTGCTTCCGCAGATAAAAGAGAGAATGCCCGAAAAATATAATGGCTACTATGAGCCGTTTGTAGGCGGAGGCGCGGTAGTATTTGAATTGATGCCTGAAAATGCGCTGATAAATGACAGTAACAAGGCATTGATAAATGCATACAAGCAGATAGGTAATGCACCGGAAGTATTTTTAAAGGAAATAAAACAACTGGATGCAAAAATGTGGGAGGATGGCAGAGCGTATTACTATTCTCTCAGGGAACGTTACAATGATAAGCTGGTGCGGGCAGAGTATGATGCAGAGTTGGCTGCCTTGTTTGTATTTATCAATAAGCATTGTTTTAACGGTTTGTATCGGGTAAATGGCAAGGGGCTTTTTCATGTTCCGTATAATAACAGCCGGAGATTTTGAAGCAGCCTGCAAGACTGCAAAAAAGTACGATTTTATATTTCTGGATAGTCCCTATGCACCTCTTAACCCTACCTCTTTAACAGCGTTTACCAAAGAGGGATTTTCGATAGAAAGCCACAGGAGATTGGCAAGCCTTTATGATGAACTGACAGCGAAAGGCTGTTATTGTATGCATACCAATCATAATACAGATTTGATAAATGAATTGTATGGCAATAAGGGTTATCGAATAGATGTTGTGAGTGTAAAACGTATGATTAACTCCGATGCCTCGAACAGAGTGGGAGAGGAAGTGATTATATGCAACTATTAAAGGACGGTATCCGAAAGCCGACAGTCAGCAGGAAACTCAATGAGGACTCGTTATCATGTATACCATCTCGGAAATCATAATCAGCAAGCTGCATGAAAAGCGAACTCGTGACAGAATTTTAAGGAAACTTTGAAGCGGTATTGTTTGAAAGAAATAGAATCAGAGAGGGTATCCCTCCCGATGCAAATCATGAATCGGGGGAGGCGTACCCTCTTTGATGATAGATTAAATTTGATCGAAGCTTTTTGAAAAGTTCAGTTCTATTTCCACTTCTTCTACCAGCCCGTCGGCGCCTAAGGTGATAAGATAGGTATAGTCCCCGTCGTTGAAAACCAGATAAGGACCGCTGCTTGAGGTTGTAAGGGGAGCCATGGCAGCCTTTACGTCGTCAATATTCATGCCGTAAAAGTTAATTCCGTTTACCAGAATATTGTTTTTGGTCCAATCGGCATACTCTTCCGAATGTATGTAAAAGCTTACCTGATAAATAGTAGCGTTTAAGCAAGAAGTTTCTACACGTTCAGGATTATAAATGTAGAAATACCCGTATCTTTCATCATCCTTGCCGGCAATTAGCAGGTCGGACATCCAACTGTTGCCGGGCATTGTGCCGGTGAGCTCGTAACCTCCGATAAAAGTAAGAGCAAAGCCTTGACCGGACAATGCAGAGGGACTGGAGCTGCCGATGGTAATGTCGGTTCCGTCAAAGGTCAGCACAGGCGGCGTACCCTTTTTACCGCCACAGCCGGTAAGACAGGTTGTTAGCATAACAATGATGCAGGCATAAGTTAAAATTCGTTTTATCATGGTGATTTCCTCCATTCTTATGATATCTCAGAGTAGCTCTTTGCAATTGTCTTTTCTACCTGAACTTCATCGACAAGACCGTTTTCGCCAAAGCGGATGGTATAGTAATAACTTCCGTCTTTGTAAAGCAAGGTGGTCCGGTCACCGTAAGTAGATTCAGACGGTGCTTTGTATTCCTGCATGGCAGCCTTTACTTCCTCGATATTCATGCCGTAAAAATTGATTCCGTTTACCAGAATATTGTTTACTGCCCAATAAGAAGCATCCTCTGAGTTCATGGTAAAGCTTGCTTTATAGATTGTAGCGCCTAAGTAGGTGACATCTTCCTTTGAGGGATTATAGACATAAACATAAGCATAGGTCTCGCCGTCTTTTTTGGCGGATAAGAGGTCTGACATCCAGCTATTGCAGGGCATTGTGCCAATGGGCAGATAAATTTTCGTATGGTTCTGCCATCTTTATTTATAGTAGCAGTTTCGAAAAATAAATGCAATACGCTTTTCATAGAAAGGCGGATGCGGTATACTAAATAAAGAAGCAGTCTTTTTGCAGGATTGTATCACTGCCAAAGGACAAAGAAAAAGGAGATTATTTATGCAAAGCATAGACAAAAAAGAATTTTTAGGCGGACAGGGAACGGTACATTTCGACCATATATTAGAGGCGGCGGAAATGCACGGCATGAATCGTGTATATGCGAAAGTGACGCTGCAGAAGGGGTGTTCCGTCGGCTATCATCTACATCAGGGCGACGGGGAAGATTACTATGTCTTAAAAGGAACGGCTACCATTGACGACAATCATGAGAGGACGCTTAAGCTTAAGGCGGGGGAGCATTTTTTTACGCCATCCGGCAGAGGACACAGCTTGTTGAATTTAGAAGAGGAAGAGCTGCAGGTGATGGCGCTGATTATCTATGACGAGCAGCAAAAGCAGCAGGAGCAGGGCAATGTCCGGTAAGGCAGTTTTGATTGTGGAGGATAACAGGGAAATCAGCGATATGCTGTCGGCATTTTTACGCGAGAGCGGGTGGGAGACCATGTGTGCCTACAATGGTCTGGAAGCGGCGGCGAGCTTGAAAAACGGGGAGTATGCGGTGGTGCTGATGGATTTGATGCTTCCCTATATCGGGGGAGGGGATTTGCTTGCAGAGCTGCGCACGCGTCTGGATACGCCGGTCATATGCCTTTCTGCCAAATCCGACATGGAAACCCGTTTGGAAATGCTGCGCATGGGAGCGGACGACTATATCTTAAAGCCCTTTGATTTAAATGAAGTGCTGGTGCGTATGGAAGTGGTGCTTAGGCGGGGCAGGACAAACAAAGGCGAAACAGGGAGGCTTGAAATTTACAATTTAACGCTGGATACCGCAAACGGTTATGCTGAGGTAAAGGGGATTCCCCTGAAACTGACGGCAAAGGAATGTGCCCTTCTGCAGCTTTTTTTAGCGCATCCGCAGAAGACCTTTTCCAAGGCAAATCTCTACGAGACAATCTGGCAGGCGCCTTATTTTTATGAGGACAATACGTTAAACGTGCATATGAGTAATCTGCGGAATAAACTGAAAAAGGCTGACGGCGAAAATGAGTATATCGAGACGGTCTGGGGCATCGGATACCGGCTGGCAGGCGGAGAGAATATTAGGAGAAAGCCGTAGAAGGGAGATGTACGATGGAAGTGGTAATTTTGCCGGTGTGCCTGCTTGCGGCGGGGCTGTTGGGATATTTATTGTCGTTGAAAAAACAAATGCGCCGTATGACGGACGAACTGAAAAGGAGCCGTCAGATGTCTTACAATAAACAGCTTGGAGTACAGTTATTTGACAAGGACTTAAATGAGCTGGCAAAGGAGATAAACCGCAATCTGGATTTTCAGGCGGAATGTAAGAAAAAAGCGCGCAGGCAGGAGGAGACGGTGAAGCGCGCCGTCTCGGATATAGCCCATGATTTGAGAACGCCGCTGACTGTGGTAAAGGGTAATTTGCAGCTCATGGACAGGGAAGGAACGCTTGGGGAGAAGGAGCGCGGTTATCTGCGGATATGTGAAAACAAGACGGACGAACTAAAGGGCATGGCGGATGCCTTTTTTGAATTGTCTTTATTAGAAAGTGATGTTGCAGAACCGGAATTGGAGGCAGTCGAAATTACAAAGCTGCTGTTTCAGATGGTACTGGAGCAGGAAGGGTTGATTCAGGAACACCAATTAACGCCGAGGCTGGAAATTCCGGAAAAAACCATATTGATACGGGGAAACCGGCAGTTGTTGGAGCGTATGTTTTACAACTTGTTTCACAATACCCTAAAATATGCGGAAAGTACTTTTGCAATTCAGCTTAAGAGAGTCGGGCAGGTCTGCGAGGTGACATTTTCAAATCCCATTGCCGATTCGAGTACCATAGATACAACTCATATTTTTGACAGGGCATATAAAGCGGATATGTCAAGACACAGGCAGGGCGCCGGACTGGGGCTTTATATTGTAAAGCTTCTGGCACAGAAGCAGGGCGCGGCGGCAGAAGCGGCAGTAAAAGCCGGAGAATTGTGCATCACGATAAAACTTCCCCTTTTTTCCGTTACTTAAGAAATTCTTTAAGTTTGTATGAAAGAATGAAAGAGTCATGATACTGCGGAAGGAAGAGAAAGGGATGAAAGAGGAAAGAGTGATTGCGGTAAACGGGCTGACGAAGCGGTATAAAAAGCAGTTTGCGGTAAAGGAAGCCGGTTTTGCCATAAAAAGGGGAAGTATTTGCGGGCTGATTGGACCAAACGGCGCAGGAAAAACCACGATAATGAAGATGCTGGGCGGGTTGGTTCTTCCGACGGCGGGGAATATTTCTCTCTATGGAGGCAGGTCGGAAAGGGAACTGGCAAAAGCAAGGGAGAGAATGAGTTTCATGATAGAGATTCCCTATGCAAAGCTCGACTTAACGGCATGGCAGAATTTGGAAAAACAGAGGATTCAGAAAGGAATACCGGACAAAGAGCGCCCTAAGAAGGTCATGGAGCTGGTGGGACTTTCTGACGTGGGCAGCAAAAAGCTGAAGGAATATTCTCTGGGGATGAAGCAGCCTTTTGGCATAGCAAATGCACTTTTGTCAAAGCCGGAGGTTATGATTCTGGACGAGCCGATCAATGGGCTGGACCCGGGAGGCATTGTGGAAATCAGGGAGATGCTGATGAAGCTGAATCGGGAAGAAGGTATTACGATTCTGATTTCTTCCCACATATTAAGCGAGCTTGCCCTGATGTGCAGCGAGTACCTTTTTATTGTACGGGGTGAAATTATCCGGCATTTGACGAGCGAAGCCTTAAAGAAGGAATGCCGCAGCTATTTACATGTGGATACGGACAATAACAATCTGGCGGCGGCAATTCTTAGGGAAAAACTGGGAATCGCCGATATGGAGGCACAGAAGGACGGCAGCCTGAGACTGTACGAGTACCTGGACAATCTGGCGGCGGTATCGAGAACTTTATATGAAAACGGTGTGCTGCCGCTGGGACTGTCTGCGGGTGGGGACACATTGGAGCAATACTACATAGCCATGACGGGAGGTGATACGCATGTGGAACATCATTAGCGCGCAGTGGTATCAGCTCATTCGGGATAAGCGGGTGCGCGGCACATTTGTGGTAATGATTCTTTTTAACGCAGCCCTTACTTTTGCAAATATAGACGGCTATGAGGAAATAAAGGGCGGCAGAATAACCGCGGACTTGGGAAGCTTTTTTTGTATTATGGGTTTTTTGTTTATGCTGGTTCTGATGGCGTTTGTCGTAGGGACGGATTTTGTGGACAAGACGCTGTATTATGAAATTTTAGCCGGACATTCCAGAAAGGAAGTCTTCTTCGGAAGATTTCTGGTGGCGCTGTCTGCAGGAGGTTTAGGCGCGATGGCAGTTATGCTTTTTTGTCCCATCGTATTGACTGCCATATTTGGCTGGGGAGACATGCCGGAGGCAGGGGGCGTATTTCTGCGGTATGTGCTTGTGTTTGGCGTGCTGCTCCGCATTGCCTGTGAAACGGTGCTGATAGCCGTGATAGTGAAAAATCCTTATGCCACGATATTTGTCGGTTATATCATAGGGTGCGTGGAGCTTTTGCTTCTTTTGTTAAAGGAGCTGATACCGGGAAAAGATATGTTCCTGCGGTTTTTTTCTGTGTGTCAATGTATGGAGCTGCTGAGCTTTAGCGGTTATCAGGGAGCGGGACAGGCGGCAGGGGAAGTTTTGGGAGATTTTCCGTGGCGGCAGATTGTGTTTATGGTGCTAATCGGTCTGACGGCTGCTTCCACAGCGGCAGTTACGGCAGCATATGCCTATTTTAAGAGGGATGATTTGCAGTAACAGACCGGCGCAGAAGTGTCCGGTGTTGACAGGCGGGGGAAAAACGGCTACACTATCTTTCATAGCAATGGTTTTTATGAAAACAAATGAAGGAGGATACGGGCATGAATAAATATGCGGGGACACAGACGGAAAAAAATCTGGAGGCGGCGTTTGCAGGAGAATCTCAGGCGAGAAATAAGTATACTTACTTTGCTTCCGTGGCAAAAAAGGAAGGCTATGAGCAGATATCTTCCCTGTTTTTAAAGACCGCGGACAATGAGAAGGAGCATGCCAAAATGTGGTTCAAGGAATTGAGCGGCATCGGCAGCACGGCGGAGAATCTGGCGGCGGCAGCAGACGGTGAAAATTATGAGTGGACGGATATGTACGAGGAGTTTGCCAAGACTGCCGAGAGTGAGGGCTTTCCTGAGCTGGCGGCAAAGTTCCGTCTGGTTGGCGCCATTGAAAAGCATCATGAGGAGAGATACCGCGCCCTTTTGCAGAACGTGGAGACGGCAAAGGTGTTTGAAAAGAGCGAGGTAAAAGTGTGGGAGTGCCGCAACTGCGGACACATTGTAGTGGGAACGAAGGCGCCGGAGGTTTGCCCCACCTGTAACCATCCGCAGAGCTATTTTGAAGTAAGCGCGGAAAATTATTAAAATGGAAAAAAGCCTGTCATGACAGGATGCCATGATACAGCAAAAGGCTGCCACAGGGAACGTGGCAGTTTTTTTGTCTGTAAGGACTTGACAAATGCTTTCAAATCCAGTATTCTTACAGAAACAGTTTAACAGTTTAAAGTGCTGTAGTAAAACGAACAAGAATCACGAAGGAAGCACATAGGAAATAAAGAGATAGGAGGAATGGAAAATGGCTCGAAGCAGACAAGGGTCGTTGGTATCCTTCCGTCCCGATATCAAAGTGGTGGACTGCACCCTGCGGGATGGCGGACTGGTCAATAATTTTGCATTTTCGGATGAGTTTGTGAAGGATTTATATCTGGCAAATATAAAAGCCGGTGTTGATTATATGGAATTTGGTTACAAAGCCTCTACCGAAATTTTTAATCCGGCTCAATTTGGCAAGTGGAAATTCTGCAAAGAACAGGATATCCGCAGTATTGTGGGAGACAACAAGACGGACACTAAAATTTCCGTTATGGCAGACGTGGGAAGAACGGATTTTAAAAAGGATATTTTGAATAAGAAGGACAGCGTTATCGACCTCATCCGTGTGGCGACCTATATCAATACCATTCCGGCGGCAATCGAGATGCTGGAGGACGCCAAAAAGAAGGGGTATGAGACGACGGTAAACATTATGGCGGTATCCAAAGTAAATGATGACGATTTGGACGGTGGGCTGGAGCTGTTAGGACAGAGCAGTGTGGACACCATCTATCTGGTGGACAGCTTTGGCGCGTTCTATCCGGAACAGGTAGAGCGCCTTTGCGACAAGTATCTGAACATGGCGGCAAAGTACAATAAAAAGATCGGCATCCATGCGCACAACAACCAGCAGCTTGCCTTTGCCAATACCATTGAGGCACTTACTATGGGCGCAAGCTATCTGGATGCAACCGTGAGCGGCATGGGCAGGGGCGCGGGCAACTGCTACATGGAGCTTTTGCTGAGCTTCCTGCGCAATCCCAAGTACAATAAGATTGCCATTATGAATTTTGTGGAAAAGCATATGCAGAAACTGCGGGATGAAGGTGCGGTCTGGGGGTATGATATCCCTTATCTTTTAACGGGTATGTTGAACAGCCATCCTTCCTCCGCCATTCAGTTTATCAAGGAAAACAGAACGGACTATGCCATGTTTTATCAGGAACTGATTGACAACGTGTTGTAGCGCTGCCTGCTTTGGGTAAAGCTTTCTCCCTGTTTTGCCGATATACATGATAATTACAGTATTTGGCAAATGGAATTGCCGGCAGGTGAAAAAATTGCTTTTATCAGGGAGGATAACAGCATGGGGAGCATGAGCGTAGGGCGGTCCGGTATGACCGAGATAAAGCTTACGGATGGAAAGGGAAATCATGTAGGCACGGTCAGGGTATCAAAGCCAAAGATAAAAAAGAAAAAGCGTATACAATATAATTTCAGAGAAATTTCCGGTAGGATTTTGCAGACGAAAACCTCCGGCAGTGCAGGCAGGGTGCTGGTGAGCGCCCGCGCCAAGGTTGCCATGCTGCAGCGCATGGTGCGTAATCCGGATTATGATGAAAAGGAGCTGGAGCAGGCGATTATCCATGCCAAGAAAATGGAGCGGATAGCGAAAAAGAAAATGAAGCATCTGCAGGAGGAGGAAAAAGCGGCTAGAACGGGTTCCTGTTTCGATGACTTGGAGGCATACGAGGAAGCAAAGGCAGACGCCAAGGAGGAGCTTCAGGAAGTGAGAGGCGGGCTTTCGGCAGAAGAGCCGGAAGCATCGGTGCGGGAATACCAGGCGTCCATGCAGGAGTCCATGGATTCTTCCATGGAAGAATCCATGAAGGAGCTTGCGAGAGAGATGGCGTCGGCAGGCGTAGAAGAGCTTGCGGACGATTTGGGGCTTTCCGTGCAGAAAGACATGAGTCCTGAGGATTTGGAGCGGCTTAAGAAAAAACACAGAGCCGACGAGATGAAAGAGATTGCGGAGGCGGACTTAAAATATCTGAAGGCATTGTTTGACAGGCTGGCAAAGGAAAAGAGTGAAGGCGCGGCAAATGTTTCGCTCCAGCTTGCAGGCATGGAAATGCCGGTGGAGACAGCGGCGGAAGCGCCGGTGGCAGCAGAAGGCGGCAATGTGGATATTTCCATATAAAATGTACAATAGAAGCGACAATACAGGGCGGGATTCTGACAACAGATTTCCGCCTTTCTTTTTGTTTTTGCAATATTTATTTTTACAAGGATTTGACGTGAAACAGATGCTTTCCGTCGTTGACAGCAAATTTTGCCAATGCTATAATTTATTATATATATGCGGAAGACAGCATGTGAACTGGCTGCGAGCCGGAAGGGAGCACAATGTATTACACGGTAGGCGAAATGGCGAAAAAATTGGAAATAGCGCCTTCTACGCTGCGGTACTATGATAAAGAGGGGCTTTTGCCCTTTGTGGAGCGCTCCGAGGGCGGCATCCGAAGGTTTCAGGAGTCGGATTTTGAGTGGCTTGCGTTGATAGAATGTTTAAAGAAGACGGGAATGTCCATTAAGGATATAAAAAGTTTTGTGGATTTATGCGTGGAAGGAGATGCGTCAATCGGCAGAAGGCTGGAGCTGATAAAAAAACAGAAGCATGCCGTGCTGCATCAGATTGAGCAGCTTAAGGAAACGCTGAAGGTACTCGACTACAAATGCTGGTATTACGAGGAGGCGCAGAAAGCGGGCACCTGTGCGGTGCATGACAAAACCGCAGGGCGCTTCTGTAGTATGAACTGTTTTGGGTGCGTGTAAAAAGCGCGCAGAGGGGAGCAGAATGAAGTCTTATAATCATTTGTATCAGTCTCTTGCTTTTTTTGAAGAATATCTTGACGGCATACAACTGGACAGAAATACGAAATGCCTTGTCAGAATTCACAGCAGCGTCCATACGGCGGTCGAGATGGAGCGGCTTTCGGCGGATGTCGGGCAGCTTTTGCCAAATGCGGTTATCATCGGGTGCAGTACATCAAAAGTAATCTGCGAGGGCGATATTTTTGCCAATGCGTGCCTGATTTCCATAACCGAGACTGCAAAGAGCGGGCTGCGGCTCGGTATGTTCGGTTGTCAGGACGCGGAGGGGAAGGACAAGTCCGGCGAGGCGCTGTGTAAAGAGGTGTCGGAAGCGCTGTTGGAGTCCGGCGAAGGTCTGATGCTTGTGTTTTTTCCGCTGTCTTATTATAAAACGGCAAAATTTGTCTGGCACATGGGCAACCGGTATCCGGCGCTTAAAATGATAGGCGGCGTTGCCTATACGGAGGAGGGCTCCCATCAGAATGCGGGAGAAAGAGCTTATGTTCTGGCAGGGACGAAGGCGTCTTCTACGGATATGGCGGCGGTTGTGATAAGCGGTTCTTCGCTGTTTACATATGAAAATGCAATCTGCGGTGTGGAGAGTGTAGGAAAGAGCTATGAAGTGACGAAGGTGCATGAGCACTATATGGACGAGATAGAGGGAGAGGATGCCGCAGTCTGGTATGAGAGGATGCTCGGCGCGGAGGAGCTGAAAAAGGACCCGCTTCTGGCAGGTATTTTCCCTCTGGTACGGGAGGATTTTTCACAGGTTGCTTACAATCTGGTTTATGAGCCGTTTGAGATACTGCCGCAGCCTTGGAAGTCTGAAAAGAGAAACCGTCTCAATTTTTTCACGGAGCTTTCCGCGGGCATGAAATTTTCACTGGGATACTTTGATCCACAGAAGATTGTCAGCCAGTTGAGCGAGGTCTATGATGATTTAAAAAATGAGCCGGTGGAGGCGCTTTTTGCCTATGACTGCCTTTCAAGGGCCTGGATGCTCCATGACTGTGCAAAATGGGAGGTCAGCCAGTTCTTTACCACCAATATGAGCGGCGCTATGCTGTCCGGTGAAATTATCCACATGGGCGGCAAAAATACCTATGCCAATTCGACTTTCGTGATTGCCGGAATTTCAGAAAATCCGGAGGCAAGGCTGCTTTTAAAGAGCAAATCCTTAAGCAACGCCTCTACCTTGCAGCACAACAATGTGCAGATGATAAATTATCTGCTGAAAATGGGGAATAAGCAGCTCAACAGACAGCTCAACGAGCAGCAGGAGAAGATGAAGCAGGCGATGTTTTACTGTGCGGAGCTGGGACTGGACAATCAGACGCAGTATTTGTTTGACTGTGAACGGCTGAATCTGGATAAAATTGCGATTTTTACCTTAAAAAATGAACGTATCATGCGGCTGTTTATGGGGAACGGCATGTTTTTGGAGGAACTAAAGGGGCTGTATGAGGATGTGGGCAAGCGTTTCTTTGGAAGAAGGCTTCATTTTTACAGCTATGGGGACTGCTCCCTGCTGATTGCGGCGGAGAGTTTCGTGGGAGATGAGGCGTTTATCTCCTGTATGAAGGAAGTGTTTGATTATCTCAACGGCGTCAGCTACAAGGACTTTGTATTTTCTTATGAGGGCGCGGTGGTTATCAGAGAGCGGGAAGCGCTGCAGAAGGCGGAGGCCGCGCTTCAGTACGGTATCAAAAACAAAATACAGTTTATACTCTACAGCGAGATGCCGGGGGAGGTACTCAGTGTCAAAGAGGAGATGCATATGCTGCAGACCCTGCGGGAAGCGTTGGTACAGGACAGGGTTGTCCCCTATTTTCAGGCAATCCATGACAACCGCACCGGCAAGGTCGGTATGTATGAAGCATTGCTGCGCATCAAGGATGCGCAGGGCAATATTTATCAGCCGGGGCGCTGTCTTCCCGTGGCGAAGGATTATAATCTTTATGAATCTATGTCCATTATCATGATTCGGAAGGTGATGGAAATGTTTCTTGATAAGGATATCGCCGTGACCGTGAACCTGAATGTACAGGATATCTACGACAGGGATATGCTGCGTATGATATTCCATTACTTGAAGGAAGCAAAGCATCCGGAGAACTTTATTTTTGAGCTGGTGGAAAGCGAAGAAATCAGAGACTATCAGTTTATCAAGCAATTTGCCGACAGTGTGCATGAGTATGGCGCAAGGATTGCCATAGACGATTTTGGAAGCGGTTTTTCCAATATGCTGCACATAATACGAATAGACGCGGATATCCTGAAAATAGACGGGGAAATCATCAAAGAAATCTGCTGCGACAAGAACTGCCGTGAGTTTGTGGAGCTGATAAACGATTGGTGCACCAGACAGGGCAAAGAAGTGGTAGGCGAGTATGTAGAGAACGAAGCAATCCAGAAAGTTATGGAAGAAATCGGCATCGCATATTCACAGGGCTTTTATTTTGCAAGACCGCAGCCATGGGGCATAGAGGGATAGGCTGTTGATTTTTGGCAGGACGGCTTATGACAAAATGGCACATGACAAAGTGCTATATGCAGAGAGAGGGAGTATGACAGCTTTAATTGTGGCATATACAAAAAACAGGGTAATCGGCAATAAAGGGAAAATTCCGTGGCGCATCAAGGGAGAGCAGCGGCGTTTCCGTGAGCTGACGACGGGCAATGTCGTCATTATGGGGCGTAAGTCCTATGAAGAAATCGGACATCCTCTGCCAAATCGTTTCACGGTGGTGGTGTCGAACACGGCGGACTTTGAGGCGGAAAACTGTACCACGGCTTCTTCCTTAGAGCAGGCTTTGGAAAAAGCGAAGAGCCTGCAGCCGGGGAAAGCTATCTATATTTCAGGAGGCGCAGGGCTCTACAGAGAAGCCATTGCGCTTGTGGAAAAGATGTATATTACGGAAATAGAAGCAGAGATAGAGGGCGATACTTTTTTTCCGGAATTTGACGAGAGGCTTTTTACCAAAGAAGTGGAGGAACGGGTGGAGGGGGAAATCCCTTTTACCTATGTCACCTATAAAAGGAAGGATGGAGACTGTGATAAAAGTATTTATTGACGGCAGTGAGGGAACGACGGGACTGCGGATTAACGAGCGCTTTGCAGGCAGGGAGGACATCAGCCTGCTTACGATAGAGCCGGAGCTGAGAAAGGATTTAAACGAGCGGAAACGCCTGATAAATGAATCGGACATTACCTTTTTGTGTCTGCCGGATGCTGCGGCAAGAGAGGCAGTCTCCCTTGTGGAGAATGAAAATGTACGGATTATCGACGCTTCCACCGCCCATCGGACAGAAAATGGCTGGGCGTACGGATTTCCGGAGCTTGCGCCAAGGTTCAGAGAGGCGGTAAGGAACGGAAAGCGGGTGGCGGTGCCCGGCTGTTATGCTTCCGGTTTTATTGCGATGGTGTATCCGTTAATACAGGAAGGGATTCTGCCGGCGGATTATCCGGTATCCGCATTTGCCATGTCCGGTTACAGCGGCGCCGGCAAAAAGACCATTGCGGAATATGAAAAGGAAGGGCGTCCGTCAGAACTTGATGCGCCCAGAGAATATGCGCTTAGCCAGCAGCATAAGCACTTGAAGGAGATGAAGGCGGTTACGGGACTTTCAAGAGAGCCGTTATTTTCTCCCATTATCTGCGACTATTACAGCGGGATGCTGGTGTCTCTTCCGCTCTATGCAGGAATGCTCTCAAAATGCGGGGACTTAAAATCGCTCCATCATTTTTTTGCAGGATATTATGCAGACGAGCCGTTTGTCCGCGTGGCGCCTTTTGGGGCGGAAGCGGCGTACAGCGGCTTCCTTTCGGCACACGCGAAAAGCGGCTGGGACGGTATGGAAATCTTTGTGACAGGCTGCGAGGAGCGGCTGTTACTTTCCGCACGGTTTGACAATCTTGGCAAAGGCGCTTCCGGCGCTGCCGTACAGTGCATGAACCTTATGCTGGGGCTGCCGGAGGATACAGGGCTTAAGCTGTAATATCGTCGGGTGCAGAGTTTTTTACCAGAGGAAATTGTACGCAGGCAGTAAACATGTCGGCGTCCGTCTCGATGGAAAAGCTTCCGCCGCAGAGCTCCGAAAAGCTCTGCGCGATGGAAAGCCCAAGCCCGCTGCCTTCGGTGGTGCGGGAGGCATCTGCGCGGACGAAACGCTCCATAATATCTTTGACATCAAAATCCAGCTCCCATTTGGAAGTGTTTTTGATTTTGGCACATGCTTTTTCCTCTGTGGTGGAGAGAATCACATACACTCTGGAATTTTCAAGAGAATACTGTAAGGCGTTGACAAAAAGGTTCTGGAAGACGCGGTACAGTTTATTTCCGTCTGCTTCTATCAGCATTGGTTCCTCGGGAATTATGGTTTTAAAGGTAAGGCTGCTTTCTTGTATGCGTTCATCCATATCGGCAAGGGTCTGCTGCACCAGCTTGACAAGGTCAAGGGTCTGCTTTTCCACGGGCAGATTGCCGCTGGCTGCTTTGGAGAACTCGAAGACGTCCTGTACCATACTTTTCAGGCGGTATGCCTTGGCGCGAAGAGAAGAAGCATAGTCGGCTGCCTTTTCTTCCAAAGGCTCTTCACAAAGAAGGTCGGCGTAGTTGATAATGGAAGTGAGGGGCGTCTTCAGGTCGTGGGACACATTGGTGAGCAGCTCCACCCTAAGCTTGTTGGAACGGTTTTTTTGCTCCGCCATTGTTTCCATGCCGTCTTCCAGTTCATTGATGTCTGCCGCCGCCTGTGTCAACAGAGCGTTCTGGGGCAGAACGAGAGGCGCGGTTTTGGTTCCGTCCTTGATTCCCGCAAGTTTGTCGGCAACAGCCTTTGCTTCCTTTGCCAATTTTCTGGTGTAGCGGTATGCTTCAAAAAGAGAAAGGCTTATCAGGAATAAAAACACAATGACAAATAAAAATCCATACAGGCTTTGCATAAGCAGTTCGGAAGCAAGGGTTCCGCGGTAACGGTTTCGGGCCTGATACAATGCGGATAAGTTTGTGGCAATCAGACAAATGGCCGTGATAAGGGAAATCACCGCACAAGCCATCAAAGCCAGACTGATAAGCATAGACTGGCGGTACCAGGAAATGCTCTTCCAAAGCTCCTTTATGTACATGGTAAGCCTGCCCGGAAGAGAATGCAGGAAGAACTGGAATTTGTTATGCCTGATATCTACGTAAAGAAGGAAGAGCAAAAGAATGAAAGGCAGGATAGGTAAAACCTGCCGCAGGCATTCCGTATAGGAAAGCGTTGAAAAAGCTTTTAGGGAAAAGTTGTGATAAAAAGGCAGGAACAGTGAAAGCGCAATAGCGGTAATCTTAAATTCCAGCAGGATTTTTCCACAAAAGGCAGCATAGGAACGGGCTGCTGCCTTGTACGCTTTTTGGCTGAAAAGGCAAAAAGGAAAAGATAAAACAGCAGCAAGGCCGCTGATAAGGAAACAGAGCAGGATAAACCGGTAGTTCTGTGCCTGCTGCTGCAGGTCATACAGGAAGGATCCGGTCTGATAATGTCCTGTTTTTACGGCGATAACCACACGCATTTGATTTAATTCGGAAGTAAGAGGCTGATATGGCATGGTGGAACGGTATGCATGGATATAAGGAAGTCCGTTATGTAAATCGCTGCGTTCTATATGCTGTGCGCCATCCCAGAAATAGCAGAGTACGGTGTCTGAGGGAAGCAGGACCATGATCTCTCCCTGCATGGTAGAATAGGCGGCGTAAGGCATATTGGTGTCTATTGTATCCCCCGGCTGTTGAATGTAATATTGAATCATTTGGTTTGCCTTATGCAGATTTACATGCAGGAAGGTTTTGGTATCGGCATAGGCGCGCGCAGACTGATTTTTGAAGGTGGAGGACAGATTCCCGCCGTTGCTGTCTCCTATGCCGGCATGGGTAAGCAGCATCTCATAACATAATTCGCCAATATATTCTTTAAATTCCGGCAGTTCATAGAAATTTCCGCTCAGCACGGAGGAACCTTCGGAAAGAAATGCTTTGATGGCATTGTGCCCTATCATAGCAGAAGCAAGCATAATGGCAAGCGCGCTGAGGGCAAATATTCTATAACAAAAAGCCCTGATTTTTTTACCTTTTTTCAAATTTGTATCCAATTCCCCACACCACCTTTAAATATTCCGGCTCACTCGGATTGATTTCAATTTTCTCACGGATGCGCCTGATGTGCACCATTACGGTATTTTCACCGTTACAGATAAACAGTTCGCCCCAGACATTTGCATAAATTTCATCTGCAGAAAAAATGCGTCCCGGATGCCTGATAAGAAGTTCGATAATTTTGGTTTCCGTTGAGGTCAGCTTGACGGGTATGCCGTCCGCTGTCAGCGAGTGCTCCGCAAAATTGTAGCATAAACGTCCCAATTTTACTTCGTCCCCGACAGAGTAGACGCCGCCCAGCTTCATATAGCGCCTAAGCTGGCTGCGCACACGGGCAATGACCTCTTTGTAGTTGAAGGGCTTTGTAATATAATCGTCGGCGCCGATGGAGAGCCCCAGTATTTTATCACTGTCCTCTGACTTGGCGGACATGACTAAAATCGGAATATTGCGTTTTTCCCGTATTTTCATAATGGCGGAAAAGCCGTCGAGCTTTGGCATCATGACGTCAAGAAGTATCAGGTGTACATTTTCCTTGTTCAGAATGGCAAGCGCTTCTTCACCGTCATAGGCTGTCAGCACAGGAAAACCCTCTTTTTCCAGTTGGATTTTTAAGGTGGCGACAATATCCTTGTCATCATCCACCACCAGAATACGTTCATTTTCCATAAGGTTCGATTCCTTCAAAAGCGTTTACTTTTATAGTTTATCACATTTTTCTACATTTTCCATTATAACTGATGCATCTTACAAAAAAACACGGTAAAATCTTACAAATTTCTTACAAAAAAAATTTAGAAAAAAAGAGTAACTTTCTGGTAAGAGAAGCGAGATACTCTTTAAAGGCTTTGGAAGAGAAGGGGGGCGGTTGCTTGCAGGAAAAAACAGATAATGAGCTGATGGGGATGGCGGCAGGAGGAGACAAGGATGCTTTTGAAACCTTGGTGCTGCGGTATTATGGAGAGGCTCTGCATTATCTGAGAAGCCGGATGCCAAACAAAGAGGCAGCGCAGGATATTGCGCAGGACTGCTTTGCGGACATCTGGGCGGCTAGGGAGCGCTACCGGATGGACTTTTCCTTTCGAACCTATTTTTATGCGGTGATGAAACACAAACTAACGGATTACAGGAGAAGAACGGGGAGAGAAAGCGGGGGAGCGGAAATGCCTGAAATAGAGGAAATCATTCTGGAGAATTCGCCGGAAGCGGCATGTTTAAGGAAAGAGCGGAAAAATGAAATGGCAGAGTGGATTGCGGCGCTTCCGCCACAGCAGAAAAGGGCGCTGCTTTTGTATGCGGCGGAGGGCATGAGTTATCAGGAGATTGCGGTAGTTATGCAGAAAAACGTGCTGCAGATAAAGAGCGCAATACACCGCGCCAGAACAACCCTGAGAAAAAGGAGGGATGGCAGATGAATGGCAGGGAGGTATTTTTGGAGGGCATGTGGAAAAAGGTGACGGAAAAGGAACAGACGCTTCGGGCAGCCGAGCGTCTGCTGGAGGAGACGGTAAAACCGGATTTTGCGGGTTTTCTCAGAAGTATGTTTTGGGGAATTGGTTTCAGGCAGTTGTATGCAGGTATGGCAAGTGTAATCAGCATTGCCTTTGTGATAACCATTCTGACTGCTTATTTAATTTGGCAGGTTGTGCTGCAGATGGGGGAGAGCGTCTATACGGCGGCATTTTTTAGCGCGCCGCTCTTGTATGTAGGTATGTTTGCGCTTTCCTGGCTGAAAGAACAGGGCAGCGGCTGCTATGAGCTGCAGATGTCCTGCAAATATACGTTTTGTCATGTACTGGCTGCGCGGATGCTGGGAGAATGTCTGACAGGCTTTGTTTTTAACGGGGTGTATGCGGCAGCACTTGCATTGCAGTGCAGAGCGGACGGCATACGACTGTTTGCAATTTCCTTCAGCTCCCTTATGCTGTTTGCCCTGCTTGCGGCAGCGGGAATTTTGTGGGGCAGGCAAATCAAAGGGGCGGTATGTATCTGCAGCCTTTGGCTTTTGGCAAATATGGCGTTTTTTTTGTCCGTACCTGCTGCTTACGGAAAATTGCTGGAGGAGCTTCCGGTGTTTTTGTTTATTGGCATCGGATTGAGCGGTATGTGTATATATATAAAACAACTGATTTTTATGACTGCGCCTACGTTTCGAAAGGAGTATGCAAATGCTGCAAATACAAAATGTTACTAAAAAATATCAGAATTTTACTGCACTGGAACATATTAATCTGAAGTTTGAAAATGGTATCTATGGATTGCTTGCACCGAACGGCGCGGGAAAGACTACACTGTTAAAGCTGATAACAACGTTGCTGTTTCCTACGGAGGGAGAACTGCTTTATGACGGTGTGGAAATTAAAAAGCTGGATGCTCTTTACAGAGAGAAGCTCGGCTTTCTGCCGCAGGACTTTGGTTATTACAGAGAGTATACGCCGGAGAAATATCTGCATTATATTGGCGTGCTGAAAGGTATGGAGCGAAGGAAGTTACAGGAAAAAACCGGAGAAGTGCTGGAGCTTTTGGGGCTGTCGGAGCAAAAAAACAAAAAAATGAAAAAATTTTCCGGCGGTATGATACAGCGCGTGGGCATTGCACAGGCATTGCTGAATGACCCGCAGATACTTGTACTGGACGAACCCACCGCAGGGCTTGACCCCAAAGAACGTATGCGATTCCGAAAAATACTTACCTCCCTCTCCAAGGACAAAATTGTGCTGATTTCCACGCATATTGTCTCAGACGTAGAATGGATTGCCAATCACATCGTGATGCTGAAGGATAAAAAAGTGTATTGCAATGATACGGTAGAAAATATCTGCAAAGGGCTGGAGGGAAGTCTCTTTGAGGCAGCAGTCGAAGAGAGGGCGCTGCCGGAATGGGAAGAGCAGTATCAGATAGTATCCAGACGAAGGGAGGGCAGCGCCATTATCCTCCGTTTTGTCAGCCGGCAGGCAGAAGCAGGATGGAAACCGGTAATCCCGGGATTGGAGGATGTATTCTTGTCTTTATACAGATAGGCAGGTGTGAAAAGTCCGGATTGGAATTGCCGTCGGCAATTTGCCGAAAAAGGGGAGGAAATATATGAACTGCAGAATAGAAGAGGGAAAAAGGCTTCTGTCCAGCCGCCTTTTGTGGGGGTTATTGGCAGGCGCCTTGGTGGTTAATTTTTGGATAATTGCAGACTACAGGGGACAGGCGCCCATGGCAGAGGCGGCGGCAGGGCTCTGGGACAGAGGCGTTCATAGCGTGACAAAAGAAAACACGGAAGTCATCATTGCGGCATTTGCAGGAAAAGAACCCCCTGCCGCGCAGATAAGCGTGCGCAGCACCGTAGAGGCAGTTCCTTTGATGACAGAGAATATTGGCGCAGCGGATTTTGCAGCGATTTTTATAGAAAAGCTAAGGCTTAGCGAAAGGACGGCTCAGGCTGTGAGAAATGCCTGTGCGCCAATGGAGGAATGGCTGGCGCGCGACAGGGAAAACGGTACGGCTGTTTCTCTGTTTGTTCCCTGTACAAGCGGCTTTTTTGAATTGTTTTCCCGTATCCTTCCCATAGCCTGCACGGTGGAAGCGGCGCTGGCAGCGGTACTTTTTATGTTTCACTGTGTCAATGCCCCCTATGACCGCCGTTCCAAAGAGCTGGTTTACACGACAAAGGTGGGAAGAAGGCTGAGTCGCCTGCAGATGGAAAGCACATTTTTTGTGATATGTCTCTTTACGGCGGCGCTCTGGAGCGTTACCTTTCTGGCTGCGGAATGCGTATTTCATATGGGAAAGCTCTGGCTGGTAAAAGTGGGAAGCATGATGATGCTTGATTCCTTTTATCCGGTCGTCTGCCGTTTTTCCATAAGTCTTGGGGCGTATATGTTGCTGCAGGCGGCGATGTCCATATGTATCTCGCTGCTCTTTGGCATGGCGGCGGCAGGTTTTGTTGAGAAGACACATAGGACTATTGCGGCATTTTTCAAAATGGGATTTGGATGTGCGGCAATGGCGGCGGTAACGGAAATTTTTCCGAGAAATTCCATGCTGCTTTTTGCCGTACGCTTCAATCCCGTAGAGTTTATAAAAAAGGCGGGACGTTACTTCGCAGGCGGCGCCGGATTTTTGTCCGTCAAGTATTATGAAATAGCTTTTATACTGTGCTGGGGCGTGCTTTTGCTGGCGTTTCTTGTTGGGCGCTACAAGAGGTTTTTGGCGGAAGATATTTAATAGGCTTTTGACACCCAAATCTTAAAAGATATTGAAAAGAGGAGAAAAGTAGAATTATGTTCGAATTTCGTAAAATCATAACGGTGAAAAAGATTTTGCTTTTACTGGGTTTCTTTGGGCTTTATTTTCTGTTGGTAATAAAGCCGTACGTAATGGTATATGGGGGAAGCTGGCACATGGAGGCTGACTTTGCCGAGGATATTATCAGGCAGTATGGAAAGGAGCTTTTGCCGGAGGAATTTGCATTGCTGCAGGCACAAAGACCCGTATATGAGGCTGGAGAGACGGATATTTTTATCGCACGGACTCCCGAATATGCCGCAATGCAGATACACTCTTTGAGAGAGCTTTTACAAAAAACAAGTGAAAGCCGTATAACATTAGAGGAATCGAATCGCCTGTGGTTTCAGTTATACGAGCAGGTTTCGCCGGAGGCGGTCTACGCAGACATGGAGCGGCTGATTTTATTTGATATCTGGGATAGTTATATGGATTTTTATCATGCGGAGGCAATACAGGGAAATAACAAATACGAGAATATAAGCGCTATGGCAGAAAGAAGGGTGAGAGAGCGGAATCGGGCGGAAGTGTACAGCCCGTGTCCGGGAAATGTGGCGGAATACAATTTTGTGCTGCTACGCTATTTTGCTGTTTTTATGATGCTTGGCACCTGCTTTTTCGTGATGCCATATATGGTATCTGAAAATCGGAGCCGTATGCCGGCGCTGCAGTGCAGCTTTCAAAGCGGCAGGTCTTATTATCGGAGAAGGCTGGCGGCAATGGTTACTGCCGTTTTGTGCATAGCGGCGGTGGTATGCGTTTTGTATGTCTGCTGTGCAAAGCAGGACAGGGTGTTTACCTTTTGGAACTGTGCCCTGTCCGGCTTTGCCAGCGGTTTTATTGGCTGGTTTCCGTGGACTTTGGGCGGCTATACCTTGTATGTGCTGTTTCTTGCGGTATTGGCATCATTAGGGCTTTCCCTGCTTGTATTTGTGGTGACCTGTCATTTGTCCAGCCATGTCAATGCCATTGCCTGGCAGATTCCGGCTGCGATATACAGCCTTTTGTACGGTGGTTTCCTTCTTTTCAAGGCTGGGGAAATCGATAAACCGATGCTTTCTGCGCCGGCGGCAGGAATCGGTATTTTTGCGGCGGGTATTGTGGCTGCGCTGCTGCAGGGGAGATGGGAAAAAAGGAAGGACGTAGTTTAACCGGTGCGTTTACAAGCCTTTGCAAAAAGGAAATGCTTTTGTAAAAAGATTGAAATGTGCATATTTCTGTGGTAGAGTTTGGGGTGACGGATACAGTGAATACAGACAGGCAAAGAGAAGCAATGCAAAGGAGCGGCAATATGAACAAAAAGGAAATAGCGGAAATAAAGAAACAGTTTACACAGGAAAAATGTGCGATTACCCGCATCTGCGGCTGTTATGTAGACGGAGAAAAAAATAAAAAAACGGAGTTAAGAGAGGCGTTTCTTTCTCTGCCGGAGGAGGAAATCTTTAAATATTTTAATATATTCCGCAAAGCACTTTCGGGAAGCATCGGTAGAAATCTGCTCAATATGGAATTTCCGCTGGAGGCGGAGGAACAGGGAGGCGCGCAGGAATTTTTGCTGGGGCTGAGGGATTCTGCGTTAAAGGACGATACGCTGCTGGAAGCGTTTTATGACAAGGTTATCGAACACTATTATTCCGTGGAAAATTACTTGATACTGCTGATACATGCCGTGTATGACGTGCCCGGCAGGGCGGCGGACGGGGCGGAAATGTTTGACGCTTCCGATGAAGTTTACGAGTACATATTGTGCTGTATCTGTCCTGTCACTTTAAGCAAGCCGGGTCTTGCTTATGATGAGGAAAACAACACCTTTAGAACCCGCACGCTGGACAGGGTGGTGGATATGCCGGATATCGGCTTTCTCTTTCCGGCGTTCAACGACAGGGGAACGGACATCCACAGCCTTCTATATTATGCGGCAAAGCCGGAGGAGCTTCGCTTTGACTTTGTGGAGCCGGTGCTCGGCTGCGAGGCGCCCCTGTCGGCGGGCGGACAGAAGGAGACCTTCCAGACGCTTGTAGAGGAGACGCTGGGAGAAGAGTGTGAGTATGAGGTGGTAAAGAATATTCACGAAAAGCTGAATGAGATGATAGAAGAAAAAAAGGATGAGCCGGAGCCGGTAGTTTTGGACAAAGCGGAGGTAAAGCGGCTTTTGGAGTACAGCGGCGTGGAGGAAGAGCGGTTGTCGGATTTTGACGAGCGATACGATGCGGCAGCAGGGGAAAGGGCGCAGCTTGTTGCTGCTAATCTGGCGAATACAAGGCAGTTTGAAATCAAAACGCCGGACGTCATTGTAAAGGTAAACCCCGAGCGGACGGATTTGGTGCAGACAAGGCTTATCGACGGCAGACAGTGCCTCGTCATCGAATTAAACAACGAGGTTGAGGTCAACGGAATTTCCGTGCGCATGGCGGGAAACGGGGAGCCCTGGGAGTAGGCAGGGAGTTTTTATTATGTTAATTGGATTGATGGGAGAGAGTTGTACAGGAAAAGCGACTTTGGCAAATAAAATTAAGGATGCTGCCGGACAGCGCTTTTCGGCATCCATTCAAAAACATATGTCACGGGGTGTGGTTTTGTCGCTAACAATCCCATTGACACGTCTTCATGTCCACACAATTTCCGTTCCGAAAGATGACGCCTTCATCAAGAAGCAGCTGTCTTTGCTCCGGAAAATGCGGAGCCGGTCTGCCGGCATGGTTTACAACCCTGTGGCAGGGATAATCGCCGTAATAAGAAGACTGACTCAGCACTTTTCCCACCATTCTTGCATTGTTTTCCCTGCCAATCAGTCTTGCAATCTGACCATAGGAAGCTACTTTTCCTTCGGGTATTTCTTCTACGACAGAAAGTATTTCATAAATTATATTTTCGTCCATATTGCTCCTTTTTATCTTGCGGTATTATGTCCGATGACATTATATTATATTTGCCGGCTGCTTGTCAGGGCATATCTGAAACGGAAAAATACAGATTGCAAAAACAAATTAATTCGTTTGCAATAACGTCAAGAGAAAACCATATCCCGTTTGTGCCATGAACGGAGATTATGGCACAAACTCCACGGATACCTGCGTAGGACGGGCAGGGCACAGCATCCGCAAATCTAATGTGGTTTTATCTTGCAATATAGGGAGTTACGTTTCTTGCAGCTCCGTCATTTTTCCGTCCTCAAAATGCAATATCCGGTCAAAAGGGAGCTCGCTGTCTATGCCATGTGCTGCCATGATAATGATTTTATTGTGCGCTGCGAACATGTGACGGAGGAAATCTATATATTTTTGAAACATGACTCTGTCCAGTCCGGCCTCGGGCTCGTCCAAAATAATGACGGAAGCTTTTTCCCAGCGAAGCAGAAGCTTGGAGAGCAGTAATTTTTTTCTCTGTCCGGCGGACAGGGAAAGCCCGTTGTTCTCAATGATAATATCTTTGTCAAGGGATGTGAAGCGCAGGATTTCTCTTGCTTTTTCTATGTCAAAGGAATCGCCGCAGATGGTTTCCAAATAGGCGGGAAGAGGCTCATTCAGTAAAATTTCATCCTGACCGAGGAAGAGTATCTGTTCATGCAGGCCTTTAAGCGAGTAAGCGCCGATTGGTTTTCCATTTAGCTTAAGGCTGCCCTTTTGCGGCGCATATACGCCGGTCAGGAGCTTGATAAAGGTTGATTTTCCGCTGCCGTTTGTACCGGTCAGGCGAATATTCTCACCGGAATACAGGGTACAGGAGATATTTTGTAAAACTTCGCAGCTTTTTTCCCGATAAGAAAAATGTACTTCTTCAAAGGCAATTTCGGAAATTTGCGAAAGAGCGGCGGTTCCCTGACGCTTTGGCAGGCGCAAAAGCCTGTCCACGTTTTCAAAGCTGACCTGTGCCCTGATAATCTGCTGTATCAGAAGCTGGCTTTTCTGCCCTTCGGACATGATAATATCTGCCAGTGTGATAAAAAATACCAGATTGACGATGGAGCCGCCTGCTGCAGGCAGTGCCAGAAGGGTGGAAAGCGCCAAACGAAACAGCGTATTGTAATGACTTACCGCTTCCGTCCAAAATACATGTACGCCGTCTTCCTTCTGTGACGTGGTGATGAAATCATGGATACTTTCTTTGGTCTTATCTCTAAAATAGGGGAGAACCGGATTTGTCTGTACCAGAGGAATGGAATCTACGTACTGGTCGCATAAGGCATGGTGCGCTTTTAATTTTAAATTGGTGCAGCCTGCTTTCTGTGTAATCATTTTTTTTCCTGCAACAGAAAGCAAGGTGCCTAAAGCAAGCGCGCCCAAAATAAACAGCATCAGAGCAAAATCATAAAATGCGGCGAGCAGGAGACTGGCAGCAATGACAGCCATGCTTCCAAGGAGCGTGGGAATATGGTGTCCGACGACGCGAAATACATCCAATACATCTGCATACATGGTATGCTTGATTTTACCGCATTCTTCTGCATCGATGTGAGACTGAAAGGTTTCTCCCAAAGCAGTTTCCAGCTCTGTGGACAAATCGGTAATGCAGAGCCCGCCAAGCTCGTCTAAAAGCCTGTACCAGCGTATGTCCACCAGTGTCTTTAGCATTAAGTATACCGCAAATGCACAAATGCCCAGCGCTGCGTATCCATAATGCGCTTCGGCGATAACGCGTTCCAGAAAAACGCGTGTACCATAGGGAATGAAGGCGCTCATCATCGTGATAAATATAATCAGTCCCATGGCGCGTATGAATACTTTGGGGTAACGTTTTATGGTTCTGCGGCAGTATTGTACGATGAAATGCATTGGGGGGAGGGCTCCTTTCCATGGAGACAATTACCTAGAGACAATTTTGCTGAAAATTATCTAAATCAAATTATATAGGAGATAGCGCAGAAAGTCCAGTTTATGAAATAACTATAAAATCTTCGTTTCACCATTGACAAATTGTGGAAATTTAATTATGATAGGAACATAATTACATAGCTGAGGGAGTAGTTCCGTATTTTCCAAAGTCTGTGCGGGAAGATTCTGCGAGCCTTATTATAAAGGTGCCGCAGGGCAGAGGAGGGTACGCGGTAAATCAACAGGCATGGCGGCGTCAGCCGTCTGGTTTACCTATAAAGAATGAGACTCATATACAGTGGTTAAAATCATTGTATATGAGTTTTTTTACTTTAAGATGGTATGACAAAAGATGGTATGAAAAAGTTCCCACAAATCAAAATGCCGTTTATGCGGCGCAATGAGAGGAAGGCTGAAAATGAAAGAGTATTTGAGCAGTGTGGCGGAGGTTCTGAAGGAAAAGCAATCCACGGAAAGCGGACTGGCAAATGTGCAGGTGGAGGAAAGGCAGAGGCTGTACGGCGCCAACAAGCTGGTGGAGGGGAAAAAGACTTCTCTGTTTACAAGGTTTATGCAGCAGCTTGCGGACCCCATGATTATCATTCTGATTGTGGCGGCGGCAATTTCGGGAGTTACGGCGGTGTATGCGGGCGAGTCTTTTGCAGACGTCATTATTATCCTGATTGTGGTGCTGATTAACGCGGTTCTCGGTGTGGTGCAGGAGAGCAAGGCAGAAAAAGCAATTGCCGCCCTGCAGGAAATAGCGGCGGCGACTTCCAAGGTTATGCGGGACGGACGGCTTACTACCATACGTAGTGAGGAATTGGTGCCTGGCGATATCGTGGTATTAGAAGCTGGCGATTCCGTGCCTGCGGATGCAAGGATAACAGAATGCGCGGGATTAAAGATAGAAGAGGCAGCGCTTACCGGCGAATCCGTTCCGGTGACAAAGACAAGCGAGGTACTTACAAGCGCGGACGGCAAGGTGCCTTTGGGAGACCGCAAAAATATGGTTTATATGGGGAGTACGGTCGTTTACGGGCGCGGCAGGGCGGTAGTGACGGAAACCGGCATGAATACGGAGATGGGGAAGATTGCCGATGCGCTTTCCAAGGCGGAGGACAACCAGACGCCCCTGCAGCAGAAGCTTTCCCAGCTTAGCAAAGTGCTGAGCGTGCTGGTGCTGGTTATCTGTGTGGTGATTTTTGCCATAGATTTGCTGCGCATCTATCCTGATGTAACGGGAACGGCTATGTTAGATACCTTTATGGTGGCAGTCAGCCTTGCAGTGGCAGCGATTCCCGAAGGGCTTGCCGCCGTGGTGACGATTGTGCTGTCCATAGGCGTTACCAATATGTCCAAAAGAAACGCAGTTATCAGAAAACTGACGGCAGTAGAGACCTTGGGCTGCGCGCAGGTCATCTGCTCTGACAAAACGGGTACGCTGACCCAAAATAAAATGACCGTGGTAAAAGCGGACAGTGCAGATGAGGAGCTGCTGGCAAAAGCGATGGCGCTCTGTTCTGACGCGGAGTTAGGAGAAAGCGGAGAGGCAGTAGGGGAGCCTACAGAATGCGCTTTGGTTCACTATGCGTTTTTAAAGGGTATGCGCAAGGATGACTTAAAGGCAGAAAACGTGAGAATCGGAGAAGCGCCTTTTGATTCCATGCGGAAAATGATGACGACTGTGCATCGCAGAGAGGATGGCAGTCTTGTGCAGTATACCAAGGGTGCACCGGATGAGCTGTTAAAGCGCTGTACGTTTATTTTAAAGAACGGCAGGGTGACGGCGCTGACTAAAGAGCTGCGCAGCGAGGTGCTTGCGGCAAATAAAGCGATGGCGGACGGCGCTCTCCGCGTTTTGGGGGCGGCGTATAAGGAGCTTTTGGAAGAACCTGCCTCTTATGAGTCGGAAAATTTGGAAAAGGATATGGTATTTATCGGTCTTACCGGTATGATTGATCCTGTCCGGCCTGAAGTGAAGGCAGCGATTGCCGAGTGCAGAGAGGCAGGTATCAAGCCGGTGATGATTACCGGCGACCACAAGGACACGGCAGTCGCCATTGCCATGGAGCTGCAGATTATAGACAGCCCCGAGCAGGCGGTTACGGGCGCTATGCTTGATGAGCTTTCGGATGAAGAACTGGCGGAGCGGATAGAGCAGTACGCGGTGTATGCAAGGGTGCAGCCGGAGCACAAGGTACGGATTGTCAATGCATGGCGCGCAAAGGGAAAGATTACGGCAATGACCGGCGACGGCGTCAACGATGCGCCTTCTATCAAAAATGCGGATATCGGCGTAGGGATGGGCATTACCGGCACGGACGTTACCAAGAATGTGGCAGATATGGTTTTGGCGGACGACAATTTTGCAACGATTGTGGGTGCGGTGGGAGAAGGCAGGCGCATTTACGACAATATCAGGAAATCCATTCAGTTTCTTCTTGCAAGCAATCTGTCGGAGGTGCTTTCCATCTTTTTTGCGACTCTTTTGGGATTTACAATTTTAAAACCGGTGCACCTTTTGTGGATTAATCTGATTACCGACTGTTTTCCGGCACTGGCCCTTGGTATGGAAAAGGGAGAGGCGGATATTATGAGGAGAAAGCCCCGTGACGCAAAGGACGGCATCTTTGCCGGCGGTCTGGGCGTTCATGTGGTGCTGCAGGGCATCACGGTATCTGTCATCACGCTTGCGGCATATCTTGTAGGACACTATATGGAAGCCGGCGTATGGGAGTTTACAAACAGTGAGGACGGCATGACGATGGCGTTTTTGACATTGTCCATGGCAGAAATTTTTCATTCCTTTAATATGCGCTCTTTGGATAAATCGGTATTTTCCATCAAGAGGCAGAATCGGTTTTTGTGGGGTGCCATGCTGCTTTCCCTGATTTGTACAACGGCTGTTATTTATGTGCCGTTCTTGTCTAAAGCATTTGGATTTGCTCATATCTCATTTGCGGAATATGGGGTGTCCCTGCTGATTGCGGCGGCGATTATTCCGATTGTAGAGCTGACAAAGTGGGTGCAGCGGCGTCTGAAAAAGGCGTGACGGGATTTTACGATTATTTCATTTGCAACAGAGGAGGATTCATAGTACTATATAAATAAAAAGGAGTAACGGCTTGCGGCACAACGAATTATTGCGGGAAAAAGTATACGAATCTGTCACATCAGTGCTTCCCATCACTATTATTGTACTGTTTTTGAGTATTACGGTTGCGCCCCTGTCTCCGGGGATTCTGACACTGTTCTTGTTCGGGGCGGCGCTTCTGATTATCGGCATGGGATTTTTTACACTGGGCGTGGATATGTCCATGATACCCATGGGAGAGGGTGTGGGCGTACAGCTTTCCAAGGCAAGAAAGATAGGGATTCCGTTTGCCGTGTGCTTTGTCTTAGGAATTTTGATTACGCTTGCAGAACCGGATTTGCAGGTGCTTGCGCAGCAGGTGCCTGCCATTCCCAATCTCACGCTTATATTGACGGTGGCGGTTGGCGTCGGCGCATTCCTTGTGATTGCACAGCTCCGTATTTTGTTAAAAATTCCTCTTTCCTATATTTTGGTTTTCTTTTATGGGGTGATATTCATTCTGACCTGCTTTGCACCTGCAGATTTTATACCGGTTTCTTTTGATTCCGGCGGTGTGACGACAGGACCCATTACAGTTCCTTTTATTATGGCGCTTGGTATTGGTATGGCTTCGGTGCGAAGTGACAAGAATTCCAACAGCGACAGCTTTGGTCTGACGGCAATCTGCAGTATAGGTCCGGTGCTTTCCGTGCTGCTTTTGGGCATCTGTTATCACCCTGAGGATGCGGTGTACACACCTCTAAGTCTTGCGGAGCTTGCAACAACGCGTGCGGTAGCCATTGAATTTGCCCGTGCATTTCCCATATACATAAAGGAGGTAGCGGTGGCGCTGCTTCCGATTGCAGGACTTTTTCTGGTTTTCCAGTGCGTCTTTCGAAGATTTCATAAGCGGCAGCTTATCAAGATTATTTCCGGATTTGTTTACAGCTATATCGGACTGGTGCTTTTTTTGACTGGCGTGAACGTGGGCTTTATGCCGGCAGGACAGTATATCGGTTCGGCAGTGGCAGGCGGCAAAATGCCTTGGATACTCATTCCTATCGGCATGGTCATCGGTTATTTTATCGTCAAGGCAGAGCCGGCCGTACAGGTACTGACGAGGCAGGTAGAGGACGTGACAAGCGGCTCCATTACTCACAAGTCCATTGGTTTTGGTCTTTCCGTCGGTATTGCTTTTTCGGTGGGAATTGCTATGCTGCGTATTTTAACAGGGCTGAATATTATGTGGTTTCTGATACCCGGATATCTGATTTCCCTGATTCTGCCCTTTTTTGTGCCGCAGATTTTCACCGGCATTGCGTTTGACTCCGGCGGCGTGGCGAGCGGTCCCATGACGACGACTTTTTTGCTTCCCCTTGCCATGGGCGCCTGCGAAACACTGGGCGGCGATGTACTGACGGATGCGTTCGGGATTGTGGCGATGGTGGCGATGACGCCTCTTTTTACCATTCAGATGATGGGCCTTATGGACGGCGTGCGCCGCAAGGTGAGGAAGCGCAAGCTGATTATACAGCTTCAGGAAGTGGAAGACGGTATTATGTATTTTGAGTAAACAGTGAGAGGAGAGCTATGGCGGATAAAAAGGGCGTAAAACTGATTGTGACTTTCGCGGAGCGCGGCAGGGGAAAAGCGCTGGCAAAGCTGTATGCAGGGCAGGGCGTGTTCTGCAGCTATCAGTGTATGGGCAGGGGCACGGCTTCTTCGGATTTGCTGGATGTGCTGGGTGTGGGAACTGCGGAGAAGGACATTCTGATAAGCTATGCTGCAAAAGAGACGGCGGAGCGGCTTTTATACAAGCTGGACAGTGAATCGCAGGGAGCGGCTTACGGCAACGGGCTTGTGTTTGATATGCCGCTTACTGCGCTGAGCAGTCTGGTGGCGACCGTATTGCTGAACCAGCAGAATGGGACAGGAGGATTGGAAATGAGCGGAAAGACAGACCAGAGCCTGATTTTAATTGCTGTCAATCAGGGACATACGGACGTCGTGATGGATACGGCGAGAGAAGCGGGGGCGCGTGGCGGCACCGTTATCAGGGCGAGATGGGCAGGACCGGAGGATGCGCAGTTTTACGGCATTTCGGTACAGTCTGAAAAAGAAATTATTGCCATTGTCGCATCCTCTGAAAGGAGAAATGCCATTATGGAAATGATTCATAAAAAGCATGGATTGAAGACAGAGGCGGGAGCTGTGGTCTGCTCCGTGGGTATAGATCATACAGTCAGGCTTGCATAATGGGAAAGAGTATGATAAGATAGAGAACAGAAAAATTTCCAAACTGGTGAAAGGAAAGAAACAGCAATGGACGACGCTGACGGCGACGCGGAAAATAATACGGATAATCTTATAAAGCATAATAGAAAGAGGTGTAGCCTGTGGTTCGAAAGTACGACAGGTTATGCCTTTTTGTGTATCACAAATTTGTGTCGGTCAGAGTCAGCAGAAAATGCAGAAATGGAGAATTTACTTTGGGTACGATAGTGTTACAGGTATTATTACAGATTATATTGATTATGGTGAATGCCTTCTTTGCCGGCACGGAGCTGGCGGTAGTTTCTTTAAATACAACGAAGCTTCACAAGCTGGAGGATGACGGGGACAAACATGCGGCAAGGCTGTTAAAGCTGGTGGAAGAGCCCTCTGCCTTTTTGTCTACAATCCAGATAGGCATTACGCTTGCCGGTTATCTGGGAAGTGCATTGGCGGCAGAAAATTTTTCGGGTTATTTGGTAAAATGGATTTATGTGGATTTGGGATTTACGGCAATTCCGCAGGCAGCGCTGTCCATTATTGCCATTGTGCTTATTACCTTGATACTGGCGTATTTTACGCTGGTATTCGGCGAGCTGGTGCCGAAACGGATTGCCATGCAGAAGCCTTACGGGGTGGCGAAGTTTTCTTACCGGGTGATATCGGCAATTGCATTTGTGATGAAGCCGGTGATTCGGTTTCTCTCCTTTTCCACAAATCTGGTACTGCGTATTCTGCATATGAAGACAGAGGCAGAGGTGGAGAATATAACGGAAGAAGAAATCAGGATGATGGTAGATATTGGTGAAGAGAGGGGCAATATCGATGAGAATGAAAAGGAATGGATTCAGAATATCTTTGATTTTGACGATTTGAGCGTGCGCAGGGTGATGACGCAGCGCACGGATGTTGTTGCGATTTCTTTAGAGGATACCAAGGAAGAAATTTTAGCGCTTATCGAGGAGAAGGGGCTTTCCCGCTATCCGGTATATGACGAGGATTTGGATGATATTATCGGGATTTTGTATGCCAGAGATTTTCTGCTTGCGACAGGCAAAGGGCTGCAGCCTCAAATTAAAGATATCTTGAGACCGGCTTATTTTGTACCGGAGAGTATTCATGCGGATACGCTGTTTGCAGATATGCAGCGCAAAAAAATTCACATTGCCGTTATCATCGACGAATACGGCGCGCTGGAGGGTATTGTCACCATGGAAGATTTGGTGGAGGAAATTGTGGGCAATATTTATGATGAATTCGACCCTGAGGAGGAGCCGGAAATTGTACAGCTTGAAGAGAATCTCTGGAAAGTGACCGGCAACACCACCATTGATGACTTGGCGGAGGAGCTGGATGTGGAGCTCTTTATGGAGGAAGAGGATTACGACACGGTGGGCGGCTTGATTATCAGTCTCTTGCAGGCAATTCCTGAGGATGGCGTCAGCTTTGACGTGGAGGGCTTTGGCCTGCACATCCATGTGGAGGATATACAGGACAGGCGAATCGAAAAAGCATATATCAGCAAGGTGCCTGCGCTCTCTTAAGTCCAGCCGCCGTCTATGGAAATAATCTGCCCCGTCATATAAGCGGGGGCATTGACTACCTGCCACGCGAGTGCGGCAGCCTCTTCGGGGGTTCCCGCTCTGTCGGCTGGTATTTCTGTTATCAGGGCAGCCGTCTCTTCGGCAGAAAGGCAGCGGTTCATATCGGTGTCGATGAAGCCGGGCGCCAGGGCGTTTACCTGTATATTGCTGGGCGCAAGCTCCTTGGCAAGCGCTTTTGTCAAGGCGTTAAGTCCGCCCTTTGATGCGCAGTAGGCGGTTTCCATGGAGGAGCCTGTCTGCCCCCAGACGGAGGAAATATTCAGGATGCGTCCGCTTTTTTTGCGTACCATATGGGGAATGGCAAGCCGGCAGGTATAAAAGCAGGCGCTTAAGTTGGTGTCCATGACCCTGTGCCAGTCTGCGACGGACATCTCGGACAGCAGCCCGAAATAAGAGATGCCGGCATTGTTGATAAGCACGTCAAGGGGCGGAAGCTGTGCAAAAAGACGCTCTACCGCTTCGGCGTCCGACATATCGCAGGGAATTGCCGTGCAGGGGATGCCAAAACTGCGTTCCAGTTCCCTTTGCAGGGCAAAAAGTGCTTCTGTATGATGTGCGCAGGTAAGAAAGGTATGATACCCGTTTTGGGCAAAAATTCTTGCAATAGCAGCGCCGATGCCCCGGGAGGCGCCGGTGATAAGAACAGTTTTCATGGAAAGCTCCTTTTTGATAAGTTGCATGGTAGGATTCAGATGTCAAAAGCCCTGAATCATAGTAGATAATTGCGAAACGCAGCGGTGTATAAGTGCCAAAGGGCGGCATAAGTACGGCGTTTTTTAAAGTCTGCTTATGGAATATACAACATGCACAATTCGGGACTGGCAAATCAGCGTTTCACAATTATCTAAGATGGTAATATAGTAGCATAAGGGGGAAAGGATTACAAGGCGGCAAGCGCAACATAGAAAGTGCTTCATCAAGGCTCTCTTAAAAATTTTAGGAGGCAAACATGGGCTATAGGAAAGCCGAAGAAATTCTGCCAATTGAGATAATAGAACTGATACAGCAGTATGTTGACGGAGAAAATATATATATTCCACGCAAGTCATCTTATAGACAAGCATGGGGAACAGGCACGCAAATTAAACAGGAGCTTTTAAAGTGTGACAAACAGATATATGATGAGTATCTTGCAGGAAACAGTACAGCGGAATTGGCTTGTAAATACTATCTGTCAAAGAAAAGCATACAGCGTATCCTAAGCATACAAAAGTATACTTGAAAAACAGACAAACAATAGGTATATCTTTAATCAGACTGTCTATTGTCCGTGAAAATGTGAATAGAAGGAGGCTGAATGATGGATTATAGCAGAAAAATATCGGAACGTTTGTGGAATATGCCGGATAAAGGTGAATTGGAAAGCCGCCGCGAAGCAACCTTTATTGATGACATTATCCAAAAGAGTCATATAGAAAAAGAACTGCTCTCACATTTGGACGGAATAAAGACAGTGTTTGACGGCGGTGCTGGATGCGGAAGATTTTCCATTCTCCTTGCAAAAAAGGGCTGTGCGGTTACACATTTTGATATATCGCAGCCTATGATAGATAAGGCAAAGGAATTAGCGGCAAAAGAAGGAGTTCTTGACAAAATAACCTTTGTGAACGGTGCATTGGAGGATTTGAAGGGTTTCAACGATAAAACCTTCGATATGGTAATTTCCTTTGATGCCCCTATTTCGTATACTTATCCTAATCAGAAAAAAGTTATCGGTGAACTTGTACGCATATGCCGCAAACAAATTATGATCAGTGTATCGAGTCGTTTGGGTACTCTTCCATATTTGGCAAATCCAATACAAAAATGCCAATTCATATTAGATGAAACCTGTGATGATCCTTTTGTAAAATGGTGCATTGGTAATAAGGAAAATGCAATCGAAGCATATCATTTCAACAAGGATGCTGTTATGAAGCTGTACAAGGACGGGCTTATGGGAGGGGACAGTGAGATTGCCGAATATGAAAATGGAGGTACACCGTGGTGTATCACATATACTTTTATGCCGGATGAATTAGAGGATATATTGAAACATTACGGCGTAAAAAATATTAAGCTGGCAGGTCCCGGGGCATATGCAAGAACACTTCCGAGAGAATTGCTTGTGAAGATTATGAATGATTCAAAACAGCGTTCTGATTTCTTGGATTTTTGCCACTATTATGACTCTAATCCGTTCGTATGCGGCATGGGAAAAGATAACCTGTTTGCCCAAGGCAAACTATGATGATTCTAACAGATTTGCATTGAAAATATAACGAGAGGAGAAAGACGTTCAGCAACCCAAAAGGGAAAAGGGAGAATCAAGGGAGCCGGTTGTATTTTTTAAAAAAAATTGGTACACTAAAGAAAAAGTCCGCATATTGGCGGTGGAGGCGCAGTCTGTGACAACAGACGGAAAAGAGGTAAAAATGTACGATTTGATTATTATCGGCTCAGGACCGGCAGGGCTTGGAGCTGCCGTATATGGCATGAGGGCGGGGCTTAAGCTTCTTGTACTGGAAAAGAATCCCATGAGCGGCGGGCAGGTGCTAAGCACCTACGAGGTGGATAATTATCTGGGGCTGCCGGGGATAAACGGATTTGATATGGGTGTGAAGTTCAGGGAGCACGCGGAAAAAACGGGTGCGGAATTTAAAGAGGCTGAAGTGACCGGTATTGAAGAAAGAGACGGAGTAAAAATTGTGCATACCACGGAGGGAGAGTTGAAGGCGAAGACGCTGATACTTGCTATGGGGGCACAACATGCGCATCTGGGCGTGACAGGCGAAGAGGCATTTACGGGAATGGGCGTTTCTTATTGCGCAACCTGCGACGGTGCTTTCTTTAAAAATAAAACGGTTGCTGTTGTGGGCGGCGGTGATGTAGCGGCGGAGGATGCTATTTTTCTGGCGCGCGCCTGCAAAAAGGTGTATCTTGTTCACAGAAGAGACAGCCTGCGTGCGGCAAAGGTGCTTCAGGAAGCGCTGATGGCGCTGCCCAATGTGGAAATTTTGTGGAACCGGACGGTATCGGAAATATATGGAAGCGATATGGTGGAAGGGGTGAAACTGTTTGATAAAGAAACCGGAGCGGAAAGCAGATTGCCGGTGGAGGGCGTATTTATTGCAGTGGGTATCAAGCCGCAGACACAAATCTGCGGAGAACTTGTGGCTTGTGATGAAGGCGGTTATATTCTGGCAGGCGAGGACACGCATACGTCGGCGGCGGGGATTTTTGCCGCAGGCGACAGCAGGAAAAAACCCATGCGCCAGATTATCACAGCCGTGGCGGATGGCGCCAATGCAGCAACGGCTGCTGCCGCAGTGGTAAACGGCATGTGATGTCTGATGCAAGGACGCTGTAAAGCCAAAAGACAACCATGGTGAAATATTGCTATATTGTTACAAAATTATATCCTGCTCCTGTTGACAAAACGGAAGGGTTATGTTATATTTTTTAACAGATGTAACAAATTCGTAATATTTTACTATGGAGGAAAGACCATGAACCATTGTGGTGTGAAACTGGCTGCAGGCGCGTTGGCTGCGGTTATCACCTTTTCGGGATTGCATATAGATGTAATGGCTTCAGACAAAGTTACTTCCGTACTGCCTTCGGGCGGTGTCAATCTGTTTTTGGCAAAGGATACCTCTTTAGAGAGCATCCAGACGTCTGAGACAGGAACAGGCAGCAGAATCGAAGCTTCCGTTACGATTGCAGATATTCAGGAGCTTATGAATGCAGCCTCTGCCGGAAAACAGGATCCGGAAGAGGAAATGTTCCGAAATCTGGTGATTGCACAGGTAAACAGATATGTCAATATCAGAAGTCTTCCGAGTGAGGAAGGAGAAATTCTAGGCAAGCTGTATGACAATTCCGTGGGTACTTTTATTGCAGAGGAAAATGGCTGGTATCTGATTAAATCCGGTACGGTGACAGGATATGTAAAAGCGGAATACTGTGTGACGGGCGAAGCGGCAGTAACGCTTGCGCGAGAAGTCGGTATGAGAATGGCAACGGTCAATACGGTAACGCTGTATGTACGTACAGAGCCGAGCATCGATGCCCCCAGACTTGGCATGGTACCGGAGGGAGAAGACTTTTTGGTGCTGGATGAAACCGATGGCTGGGTTATGATAAATATGGAAGAAGGCGACGGCTGGGTTTCCAAAGATTATGTAGATATCCGCACGGAATTTGTAGAGGCGGAGTCAAAAGCGGAAGAGGAAGCGCGTCTCGCCAAGGAAGCCGAAGAAAGAAGAAAGGCACAGGAGGCAGCACGTGCGAGTCAGGCGGCACAGCAAGGGCAGCAGACACAGCCGCAGGCACCTGCTCAAGGTACGGATTACGCAGTAGGAGAGGGCAGTGAGCTCGGCGTGGCAGTTGCAGAGTTTGCATTGCAGTATGTGGGTTATCCTTATGTGTACGGCGGCACCAGCCTGACGAACGGTGCGGATTGCTCCGGCTTTGTTATGAGCGTATACGCAAACTTCGGCGTAAGCCTGCCGCACAGCTCCAAAGCAGACAGAAGTCAGGGATATGCGGTGGATGGAATCGAAAATGCACAGCCCGGCGACTTGATATGCTACTCCGGACATGTGGCATTGTATATTGGCAATGGACAGATTGTTCATGCGTCCAACTCAAGAACCGGCATTATCGTTTCGGATGTAAATTATAGTAACAAGAAGATTCTGGCAATCAGACGTATTTTCTAAAAGAGGTTACAGCCCCATGGACTCGCCGTAAGGGAGTTCATGGGGCTGTTTTATATGATAGGATATCTATTGAGAGAAAATAAAAAATAAGAAAAATGCTATTGACAAATTCGTGCCTGTACAAAATAGACAAAATAAATGTAAAAACAGTGTTTTTTTAACGTATTGCAAAACACCACAAGAAAAGGTTATCCACAAGAAAAAGAACCAAAAATCAGATAAAAGACAGTTATACACGGAGTTATCCACATTGTCCACATTGTTTTTTGAGGAAAAAGAGGTGGAGCCGTTCTGCCTGTAAATAAACAAACGTTTTGTTAAGAATGAATAAAAATGGTATTCTGTAAAAAAATGTCGAAAAATGTATTGACATTTAGAATGTCAAAAACAACCAAATTCTTTCGTAAATTATTGCAAAAAAGGGTAAATTTGTGGTATAATGTCCATACAATAAATAACCGAAAGGGATGAGCGACATGAAATTTATTATTGTAGGCAGAAACATTGAAGTAACACAGGGATTAAAGTCGGCAGTTGAAGAAAAAATTGGCAAGCTTGAGAAGTATTTTACACCGGATACGGAAGTGCGGGTTACCCTGAGCGTGGAGAAGGACAGGCAGAAAATAGAAGTCACAATACCTGTGAAAGGAAGCATTATCCGTTCCGAACAGGTTAGCAATGACATGTATGTTTCCATTGATTTGGTGGAAGAGATTATTGAGCGGCAGCTCAAAAAGTATAAAACCAAACTGGTGGACAAGCATCAGGCGGCAGCATCCTTCAGCAAAATGTTTGCAGAAAATGACTATATGGAGGACGAGGAAATCAAAATTGTCCGCACGAAGCGCTTTGACATTAAACCCATGTACCCTGAGGATGCATGTGTGCAGATGGAGCTTTTGGGGCATAGCTTTTACGTGTTCAACAATGCGGAGACAGACCAGGTCAATGTGGTGTACAAGCGTAAGGGCGATACTTACGGATTGATTGAGCCTGAGTACTAAGGAGACCTTTTTGATAGTGTTTCCCAAATAACAGCCTGTTGCGAGGACCTGCCAAAGCAGTTTGGCAGGTCCTCTTTGTGATAAATATTCCCGTTTTTTCATATATTTGCTATGGAGAAGAGCAAAGAAGCAAGCGCCTTGCAGGGGCGCGGGCCAAAGGAGCGTAGCGTGCAGGGAAACCGGATAAAAAAGTGGAAGCTTGTGATTGCCGCGGAGGCAGTTTTGTGCCTGACGGCGTTTGCAGGCATTTTATGCGATAAAGAAGAGGGAGGGAAAACGGGGGCAGAGAGTGTACAGACCAGCCAGTCTGCGCCGGAGGGTGAAGGATGGGCGGCGGATGCGCTCAGTGAGGGCTACATTAAGTGGGTGGATTTTAATGTCAGTTATGAAGCGCTCTGCCTTTGTTATGAGTGGGATGTAAACACGTGGGGGAAAGAAGTACATATTGACTGGGTGGAGATGCTTGCATATCTGGGGGCGCGTTATGGCGGCGACTTTGCAGCCAATGAGAAGCGGCTTTCAAAAGATGTGGAAAAGCTGGCAAGGCAGCTTATCGAGGAAGGCGCCACCATGGAAGAGCTGACAAAAGACATGCAGTATTATGCCTATTATAAAGAGGCTTACGGCGCAGTTCTTAGCGGCATGGTGGGAGAGTATGAAATAGAAGAAGCGGACGAAAACGGAAACAAGGTCTGGAAGCGGGTGTATGGACTGAAGGCGTTTTCTCCCATTGCAAGGGGATTTGCCTACAGTCACTATGCGGACTTTGGCTCCAGCAGAAGTTATGGATACCAGAGACAGCACTTAGGGCATGACATGATGGGACAGATTGGCACGCCGATTATTGCCGTGGAGTCCGGCTATGTGGAGGCAATCGGCTGGAATCAGTATGGCGGCTGGCGGATTGGCATCAGGAGCTTTGACGGCAGGCGCTATTATTATTACGCCCATATGCGGCAGAATTATCCCTATGCGGAAGGGCTTTCGGAGGGAAGCATCGTGACGGCGGGAGATGTGATTGGCTATATGGGGCACACAGGCTATAGCGCCACGGAAAATGTAAACAACATAGAAGTGATTCACCTGCATTGGGGAATGCAGCTCATCTTTGATGACTCCCAGAAGGACGGCAGCAATCAAATATGGATTGATGTGTATCCGCTGACACAGTTTTTGTATAAACATCGGAGTGAGGTGGAAAAGGTAGGGGATACAAGGGAGTGGAAGCGGGTCTATGACATGAAGGACCCGCTGGCGGAGGCGTACCGGCAGGAGAAGCAGGAGTAGGGAAAACCCAAAACAAATTTACTGCTTCTTCAGCCGGAAGCTGCGGCTTTTTTCTAACCGCTCCTTAAAGATTTTTTCCGCGCCTTCTTCTGTGGGAAGGTAATAGCGCCGCTCCTTTAAACTATCGGGGAGACAGGTCATTTGCGCTATTTTTTCTTCGGTATCGTGGGCGTACACATAGCCCTCTCCGTAGTGCAGCCCGCTCATAAGCGAGGTGGGAGCGTTGCGTATCACGAGAGGAACGGGCTCTGAGAGCATGGTAAGGGCATCTTTTTTGGCGTTCTCATAGGCGGCATAGACCGCATTGGAGCGCGGCGCAAGAGAGAGGTAGATAACCGTCTGCGCTAAGTTCAGGCTACATTCCGGCATACCGTTAAAATGACATGCCTGATACGCCGCAACTGCAAGAGAAAGCGCCTGACTGTCCGCAATGCCGATGTCCTCGCTGGCAAAGCGTATCAGTCTTCTGGCAATAAAAAGGGGGTCTTCGCCAGCCTCCAGCATACGTGCCAGCCAGTAGACTGCTGCATCGGGGTCGCTGTTGCGCATGGATTTGTGGAGGGCGGAAATCAGGTTGTAGTGCGCCTCCCCCTTTTTGTCGTAGAGAAGTGTTTTTTTACCAAGGCACTGTTCCAGCGTATTTTGTCCGATAAAGATGGAGCCGTCCTGTCGGATTTCTCCGTTTAAGACTGCCATTTCCAGCGTATTCAGAGCTGTTCTGGCATCCCCGTTAGAAAAAGCAGCGATGGCGGGCAGTACATTTTCCTCCATAGCTATGGTGCTGCTGCCAAAACCCCGTTCGTCTTTGACGGCATGGGAAAGCAGCTCTGTTAAGTCCTCCACGGTCAGCTCTTTCAGGACAAAGACCTTGCAGCGGGACAAAAGCGCTCCGTTAATTTCAAAAGACGGGTTTTCCGTAGTGGCGCCAATCAGGGTGATGCTGCCTTTTTCCACATAGGGAAGAAAGGCGTCCTGCTGCGCCTTGTTAAAGCGGTGGATTTCATCCACAAAGACAAGGGTGCGGATGCCGTAAGCACGGTTTTCATCAGCCTGCTTCATAATTTCTTTGATTTCCTTGATGCCGCTGGTAACGGCACTGAAGTTGATAAAGCGCGATTTCGTCCTGCCGGCAATGATGCGCGCCAGCGTCGTCTTACCGACGCCGGGCGGTCCCCAGAAAATCATGGAAGCAATCATATCGCGCTCTAACATCTGCCGGAGTATTTTTCCTTCTCCCAATAGATGCTTCTGCCCGATATACGCTTCCAAGGTCTGCGGGCGCAGCCTGTCGGCGAGGGGGGTGGAAATCGAAAATGAGGCGTTGTCATTTGGCATGTCAAATAAAGATAACTGATCCATAAAACTCCTTACAGCACATTTCCCTTTTATTTCTCATATTCCTAGGCGTCTGCGAGACTTTGGTTTTAGCAAACCGAAGTTTCACAATTACCTACTCAGATTAGGGTGTCAAAAGCCCTGTCAAAAATGTTAGTTGTCAATTTGCCCAAACGTATTGGTGCAAACGACTTTTGCACCATGGAAATGAGACTCAAAAATCGTGGAAGCCATTGCTGAACACGATTTTCGTTTTAAAGGCGCATTGGAATGTTTGGTGCAATGGAGAGCGCACCAATACGTTTGGGCAAATTGACATGAAGCAACTTCAATCAGGGCTTTTGACACGCTCATTCTATTCAGATTCCACATGGAGAGGGGAATGTGTCTCTATTTCCTGTACAAAGTTGATTTCAGGGGCAAAGCCCGTATAAAAAGAGCTTGTGGAATCTGCCGCCACGCGCTTATCCGGCGTACCGGAGAGGTTTCCGTTTTTGTCGTAGGAATAAAAAAGGGCGTCGACCTTTCCCATGAAACAGATATGCTTTTTGCCGGCACGGTACACACAGCGCGTAATGTCCCGATAGTAAAATTTGTAATATTCCTGCCGGATTTTTTTGCGGTTGTAATACCTGCGGGGACAGAATTGTATGAGATAATCCCCGTAAAACTGGAGCTCGCAGGGCGTCTGCGCCATTTCCCGCCCGCTCTGGCTTACAAGGACACCGATGGAATATATCAGCAGTGCCAGTGTGAGAAGGGAAAAATCTTTGATAATTTCAAAGCCGAATGCCAGTACGAGCAGCAGAAAAATACCTCCCGCCACGCACAGAAGAACAATGGAGACGGTTCTGGCAGCCGATTCCTTTTTGGGTTTCATAATCCCGTCGGTAAAGCGTAAAGTGTATAGGGGTTGTTCCATAAGTAAGGCCTCCTTTTCTATTTGGCTTACAATCAGTGTAACATAAAGAAAAAGCCATTGCAAAACATATTCTCCTATGTTAAAATGAAACCAATCGGCAATGACAAAAAAATAACAATCATTGTAAAAGCCCGAGAAATGCGGAAAAAATGGAGGAAAGACAAATGTCAAGAAAAGTTGTATTAGCAGGCGCATGCCGTACGGCAATCGGCACCATGGGCGGCAGCCTGAGCACGACTCCTGCTGCTGAGCTGGGAGCAATCGTAATCAAAGAAGCATTAAACAGAGCAGGCGTGGCTCCTGAAGCAGTAGACCAGGTGTACATGGGCTGCGTCATTCAGGCAGGACTGGGACAGAATGTTGCCCGTCAGGCTTCTATCAAGGCAGGACTTCCCATTGAGGTTCCCGCTGTTACCATGAATGTGGTATGCGGCTCCGGCTTAAACTGTGTCAATCAGGCTGCACAGATGATTATGGCCGGCGATGCAGATATCGTAGTGGCAGGCGGTATGGAAAATATGTCCATGGCACCGTATGCGATTCCGCAGGGGCGTTACGGATACCGCATGGGCAATGCAACCATGGTGGATACCATGATTAAGGATGCACTTTGGGATGCTTTCAATGATTATCATATGATTAAGACAGCGGACAATATCTGCGAGGAGTGGGGTCTGTCACGCGAGGAGCTGGATGCATTTGCATTAAAGAGCCAGCAGAAAGCGGAAGCAGCGCAGGCCAGCGGCGCATTTGACGCGGAAATCGTTCCCGTTGAAGTAAAGAAGAAAAAAGAAACCGTTGTATTTAATAAGGATGAAGGACCTCGCGCAGGCTCCACCATAGAAGGTCTTGCGAAGCTGCGTCCCATCAATCCCGGCGGATTCGTAACCGCGGGCAACGCTTCCGGCATCAATGACGGTGCGGCAGCCATCGTGGTGATGAGCGAGGAAAAGGCAAAAGAGCTGGGCGTGAAGCCGATGGCAACCTTTGTTGCAGGCGCGCTTGCAGGCGTAAGACCTGAGGTTATGGGTATCGGACCTGTGGCAGCGACGAAAAAGGTAATGGCTAAGACAGGCATGAAGATTGAAGATTTTGATATCATCGAGGCAAATGAGGCATTTGCGGCACAGTCCGTTGCAGTTGGCAAGGATTTGGGCATCGATGTTGACAAACAGTTAAACCCCAACGGCGGTGCAATCGCACTGGGCCACCCTGTAGGCGCTTCCGGATGCCGTATTCTGGTTACCCTGCTGCATGAAATGCAGGCAAGGGGCGCAAAGACAGGTCTTGCAACGCTTTGTATCGGCGGCGGCATGGGCTGCTCCACAATTGTAAAAATAGAAGACTAAGATAAGCGGGTCACGGCCTGCGAAAAAGGCGGAACGGCATTGGCGCCTAAGGGCGCCGGTGCAGCTTCGGCTTTTTTCATGGAGGATAATATGGAATATATTTTGTATGAACAAAAAGGACAGACTGCGGTGATTACCATCAACCGCGAGAAGGCATTGAACGCCTTAAATTCTCAGGTATTGGAAGAACTTGACGCTACGCTTGACGCGGTGGACTTAAATGAAGTAAGGTGTCTGATTCTGACCGGCGCAGGACAGAAATCGTTTGTTGCGGGTGCGGATATCGGCGAGATGAGTACGCTGTCAAAGGCGGAAGGAGAGGCCTTTGGCAAGAAGGGAAATGATGTATTCCGCAAGCTGGAAACCTTCCCTATTCCGGTAATTGCAGCAATAAACGGCTTTGCGCTGGGCGGCGGCTGCGAGATTTCCATGAGCTGTGATATCAGAATCTGCTCTGACAACGCGGTGTTCGGACAGCCGG
>ERZ778503.134-NODE-134-length-61032-cov-15.951670_pt1 | contig 61032 bp, 68 predicted proteins | sample MGYA00510047_ERZ778503 | MGnify/ENA primary metagenome ERZ778503 (study PRJEB29527, sample SAMN07138965) | mouse gut metagenome | material: feces | host: mouse | place: China:Nanjing | collected 2016-01-25 ... | reverse complement strand
TCCCCGACATCCAGCCCTGGTAGTTCAACGGATAGAATAGATGTTTCCTAAACATTAGATAGCAGTTCGATTCTGCTCCGGGGTACAAATTTCTCCAGATGATTGGAACTGAAGCCGTCTACAATAATGCGAGTGTTGCTCATCGGGGCCATTGCCTCGCTGATGGCAGCCTGCGCCTCTATCGGACGGCCTGAGGGAGGCCCCCGCGACGAGACCCCTCCTGTCTTCGTCCGCGCCAACCCCGACCCCGGGGCCTTGAATGTAAGCCGCAACAAAATCGACATATGGTTTGACGAGAACCTCAAGCTCGACGACCCGGCCAACAAAGTCGTGATCTCACCCGTACAGAAAGAAAACGCCCGCGTCAGCGCCAACGGCAGACACCTGACCGTGGAGTTCCGCGACACGCTCGCCGACGCCACCACCTACGTCATAGACTTCGCCGACGCCATACGCGACCTCAACGAGGGGAACATACTCGACGGATTCGCCTACGACTTCTCGACGGGCGACCATCTCGACACCCTCTCGATCTCAGGCATGCTCTTCGAGGCCCGCAACCTAGAGCCGGCCCAGGGGATGGTGGTTGGGGTCTATTCCAACCTCGCCGACTCGGCGGTAAAAACCCTGCCGCTGGAGCGGGTCGCCAAGACCAACCAATACGGCCAGTTCACAATCCGAGGCCTGCGCCCGGGCAGCTACAACATCTTCGCCATTGACGACAAGAACCGCGACTGGCACTGGGACCGCTCTGAGAACATCGCCTTCTTCCCCGTCACCGTCAGCCCCTCTGTGGAGATGGTTGAGGTGGCCGACACCCTGCGCTCATCGGCGGGGGAAGACTCCGTGACAGTAAGGCAGGCATGGCATTACCTCCCCGACGACATACTGCTGACATGGTTCAACGAGAACTACCGCAGCCAGTACCTGCGCGACAACAAGCGTCCCGCCCAGCGTTACCTCGAGCTTAAATTCGGCGCGCCGCTCGACTCGATGCCTGAGCTGACCATCGCCAACGGCCGCTTCGCGGGCCACCGCCTCGACGAGCTTTCGGTGATGGAGACACGCGCCGAACGCGACTCGCTGGTCTACTGGCTGGCCGACACCGCCCTTGTCAACCAAGACTCCATACTCCTGGCCGCCCGATACCAGAAGACCGACACCCTCGACCGGCTCGTCTGGCAGACCGACACCCTGAAGATGTTCTGGCGACGGCCCAAGACCGACGAGAAAGCCGCCCAGAAAGCCTGGGAGAAGAAACTGAAGGCCATCGAGGAGGCCCGCGAGAAGGGTGACTCCGCCGCCCTGGCGGCAGCAATCGCCGACACCATCACCAAGCCGACATTCCTCGACCTGAAAGCCTCCACCCCCGCGACACAGGAGCTCAACCTGCCCGTGAGGTTCGAGGCCCCCGAACCGCTGCGCCCCGTGCCTGTCGACGCATGGCGGCTTGAGGTGATGGCCGACACCATATGGAAGCCCGTCGCCGACGCCAGCCTCCTGCCCGACTCCGCCACTCCCCGCGCCCTGATACTGACCGCCAAATGGGAGGAGGGGACAAAATACCGCTTCACCGCCGACTCGGCCCGTGTGGAAAACATCTACGGGGAGTTCAACAAGAGCTTCACCCATGAGTTCACCACCAAGAAACTCGACGACTACGGCAACATATACCTCAACCTGACCGACCTGGCGGCGCTCTCACTGCCCGACAGCGTCAATGTCATAGTCGAGCTACTCTCCGGCTCAGACAAGGTGGAGGCAACGGCCACGGTCAGCAACGGCAGCGCGGCATTCAGCTATGTGGCCCCGGCCACCTACTACGCCCGCGCGTTTATCGACATAGACGGCGACGGCCAATGGACCACCGGCAACCTCGCCGGCAAGCGCCTACCCGAGGATGTCTTCTATTACCCCAAGAAACTGCTGTTGCGCAAGAACTGGGACCTCGAACAGGACTGGTCGCTGCTCGACACCCCGGTAGACATGCAGAAACCAGACGCCATAAAGAAAAACAAGCCGAAGACCAAGGAGGCCCCGCAACGCAACCCCGAGGAAGAGGATGAGGAGGGCTACGACCCCGACCAGGGGGACTGGGGCAACGGCTCGCAATACAATAACTCGGGATTCAACCGACGAGGCAGCGGCAGCATGCAGACCGGAGGTTTCGGCACAGGCGGGATGGCCACCCACCGCGACTTCTGACCATCCCGGCCCCGCGCAGGGCCGCCCCCCCTGTCATCAACGTTTATCACTATTCAGATTCACCCCCGATGCTCGAGAAAGAGATGATAAAAGAGCCGCGAATGTGGCAGCTGGTGATGGAGCCGACCTCCGACACCCTCTCTGTCATGGCCTTCTCCCCCATCGAGCATCACACACTGATAGCCGAGGATATCCCCCTTGCCTCCTCGGCCACACCCTTGAAGGCGTTCCAGGAGGCGGTCTACGACAATCCCCTGCTGCTGTCCGACCTCAGCCGAGTGACCATCCTGCTGCCTGAGCGCAGGGCGCTGCCGGTGCCTGACATACTGTCTTCAGACGAAGCGCGCCGACAGGCCTTTGCCAACGCCTTCCCTCCCGCCACCGCCGACAGCCCCGAGGAAATCATCGCCGAGGAGCTGCCCGGACTGGGAGCCACGATGCTCACCGGGGTTAACCGGGAATTCCTCGGATTCCTGCGCCGCACATTCAACAATCCGCGCGTGGGCCACACCCTCACCCCCCTCGCCCTCTACTTCAAGGCCAAGCACCCCACCCGGCCCCGGGGGAAGATGATCGTCAACCTGCGCCAGGGGCGATGCGACATCGTCATACTCGGCGACACCGCCCCGATGGTGATGAACAGCTACCCGGTGCGCGACCCGATGGACTCGGTATATTACATCATGGCCTGCCGCGAGGGATTCGGCCTCACCCCCACCGACGAGATAATCCTCGCGGGCGACACCGCCTCGCGCGGAGCCGTCGCCCCGGTGCTGCGCCGCTTTGTCCGCTACGTGATGCCGGCGATATTCCCCTCCACGATGTTCCGCGCCGGCAGGGCCGCCCTGCGCACCCCCTTCGAGATGATTGTGGCCCCGCTGGCCCTCCCTCACAGTATTCCGTAACTATCCAATCAGCCCACCCATATGCGCATAATCAGAGGAAAATATGGCCGCCGACGGTTTGACGTCCCGACCAACATCACCGCCCGTCCCACCACCGATTTCGCCCGCGAGAACATTTTCAATGTCATCGAGAACCTTGTCGACTTCGAGGAGGACACCCCCGACGCGCTCGATCTTTTCGCCGGCACCGGCGCGGTGTCGTTCGAGCTGCTGTCGCGCGGATGCCGCTCGGTGACATCCGTCGAGAAAGCCGCCACCCAGGCCAACTTCATCCGCAAGGTGGCCTCACAGCTCGGGGCCGACAACCACTCACTGCTGCGCGGCGACGCGCTCCGCTACATACAGGCCTCCCCCCGCTCTTTCGACATCGTATTCGCCGACCCTCCATACGACCTGCCCGGCTTCGCCGAGATTCCAGGCAAAATCCTTGAGTCAAAGCTGCTGAAACCCGGCTCGCTGTTCATCATCGAGCATTCCGGCAAGCATGACTTCTCATCGCTGCCCCACTTCCTCGAACACCGCGCCTACGGCTCTGTCAACTTCTCCCTCTTCCGCTTGCCAGTCAGCACGGATGCCGGCGCAGACACATCCCCCTCAGACGGATAACCTCCCTCGCCTCGCCCCCTCTCTCCACTCCTGTTTGCTCCCCTCTCCCCATTCAGCTTCGCCAGTCTATCCTGTCAATCCGTCTCCGTATGCGCCATCTCCCTGTATTCATCGCCATAATCCTGTCTCTGAGCCTCCTTTGCGGTTCCTGCCACAACGAGGCCGCCCATATGCCATCGCTTGTGCGGGCCGACTCCATAATGGACTCCGACCCCGACTCGGCCCTCTCCACCCTGCAGGCCATCGACACGACAACAATATCCACACCTGCCGACCGCGCGCTATATGACCTACTGCTGACCCAGGCCCGGGTAAAGACCGACCGGCCCGCATCGCTTGACCTCATCTCCCGCGCGGCCGACTATTACCGCGACCACCCCGGGCCCCGCCAGAGGATGTTGTCACTGTATTATCTCGGACAGCTGCAAAGAGAGGCCGGCCTGTATGACGAAGCCATCAGGAACCAGCTGGAAAGCGAACGGCTCGCCACCGAACAGGAAAACTGGTTTTACCTCGGGCTTATCGACCGCGAAATCTCCATGGTTTACCATAATGTGTACAGCATGGACATAGCACTGATGTATTCTCAAAAAGCAGTCAACGCGTTCCGCAAATCAGGCAATGAGGAATACTGGAACTACGAGCGATGCAATCTCGCCAATTCATACATCTCGACGGGAGAGATACCTAAAGCGGTGAATCTCCTTGATTCGGCCAGGTCTCTCGCCACTACCATGGGAGACACTGTCACAATGACAGAAGCGTTGTTCTATATGGCCTTCGCCAAATTCAACATCTCGGATTGGCAAGGCGGAATCGACTACTTGAAAGAGGTCGAAAAGACCGGTATGCCATTAAAAGAGCCTCATCACAGACAAGCCTTGACTCTGGCATACCTACGTTGTGGACTCAACAAGAGAGCAGACTCTGTCTACAGGCTCATTGACACCCTGGCATCCCCTCTGTATGTTTCACTTCACCCTTTTTATGCAGCCAACGGAGACTTTGAAAAGGCTTACACTGCGCTCTTGAAAGAAAACAACTCCAACAATTCCTTCCTCCGAACCATAACAAGACAAAAAGTTTCCAAAACCGCCTTCATATATGACAACCTCCTTATGGAGCAAGCGGCGGCCAAGGCAAGAAACCAGAGACTGACATTCATTCTGACGATAGCGATATGCTTATGTGTCGCTTTTCTGGCGGCAACCTACCTCTTTTACCGCCGGAAATTACTGCGTAATCGTCTAAATGCCTTGCTGAAAGACCATGACATATTGCGTCTTGAAGTGGAGCGTCTGTCTGCCGAGGCCGAACTCATCACCTCGAAACAGACCCAGTGGAAAAAACTTTTCAACAAGCAATTCAATATCCTTGACCGACTTTGCGGGGAATATTACACGGCGCCCTCCCCTAAAAACAGCAACAAACTCGCAAAGCTAATCGAGACCACCATCTTTGACCTGAAAAACAACGCCGATTTCATAAACGGCATATTTGATGACATAGACCAATACAACGACAACATAATCAAAGAATTGCGCGAGTCAACTGACAAGATTACCGACACCGACTACGTGCTGATGGCATTATGCTGCTCCGGCTTGTCAAACCAGGCTATCGCCATCATCATGTCCATCGAAATCGAGCTCCTTTATGTACGCAGATCACGGTTGAAAGCAAAAATCTCAAAGCTTGACTTCCCGAGAAAAGCCGAATTGCTCGACCTGATGTCCCCTATGAAGGAATAAAAAACTCCTGTTTCCCGGCTTCCTGGAATCGATTTTGCGTCGATGCTAGTTTTTTTCAAGTCAACCCAAACCGAGTCGATTGATTATAAGCATATTTCAATTTTGCCGTGAAAGGTTTTTCTCCTCCCTGAGATTGCTGGTCTTTTAGTTTTTTCGTAACTTTGTGTTGTAACGAAACCAAAAATCCATATGTCAAAACTTCCAAAGATTCTTTTGTCATTGACGGCGATGGCTATCTCATTTGCCGCATTTTGTGATGATCCGCCTCCCGTAATACCTATCACACCACCTCCAGGCAACCAGAAAAAGATGCCGTTCAAGTACCCGTCATACATAACCTTTGAATCCTCAACGGCGTGCCTGTCAACCTCGATGCCCTACTTATGCGCGACCATAGAAGTGGCCGACATCGACGGGGATGTCTATTCTTCCACCATAGTGACCTCTGATGAGCCATGCGGCTATCTTGACATCCAGCCCTCATCAACCATCACCGTCACTTTCGACAACGGGACAATCCTCGAAGGGCATTATTAATGCATAATCACTGTTCCAATTTTATTCACGGTGTGAACTTTCCGGAGAGGCCGGTTGTTACATATAGACCGATTTGATATTAACCGACCTATCTACCCGCAACCGATATGAACCTCAAGACTTATCTCTCTCTGGCCGCCGCAGTGCTGATGGTGGCCGCATGCTCCGACAACAAGAAATGCGCCTCTTCCGATGAATGCCCCGCGACGGCCTGCACCACACAGACCGACGGCGACATCACATACGCCGGATTGCTTCCGGCAGCCGACGCCGAGGGTATAGAGTACACCCTCGTCCTCAACTATGACGATGACGGCGACGGAGGCGACTACAAGCTCACCGAGCGGTATATCGGCAAGGCCGACGCTGTGTTTGTTTCGGAGGGGGATTTCTCGCTCCACTCCTCCACCCCGCAGGATGCCGCCCAACGTTACCTGAAGCTGGTGCCCGACCATGCCGACCGTGCCGCCGACCAGGCCACTTCCTCGGCCGAGGTAAGATATTTCCTTGTCGACAGCGACTCGACCCTGACCCTCGTCGGCGCAGACCTGCAACGCCCTGACTCGCTGCTCAACTACACACTCACCCGTAAGTAGCATCACGCGGGCAAAGGACACGCGCGCCCCCTCTCGCTCCCGATTAAGGAAATTTTTCTTGATTCGGGCGAAAAAAGAGGCACGTTTTGTCTCCGTTTATAAAAAATTTACTAACTTTGCACAGCCCAAAAAGCACCGCGCCTCCAACAGCGGATGCCGACCCGGGCTGTACACTGATTTTGAAAGACTTACAACATTTTACCAAATAGTTCTTTAACAACCCAACCCACTATGACTAAAATAGGTATTAACGGCTTCGGCCGTATCGGCCGTTTTGTCTTCCGTGCCTCCACAAAGCGCGAAGACATCGAAGTTGTCGCCATCAACGACCTTCTCCCCGTTGACTACATGGCTTACATGCTCAAGTATGACACAATGCACGGCCAGTTCGACGGAACCGTTGACTACGACCTCGAGAAGAGCCTCCTGATTGTCAACGGCAAGGAAATCCGCGTTACCGCATGCCGCGACCCCAAAGAAATCAACTGGGGTGCTGTCGGCGCAGAATATGTAGTTGAGTCCACCGGTCTCTTCCTCACCAAAGAAAAGGCCCAGGCCCACATCGAAGCCGGCGCAAAATACGTGGTTATGTCCGCTCCTTCCAAGGACGACACCCCCATGTTTGTATGCGGCGTGAACGAGAACACCTACGCCGGACAGCAGTTCGTTTCCAACGCTTCCTGCACCACCAACTGTCTCGCCCCCATCGCCAAGGTCCTCAACGACAAGTTTGGCATCGAGACCGGTCTCATGACCACCGTTCACTCCACCACCGCCACCCAGAAGACCGTTGACGGTCCCTCGATGAAGGACTGGCGCGGAGGCCGTGCCGCTTCCGGCAACATCATCCCCTCCTCCACCGGTGCCGCCAAGGCTGTGGGCAAGGTTATCCCCGAGCTCAACGGCAAGCTGACCGGTATCTCCATGCGTGTCCCCACCCTTGACGTTTCCGTTGTCGACCTGACCGTAAACCTCAAGAAGGGCGCTACCAAGGAGGAAATCTGCGCTGCCATGAAGGAAGCTGCAGAAGGCGAACTCAAGGGTGTTCTCGGCTACACCGAAGATGCAGTCGTTTCCAGCGACTTCCTCGGCGACGCCCGCACCTCTATCTTCGACGCCAACGCCGGTGTTTACCTGACCCCCAACTTCGTCAAGGTAGTAAGCTGGTATGACAATGAGATCGGCTACTCCAACAAGGTTCTCGACCTCATCGCCCACATGAAGAAAGTAAACGGCTGATAAGCTGATTACCCAATCATAAACGACCTCCCGCCGCCCCAAGGGGCGAGCGGGAGTTTTTTTCGTCATACCGTATATAACCAGAATGCCCCAAATCCGCGGAATCAATTTTAATCCGTGGTGGAATCCTCCGGGAGCGAAGCGACCTTTAATCCGTGGAAATCTGCATATCCGCGAAATCTGCGTGAGACCCTTTCGCAGGTCAGGCCGTCAGACCTGGCGTGTGGCTCTTATGCACACGACAACTCACGCAGATTGCGCAGATACGCAGATTTCCGCAGATACCTTTACGATTAAGATGATTAAGGAGGTGAAGGCTCACAGATTACACAGATTACACAGATGCCATCCGGACGGGGCTACGCCTGACTGCATCCGCATAATCTGTATAATCCCTTATTGCGGTCGGGTAAAACTTCGGTTATCCCAAAGCCTCAGGGCTTATGGGGAGATGGAGAATCAGCCGGGAATCGACTCATAGTCGCGCAGGGCCTGCTCGAAGCGGGCGGCCACATCGGACATGCGGTAAAGGCCGTCGGCATTCTTGGTGAGCCCCTTGAGCGACAGGGGATAGACCATCGGGGGATTGTCGAGGCCGAGCAGCTGCATGTCGCGGAGCTGGTCGATGGTCTGGTAGACGATGTTGATGTCGGCATACTCCTCGCCGTCAGGGCCTACGAATTTCTCGATGACGATTTTCGAACCGATGGGAGTCTGCTTCTCAATGGCGTCGGGCAGCTCATACTTCTCCACTCCGAGGGCTGTGGCGACACTCGACAGGTTGCTGTCATGACCTACAAGGAATGTGAACTTCCGGTCGGGCGAACGCAACTCGTCATACATATATTGTATCAGCGGGCGCGCCACATTGACGGCCACTATCGGGGCGGTGAAAAGCACATCCTGGTAGGTGTCCTTCACATGGGCGAGCTGCGCCCACTGCTCGCGGGTGAGGTTGTGGCCGAAGGCGGCCTTCACCGAGTCTGGCTCCTCGTAATACTGGAGGATGAAGGCATCGCTGGCCGTGTTGAGGTCTTTGAGCGCCGAGCCGGATTTCATAGCCGGTTCGGCCCACTTCTCCAATATGATTTCGGTGTTGTAGTTGGAGGTCGCGGCGAGCTTGGGGTCTTTCTCCTTTGCCATCGGCGACTCATCCATGTCGAGCACCTCCATCATCAGGGCATAGTCGGGGGCTATCGCCTCATTGATGCCGACAATCCCCTTGTCGCCCCCCATGGCGTTGATCTGGCGCATTGCCTCCTCGACAAACTCGGGGCTGACCTTGGTGAGCTGGGGATTGAAAAGCGGATCCATCTTGCTGGGGGTGTAGCGGTGGTTGACAGTCACCCCTCCGACGGGCATGAACCCCGAGGTGAAATACTGGGCCGTGGCGATGCAGCGCTGCATCGAGTTGGCGATGACATTCAGGTCGTCGGCGGTGGGGACATAGTTCTCGGGGAAGAGGCCGGCATCGACGGCCCATTTGCGGAAATACTGCCCCATCATAGTCTCCAGCGCGCCACCGCGCGATGTCAGTTCGCTCTTGCCGGCGCTCCATTTGGTCCATTCGTGAGGGGTCATGCGGCCAAGGTCGCTCTTGCTGTCAGAGAGCGGGGAGCGGATGTTGTGGCGGCTGAGGACGACTGCCTCTTTCAACTGGTATTTGTCTTTGAACTCCTGGCTCCGGCGGGCCTGGGCTCCTGCGACCGCTGGCACAAACAGCGCCACGGCCAGAATCAGATTTAAATAGCCTTTCATAGGACGGCGATAGATTTTTAGGTAAGTTATTTTACAGAACTTTAACACCTGCCGTCATGAAATGTTTAAAAACCTGCCGAAAAACACCCTTCTCCCCATACTGCCTGACACAGACGGCAATGGCCGCCGCCGGGGTCAACCCCGCGCGCACGGCCATCGTCAGTCATTTATTTGTAGGCGCAAGCCTGGAAGACCGGGATGTCACATCCCCGGCCCGCGCACCTGCTCCACCTCGCCGGTTTCAGTGTTGATGACGTAGGCATACAGCGGGGATGTAGGCTCGCCGTCATATCCGTAGACCATCAGCACCTGGTTTTTGAAGACATACCCGCCGGCCGCGCTGCTCCAGCTCGACGCGAACGACATACGCTTGGTGAGGTCGCCCGTTGACAGCTCCAGCCAGGTGCCCATCGAGGCCACATAGCCGTTCATCAGTTGCTCATCGCTCTTGGAGAGGTCGACGGCCCCATTGTCTTCGGGCAGGTAGACAAAGACATATTTCGCTTCGGGATCCGACGGAGTGACCGTGGCGGTCAGCTTATGGCTCCATTTGTTTGAACCGTCGAAGTCTGAGAATGCGATGTCAAATGTCAGCTCTGAGCCTGACGAACTTGAAGGGGTTATGTCGACCTGCTTGATGCCTGTGGTGCGGCGGCCATTGCCGTCCACTCCGAAAATCAGCACGGAGTAATCGGTGTCGACTGTGAGGTATTTCCCGGCCAGCATGTCGTCATGGGTGCTGAGCGTGGCCGGCCCTGTGAAAATCAGCTCCGAGTCGTTCCAGTCGATGGTGTTGGTGAAGGTCAGATATTTGATTTCAGTGGCGATGGCCATTGCCGGGGTATTGGTCTCGTTGAGCCGTGAAGACTCCACCAGCATGGCGGCGTAACGTGTGGTTTCGGAAGAGGGGGTCACCTCAAGCATGAATTCAGCGGGGGATTTCTGCACGGCCGTCACATCGAACTCACACTGGTCTGTGATTTCAGGGGCGGGGATGGTGAACAGCTCCGACTTGACCACGGTGTTGACGATGCCATAGTCGATTCCAAACGCCACGGCGTAATACTGGTCGCCCATAAGGAGGTTGGAGAGGGTGTTCTCACCGTGTCCGCGGAAGGTTGCTTCGTCCCATACCACTCCGTAGTTGTAGACAATGTTCTCGAGGTCCATGGCGGTCTGGCTGACAAGATTGTCGAGACCTTGCTCATCGACCGCCTCCTTTGAATAGGCAGTGACATAGAACGGCATGTCGGCGTGGGTCACAGGCGCGTCGGCCTTTACTGTGATTGAGTTTGAGGTGAGGTCGGCGGTTATGGCAAATTCCACATCCTCGATTTCAAGAGTCCTGGTGTTGAAGCGCACAATGGTCGGGTCTGAGGTCGGCACCACTTCGTCCCCTTCGATGCAGGCGGTGTAAATCACGATTGCGCAGGGGGTATTGTCGGTAATGGGCACCGGCGGAAACCAGTCGCGCATCTTGCTGCCTTTCTCAAAAACCACGTCGGGACTGTATTGAGACAGCGGCTTGCCCGACGACTCGGCCACGGCGTATATGTAGTCTATGTCATCCCACATCAACAGCTCCCCCCAGATTGATTCGTCGGCATCGAGCGCGGAAAGCAGCGCTTCGGGCACACCGGAGATGCGGTAGTACGCGTCGGGGTCTGAGGCGACCACCTCGAGCGACGCGCTCTGGTAGCGGGGCGTGACATTGAGAGTGACCGGACAGTCGCCACGCGACTGCTGGTATTCCATGGCGCTGACATCGTCGATGGCGAACCTATGCGACGCACCGTTCCTGAAGTCCACCTCGAAGTGGGTGTAGCCGTCCGCGCCGTCGGCCGAATATGTGATCTGCTCTATCTCCTCCACGTCCAGCATCCTGGTCAGGAAGCCCCCCTGGAAGATGTTTATCTTGTCAGACGCGGCGAATATCACCGACGCGGCTGTCACTGCCGCCAGGCAGCTGAGTAATGTCTTTTTCATATGCCTAACGTATTGTTATCTTGTAAGATTTGTCACCTGCTTTCACCACATACACTCCCGAAGCAAGCCCCTCGAGCGGAATACGGGCCTCGGTGGAGGCCACGGCATGTCTGAGGGCCTTTCCCGATGTGTCGAAGAGGGTAATCGCGGCTCCTTCAGGAAGCCCGTCAAACACCAGCATGTCGCCCTGGCGCGACATGTCGCCGGCGGCCATCGACGCGTAGTCGACTCCCGACCACTCCTTATGGCGATGCTCGAAACTCAGGATGTCGGCCTTCTCGACCTCAACATTCACTTCTGACGATTCGGCCTGGAGATGGGTGGCGGAGAAGCTGACCCGGAGATCGTCGCGCAGCATGATGTCCATTTTTTCCCCTGACGCGAGATGGACCCGGAGGCAATTGTATCCCGAGGCCCAACATGTCAGTGCCCCAGTGGCGAGGATTGCTGAAAGTAGGATTTTTCTCATATATAGATATTGGTTGTGAGGAGCCATTTGGCTTGCTTGAGCGGGCCGGGGCGGCTCCGGTTCTCCCCGGATTCCATTTGCCGGGAAAACGATGCAATCAAAATCTTTTTGCCATCATTTACCCGAATTCTCATCGCAAAGATACATAAAACCGACGCAGCACAAGCACATTGCGCCGCGCAATCCGTCTGATTTTTATTTTTCAGACATATTTCAGGGGGTGTTTCTGGCCTGGCGGATGAATTCCGTGGGGGTAAGCCCGGGTGGGTCTTGAAGATGTTGGAGAAATGGGTGCGCGATTTGTAACCCACGCTCTCGGCAATCGACTCAACTGTCAGCCGTCCGGCAGACTCGGGATCGGCCAGCAGTCGGCATGCACGGTTGATGCGCCGTTCGGCCACAAGCGCGCTCAGGTTCTTGCCGGTCAGTTCGGCGATTGCCTGTGAAATCAGCTGGGTCTTGATGCCGGTGATTTCAGACAGCCGCCCCAGAGAGAAATCGGGGCTGAAGACCTCCGGGCTGGAATATATGGTCTCGGAGACCTTCTCCAGCACAGGCTCCAGCTCCTCGCGGTGTGAGCGGGGCGGCCTCTCCCTGCGCTCTGTCCGGGCCACGTCCCTGACCGCCACCAGCTCCATGTTTTTCACAAACAGCTCACGGTTGGAGGCTTTCAGCCTGCGGTTGTTGAAAAGCAGCAGAGCCAGCAGCAGCAGAGCCACAGCGGCCCCGGCGGAGACAAGCGTAACCACGGTGCGCGATTTCTCCTCCCTGGCCCGCGAGTCGGTTATCTCCTTTCGCATGTTGGAAAGCACCGCTTCCGACTCGAGGTCTTTTATCACGTCGTATTTTCCGGTGTTGAAAAGTGAGTCGCGTATCCTCAGCGCGTCGTAGCGGGTGATATGGGCCGAGTCAGGCATATCGGCGGCCATGTAAGCGTTGCCGAGGGTCTCACAGACGGTCTGCATGATGTCAGGGAGCCCGTGAAGGGCGGCCATCGAGCGGGCCTCCTTCAGGGAAGCTATGCCGCGGGAGGAGTCGCCGGCCTTCATATGGGCGAATCCTGTCAGGAACCGGTGGTTGGCCTGGTAACGCTCGGTGTCATACTGCGGGTCGAGCAACGGCGAGGCTTCCTCAAGCATGCGGGCCGCCAGGTCGAAACGCCCTGACAGCATCTGCTGCGCCGCCAAGGAGATGTGGTGGCAGTAGCCGCCCATCGGCGCTGCCTCGTCAAAGGGGTAGGCCGCCACTGTGGCAATCTCCGGCCCGATGTCGCCGATGCGTCCGTTGGTGGCCGACAGCGACAGCAGGTCGATGAATGTCATCGTGACTCCCCAGTCGAGATGACGCGCCACCGCCTCGTTCAACGCCTCGGAATAGAGGCTGACCGCCCGGGGATAGTTGTTGTAGTCGGCGTAGATTTTGGCAAGGTTCTCCCCCGCACCGATTTTGACTGCCGGCAGGTCGTGACTGCGGCCGATTGAGAGGGCGTTGTTGAGGAAGGGGTAGGCCTGCTCGGGGTTGTTGCGTATGAAAAGCCAGATGTAGCCTGTGTTGACAAGCGCCAGGCCTACACGCTCCATCTCGTCGCGGGGGAGCGATTCGCAGTACCTCGATATGGAGATGGCATAGAAGGCGGCGGCGGAGTCGAGGTCGTTGTTCCTGATGCTCTGCCATCCGCGGCTGTTGAGCTCCTTAAGCGACTTGGTGCCGAAGGTCTTGTTGAAGTGACGGTAGTCTATCCCGGCGGCGCAGGCCGAGACCGCTAGCAGAGCGGCCGCCAGGAAGACCAGCATCCTGGAGGCATTCAGGGCCGCAAGGAGGCGGCATGGCGTCTGGCTGCGCATCACTCGCTCCATCTCGTAGGTGTATCCGGATGGCCCGCGTCAGAACGAGGACGGCGAACGGCGGTAGGGGTAGGCCGGGTCGAATATCGAGTTGAGGATATGGGCCAGGCGCAGGCCGCCGCTGAGGAATGAGTCCTCGATCACCGGCGCCCAGCGCGCCACCTCGTTGTAGCCCAGCTTTGAGCCTTCGGGGGTCTCGGCATACACGGTGGCTGCCTCCTCCACCTTGCGCTGCGCCCAGTCATCGACATTGCCCGACAGCACCAACACTTCCTGTGAGGGAGAAAGGCGGTCAAGCTGGTCGGCCCATTCGGTGTAGCTCCATTTGTGGGCCGATTCCACGAGGCTGGTGTCCCAGACTCCGTGGAGGTTGGCATCGCGCCCGAAGTATTTGACTTTTATGGTGTTGCCGCCATAATCCGTGGCATGGCCAAGGTGCATGGGCTGATGCAGGTCGCCAAGGAAGTGGGTGAGCATCTTAAGGGCAAACGCACGGTTGGCCTGGGTCTGGGCGGTGTCGGCCAGCACCTTTATTGAATAGCGTATTCCCTCGACGATGTCGCCGGAGGGATGTTTCGGCTGGGTGAAGTATGTCTTGTCAGCGTCCACATTGCGGTAATGCCATGTCTTAGTGTAGGCATATTCGGGGGTATGGCTCGCGTTGTCGAGCCAGTTGGCCCAGTAGATGAGGCTCCGGCCCTCGAGGATGGAGTCGACGGCGGCGCGGGTGGCGGGAGTGAGATGGCGTTCGGCGATGCAGGCGGTGACATCGTGGCCTTTCTGGCCCCACGCCAACACGCTGAGCGCCACGGGCATCATCGCCATGGCAAGGAAGATACGGAGTAATGATTTTTTCATCGGGTTTGTCTGACTTAGAATCGATATTGAGGCCGCAAAGCCTTTAATCACACCGCAAAGATAATGATTTAGACAAGATTAACAAGCGTCCCGGCCTTTTTTTCAGGGAAATTGAGTACCTTTGCATTTCAATCACTGCCGCCCAGGCGCGATTTTCCAACATTTCGTAACAACACTCAACACAAAGCCATGTCACTCGACAGCATCATATCGCAAGGAGTTTCCCGCGCAGTAAAGGAACTTTACGGGGTAGACACCCCGGCTGAACAGATTGTGCCCCAGGCCACCCGCAAGGAGTTCGAGGGCAACCTCACCATCGTGGTCTTCCCCTGGGTGAAAGCCGCCCGCAAGGCCCCCGACGCCGTGGCCACGGAGATTGGCAACTGGCTGGTCGACAATGAGCCGGCGGTTGACCGCTTCAACGCCGTGAAGGGTTTCCTCAACATCGTCATCGAGCCTACCTACTGGAACTCGGTGCTGGAGCACATCGCGTCAGACGACAACTTCGGCTTCAAGGAGGAGACCGCCGACAGCCCCTTGGTGATGGTGGAATACTCCTCCCCCAACACCAACAAGCCCCTCCACCTGGGCCATGTCCGCAACAACCTCCTGGGCTACTCCCTCTCCCGCATCCTGCAGGCTTGCGGCAACAAGGTTGTCAAGACCAACATCGTGAACGACCGTGGCATCCACATCTGCAAGTCTATGCTCGCCTGGCAGAAATGGGGCGACGGCGCGACACCCGAGTCAACCGGCAAGAAAGGCGACCACCTCATCGGCGACTTCTATGTGCTGTTTGACAAGCACTTCCGCCAGGAGGTCAAGGAGATGATGGAGAAAGGCATGACCGAGGATGAGGCAAAAGCCGCGTCACCCCTCATGGCCGAGGCCCGCGAGATGCTGCGCAAATGGGAGCAGAAAGACCCCGAGGTGCGCTCGCTCTGGGAGAAGATGAACCAGTGGGTCTACGACGGGTTCGACGTGACATACAAGCGCATGGGTGTGGATTTCGACAAAATCTACTACGAGTCTGACACTTACCTCGAAGGGAAAGAGAAGGTGATCGAAGGGCTTGAGAAGGGCATCATGTACCGCAAGGAAGATGGCTCGGTATGGGCCGACCTCACCGACGCCGGCCTCGACAACAAGCTCCTGCTGCGCTCTGACGGCACCTCGGTCTACATGACCCAGGACATCGGCACCGCCAAGCTCCGCTTCCGCGACTTCCCCATCGACAAGATGATATACGTGGTCGGCAACGAGCAGAACTACCATTTCCAGGTGTTGTCGCTCCTGCTCGACCGCCTCGGATTCAAATGGGGCAAGGACCTCGTCCATTTCTCATACGGAATGGTGGAGCTGCCCCAGGGCAAGATGAAGAGCCGCGAGGGCACCGTGGTAGACGCCGACGACCTGATGGAGGAGATGGTGGCCAACGCCCGCGAAGTGTCGGCTCAGCTCGGCAAGACCGACGGCCTCACCCCCGCCGAAATCGACGAAATCTCAGAGACCGTCGGACTCGGAGCCCTGAAATACTTCCTGCTCAAGGTCGACCCCCGCAAGAACATGATGTTCAACCCCGCGGAGTCAATCGACTTCAACGGCAACACTGGGCCCTTCATCCAGTACACCTACGCCCGAATCCGCTCGGTGCTGCGCAAAGCCGCCGAACTCGGATATGAGACAGGCGACTACGCGGCGGTGATTCCCAACGAGAAGGAAATAGCCCTGATACAGACCCTCTCAGACTTCCCCGCCACGGTGGAAGAGGCCGGCCGCAGCTACTCCCCGGCCCTCATCGCCAACTACACCTATGAACTGGTCAAACAATACAACCAGTTCTACCACGACTACTCCATCCTCAAAGAGGAAGACCCCGCCACCCGCTCTCTCCGCCTGGCCCTCTGCAAGTCGGTGGCCCGCACTGTCAAGCAGGCGATGAGCCTCCTGGGCATCAATGTCCCCGAGCGGATGTGACCTCTTTGCTCCTTCTCCTCACTCCCCCGCCCATGCCGTCCACACCGGCGGCAATGACACCCCTTATCAGCAACAACTCTCTAAACCCCAATGACAATGAACTACTTCAACAACACCGACCATGCCCAAGGCTACTGGCAGAACGGCCAGCAGCTCCAATCGCTCGACGCCAAAGTGTCGGCGGTAATGAAACAGGTATACGTGAAAATGTTCCTGGCCCTGCTCGTATCAGCCGCAGCGGCCCTCATAGCATTCTTCTACGCCCCCAGCATCACAGTAGCCCTCGCCACCAGCCGCTGGATCTACTGGGGCCTGGCAATCGTCGAAATCGGCCTCGTGCTCTGGATTTCAGCCCGCCTTGGCAAGATGAGCCCCGGGATGTCGACAGCCCTCTTCTTCCTGTTCGCCCTGGTCAACGGCCTGACACTGTCGATAATCTTCCTCGCGTTCTCATTCGCATCCATCTTCAAGACATTCCTCATCACCTCGGCAGTCTTCGGGGCAATGAGCGTCTACGGCTACTTCACCAACCGAGACCTGACCAAAATCGGCTCATTCCTCTACATGGCCCTCTTCGGCCTGATCATCTGCTGCCTGGTCAACATCTTCTGGGCCAACAGCACCTTCGAATGGATAATCTCAGGCCTGGGCGTGCTTATCTTCATCGGCCTCACCGCCTGGGACACCCAGAAAATCAAGCAGATGGCAGCCATGAACATGGGCATCGCCAACGGCTCCCTCGCCACCTGGGGCGCCCTCTCCCTCTACCTCGACTTCATCAACCTCTTCATCTACCTCCTCCGCTTCTTCGGCTCCTCCCGCGACTGACACGCCGCCCCCAGACAGCAGCCAAATCCGGATTCAAGATGTCAACAAGAAAACCAGCAGGACACCAAAAGCAACCTATGTTCCATCATATCTCTCGGGAAAACAATATGATGGTTGTCAGGTATTACCTTAGCTTTTGTGTCCTGTTGGCGCATCTGTCTGTGCTGACCGGCTTGGATTACCCCTGGATACAACGCGGCACCGTAGACGTTGGATGCTTTTTCTCCATATCAGGATTCCTTATGTTTCCTTCTTTCCAGAAGCATCCTACCCTGGGATATTACTTAAGCCGACGCGCCCGTAGAATACTCCCCCCTTACATTTTCATTGTTATATTTTCCGCACTGGGGTTGGCTTTTGTAAGCACATTGCCTCTTTACGAATATTTTTCGGACGCCGGCTTTTGGAAATATCTGATTGCCAACCTCTCTTTTATGAACTTCCTCCACCCAGACCTGCCAGGAGTGTTTTCAGGGGAAGCATTCCACACTTCGGCTGTAAACGGCTCCTTATGGACAATGAAAGGTGAATGGGTATGCTATTTGTCTGTCCCTTTGGTTTTTCATCTCATCAAGAATATGAAGAAATCTTATGGAGGATTGATATTAATATTCATCGCGGTAGCCGCCATCACGACACGAGCGATATTGCTTTCATTTGCCGACACAACAGGCAACGAGTTATACAATATCATCGCCAGGCAGTTTGGCACATTGTTGGTGTTTTTTTACATAGGTGCAATAATCAATTATCATTTTGATTTATTCAAAAAATACCATTGGTATGTATTGATATTAGACATTGTCATCATTATATTCAGCCGGCACATACCTTTCTATGACTATGTTTTGCAGCCCATTGTAGCCGGGAGCCTGGTTATATGGTTCTCGATGATTGGCTCCTGGGGCAAATGGCTTTCATCACATGACAGCATCTCATACGATATCTACCTATTCCATTTCCCCATAATACAACTTGTAATTCTGTTGGGCATCCCAGCCATACTGCACCCTGCCGCAACCCTCGCAATAGTCCTTTTGGCCACAACGGTATTAGCATACTCGTCATGGAACCTGATTGGCAAAAAGTTTTCCCGACCCAAAACACGCCCGTCACGCCAAGCCATATGACCCATCATTTTATCTCTCTCTGACAAAAAACGCCAATCATAGCCATATCGCGCACATACAAAAACTTCGGCACACCCAATAATAATTACACCGGCTGTCCGTTATAATTGTTGAGTAAACTATGACTTGACCAATGCAGGAAAAACTGGTTTTCGCCACCAACAACGCCCATAAAATCGCAGAAGTGCGCGCCATTCTCGGAGACAGGCGCCAGATTCTGTCTCTTGAGGAAATCGGATGCAATGAAGAGATTCCGGAGACCGCCGCCACTATCGAAGGAAACGCGCTCCAGAAAGCGCGGTGGGTAAGCCAGCGGTTTGATTGCGATTGCTTCGCCGATGACACCGGCCTGGAAGTCGAGGTCCTCGGTGGAGAGCCGGGGGTGATGTCTGCGAGATATGCCCAGGCAAACGGACGGGGAGGCGGACACGACTCGACAGCCAACTCGACTTTGCTCCTGGAAAGGATGGACGGGATAGCGAACCGCAAAGCCCGGTTCAGAACCGCCATCGCACTCATTATTGCAGGCAAAGAAACAATCGTCGAAGGGGTGGTCAACGGCTCTATCGCCACAGCCCCGCACGGCACCGACGGATTCGGCTATGACCCGCTTTTCATCCCGGAAGGAGAAACAAAGACATTCGCCGAGATGAGCCCCACGGAGAAAAACGCCATTTCCCACAGGCGACGCGCCACTGAAGCCCTGCTAAAAGTTTTAAAAGACAACCTCTGACATAGACAACGATGACAAAGAAACTCGCCACTATATTCCTGTTAGCCCTAATATGCCTCGGCGTGAAAGCCCAGTTGCCCGTGGGAGGATGGACGATCCATTCCCCGTTCGGGGGAGTCTCCACAATCGCCGAGACCAAGAACATGACATATTACCTGTCAACAGGCTCGCTATTCTCTGTGGACAAACAGACAAACGAGGTTCGCGCCCTTAACATCTCCAATGACCTCAATGGAGGAGCAATCAAGGGCATATACCCTCATCCGGAAGGGAAATACCTCATTGTCGCATACCAGGACTGCAACATAGACCGCATCAATGATGACGGAGGCGTGATAAACATCTCCGACATCTCCGACGCGCTCATCACCGGCAAGCCGGCAATCAACCATATCGGATTCGGCAACAACCGCATCTATGTCGCCACATCATTCGGCCTGGTCACCATTGACGACAAGACCAACCAGACGGTCGAGACCATGTTCTCCCCAAAACCTGTCGACAAGGCTTTCGGAATCGGAGACCATGTGGTCATAGCCTATGAGAACAAGATGATGGCAGCCCCCGCATCAGAACACCTCGTGGCAATCGACAAATTCAAACTAGTAGGAGGCAATGCCACCACATGGACATTCGGAGACTATTCCACCGTATTGGGTGACAGACGCATCATATTCACCCACAAGTCTGGCAACAACAACAAAGCCGTAATCGCCGATTTCGACTTCAGTGCTGACAAGCTCTCATACGGAACAGTGCGTCACAACAACGCCGACATCATCATCACCCACATAGTACCTGTGGGCACCGACAAAGCGTTTATCGCCAACGGCACATATATGTTCACTTACGGCGCTGACACTCAAGTATCAACTCCTGAAGTGACCACATTCCCCGCAATTCTCAAAGGACAAACCCTCTCTGCCCTTGACGGCCTCGGCCATATGTGGGGGGGGAATGCCGATGGCATCTGCCAGTATGATATCACCGACCGCGCCAACCCCATACAGTTTGGTGACAAATTTGGCAAAACCGAGTTCTCGACAACCAACTGCAATCGCATATTCGCCCAACCTTCTGGCAAACTCTTTTTCTGGAACGAATATTCCTCCGGAGGTGCCGCATTAGGATTCACCGGCTCCAGCCCCCTGCGCCTGTCAGTGTACAACAATGGTGAGGGTTTCCAGAATGGCACCCCCACTGAAATAATGAACAATGGGGCGCCAGCCACTTCAATACCACAGCCGATGTGGGTAGTAGAAGACCCCAAAAATCCAAACGTGATATATGTCGCAACATTCCGCAATGGATTGCTTAGATTCGAGAATGGCAAACAAACTCACCAGTTCACCAGCTCGAACTCAACCCTGAACTTGTATTCTTTTTATGGAATCGCGTACATTGGCTTCGATGCGTTTGACAACCTATGGGTTGCGCAAGAAAACGCCAAAGACGACACAAACAACCTTCATTCAATCTCTTATTCCGATTTAAGCAAACCAGCCCCAGAAAAAGAGGCTTGGAAGAACTACGATGTGAACATACTATATCGCTCTACCATAGGTGTCCCATTGAAACAGTCCAAGATGATGGCGTTTGCACGTGGCGAATGGAATGCCGGTATCGCTTTTGCAAAGTTAAAAGACACCCCTAATATTTCTGACGATGAAATAATCGTCACCAGAAGCTATATCGACCAAGACAACAAATCACTCTCATTTTATCACATATGGGCCCTCTGCGAGGACAAGAAGGGCCGGTTGTGGGTAGGCACTGACAAAGGAGTGTTTGAAATCACCGACCCGACCAAAATCACATCGGATGTGGCCCAGGTCAACCACCTGAAAGTCCCGCGCAACGACGGAACCGGCCTCGCCGACTACCTGCTTGACGCGCTCACTGTGAGCAGCATCGCCGTCGACAGCGCCAACCGCAAATGGATAGGCACCACCACCGCCGGCGTGTACCTCGTGAGCGAAAATGGCGACCAGATAATTGAGCATTACGACACAAGCAACTCCATACTTCCCTCCAACACGGTCTTCTCCGTGGCGTGCGACCCCAATTCATCAAGCGTGTTCTTCGCGACATCGGCCGGAGTGGTTGAATACAACTCCACCGCCGCCCCCGCAAGCGAGAATCTTGATGACGTGTACGCCTACCCCAACCCCGTGCGTCCCGACTACTCCGGATGGATCACCGTCACCGGCCTGATGGACAACACCCTCGTCAAAATCGCCGACTCGGCCGGCAACGTGTTCTTCCAAGGTCGGAGCGAAGGCGGAATGATTACCTGGGACGGCTGCAACGCCAATGGCGACCGAGTGAAGACCGGCGTCTACTATGTGTTTGCCTCCCACGGCACCGGCAATGAGTCAGGAAGCGACAGCTGTGTCACCAAGATAATGGTAATTAACTGATTCCACATGGCCTCAGCCTCATTGAAATACACCGACACCACCGACAGGGCCTTCGGGCTCTGCGGTATGGCGCTTGCGCTATACATTTTCGACGCAGAGAAATACATCGATGCCATCTGCCTGGACGCACCCGCCGATTTCGGGATGAGACTCACCCCCGACTTCTTCACCCCGGTCAATCCCGGCCTGTCGGTCAAGAACGTATGGACATCCTCTTTCCGACATTTCCAGCTCACATCGGCGATGGTAATCGGCAACCTGCTTGCCCGCTCCCTCGGAAGGAGACAATCAGATTTGTCAAATGAAGTGCGCTCCCTCATGCTTGAGCACCTCACCCGCGAGGGAGAAGACTCCTGCGGACTCGACTCCTCAGAGGTAGAGCAGATTTGCGACAACTCGTTCAGCTACCTGCACCGGCTGCTGTCACATCCCGCGGTCAATTCTGCGGTATGCGGCATGGCACGCGACCTCACCGGACGTCAGACACTGTCGCGCGACGAAATCCTCACCCATCTTATGCCACTGAGCCGCCTTTGACCCCGCAACGGGGCAATAAAACCGCCGGTTTTCAGTTATATATTCAGTATACCTCCCCGACAATCCGGAGACCTTAATGACACAGACAATGATGACTTCGCCCCGCAATATTCTTCTCTCCCACACAACGGCCAAGACCTCACTGGCTGCCGCTGTCATAGCCGCGATGTTATGCACGCAGAAGGCAAACGCAGATAACCAGATAAAGAACGAGTTCAACCCGGTCCAGACAGGCGTGACATCCCTCGGAATCGCGCCCGATGCCAGAGGCGCGTCCATGGGAGACCTCGGAGCGGCAACCGACCCCGACGCCAACTCCCAGTTCTGGAACCCCTCGAAATATGCCTTCGCCTACTCCCAGGGAGCCGTCTCGCTGAGCTACACCCCCTGGTTGCGCAAGCTGGTCAACGACATCTTCCTGGCCAACCTCGCCGGATACTGGAAGCTCGGAACCAACGACAACCAGGCGATAAGCGCCTCCCTGCGCTATTTCTCCCTCGGAGAAGTCAACTCAGAGAGCCTCGGAGGAGTCACAGAGAGCATCAACCCCTACGAGATGGCCTTTGACATAGGCTACTCACGCAAACTGTCGGAGAAGTTCTCCATGGGAGTCGTCTTCAGGTACATATATTCCGATCTCGGATTCGGGGCCTCCAGCACATCCACACAGCCAAGCGGAGCCTCGGCCTTCTCAGCCGACATCTCAGGATATTTCGTGTCATACCCCATCGTGGGGCAGAACGAATGCCAGTTTGCCTGGGGATGGGACATCTCAAACATCGGTACAAAAGTCTCCCCCGAAGGGCAGCCCCCTGCTTTCCTGCCGACCAACCTGCGCTTGGGAGCCTCTTTCATGTTCCCGCTGGCCGACTACCACAACCTGGCCATAAGCCTTGACCTCAACAAGCTCCTTGTGCCTACACGCCCGCGACGCGATGACTACACCGACCAGGACGGCCAGGTAGACGAGGCCGCATATGCCGAAGCGTTAAACAACTGGGAGACGATGTCGCCCATCACCGGCATCTTCAAGTCATTCGGCGACGCGCCCGGCGGCATGAAGGAGGAGCTGAGGGAAATCTCATACTCTATCGGAGCGGAATACAACTACAACCAGCAGTTCTTCCTCCGCGCCGGATATTACCACGAAAGCCAGTACAAAGGCAACCGCCAGTACTTCGGATTCGGAGCTGGCTTCTCGCTCAATGTCGTGCGCCTCGACGCGGCATACATGCTCGCCACCTCGCAGACCTCCCCCCTTGACCAGACCCTGCGATTCTCCCTGACTTTCGACATGGATGGCCTTCGCGACCTTATGGGAGGACGCCGGTAACAGCCCATACCGTCTCCCGCTCCTTCTCCTCTCTCACCCCACTCTAATCTCACTCAGACAAACCACCTCACCAAGTCGCAACTACAGCCTAAAACACCCCCTCAAAATGTTCAGAATCGGAAACGGATATGACGTGCACCGCCTTGTTGAAGGCCGCAAGCTCATTTTGTGCGGAGTCGAAATCCCCCATCATCTCGGGCTGCTGGGCCACAGCGACGCTGATGTCGCGCTCCACGCGCTCTCTGACGCACTGCTCGGGGCCGCAGCCCTGCGTGACATCGGATATCATTTCCCTGACACCGATCCGCGCTACAAGGGCGCGGATTCCCGCATGCTGCTGCGCGAGACCGCGAGGATAATACGCGAGCAACGCAACCTTCATCCGGTCAATGTCGATGTCTCCATCATCGCGCAAGCCCCCAAACTGCTTCCCCACATCCCGCAGATGATTCAGAACATCGCCGACGACCTGTCATTGCCCCTCGATGCCGTCTCGGTGAAAGCCACCACCACCGAGCATCTCGGTTTCACGGGCCGCGGCGAAGGCATCGCCGCCCAAGCCTCAGCCCTGCTAAAAGCCGTATTATCCACTTAATCTCGTATCCTTACCATAATACCAACAACGAGATGCGCCATGCCTATCTGATTTTAGCACACCGGGATTTACCTCTGCTCGAGAAATTATTACAACAGCTGGATAATCCAAACAATCATATATTTATCCATTTAGACCGGAAATCGGAAATTGCCCCGTCTAAGATCAAGTATACACCAATCCATTCAAAACTTACTTTTACTATCCGTACTGACGTCAGGTGGGGAGAACCGAGTCTCACAAGGGCATATATCACCATACTAAAAGACGCATATAATATCGGCAATTTTGATTGGTTCCATTTTCTTTCGGGAGCAGATTTGCCATTAATCCCAATAGCTGCCATTAACGAATGGTATGAACACCAAATCGGGATTCATGCCGTAATCGACATAGAAGAGGCTGAAGAACGAGAAGTACGGCTGAAATACTATTATTTCAGAGTTAACCGCTATTTTCAACGTATTTTGAATTTTATTCAGAAAACAACAGGAATAAACCGCCTGGCCAAAATAAAGAAAACATTTCCCAAAACATTCTACGGGAGCGCTTGGTTTGACCTTACTCCAGATGCAGCCAAACTGATACTTGATAATGAATCATCAATCAACCAGATTATACCGTTCACTACTTGTTCAGATGAATTATTATTTCACACCATTCTTGCAAATAGCAACCTTAAACTTCATAAAGATTACCATCGCTACATCGATTGGAGCGACAAACTTCCAAATCCCAAAACATTAACAATCGAAGATTACAACCAAATAATAGAAAGCGGCGCATTTTTTGCCAGGAAATTTGATTCATCAGCTAGCAAGGAATTAATCATACGCCTGAACAATGAAAATTCATCAGGCGACAAATGATTATAATCGCGTTTTTCTCTCCACCCTCTCTCCGTCACACATCTCCTATTACAGATAAAACAATTTCTCTATCGTTTACTCCTCGTATGACGATGGTTCACAAACATAGTGCTGAAGTCTCCACTGATTCCTGACTGGATTTTCTCAGACAAATCATGCCCCTCTCTAATCCTTGCAACTTCAATGCTGTCTTTTTTGCCACTGACACACCACTTTCCTCCCCGGGTGTAACCGACAATCCCTTTCCTATCCCTGAATAGACTATGCCCAACCCCTGGCCACACAGTTTTCTCACCATACAATCCCATCACATCCAATATTGTCGGGTATACATCTACCTGGCCTGCTATCACAGAGCTTGCGAAGCTTACACCTGAATTCAATATCAGAAATGGCACTGGTGTATAATCACTATCTGCCATCACATGAGGATTATGGTCTCCCACAATCGCAATCACAGAACTGTCATACAATCTTTTTTCCTTCAAAAAATCGACAAACCCCCGCAACTCGTCATCAAATCGCCTGGTCATTTCCCAATACGCACACATATCAATAGTCTCTCCCGTCAGATACGGGTCAAACCGTCCCAGATCTGATTCTGAAAACAAACCGTGCATCGACAATGTGCAGATTGTCAACATTCTCAATTTCTTGTCATTCTCCACAACCTCTTTTGCCTTTTCAAAGATATAATGGTCTGCCATCGGAAAATAACCGCCCGATTTTCCTACAGCAAGACTATGATACAGGGTGTCATATCCCCATGCGACACTCGTCTTCTTATGATTCCACAGCGAACTTGACTCTCCTACAAGCTCAACCGCCACGCCATCTCTCTTAAAAACTGATGCCAGCGATGGCAACAATGGCAGCCTGGATGTCATCACCGACGCGCCCTTTGACAAGGGGTAAATACCAGTATTGTACATCAACTGGGCATCTGAGCTGACACCACCCTTTACTTGTGATATCAAGTTCGGGAAGAAGACAACATCTTTGGATACCAATATCGAATCAATAAAAGGCGTGATTTTTTCTCCATTTACTTCCTTGCCTATAGTCAACGAGCTGAACGACTCCACAATAATCAAAATCAACCTTTTGCTGCCATTCTTTTCAAAGATTTCGCTGAATTTCTCCGGGAGCTCTCCCTTTGGTTCCTCTACAAACCGATCCACGGCCAACCAATCATCCTCACAAAATTCCAGATGATTATACCACGGCATCAAAGATGATATATAAGTAGACACAATTCCCCACTTGGCAACCTCGCTGTGAAGAGAATGCTCTGCAGCCAGATACTCTTTCAACACTCTCGGCGAAACCGCAGCCTTGACTCCATCTTCATGTATATGATAAGACAACACATATCCCTGTCCCATAACAAACAACGAAACCGCGACAAGGGATATAGTTAGTCTTGTTTTCTGACTTAAACAATTGTCCTCAATTAGTTTCCTTTTCTCTACATAGAATATAAGCACACTCAAAAATGGAACCGACATCACTAATAACCACCATCTTAATGAACGCATAATGAAATCACCCAACGTCGAGTCTATATTCTTGTAAGCCGCAAACAACGACAACGGAAAAAAATCATTGAAACTCTGGATATACAGGCCATTTGTTATCAGCAACACCAAGTCGACAAATAACAAAACCAAAGCGCACCATCGCCACCGCCATAACAATGTTACACATATACCTAATATTATCCCTGTATCAGAAAGAATAGAGAAAGTCAGCAATCTGGGCCCGGCGGCTATAATGCTCTGATTCAAATAAAATATTAATGTCTGACACACAACTGCCAAACCAACAAAAACATAAAAAAGCATCTGCATCATTCTTCGATGCTGATTCATATCTGCTGCCTTCTCCATCTTATATTTGAATTATTGCTGTCCGGTAAAACTTTGACATGATAGGAAATGGACTATTTTTATCTCATACAGCATGAAACAGACTCGTATAGATGTCTTTTAAGGGCTTTTTGATGCTTAATGCTACCAATTTCACATCGCCTCAAATGACAAGCCCTTTTTCGTAAAACAGGTGTAACTTATTATATTTGTAGAGAATATATGATTTTGTCTTTTTTTACCGGACAGCAATATATTTGAATATCACTTATAATCTGAGAACAAAGGCAAAAAGACACCCACTGACAATGTTTGCAGCAGGTGCCTTTTTGTTTATAATCACAACCTCTCATAGAGGTGCAATCAAATTTACTCGGCCTGGGGTTCCTCGGCGGGAGCGGCGGCTTCAGCGGCGGGTGCGGCCTCGGTGGAGGTTGACTTGCGCGAACGGCGGGTGCGGCCCTTCTTCTCAGACTTCTTGTCCTTGAGCATGTTCTCGTTGTAGTCTACCAGCTCGATGAAGCAGGTCTTGGCGTTGTCACCAAGACGGTTGCCGGTCTTGAGGATGCGGGTGTAGCCACCGGGACGGTCGGCGATCTTCTGGGAGATTTCGCGGAACAGCTCGGTGACGGCCTCCTTGTTCTGGAGGTAGGAGAAGACCAGGCGGCGGTTGGCCATGGAGTCCTCCTTGGCACGGTTGATCAGGGGCTCGGCGTACATGCGCAGGGCCTTGGCCTTTGCCAGGGTGGTGAAGATCCTCTTGTGCTTGATAAGAGAGATGGTCATGTTGGCAAGAAGGGCGTCGCGATGGGCCTTCTTGCGCGACAGGTGATTGAAGCTTTTATTGTGTCTCATCGTTGTTGTTCAGTTATTACTCTTTGTCGAGTTTGTATTTGGAAATATCCATGCCGAACGACAGGCCGAGATTGGCCAGCAGTTCGTCGAGTTCCGTCAGGGACTTTTTGCCGAAGTTGCGGAATTTCAGCAGGTCGGTCTTGTTGAAGACGACCAGTTCGCCGAGGGTCTCGACTTCGGCGCTCTTGAGGCAGTTGAGAGCGCGCACCGAGAGGTCCATGTCGACCAGTTTCGTCTTCAGGAGCTGGCGCATGTGGAGAGCGTCCTCATCGAATTCCTCAGCGCCGTCGGTCTCTGTGGTCTCGATTGTGATCTTGTCGTCTGAGAAGAGCATCAGATGGTAGATCAGAATCTTGGCGGCCTCCTTGAGGGCGTCCTTGGGGAGGATGGAGCCGTTGGTGGTGATTTCGATGATGAGTTTCTCGTAGTCGGTCTTTTGGTCGACGCGGAAGTTTTCAACTGCGTACTTGACGTTCTTGATCGGGGTGTAAATCGAGTCTATGGCCAAGGTCTGGATGTCGGAGATTTCGAGTTGGTTCTCGTCGGCGGGCACCCAGCCACGGCCTTTGTTGATTGTGACCTCGAGGTTGAAGCTCGCGTCGGGATCCAAGTGACAGATGACCTCCTCGGGATTGAGGACTTCAAAGCCCGAAAGGGCCTTTCCGATGTCACCGGCTTTGAACACCTCCTGGCCCGACACGTGGATGGAAGCTTTCTCGGTCTCGGCATCTTCGGTCACCTGCTTGAGGTCCACCTTCTTGAGATTGAGGATGATATTTGTCACATCCTCTTTTACGCCGGGGATGGTATCGAACTCGTGTTTCACGCCGTCAATCTTGATGGCGGAGATGGCATAGCCCTCGAGTGAGGAGAGAAGCACTCGACGCAGGGCGTTGCCCACAGTGATACCATAGCCGGGTTCCAAAGGCTTGAACTCAAACTTGCCGTAGAAGCTGTTGGCTTCCAACATTACGACTTTGTCAGGTTTTTGGAATGCTAAAATAGCCATGGATCTTGGTGTTTAACGGATTACTTAGAATAGAGTTCGACGATGAGCTGCTCCTTGATGTTTTCGGGGATGTCCTCACGGGTGGGGACATGGAGCAGTTTGCCGCTCTTGGTTGACTCGTCCCATTCGAGCCAGGGGTACTTGCTGTGGTTGAAGCCTGCGAGGCAGTCGGCGATGATCTCGAGAGACTTTGACTTCTCGCGGACACCGATGACCATGCCGGGCTCAACAGCGAAAGAGGGGATGTTCACGACCTGGCCGTTGACAGTCACATGCTTGTGGAGCACAAGCTGACGGGCGGCGGCGCGGGTCTTGGCGATGCCCAGACGGTAAACCACGTTGTCAAGACGGCCCTCGAGGAGCTGGAGAAGGATCTCACCGGTGATACCCTTCATGCCTGAAGCCTTCTCGAAGAGGTTGCGGAACTGGCGCTCGAGCACACCGTAGGTGTACTTGGCCTTCTGCTTCTCGCGCAGCTGGATGCCGTATTCCGAGGTTTTGCGGCGACGGTTCTGACCGTGCTGGCCGGGAGGGAAATTGCGACGGCTCAGGATCTTGTCCTCGCCGAAGATGGGTTCGCCAAATTTGCGTGCGATTTTGGTCTTGGGACCTGTGTATCTAGCCATTTGTGTATTTAACTTTTTAAAAGTTGGTTAATGGGCTGGCCGGGGTCTGCTCCCGGGCGGCGACAAGCCGCTGTCAATGAACCATCAGTAGTCGGGAGAGACTATGCAGTCCGGCGTGTTGCAGCCCTGTTTGGATTTCTGCCGTGGAAAGCGGGATTATACGCGACGACGTTTCGGGGGACGGCATCCGTTGTGGGGCAGCGGAGTAACGTCGATGATTTCGGTTACCTCGATTCCCATTCCGTGGACGGTACGGATGGCCGACTCACGGCCGTTGCCGGGACCTTTGACGTAGGCTTTCACCTTGCGCAGGCCGAGATCGTAAGCGATCTTGCCGCAATCCTGGGCAGCCATCTGGGCGGCGTAGGGGGTGTTCTTCTTGGATCCGCGGAAGCCCATCTTGCCTGCGGATGACCATGAGATCACCTGTCCTTCGCTGTTGGCTAAGCACACGATGATGTTGTTGAAAGAGGAGTGAACGTGAAGCTGGCCGGCGGCGTCAACCTTGACGTTGCGCTTCTTGGCTGCGACTGTTTTCTTTGCCATGATACTTTCTTGGGGTATTCGTTATTTAGTGGCTTTCTTCTTGTTAGCGACGGTTTTCTTGCGTCCCTTGCGGGTACGGGCGTTGTTCTTGGTCGACTGACCGCGGACGGGGAGGCCGTTACGGTGGCGCACGCCACGGTAGCAACCGATATCCATGAGTCGCTTGATGTTGAGCTGGATTTCGCTGCGGAGGTCACCCTCTACCTTGTAGTTAGCCTGGATGACTTCGCGAACCTGCGCAGCCTGGGCATCAGTCCAGTCCTTCACTTTGATGTTCACGTCTACACCGGCTTTCTCCAGGATGGTCTTAGCGGCCGAGCGGCCGATGCCGAAGATGTAGGTCAAGGCGATTTCGCCTCGCTTGTTCTGGGGGAGGTCAACTCCCACGATTCTTACTGCCATAAATGCTTTGGTTGAGTCTTGAAATTTTAACGCGAAAATAACAAAAATCAGCGGGATTCGGAAACCTTTCACGCGGTTTCATTGCCATCACTTGTGGGATTAGGGCCTGTGCCCTTCCCCCGGGCAATATCCTGACAAACCGCCGCCGGTTTTCCCGGATTAACGCATGTTATCCCTGGCGCTGTTTGTTTTTGGGATTTTTCTTGTTGATCACATAGAGGCGGCCCTTGCGACGCACGATCTTGTCGTCGGCGGAACGCTTCTTGATGGAAGCTCTAACTTTCATTGTGAATTCTTTTTGGAATTATTTGATGGTTCGGTTTTGCTTACTTGTAGCGGAACGCGATTCGACCCTTCGAGAGGTCATAAGGCGACATCTCGACCCTCACTTTGTCTCCAGGCAGGATCTTGATGTAGTGCATGCGCATCTTGCCCGAGATATGGGCGGTGATTTCATGGCCGTTCTCAAGCTCCACGCGGAACATCGCGTTGGAAAGGGCTTCGAGTATCACGCCGTCTTGTTCTATTGCAGATTGCTTTGACATAAGTTTTCTGTCGGGGTTTCTGTCTTATTTGTCCTGATGAATATGTGGAGCGCCCAAGCGCGTCAGACGAACATGTCGCCCATGGCGTCCTGTATCGGGTCGAAGGAGGTCAGAATCTCCGTCTGCCCGCCATTGACGGCCACAGTATGCTCGTAATGTGCCGAAGGCTTGCGGTCGCGGGTGCGGCAGGTCCAGCCGTCATCCTCGATGACGATGTTGCGGCTGCCCAGGTTGATCATCGGCTCGATGGCGATGCAAAGGCCGTTCTTGACCAGGGGGCCAGTGCCGCGGCGCCCGAAGTTGGGCACCTCCGGATCCTCGTGCATCTTGCGCCCGATTCCGTGGCCACACATCTCGCGCACCACGGAGTAACCCCGCTTCTCGCAATAGGTCTGTATGGCGTTGGAGATGTCGCCCAGGCGATAGCCCTCGCGACAGGCTTCGATGCCCGCGTAAAGCGACTCTTTGGTAGTCTTCAGCAGCTCCATCACCTCCGGGGCCACCTCTCCAACCGGGAAAGTGTAACACATGTCGCCGTTGTAGCCGTCGAGCTCGACGACAAGGTCAACACCGACAATGTCACCCTCACGCAGGGTGTAGGAGGAGGGGAATCCATGCACCACCGTCTCGTTGACTTCGATGCAGAGCGTGGCGGGGAAACCGCCGTAACCCAGGCATGCCGGACGGCCGCCGCTCTTGACGATGAACTCGCGGGCGACGGAGTCGAGCTTGTGGGTTGTGACTCCGGGACGTACCAGCTTGGCCACCTCTCCCAGTGTGAGGGAGGTCAGCTCGCAGGCGCGCCGCATCTTTTCAATTTCGTCGGGAGTCTTGAGGTAAATCATCTGGTTCTTGAAAGGGTCGGGGGGATTTCAGAGTTCAACCCCCTGCCGGAAAAGGCGGTCAGAGCCTTCTCCGGCAGCGGGTGTTGGGATTTCGGGACTGAATCAGTAGGCAGAGCCGGTGGTGCGGCCCTTGATTTTGCCGTCCTTCATCAGGCCGTCATAGTGGTGCATCATCAGGTGTGACTCGATCTGCTGGAGAGTGTCGAGGACGACACCCACCATAATCAGCAGGGAGGTTCCGCCGAAGAACTGCGCGAAATTCTGGCTGATGCCGAACAGGCGCGCGAACGCCGGGAGGATGGCCACGATGCCGAGGAAAATCGAGCCGGGCAGGGTGATGCGCGACATGATCGAATCGAGATACTCAGCGGTTTTCTTGCCGGGCTTCACTCCGGGGATGAATCCGTTGTTGCGCTTCATGTCTTCAGCCATCTGGGTGGGACGCACGGTGATGGCGGTGTAGAAGTAAGTGAAAGCGACAATCAGGATGAAGTACACGAAGTTGTACCAGAAGCCGTTGATGTCGGCGAAGGTAGCGAAGAAGCCGGTTGCGCCTTCACGCGCTCCGAAGCCTGACAAAGTCAGGGGGATGAACATGATGGCCTGGGCGAAGATGATGGGCATGACGCCGGCGGCGTTGACCTTCAGGGGGATGTACTGGCGCACACCACCCACCTGGCGGTTGCCCACGATGCGCTTGGCATACTGCACAGGCACCTTGCGTGTGCCCTGGACGAGCAGCACTGCGCCCACGGTTACCGCGAAGAGCAGCACGATCTCTACGATGAACATGATCAGACCGCCCTCGGAGCCGGTAGACCCGGGCAGACGGCTGGTGAACTCGTAGACGAGCGACATCGGCAGGCGGGCGATGATACCCACGAGGATGATGAACGAGATACCGTTGCCGATACCGCGGTCAGTGATGCGCTCTCCAAGCCACATGATGAACATCGAGCCTGCGGCGAGAATCACCGTCAGGAACGCGACCATCCAGAAGCCCATGTCGCTGGAGCCGCCGGCGTTCACAATCTGAGCCTTCAGGTTGTAAAGGTAGGCGGGACCCTGCACCAGGAGAATCAGCACCGTCAGGTAACGGGTGTACTGGTTGAGCTTCTGGCGGCCGCTCTCGCCTTCGCGCTGCATCTTCTGGAATGAAGGCAGCACCATGCCGGCAAGCTGTATCACGATCGAGGCCGTGATGTAGGGCATGATACCGAGGGCGAAAATCGAGGCCTGTGAGAAGGCTCCTCCTGAGAACATGTCGAGCAGCTGCATCAGACCGGTCTTGTTGGTGAAGTTGGTGAGGGCTTCAAGGTCGGCGGGGTTGATGCCCGGCAGGACAACATAACACCCCAGACGGTAAACCAGCACCAGCAGCACCGTGATGGTGAGTCGCTGACGCAGCTCCTGGATAGTCCAGATGTTTTTAAGGGTTTGAACGAATTTCATTTAATGGGGTGCTTTTGAGCGGTGGGGGGAGGGAGTGTTTATTTCACTTTGGAGATCGAGCCTCCGGCTTCGGTGATGGCCTTTTCGGCGGCTGCCGAGAAAGCGTTGGCCTCAACCTGGAGCGCACGGGTCACGGCGCCGTTGGCGAGGATCTTCACCAGCTGCTTGCGGTTGATGAAACCGGCTGCGCGGAGCTCGTCGAGACCGATTTTCTCCAGGTTCTGGGCGGCCGCGAGGGTCTCCAGCACTGAGAGGTTGATGGCCTTGTACTCCACACGGTTGATGTTGGTGAAGCCGAATTTGGGGAGACGGCGCTGGAGGGGCATCTGGCCACCTTCGAAACCAATCTTGCGTTTGTATCCGGAGCGCGACTTGGCTCCCTTGTGTCCACGGGTAGAAGTTCCACCCTTGCCAGAGCCGGGACCGCGACCGATGCGGGTGCTGCGGGTCGTGGAGCCCACGGCGGGTTTTAAGTTACTTAAATCCATAGTTGCTGAATGCTAATGATATTGATTAAGCGTTGGTCACTTCTACCAAATGACGAACACGGTTTACCATACCCATCACGGAGGGGGTGTCTTCTTTGACCACCACGTGATTCATTTTCTTGAGGCCGAGGGCGTCGAGTGTGCGCTTCTGCACAGCGGGAGCGCCGATGCGGCTCTTTATCTGCTTGATTTTAATCTGTGCCATTGTTGTAGCTTTCCTGGGGTTAGCCGTTGAATACCTGGTTGACGGAGATGCCGCGGTTCTGGGCCACCTGGGCGGGGGAACGCAACTCGCCGAGGGCGGCGATGGTAGCCTTCACCAGGTTGTGGGGGTTAGACGAGCCCTTTGACTTGGCAAGCACGTCGGTGATGCCGACGCTCTCGAGAACGGCACGCATGGCACCGCCGGCCTTTACTCCGGTACCGTGGCTGGCAGGCTTGAGCAGCACCTCGGAACCGCCGAAATGGGCAGCCTGCTCGTGGGGGATTGTGCCCTTGTGGACAGGCACGCGGATGAGGTTCTTCTTGGCAGCCTCGACGCCCTTGGCGATGGCGGCCTGCACCTCGTTGGCTTTGCCGAGGCCCCAGCCGATGATTCCGTCTTCGTTGCCGACCACGACGATGGCGGCGAAGGTGAAGGTGCGGCCACCCTTGGTCACCTTGGTGACGCGGTTGATGGCCACCAGACGGTCCTTGAGTTCTATGTCGTTGGTTGTCTTAACTCGGTTGTTCTTGTTTACCATTGTCGTTTAGAATTTAAGTCCGCCTTCGCGAGCTGCGTCAGCCAGTGATTTAACTCTGCCGTGGAAAAGGTAGCCGTTGCGGTCGAAGACCACTTCGGGGTAACCTGCGGCGATAGCCTTCTCTGCGATGGCCTTTCCGACCTTGGCGGCGATTTCGGTCTTGGTGCCCTCAGCGATGCCCTTCGAGGAAGCGCTGGCGAGGGTCTGGCCCTTGAGGTCGTCAACAAGCTGGACGTAGATCTGCTTGTTTGAACGGAAAACGGTCATGCGGGGACGCGCGGCGGTGCCGGAGATGCGGCCACGGATGCGCGCCTTGATTTTATTTCTTCTTTGCTGCTTGGAGATCATTTTTCTTACAGTCGATGTAGGTTCAACTTATGTTTACTTGGCACCGGCGGTCTTTCCGCTCTTGCGACGGATAACCTCGCCAACAAACTTGATACCTTTGCCCTTGTAGGGCTCGGGCTTGCGGAGGGAGCGGATTTTGGCGCACACCTGGCCCAGGAGCTGCTTGTCGTCGCTCTCGAGGATAATCAGGGGGTTCTTGTTACGCTCCGACTTGGCCTCGACCTTGATCTCGGGGGGAAGCTTGATGAAGATGGCGTGGGAGTAACCCAGGGAGAGCTCGAGCACCTGGCCAGTGGCCGATGCGCGGTAACCTACGCCGACGAGCTCCATCTCCTTGCGGTAGCCGGTTGACACACCAACCACCATGTTGTGGAGCAGCGAGCGGTAAAGGCCGTGCTGTGCGCGGTGCTCGCGGTCGTCGGAGGGACGGATGATATGGAGGTGACCGTCTTCGAGCTTGATCTCAAACTCGGGGTTGACGGCCTGTACGAGGGTTCCTTTGGGACCTTTGACGGTAACGACGTTGTCTTTGGCGATTTCAACGGTTACGCCTGCGGGGATTTCGATGGGGGCTTTACCTATACGTGACATATTGTTGTTTCCTCCTTTCGATTAATAAACGTAACAGAGAACTTCGCCGCCGATCTTCTCCTGGGCGGCCTTTTTGTTGGTCATCACACCCTTGGAAGTGGAGAGGATGGCGATACCGAGACCATTGAGGACGCGGGGCATCGACTTGTAACCGCAGTACTGGCGGAGGCCGGGACGGCTGACACGCTTGAGGCCCTTGATGGCGTTGACGCGGTCTACGGGATCATACTTGAGGGCGACCTTGATGGTGCCCGAAGGGGTCTCACCTTCAATGAACTTGTAGTTGAGGATGTAGCCCTGCTCGAAGAGAATCTTGGTGATCTCTTTCTTGAGGTTGGAGGCCGGGATCTCGACCACACGGTGCTGGGCCTTGATGGCATTCCTCAATCTTGTCAGATAATCTGCTATTGGATCTGTCATTGTTGTTGGGTTGTTTTAAACTCGACGGGCGGGCCCGTCAGTATTTAAAATTTGTTTTTGCGCCGGGGTATCTGCTGTGGATACCGCCTGGCTGGTTTGAAGCGCGGAAACTGCTCCTCTCCCCTTGCGGGTTTGAGGAAACTCCCTTTCGGGATCATTTTCGCGGCCCTGCGACGGGCGGCCGGGATTGCTGTCCGGGGGGTCCCGCAGAAACTGGGCTTACCCGGATGATCTCCTGCACGTTGGCCGTGCCGGGCGTTTTCTGACGGAGGCGGACGCCTTGCGCTCCCCTCACGCGATGTCAGGGTTTGTCCGCGGAGATTACCAGCTTGCTTTCTTCACACCGGGGATAAGGCCTGCAGATGCCATTTCGCGGAACTGGATACGCGAGATGCCAAACTGGCGGAGGTAGCCTTTGGGACGGCCGGTGATGGAGCAACGGTTGTGGAGGCGCACGCTTGACGCGTTCTTGGGGAGAAGCTGGAGAGCCTCATAGTCACCGGCAGCCTTGAGGGCGGCCTTCTTGGCGGCATACTTGGCGACGAGCTTCGCGCGCTTCACTTCGCGGGCTTTCATTGATTCTTTTGCCATGTCCTGAAGTTAACGGTTAATATTATGGTTTACTGATACTCAACGAAAAAACTTCCGATTCCTCACTGCTTCCCGCAACAGCTCCTCCACAGGGGGGGAGGCGAGAAGTACCTCAGAACCGCAAGTGACCTAAAAAGTCGCTAATTTTCAAGCTTTTGCGCCATCCTCTCCCGCTTCACGAAGTCCATTGCAAGAATTTCCGGAGGGGAAAACAGGCGGCATAAGCCTATAAATCAGGTGCAAAGTTCGTCATTTTTTCTGAAACGGCATAGAAAAAAGCCCTTAATTCGGCCTGAAACGAGATGGTTTATTTGTTAAACTTTCTTAAATCACATTCCGTGACTCCCGTCATCAGCCTCCATCTGGCGCTGGTTGCGCTCGCGCATCTCCTCCCGGAACTCCCTCCAGTGGCGGTTCTGCTTCCAGCGGCCCCTCAGCTGCGAAATCCCCAGAATCCCCTTCAACCGCTGCAACACAGCCTTCTCGAAGGTCAGCTTCTCCACCTCCCGTCCTATCAGCCGTCTGTCGGGAGCAATGGCGAGCTTCACGTCGTCACGGTCGATGCTGTTCACCCGGTCGACCAGCTCCACCACCGCGGGCTGCAACGCCGGGGCCTCGGCCGGCTCGAATATCGCAATGTCGCGGCCGCTCATCTGGCGCTTCTCCCACTTGCGCGCCTCCTTCACCGTGACATACTCCTTGTCAATCACATAGACCTCGCCATAGGTCGAGACGCAATACGGCTGGTCGACACGGTTGAACATGAACATACCGTGGCCGCGCCCGTTCGACTCTATGTCAAACGAGTATCCGGCCAAGTCAGCTGGCATGACCGAATCCTGGGCGACATTGTCATAGTCGAACCTGACCCTGACCTGCTCGAAATCGACATCCTTGCGGAAAAAAGGCAGCAGGCCCGGCACCCATCTGCGGCTCCGCGCATCGGCCATCACATCCACATCCACCACCACCCGGCTGCCGTTCCTCACCCATATCTCGGCCGGCTGGTACCTCCCATTTACCGTGTCGGAGGCCACCTCCACGCCGCGCAACGCGCCGGGCAAGGTGACATCCACCCCTGCCCCCATCCAGTCGGCCCAGGAAAAATGATGGTTGCACCGGTCGCTGACGCTGTCGAGGCCATTCGCGTCGGTGAACCGGTAATATGACTTCGAAGCAAGCACCCTGGGATTGCTCCACCCCTTGAAACTGCCTGTGTCACCTTCGGGAAGCATATAGTCGACCATCTTCTCGCGGAAAAGGGAGACGGTGTCGGTGTAGGTCGTCAGCGTGGAGTATTCCCTGACATAAGCCAGCATATGCAGCACCTTGTGGCTGCGCGACTCCACGACCACCTCAGACAGCTCCCTTGAGAGTTCCTGCATGAAAATGGTGTCATTCCCGGTCATCGGCACCACCTTCTCCCTGTAGCCGATGTAACGGATGGTCAGGGGATACGCCGCCGGCGACACATAAGGCAAGCGGCCGTCGGCCCTGCTTATTCCGGCGAAACGCCCGTCGCGGTCAAACACTGACGCGGAGGGCAACGACAACCGCGTCACCGAGTCGGCGACCACCGTCCTCTGCGCCCGCGCCGCCAAGGCGCAGCCCAGCAGCGACACAGCCACAAGGAGTAATGAGACTAACGAAACCGATGGTTTTTCCATAAGCGGGACAGTGATTGGTCGCGGCGGCAGGCCAGAGCCTCCCGCGAATAGGCCACAGCGTCCGCAATGGAGTCCACCCCAAAAACTGCGGGACGACATGGCTACCGCCGCAAAGTTAACACTTATTCCTATCCGCCACAACGGCTTTCACCATCTTTTACACGGCGTTAGCCTTTTTAAACAAAAAGTCGACGGAACGGCACCGCGTTGACGCGGGCCGCTCCGTCGGTATGGAATCCTTCATTCAGGGAAACTCGCGGGACAAGCCCGCTGCATCCTTACTTCTTGAAGGGGAGGCCGAAGTGCTTGAGCAGAGCGAAACCTTCCTCGTCGGTGTTGGCCGAGGTGACGAAAGTGATGTTCATGCCCATGAGCTTCGAGATGTTGTCGATGTTGATCTCAGGGAAGATGATCTGCTCGGTGATGCCGAGGGTGTAGTTGCCACGGCCGTCGAGCTTGCCCTCGATACCCTTGAAGTCGCGGATACGGGGCAGGGCCACGCGCACGAGTCTTTCGAGGAACTCATACATCTTGTCGCGACGCAGGGTCACACGGGCACCGATGGGCATCTTCTTGCGGACTTTGAAGTTGGAGATGTCCTTCTTCGAGAGGGTCTGCACAGCCTTCTGGCCGGTGATGGCAGTCAGCTCGTTGATTGAGGTCTCGATGATCTTCTTGTCCTGGGTGGCTTCGCCGAGGCCCTGGTTGATGACGATCTTCTTCAGACGGGGCACCTGCATCGGAGTCGTGTAGTTGAACTCCTTGATCATGGCGGGCGCGATGGTCTCTTCGTATTTTTTCTGGAGTGTAGTGCTCATTATTTGATTTCCTCTCCGGATTTTTTAGCGTAACGAACTTTCTCGCCCTTATCGTTTACACGGATGCCGATACGGGTGGGCTTTCCGCTCTTGGGATCGATGAGGCTGAGGTTAGAGATATTGACGGGGGCTTCCATCTTCACGATGCCACCCTGGGGATACTTCGCGGTGGGCTTGGTGCTCTTAGAGACGATGTGTACGCCTTCAACGACGGCGCGGTTCTTGGCTGCGTCTACAGAAAGCACGCGACCCTGCTTGCCGCGGTCCTCGCCAGCGAGAACGTAAACGGTATCGCCCTTTTTAATATGCATTTTGCTCATAATGGGGATGATTTACGGTTGGGGTGATTAGAGGACCTCGGGTGCGAGGGAGACAATCTTCATGTTGGTGGCGCGGAGCTCACGGGCGACAGGGCCGAAGATACGGGTGCCGCGGAGCTCGCCGGCGTTGTTAAGCAGCACGCAGGCGTTGTCGTCGAAACGGATGTAGGAACCGTCGGGACGGCGGATTTCCTTCTTGGTGCGTACTACGACGGCCTTGGAGACTGTACCCTTCTTTACGTCGGAAGAGGGGATGACGCTCTTGACGGAGACAACGATGATGTCGCCTACGGACGCGTAACGACGGCCGGTGCCACCGAGGACGTGAATACACAGGGCCTCTTTTGCACCGCTGTTGTCGGCAACGGTCAATCGGGATTCGGTCTGTATCATGGCTTACTTCACTTTTTCGATGATTTCAACTAATCTCCAGCGCTTTGTCTTCGACAGGGGACGGGTCTCCATGAGGCGAACCTTGTCGCCTATGCTGCACTCGTTGTTCTCGTCGTGAGCGTGGTACTTCTTGGTCTTGTTGACGAACTTGCCGTAGATGGGGTGTTTCTCCTTCCATTTCACCGTAACGGTGATCGACTTGTCGCCCTTGTTGCTCGACACGATGCCGATGCGCTCTTTGCGCAGGTTTCTTTTTTCTTCCATAACAGGTTGAATAAAAGGTAAGGGTAATTACGGTTAATTTGGGGGATTATTTTTCGGCGAGCTCGCGGGCGCGCAGCTCGGTCTTCACACGTGCGATCATCTTGCGGTCAGCAGTGATTTTCGCGGGGCTGTCGAGGGGGGAGACGGCGTGGTTGGCCTTCAGCTGAAGGTACTCCTTCTCCATCTGTGCCAGACGCTCGCGAAGATCGGCCGTAGAGAGCTCTTTGATTTCTTCTTTCTTCATAGCTTTCTTGTTCGGGCTTTTGGTTGTTTGACTTTGGGATGATTAGACGGTGAGGTTGGGATCGTAATCGCGGCTTACGACAAACTTGGTTGTCACGGGAAGCTTCTGGGCGCCGAGGCGGAGGGCTTCCTTTGCCACGTCGAAGGGCACACCGTCGATCTCGATGATCATACGGCCGGGGGTGACTGAAGCCACGTATCCTTCGGGGTTACCTTTACCTTTACCCATACGTACGTCAAGAGGCTTCTTGGTGATGGGCTTGTCGGGGAAGATGCGGATCCAGAGCTGTCCCTGGCGCTGCATATAACGGGTCACAGCGATACGAGCTGCCTCGATCTGGCGTCCGGTGATCCACTTGGCCTCGAGGGTCTTGATGCCGAACGAACCGAAAGCGAGCTGGTTGCCGCGCTGGGCGTTGCCCTTTGCGCGACCTTTCTGTACTCTGCGAAATTTAGTTTTTTTCGGTTGTAACATTTTTGGTAGATGTTAGTTGGGGTGGTTTCCCTCCTTGGGCGCCGGCGGCGGAGGCTTGACGATCCGTCCGCCGCGTGGCGCTTTATGGTTTGTCAGCTGGGTGACGGCCTTTGAGGAAGGGGGCGGCCGACCCTGCGGGCACTCCTCAGGAGAGTCGCCTGGTTGTCAGGTGAGAGATTAGCGACCGTTGTTTGAGGAAGCGTTGCGGGGTTTGCGGAAGCCGCCGCGGCGCTGGTTGCCGCGGTCGCCGCCCTGCGGACGGCCTTCCTTGCCGGTGTTGGTGAAGTTGGGGGCGAGGTCACGCTTGCCGTAAACTTCACCGCGGCAGATCCAAACCTTCACGCCGACCACGCCGACCTTGGTGTGTGCCTCGACCAGAGCGTAGTCGATGTCGGCACGGAGGGTGTGGAGCGGGGTGCGGCCTTCCTTGAACATTTCGGAGCGGGCCATTTCGGCGCCGTTGAGGCGGCCTGAAACCTGCACCTTGATGCCTTCAGCGCCAGAACGCATGGTGGCTGCGACGGCCATCTTCACTGCGCGGCGGTAGGCGATTTTGCCTTCGATCTGACGGGCGATCGTGGAGGCCACGATCTGGGCGTCGAGTTCGGGGCGCTTCACCTCGAAGATGTTGATCTGCACATCCTTGTCGGTGATTTTCTTGAGCTCTTCCTTCAGCTTGTCAACCTCAGAGCCGCCCTTGCCGATGATCAGGCCGGGACGCGAGGTGCAGACGGTGATGGTGATTAGCTTGAGTGTGCGCTCGATGACGATGCGGGAAACGCTCGACTTGGCCAGACGGACGTTGAGGTACTTACGGAGCTTAGAGTCTTCCAGAAGGGTTTCGCCGTACTTTTTGCCGCCGAACCAGTTGGAGTCCCAGCCACGGATCACGCCGAGGCGGTTGCTGATTGGATTTACTTTCTGTCCCATAGGTTAGTCTTTGTCCTGGATGGTTACGTCTTTGTCAATGGTGTCAACCACGAGAGTGACGTGGTTGGCACGTTTGCGGATACGGTAGCCGCGGCCCTGGGGAGCTGTGCGCAGGCGCTTCAGCATAGGAGCCGGGTTAACGAAGATTGTGGAAATATAGAGTTCGCCGCTTTCAGCCTTGCGGTCGTTTTTGGCCTCCCAGTTGGCGATTGCCGAGCGGAGGAGCTTCTCGAGGCGGGCGGCAGCCTCCTTGTTGGAGAACTTGAGGATACCGAGGGCACGGAAGACTTCCTTGCCGCGTACCAGGTCAGCCACCAGGCGCATCTTGCGGGGCGAGGTGGGGACGTTGGTCAGCTTGGCGAAGGCAACTTCCTTCTGGGCGTCCTTTCTTGCCTGAGCGGAGTTTCTTTTTCTTACACCCATTTTATTTGATGTTCGTTTTTTTAGGGGGAATTTTTACTTGAGCCTCTTGTCTGGGTGACAGGTCAGCTTTTGTGGAATTGAAGGTTGGTGAAGGGCCCGTGGCTTACTTCTTCTTGTTGCCGCCGTGGCCGCGGAAGTTGCGGGTGGGGGCGAACTCGCCGAGCTTGTGGCCTACCATGTTCTCGGTCACGTAGACCGGGATGAACTTGTTGCCGTTGTGGACGGCGAAGGTGTGGCCGACAAAGTCGGGGGCAATCATCGAAGCGCGGCTCCAGGTCTTGATGACCGACTTCTTGCCGGATGCTTCCATTGCGTTAACCTTCTTTTCGAGCTTGACGCTGATGAAGGGGCCTTTTTTAAGTGAACGACTCATTCTTTTGAGATCTGGTTAGAAGTTAGCTACGGGATTACTTTTTCCGTCTTTCGATGATGTACTTCGAAGATTGCTTCTTCGGAGCGCGTGTCTTGAGACCCTTGGCATAGAGGCCATTGCGCGAGCGGGGATGACCTCCGGAGGCGCGGCCCTCACCACCACCCATGGGGTGGTCGACGGGGTTCATGACAACACCACGGTTGCGGGGACGACGACCCAGCCAGCGGCTGCGACCGGCCTTGCCGGAGCGCTCCAGGGAGTGCTCGGAGTTGCCGACCACGCCGACGGTCGCCTTGCAGGCGGCCAGGATCTTGCGGGTCTCACCCGAAGGAAGCTTCACGATCACATAATCTCCCTCGCGGGAAACGAGCTGGGCGAAGGTGCCTGCCGAACGGGCCATGAAGGCTCCCTGTCCGGGACGCAGCTCGATGTTGTGGATCACTGTACCGACGGGAATCTTGCTCAGGGGAAGGGCGTTGCCCACTTCGGGGGCCGCGTCTGCTCCGGAGACTACCGTCTGGCCAACTTCTAAGCCATTGGGTGCGATGATGTAGGCTTTTGCACCGTCGACGTAGTAGAGCAGGGCGATACGGGCCGAACGGTTGGGATCGTACTCGATGCTCTTCACGACTGCGGGCACACCGTCTTTGTTTCTCTTAAAGTCAATGATGCGGTATTTGCGTTTGTGTCCACCGCCCAGGTAGCGATTGGTCAGGTGGCCTTCGGCGTTGCGGCCGCCGGTGCTTTTTTTACCGACTGTAAGAGATTTTTCTGGCGTGGTAGCAGTGATCGCTCCTTTGAACACGCCAATAACTTTGTGTCTCTGCCCAGGTGTGGTGGGCTTGAATTTTCTTACTGCCATTTTCTATTGGTAGATGAGTGTCTTATCGGGCGGGCCGGTGGGGCCGAAGTATGACTGAGGCGGCGCGGGGGCCGTTCACCACTTGTCGGCCTTCATCGGCGGCGGCCTGCCTCAGCTGACGAGGCTGGCCGCCGGCCCGAAGGGACGTTTTAGATGTTGCTGTAGAAATCGATGGTCTGGCCTTCCTCGAGGGTGATGTAGGCCTTCTTCCATTCGTCGGTCTTGCCGCGCAGGAGGCCGCTCTTAGTGTAGCGGGCCTTGTTCTTGCCGCGGACAACCTGAGTGTTGACTGCCGCAACCTTCACGCCGTAGAGTTTCTCAACGAGGTCCTTGATCTGGAACTTGTTGGCGTCGGGGGACACACGGAAAGTGTAGCGGTTGAGCTTGTCGGTCAGCCTGGTGGCTGATTCGGTCACAATGGGCTTGATTGAAATTTCCATTCTTATGTTCCTCCTGAAGGTTAGAGTTTGTTAACGATCTCGAGGCCGCTTTCGGTGATGACCATGGCCTTGTTGTTCATCACGGCGTAGGTGTTGAGGTCGGCGGCGCGCATCACACGGGTCTCGGGGATGTTGCGGGCCGACAGGGCCACGTTGGCGTCGACGGCCGAGGTCACGAAGAGGACCCTCTTGTCGTTGACCTTGAGGCCCTGCTCGATGGCGAGGAAGCTCTTGGTCTTGGGAGCCTCGAGGGTGAAGTCCTCGACGATTGTGATCTGGCCTTCCTTGGCTTTCAGCGAGAGAGCCGAGCGGCGGGCGAGATTCTTGAGTTTCTTGTTGAGTTTGAAGCGGTAGTCGCGGGGACGGGGACCGAAGACACGGCCACCGCCGACGAGCACGGGCGAGTTGATGTCACCGATACGGCTGCCGCCGCCGCCCTTCTGCTTGTGGAGCTTGCGGGTCGAACCGGAAACTTCGCTGCGCTCTTTGGACTTGTGGGTACCCTGGCGCTGGTTTGCCAGGAACTGCTTCACGTCGAGGTAGATGGCGTGTTCGTTAACGTCGATGGCGAACACCTCGTCGTTGAGGAGGGCCTTGCGGCCGGTGTCCTCACCTTTTATGTTGTAGATTGCGAGTTCCATTGACTATTTCTCTATCATTACGATTGAACCTTTACTTCCGGGGATCGAGCCCTTGATCATCATCACGTTGTGTTCGGGGATGATTTTGACCACCTTGAGGTTTTGCACGGTCACGCGCTCGTTGCCGGTCTGGCCGGCCATACGCATTCCCTTGAACACCTTAGCGGGGTAGGAGCAGGCGCCCACCGAACCGGGGGCACGCAGGCGGTTGTGCTGGCCGTGGGTGGCCTGGCCTACACCGCCGAAACCGTGGCGCTTCACTACGCCCTGGAAACCCTTACCCTTGGAGGTGCCGACGATGTCGACAAAATCATCCTCGGTGAAGAAGTCAACAGTAATGGTATCGCCGAGTTTGTACTCGCCGTTGAAACCCTTGAACTCGGCCAAGTGGCGCTTGGGGGTAACGCCGGCTTTCTTGAAGTGACCGAGCTCGGGCTGGGTGCAGTGCTTCTCCTTCTGCTCCTCGAATCCGAGCTGGAGGGCATCGTAGCCATCGGTCTCAACGGTTTTCACCTGGCAAACCACACAAGGACCTACTTCGATAACAGTGCACGGAAGGTTCTTTCCGTCGGCACTGAAAACGGATGTCATTCCGATTTTCTTTCCTAATAATCCTGGCATTTCAGTTTTCTGTTTGTTGAGATTGTTTTCTTTCGGGGTTCAAATCCACGGCCATCAGACCTTGATTTCCACTTCCACGCCTGAGGGAAGCTCGAGCTTCATCAGGGCGTCAACGGTCTTTGCGGTCGAGTTGTAGATGTCGATCAGACGTTTGAAAGAGGAGAGCTGGAACTGCTCGCGGCTCTTCTTGTTGACGAATGTGGAACGGTTGACGGTGAAGATGCGCTTGTGGGTGGGCAGGGGTATGGGACCCGAGATCACGGCGCCTGTGGCCTTAACGGTCTTTACGATCTTTTCGGCCGACTTGTCAACCAGGTTGTGGTCGTAAGATTTGAGTTTGATTCTGATTTTCTGGCTCATTGCTGAGTTTTTTGATTGGATTTTTTCATATTTCCCTCCTGGGGAGGGGGTTGGAGGGGCGGGGGAGTCAAGAATCATTTGCTGCCTCCCCCGCCTTGTTGTTCTCGGTTGGGGGTGAGGATTACTTCACCAGGTCGACGCGGCCCTGGCACTCGGTGAGCACCTGCTTGGCAATCGATGAGGAAACTTCTGAGTAGTGGCTGAAGGTCATGGTCGAGGTGGCGCGGCCTGAGGTGATGGTACGCAGGGCGGTCACATAGCCGAACATCTCGGCCAGGGGGGCCTGGGCCTTCACCACGCGGGCACCTGAGCGTGAGGTCTCCATGCCCTCAACCTGGCCGCGGCGCTTGTTGAGGTCGGAAATCACATCACCCATGGATTCCTCGGGTGTAACGACTTCAATCTTCATGATGGGCTCCATCAGGACGGGACCTGCCTTCTCCGAAGCCTTCTTGAAGGCCTGGATGGCGCAGAGCTCGAATGAAAGCTGGTCGGAGTCGACGGGGTGGAACGAACCGTCGATGACAGTGACCTTGAGCTTCTCGACGGGGTAGCCGGCGAGCACACCATTCTTCATCGCGTTGGTGAAGCCCTTCTGGATGGCGGGGATGAACTCCTTGGGGATGTTACCGCCCTTCACCTCGTCGACAAACTGGAGGTTGCCCTCGAAGCCCTCGTCAACGGGTTCAACGCGTACGATGATGTCGGCGAACTTACCGCGACCACCGGTCTGCTTCTTGAACACCTCGCGGAGCTCGACGGGCTTGGTGATGGCTTCCTTGTAGGTAACCTGGGGACGGCCCTGGTTGCACTCTACCTTGAACTCGCGCTTGAGACGGTCGATGATGATGTCGAGGTGAAGCTCGCCCATACCGGAGATGACGGTCTGGCCGGTCTCCTCGTTGGTCTCCACACGGAAGGTGGGGTCTTCCTCGGCGAGTTTCTGCAGGCCGACACCGAGCTTGTCGAGGTCTTTCTGGGTCTTGGGCTCCACTGCGATACCGATAACGGGATCGGGGAACTCCATGGCCTCGAGCACGATGGGGTGGTTCTCGTCGCAGAGGGTGTCACCGGTGCGGATGTCCTTGAAGCCGACGCCTGCGCCGATATCGCCGCAGCCAATCTTCTCCATGGGGTTCTGCTTGTTGGAGTGCATCTGGAACAGACGCGAAACACGCTCTTTCTTGTCAGAACGCGAGTTGAGGACGTAAGATCCGGCAACCACGTCGCCCGAGTAGACGCGGAAGAATGTCAGACGGCCCACATAGGGGTCGGTGGCAATCTTGAACGCGAGGGCACACATGGGGGCCTCGGGAGAGGGCTCGCGGGTCTCTACCTTGTCGGGGTCGCCGGGGGTGCTGCCTTCAACCGCACCCGAGTCAACGGGAGAGGGGAGGTAGGCGCAGACGGCGTTGAGCAGGGGCTGCACACCTTTGTTCTTGAAAGAGGAACCGCAGATCATCGGCACGATTTCCATCTTGAGGGTGGCGGTGCGGATGGCACGGCGGATTTCATCTTCGGTGATGGTTGAGGGGTCGTCGAAGTACTTCTCCATGAGGGCGTCGTCGCATTCGGCGATTTTCTCCAGCATCTTGTCGCGCCACTCCTCGGCCTCGGCCTGGAGGTTGGCGGGGATTTCCTCCTCGGTGTACTCGGCGCCCATGGTCTCGTCGTGCCAGAAGATGGCCTTCATGGTCACGAGGTCGACGAGGCCCTTGAAGGTCTCTTCGGCACCGATGGGTATCTGGATGGGGCAGGGATTTGCGCCCAGCACATCCTTCACCTGGCGTACAACCTCGAAGAAGTTTGCGCCCGAGCGGTCCATCTTGTTGACGTAACCGATACGGGGCACGTTGTATTTGTCGGCCTGACGCCACACGGTCTCCGACTGGGGCTCCACGCCGCCGACGGCGCAGAAAGTGGCCACGGCGCCGTCAAGCACACGCAGGGAGCGCTCTACCTCGACGGTGAAGTCGACGTGTCCCGGGGTGTCAATCAGGTTGATTTTGTATTTGCCTCCGGCGTAGTTCCAGAAAGTGGTGGTTGCGGCGGAGGTGATGGTGATTCCGCGCTCCTGTTCCTGTTCCATCCAGTCCATGGTAGCGGCACCGTCGTGAACCTCACCGATTTTGTGGGTGAGGCCGGTGTAGAAGAGGATGCGCTCCGAGGTGGTGGTTTTGCCGGCATCGATGTGGGCCATGATGCCGAGGTTGCGCGTAAATCTGAGTTGTTCGTCTATTTTAGCCATTTTTGTTTTAATGGAATCTTAAGATCAATGAAACATCGGGAGAATGAGAGGCGGGAGGGGTATTTCCGGCAGGGTGGAATCAGAAGCGGAAGTGAGCGAAGGCGCGGTTTGCCTCGGCCATCTTGTGCATGTCCTCCTTGCGCTTGAAAGCACCGCCCTGGTCGTTGAAAGCGTCCATGATCTCGGCGGCGAGCTTGTCGCTCATGGTCTTGCCACCGCGCTTGCGGGCGTAGTTGATGAGGTTTTTCATTGAAATGGATTCCTTGCGGTCGGGACGGATTTCGGTGGGGACCTGGAAGGTCGCGCCGCCGACGCGGCGGCTCTTCACCTCGACCTGGGGAGTCACGTTCTCGAGGGCTTTCTTCCAGATTTCGAGAGCGGTCTTCTCCTCGTTCTGCATCTTCGACTTCACGGTCTCGAGGGCCGAGTAGAAGATGGTGTAGGCGGTGTTCTTCTTTCCGTCGTACATCAGGTGGTTCACGAACTTCGATACCTTCACGTCATGGAAGACGGGATCGGGCAGTACGACGCGTTTCTTAGGCTTTGCTTTTCTCATTGTTTAAGTAAGCGAAATGTTTTTGCTTTTTCGTGGCTGGTGTCTTCTTCAGCTCCGGGGCCTCTGCCCGGGGGCTTACTCAACCGTTGTCAGCTCGAGGAATCAAAAACAGGTTGTTGAAAACTTTGGGTTGATTTCTCGCGGTGCTTTCAGTGACTTCACCGGGTCATCCTCTCGCGGGGCAGCCTGGCTTCAGGCGCGTCTCCGCTTTCGGGAATCACCGATTACTTCTTGGCAGCACCTGCCTTGGGACGCTTGGCTCCGTATTTTGAACGGCGCTGGGTACGGTCCTTCACACCGGAGGTGTCGAGGGTACCGCGGACGATGTGGTAGCGCACACCGGGGAGGTCCTTAACACGACCGCCGCGAACGAGCACGATCGAGTGCTCCTGGAGGTTGTGGCCCTCGCCGGGGATGTAGGAGTTGACCTCCTTGCCGTTGGTGAGGCGCACACGGGCGACCTTTCGCATAGCCGAGTTAGGCTTTTTGGGGGTGGTGGTGTAAACGCGCACGCAGACACCGCGACGCTGGGGACAGGAGTCCAGCGCGGGCGACTTGCTCTTGTCTACCAGAGTCTCGCGTCCTTTTCTTACTAATTGCTGAATAGTAGGCATCTTAGTTTTTTAGTCGGTTTTTAACTTTGTTTATTCTTCGTTGTTGTAATTTCAGCGTCACATCGCTCCAGGGAGCAGGCGCGTCAACGCGCTTCCCGCGCGCTACACACCCCTAACCGTCAAGCGGTTACAGGACACGACAGCGCGCGACGCTCCTAAAAGCGTTGCAAAATTACAACTTTTTTCGCTGATAACCAAACATTTCCGCGATTATTTTCACACATCCCCGAATTACACCCGCAAAAACTTTCCTAACCGGCATCCGGCCCAGCCCCGCTCCGCCGCATCAGGCAACTTTTCAGCCTACGGAATGTTTTTAAGGCAACGGCACTTCTGCGAAAACAAACACACAACCTGACAAACCAAAACAAACCACAAACATATGAAACTCAACCGAATCCTATTCCTCCTGGCATTTATGGCCGCCGCGCTCACCAACGTCCGGGCGTTCGACAAATACACCATCGACCGCGACGAGCTGCCGCAACCCGCCCAGGAATTCCTAAACGAGCACTTCCCCAAGGCCAAAGTCAGCATGATAAAGGTTGACAAACACCTTCTCAAGAAGACCGACTACGACGTGAAACTGACCAACGGCACCAAAATCGAGTTCAACAACTCAGGCAAGTGGACCTCTGTCGACTGCAAGACCAAGGAGGTGCCGCAGAAACTAATACTCAAAGCCATACGCAACTATGTGAGCAAGAATTTCCCGCAGACCTTCATCACCTCCATTGAGAAGAAAACCTCAGGATACGAAATCGAGCTGAACGACGGCGTGGATCTCAAATTCAACCCGCTCGGAGGCTTCAAATCGATGAAGATGGACGACTGAGAAACCCGGCCCCACACTCCCCATATCTCCGTTCCGACCACCAAAAAGGCCGAAACGGAGATTTTTATTGCCGATTTAACTGTTGTTTTGGATTTTTTAATCACTTTTGCAACGGCATTGACGTGACCCCAATCATAATCACAAACTTCATTTCCCATGAAAAAGTTATTCCTTAGCCTCTGCGTAGCGTTCTCCGCACTATTCGCAGCCAACCACACAACCGCACAAGTGAAGGACATGCTCGGCATCGCCAACCATCTCGGCGTGAATCTCAACGTCGGCACAACCGGTATCGGCGTGGAAGCAGCCACCCCCATCACCCCATTCATCCAGGCACGCCTGGGCATCTCCATCATGCCCGGCTTCAACTTCAGCGTCGACTCGGAAGTAGACATCGAGACCAACGACCCCACCGGCATGTACGGGTCATACGTCTCACGCGACATCACCCTCAACGGCTCGCTCAAACGCGTGCAGGGCTCGCTGATATTCAACGTCTACCCCCTGGGCAACCGCTTCCCGCTCTTCATCGCCGTCGGCGGATATTTCGGAGGCCGCGACATGGTGAAAATCACCGGCAAGGTCGACGACTTTACCCCCGGGATGTATGAGGCCGCAGCGGTGGAAATCGGCGACTACCGCCTTCCCCTCGATCCCAACGGTAATGTAAGAGGCGCGCTGCGCGTCAACGCATTCCGCCCCTACATCGGCATCGGCACCGGCCGCCCCTGCCCCGTGGGCCGCGTCAACTTCATGTGGGAGCTTGGCGTGCAGTTCCAGGGCAAGCCATATGTATGGGACGACATCAACAAGGAGAAGGTCGACACACAGTTCATGACCGACAACGACGACACCTTCCAGAAAGTCATGGACCACTTCACCGTCTACCCCGTGCTGAAGTTCACCATCTCCGGACGCATCTTCTGACCCCATACCCCGCCCCGCGCTCCCGCCAGGGGAGCAGCCAGCGGCCGCATATCGAATTTTAACGCGCGGAGCCCCTGTGGTTCCGCGCTTTTTTGCTAACTTTGGGGCATGGAAGAAAACTACATTGTCTCGGCCCGCAAGTACCGCCCGTCGACATTCTCGTCGGTGGTCGGCCAGAAAGCCCTGACGGCGACACTGCGCAACGCCATACAGACCAGCCGGCTGGCCCATGCCTACCTGTTCTGCGGGTCGCGCGGCGTCGGCAAGACCACATGCGCCCGCATTTTCGCGAAGACCATCAACTGCGCCAGCCCCACCGCCGACGGCGACCCCTGCAACGAGTGCCCCTCGTGCAGGGCGTTCAACGAGAACCGCTCGCTCAACATCATAGAGCTTGACGCGGCCTCCAACAACTCGGTCGACGACATCCGCAACCTCACCGACCAGGTGCAGATTCCGCCCGTCGACGGCCGCTACCGGGTGTTCATCGTCGACGAGGTTCACATGCTGTCGCAACAGGCATTCAACGCGTTCCTCAAGACACTCGAGGAACCGCCGGCCCACGCGATTTTCATCCTTGCCACGACAGAAAAGCACAAAATCATCCCGACCATCCTGTCGCGATGCCAGATCTACGACTTCAAGCGCATCACCATCGCCGACATCATCGACCACCTTGAATATGTGGCCAAGAGCGAGGGCATGACTGCCGAGCGCCAGGCACTCGGGGTAATCGCGAGGAAGGCCGACGGGGCCATGCGCGACGCGCTGTCGATTTTCGACCAGGTGGCGGCATCATCGCGCGGCACCATCACCTACCAGTCGGCAATCGACAACCTCAACATCCTCGACGAACGGTATTACACCCGCCTGGTCGAGGCATTCCGCGACGGCAAAGTGACCGATGCGTTATTAATATATAAGGAGATACGCGACCGCGGCTTCGACTCATACTTCTTCCTCGGCGGCCTCGCAGGCTTCCTGCGCGACCTCATGGTTGCCCGCGAGCCGCAGACCGTCAGCCTGATCGATACCGACGACGAGACCCGGCAGGCCCTCACAGCCCTCGGCGCGCAGCTCCCCCCGCAGTTCTTCTACGCGGCCATGAGCCTCTGCAACGACGCAGACATGGAATACCGCACGGCCTCATCCAAGACATTCCTGATAGAGCTGCTGCTCATAAAACTGTGCCAACTACAAAGCCCCTCCCCCGTCTCTGACGCGGAACGCGGAGAGGGGCTGACAATAAAGCCGATACAGGCACCCTCCTCTTCCGCGCCATCCGCTCCCGCCACGCCACCACAGCCCTCCGTGGCCGTGCCCCCATCCCCCCCCCCCCCCGGGGGCCCCCCCCCCCCCCCCCCCCCCCCCACACACATCCACCCCCCCCACCAACAACTTCAGCCCCGGCCATACCGCCTGCCCCGCCCCGCCCCGCCACAAGGCCCACTACAGGCCTGGCGGCGACCAGAGGGAAGTCACACATATCCCTGCGCGACGCCTTCAACGACGCGCCAAAAGCAGCCGAGGCCACAGCCGCGACCCCGGTACGGCAGAAGCGCAACCCATTCACCGACAAATCATTCGCCGACGCATGGGAGAACTATATGGAGCTTCACAAGAAGGCCCATGTGCTTTGCAACACCATGCGCGCCTCGCGCCCTGCCAGAAACGGCGAAGGCACCCCGCAGATGAGGATGCTCGTGGCCAACCAGCCCCAGGTCGACGTGATGCTCCAGGAACTCCCCAGCCTGCTGGCCTACCTGCGATCCACACTGGCCAACGATTTCATAGAAATCACCGTCGAGGTGAACGACGACCCCGACTCCCCGGCCGCCTGGAGCGACCGCGACCTGCTGCGCCACATAGTGGAGCACAACCCCCACGCGGCTGACTTCATCGCCGACTTCCACCTCACTATTTCCTGACTTTTAGCGGGGAATGGCAGGCGACCACGCCGCTTTTTTATGCCGAAACCGCGAAATCGTTTGTTTTAACCAACGATTATTCGTATATTTGCAAGCTGAAAATTAGGCGTTTATGCCCCTCGGGGTGTCCACGCCCTTTTGCGCGTTAGCCCATCAAGCTGACAACCAATCATTTAGACGAAAATTAACAATAACTTCATAACAATTTTTATCTAACACATGCAAAGCAAAGGAACCCTCGGAAGCATCATTGCCGGTGTTATCGCGATTTTCTTGGTGCTCGTGTGCCTGTTCTACCTCTCTTTCTCCCTTGTAAGCAGCAAGCAGGAAGCCAAGGCCGAGCAGTACGCGCTTCTCCAGGCCGGACAACAAGGCAAGAATTCCGAGCAGTACAACAAGGCTTACAAGGCCTACATCGACTCAATCAGCAAGACCCCCGTCTGGTTGGGCTACAACTACAACGAAGTACAGAAATGGGGCGTAGGCCTCGGTCTTGACCTCAAGGGAGGTATGAACGTCATCCTCCAGGTTTCAATGCCCGACATGCTCCGCTCGATGAAGAACTCCGACGCCGATCCCGCATTCGACCGCGCGTTGGCCGCCACCGACTCCATCATCAAGGGCAACCACGCCTCTGACTATGTCGGTACCTTCGTCCAGCAATACCGCAAACTCAACTCCGGAGCCGACTTCTCGGTTGTCTTCAACTCGATCATCAAGTCGGGCCAGAGCGATAACTCCGTGGCCCAGACCCTTAAGGCCGAGGTGAAAGACCGCGTCAACAACTCCGCCACCAACGTGTTGCGCAACCGTATCGACGCATACGGCGTGGTATCGCCCAACATCCAGGTGCTCCAGGACAACGACGGCCAGATTCTCCTTGAGCTTCCCGGCGTGAAAGAGCACCAGCGTGTGCGCGAGCTGCTCCAGCGTTCGGCCAACCTCGAGTTCTACGAATGCTACGGCGCAGGCCAGATTGCAGGCGCAGTCGCCCAGCTCGACAACGCCCTCGCCGCCCAGGGCAAGCCCTCGCTCCGCCAGAACTTCCTTTCTGTGGGCAGCGGCGAATCCCCCGTGCTGGCCATCGTATCAGCCAAGCAGAAAGACGCGGTCGACTCAATCCTGAAATCACCCGTCGCCCAGCAGTTCCTCCCCTCCAACCTCAAACTCCGCTGGAGCGTCAAGCCCACCCCCGTGCAGTACCAGGACACCGTGTCCGGCATGCAGCGCGAGCTCGACACCTACCAGCTCATCGCCCTGAAGACCAACAACGGCAAAGCCGCCCTCGACGGCTCCTGCGTCATCAACGCCTCCAGCGACTATGACCAGCTCCAGGGCAATGTGGTCTCCATGACAATGAACTCAGAAGGCGCCCGCGAATGGGGCCGCCTCACCCAGGCCAACATCGGCCACCCCATCGCCATCGTGCTTGACGAACAGGTATACTCCTATCCCAACATCCGCACAGCCATCGAAGGCGGACGCTCGCAGATCACCGGCGACTTCACCGTCGACGAGGCTCAAGACCTCGCCAACGTCCTCAAGTCAGGAAAGATGACCGCCAAGGTAGACATCATCTCCGACATGGTGATCGGCCCGTCGCTCGGCCAGCAGGCCATCGAGAGCGGCATCTGGTCGTTCGTCCTGGCCCTGGTGCTGCTGATGGTCTTCATGTGCGTTGTCTACGGACTCATCCCCGGCCTCATCGCCAACTTCGGACTTATCTGCAACCTCTTCTTCACCTTCGGAATCCTCGCCTCCTTCCAGGCCGTCCTCACCCTCTCGGGTATCGCCGGTATCGTGCTCGCCCTCGGTATGGCCGTTGACGCCAACGTGCTTATCTTCGAGCGCGCCAAGGAGGAACTCCGCGCAGGCAAGAATGTGCGCACCGCCATCGCCGACGGTTACTCCAACGCCTTCTCGGCCATCTTCGACTCCAACCTGACATCGATCATCACTGGCGTGATCCTGCTCTTCTTCGGAACAGGCCCCATCAAGGGCTTCGCCACCACCCTGATCATCGGTATCATCTGCTCGTTCTTCACCGCAGTCTACCTGACCCGCATCATCTTCATCCTCTGCGCCAAGTCAAAGGCATTCAGCAAGCTGACATTCGATACCGCCCTGTCGCGCAACATGTTCAGCAAGACCAACTTCAACTTCCTCGGCGCTCGCAAGGCGGCTACGCTCGTGGTCGGCATCTTCGCCCTCGTGGTTGTCATCTCGCTCTTCACCAAGGGCCTCAACCAGGGTATCGACTTCTCAGGTGGACGCAACTACGTTGTCAAGTTTGAGAAACCGGTGCAGACCGACAAGCTCCAGGCAACCCTCACCCCGGTGTTCAACGCCGACGGCGAGACCGCAGCCGTATCGGTAATCACCATCGAGAACTCCAACCAGGTACGTATCTCGACCAACTACAAAATCAAATCTGACGAAGACGCTTCGGCCATCGAAGAGGAAATCACCAAGAAACTCTACGACACCTTCAAGGCTGAAGGCCTCCTCCCCAACGGCATGACCCTCGAGGACTTCTCGACCACCGACGAGACCCAGGGCATCCTCTCCTCCCAGACCGTGGGCCCGACTGTCGCCAACGACATGCGCAACAAGGCATATGTGGCCGTGATTCTGTCGCTCGTGGCAATGTTCCTCTACATCCTGCTGCGTTTCCGCAACATCGCCTTCTCCCTGGGCGCGCTCGCGGCTGTGGCCTTCACAGCGTTCGCCATCATCGGCTTCTACTCCCTCTTCTGGGGCGTGTTCCCCTTCGCGATGGAAATCGACCAGAGCTTCATCGCCGCCATCCTGACAATGATCGGTTACCAGATCAACGATACCGTGGTTGTGTTCGACCGTATGCGTGAGAACATCGGCCTCTATCCCAAGCAGGATTTCGGCTCGCTGATCAACAAGTCGCTCAACTCGACCCTCGGCCGTACGGTGATGACCTCGGCATCCACCTTCCTGGTGCTGCTCTGCATCTTCATCCTCGGCGGTGACTCCATCCGTTCCTTCATCTTCGCCATGCTCTTCGGCGTAGTTGTCGGCACCCTGGCCACCATCTTCATCGCAACCCCCGTCGCCTACCTGACCAACCAGCGCCGCGCCGGCAAGGCAGCCGTGAAGTAATCCAGCCCTTAAACGCCTGTTGACAGGCTATCCAGCATAGACGAGGCTGTGTCGTAAACAAGTTGTTACGACGCAGCCTCGTCCTATATCCGCGACCGCAAGGTCAACCTGCGGCGCCAAAACAGAAATGAAAAACATTGCATCACGAAGACATCAGGGATGGGCATAAAAAAAACGAGGCTTGCCATCACGGCAACTCCTCGTTAAATAATAAACCAATCATTATCACATTTCTTGCAATGGAAAAAGTAATTTTGCTATGTACTATTAAAACACAGGTCGGCAGATAATGTTCAGACGGCGGATGATTTTTTTCAAAAAAATCTGAGACATTCAAAAAAAGGCTTCACGACAGGGTGGCCCGCTTGCAGTTCCGGCTCATTTTAGCTACCTTTGTAAACCTGCTTGCACGGCAGGCCCACACGCGACGGTTGCAAAATTTAACCCGGGTGTGCAACATTCTTGCCCCTGCGATTTGTAATTTTGCACCAGGATGCCAGACTCCAAGGCATCGCGTCAAATCCCGTAAAAAACAAAAAACGACATAAATGGAAAAGAACACCAAAGCCAAGAAGCCCCCCATCAAAAAGGGAGGCAAGGAGATTGACCCCAAGCAGGCCAAGCTCAACGCCCTCACGGCAGCCCTCAACCATATCGAAAAGGATTACGGCAAGGGAGCGATAATGAAGCTCGGCGACGAAGCCGTGGAGAAAGTAGAGGTAATTCCCGCCGGATCCATCGGCCTGAATTACGCGCTTGGCGTGGGAGGCTACCCGAGAGGCCGAATCATCGAGATATTCGGCCCTGAATCGTCGGGAAAGACCACGCTCGCGCTCCACGCCATCGCCGAGGCCCAGAAAACCGGTGGCATAGCCGCCATGATCGATGCCGAGCATGCATTTGACCGCTTCTACGCCGAGAAACTCGGTGTGGACACCAGCAACCTGCTGATTTCCCAGCCCGACAATGGCGAGCAGGCCCTTGAGATCGCCGAGCAGCTGATTCGCTCGTCGGCCATCGACATCCTTGTCGTTGACTCCGTGGCTGCGCTTACCCCCAAAAGCGAAATCGAGGGAGACATGGGCGACCGCAACGTGGGCCTCCAGGCACGCCTGATGTCGCAGGCTATGCGCAAGCTCACCGGCACCATAGCCCGCACCAACACTGTCTGCATCTTCATCAACCAGTTGCGCGAAAAAATCGGCGGCACGATGTTCGGCCCCTCCGAGACAACCACCGGCGGCAACGCCCTGAAGTTCTACGCATCGGTGCGTGTCGACATTCGTCCCGGCACCTCGGTCAAGGACGGGGAGAATGTCCTCGGCAAGCATGCCCGCGTAAAGATTGTCAAGAACAAGGTTGCACCCCCGTTCAAACGCTGCGAGTTTGACATCATGTTCGGCCAGGGCATCTCCCGCGCCAGCGAAATCATCGACCTCGGGGTCGAATACGACATCATCAACAAGAGCGGCTCATGGTTCAGCTACAACGGCTCCAAACTGGCCCAGGGACGCGACTCGGCCAAGGCTGTCATCGACGACAACCCCGAGCTCGCCGACGAGATAGAGGCAAAAATCATGGAGGCACTGAAGAACTCCCCCGCCCCCGGCAGCAAGAAATCAAAAATCAAGCCCAAGACCACTTCGGAGAAGGTGGAGGAAGAGGAAAAATATGCCGACGACGCCGAGGAACTCGACGATGTCGAGCTTGACGACGACTTCAACGAGGATTTCACCCTCGAGGAGGAGTAATCGTCCCTGCCCACGGCCAGACATACACCCCTTTGGGGGATTCGCAGGAATCGCATCAGTTTTGATTGATGCGATTCCTTGTTTATTTTAAATATATTTAACAATTGGGGGGGGTAAATACCATCGGTATTGATTATCCTTGCAATTAGTTAATTCATTATCAACCAATCAATCACATTCACAATGAAACTTACCGGGAAGCTGCTGCCGGGAATACTGCTGGCAACAGCTACTTTTCTGCTTCCAACAGCGTCAGATAGCGCTCCTCCCTTGAACATAGGAGCCCCGGTGACGGTCTCAGCCACTCCTGACGGCCTGCGCGACAACGGCGACGGCAGGTTTGTGAGCTGGGATGTCTCAACAAGGGTTATGAATTCAAACTCTACGACAGCGACCTCAATGTCGTCAAGCCATTCACCCTGAACGTGATGGTCAGCGTCGGTACTCCCACCTCTGTGACTGTGGTAAAAGGGACCGAGGAGAGACATTCATACATACGTTCAACTTCGACGGACTGTATGAGGTGTTGTTCACCTCAGGCGACCTCTACAACGAGCGGGGCCAGTTCCTCGGATTGCTTAACGGCAACTATGTCTATGTCACGGAGGACCACAACATATATGTCGGCGACTCCAATGTCATAGAGGATGTCGAGGAGTCGCAGGCCTGGATAGACAAATACAACGCGACTCTGCCCAAGTGGCTGAAAGAACAGAGCTCGTTGTCTGAGGGTTCCGTATTGCACAACGATTTCGGCGCGCCCGCGATAGGAATAATGGCCGACGCGGCAGGCACCGATGTGGCCGGGGAGGACGACAACTACAACTGGTTCATCTCGCAACAAGACTATGAGGTACGCAACAACGCGATGGCCTATGCCAACGTGATGCCCTACCTCTTTTATTACCAGACTGTAGACCGCTGCAACCAGCTGATAAACGGCCTTAAAAGGGGGAGAAGCCTCGTTGACCAAAGCCGCCATCCTCGCCAACGCCTATGCCGTCAGGGCGTGGAGTTATATGAATCTTGCCCAGCGCTTCCAGTTCACCTACAACGGCAATGAGTCAAAGCCCTGTGTGCCGCTTGTGACGGAGTTCAACACACCTGACCTAAGCACGACCGGCGTGACCCGCGCCACGGTCAAGGATACCTACGACTTCATCCTCGCCGACATTGACCAGGCTATCGGACTTCTCGACGGAACGCGGCCGATGCATCGGTGATTTCGCCCGACGCACCGAAGATGACGGTTAGCGTCGCCACGGCATATGGCCTCTGAAATCCATCCGGGAGGTTTTACCTCCATCGATGACGATTCCTAGATGTGGGGCCTGAGGTATTTCGATGAGAATCCCCAGAACCTGCTCTCTTCCAGTCGTTCATGAGCCCGCTGGCCGTCTCAGGATATTCCTCGGTGACTTCACGCAAGATCAACGCGTCATTGTTCTCTCAGATGCCGGCAAGCGATGTGCGACGCACCCTGTTCCTTGATGGAAACGGCCAGTCGACGGCATTGTCAGACAACCAGAGGCCATATATCAGACCCATCCCCTATCTCGGTGTGAAGTTTGGTGCCAGCCGCTATTATGACGGCGGCACAGACTTCGACGCGTCAGACTATCCCCTGATGCGTGTAGAGGAGATGTATTACATCGTGGCCGAAGCCATGGCCATGGCAGGACGTGTGGATGAAGCCAGGAGCTACCTTCTCTCATTTGTCAACGAGCATCGCGACCCAGCATACACCATCCCGGCCGGTGTCTCCCCGGCGCAACTGCGCGACATGATCTGGATGCAGAGGCGTATCGAATTCTGGGACTCGACATAGTGCTGTTCACCCGCGACGAAGCCGGGAATGTGGCCACCACCCAGAAGATGCTTGTGTGGATTAGCAACAAGCCTACACACAATATCGAGATGCATCCCGAAAACGCCGTGTATGTCTCAGGACTGATGTTCACCGATGCCGACAGCGAGACAATCACCGTCACGGGCCATGTGGAGGATGGCTACAAGACGTATGCAACGTTCATAGAAGACGGGGCATCCCTGCCTTATGATGACCTTAAGTCAACCTCACCTTTAACCGGACAGTTCAGCCTCACCCATACCGTAGGCAAAGGCAAGAACTATCTTTGCTACCTCGTGACCGATGACGAGGGGAATACACATGGGGCCTCACTCTTGCAAGCACATGTCTCCTCCGTGCCGTTCAAGGAATCAATCGACGCATACTGAGAATGGGGAGAATGGAAAAACGGAGAGAACTGCCAATATGAGTTCGGAGGACTTGTCAATGGGTCCTATTCAGGCGACTTCTGATATGCCGCAATATCTCCAACCCGTCGATAGTGAACATCAGACTGCTGATAGGAACAGACCCATTTTTCAACGGCGTTGACATGGACATCATCGTCGACCTCGAGACCTCGCTGGTCAACATGTCCCCGCACGACACCGGCATCCAGGCTGATGGATACGAGTCCATCACCGCCTCAGACAGCCACACCTGCTTTGACGACTTGCGATTCATCGGAAACAATAGTATATACGACGGCAGGATTATCGAAATCCGCACATGTTACAGTTATATCCTTACAGGCAGTTCCGACAAGATGCTCAACGATGGCATGGAATATCTGCAGCTTTCTGACCATATAGAGACTATCCTCTCAGACTACTATCAACCCTCGTCGTCACCTAAGCTCCTGCCGGCTTCTTCCCCGACCAAACTTGAAATATCACGATAAAACCCACCGAACAAAATGAAAAAAATCATCATAGCCGCATTGGCCCTCCTTGGATTGGCATCGGCATCAGCTCAATACATCACAACCACCGAAGTCGGCAACGCCAAAGGTTGGACAGCGTTCACCTCCGACCCTGTCTCCCGGATGGCCGGTTACAATGGCGCCACAGTCAACATCTACAATGACGACTTCTCGATTTACAAATCTTTCTCTCTGGAGCTCTCAGAGTCGGAGAGGATAAACCAGATGGATCAGGTGGTGGTTTCGCAGCACCAGTTCAATTCCGACGACCTCTATGAAGTGGTTGTCATCAGCGACGGGGAATGGAACGTCCACAACGAACAAAGCGAGATGCTTGGCATTATCCCATCCCCCAATCTGATGCGTGTAGGTGAGAAGAACTACATTTACACCTACGACAACGGAGAATACATCCTCTACGCGCACGAGAGCCACACCAACAGTCTCGTATCCGTGCGCAAACTTGAAGGTGTCAGAGTGTTCCCCAATCCCGCCAACGCCGGGGAGTCTCATCTCCAACCCATACTGACAGTAATCTCGTCAAGAATCATCAAAAAAGGTCGCACGCAGATTACGCAGATACGCGGATTTCTCGCAGATAACATAGGTCGCTCCGCTCCCGAGGAGGCTCGCAGATTACACGGATTACACAGGATTCACGGATGCCACAGGATTCTCGGATTTCACGGATAGTGGCAGCGATGCATCCGGATGACCTCTGTGTAATCTGTGTAATCTGTGAGCCTATCTCCGCCAATCCCGATAAATCTCATTTCATCCAAATCAGCCACGGGAATCCGCGTATCTGCGTAATCTGCGCGAGACCTTTTCCGGGGAAGGGGATGGGCCGGGCACGTGTGAGGGCATGTGGTGGGGGATATGATGGATGTGGCGGGAGGAGGAGGGGGCGGGAAACAGCAAGCCCCGGCAGCGGT
>ERZ778503.122-NODE-122-length-65068-cov-10.312153_pt1 | contig 65068 bp, 50 predicted proteins | sample MGYA00510047_ERZ778503 | MGnify/ENA primary metagenome ERZ778503 (study PRJEB29527, sample SAMN07138965) | mouse gut metagenome | material: feces | host: mouse | place: China:Nanjing | collected 2016-01-25 ... | reverse complement strand
TTGATTTGGCTGCCATAAAAATTTTATTGAATCAAATTTAAACAGTTTCTAAATTTAAACTACCGCTGAATTTAATTGAAAATTAGGGATATGACGTATGTATTTGCTTATGTGGCAGAGTAAATCAAGTGTCTCGTTGCTATTTATAATGACATTATGGCTGAATCTTTTATGGGATAGTTAAGGTGATATTATAAATACATAGGAGTTGCTGTTGATGTATTGAATAGTTGATGTGTCCAGATTGTTAATTGAACGAAAAAGATTTATCCTTTCGGATAGGGTAGGATTGATGGATTTATGTTATCTTTGCGAGATGTATGGGAGTGGTGGAAATCTGCCGTTCCTGTCCTGCACCCTCAAACCTGCGGTGATGCATGTCGGTAGAACTCATCGTTACGCCTGCAACGACAGGGACTGCATCGTGCCGATCAGAGGCCGTGGACGCAGTATGATTGAGGTGCAGTATAATGATGCAATACAACTAATGCGTAAGATACTGACGCAATATGGTTAAGGTGCAATACAATTATGACGCAATATAATTAATGTGTGAAACCCTGATACGGGTGGATCCCGATTAATATATGAAACTCTGATATGGGTGGATTCCGACTGATCCGACAACTTGACTCGATGCACTGCGGAGTGGCTTCGCTGGCCATGGTGTGCCGTCACCATGGACTGAAATGCAGTACACAGTGGCTCGAAAAACGCTGTTTCCCCACACGCGAGGGTGTCTCGCTGATGGCCCTGACCGATGCCGCCAAAGAGGTGGGGTTTGACACAGTGGCCGCACGCGTCTCGCCCGACAACATGCCAAAAGCCCCGCTCCCCTGCATACTCCACTGGAACCAGAACCACTTCGTGGTGCTCTACCGAGTGAGCCGCAACGGCAAACGCTTCCATATAGCCGACCCCGGCAAAGGGAAATACACCTGCACCCGGCAGGAAATGCTGCGCCACTGGGCCACGACCCGCAGCAACGGCGAAGACAAGGGTATCGCAATGTTCTTCGAGCCGACCGAGGCATTCGGCAAAATCAGCGACGAGCACAAAGAACGCCCCCTCTCGCTGCGCTTCCTCTGGAAATATGTGGAGCGCTACCGCTCCCACTTCTTCCATATATTCTTAGGATTGTTCTTAGGGTGTGTGCTCCAGCTCGTGCTTCCATTCCTGACGCAGGCCATAGTCGACGTCGGGATACGCCACAATGACATAGGATTCATATGGCTTGTTCTGCTTGGCGAGCTGCTTATCGTCGTGGGGCGCACTCTGACCGACTTCATACGCCGTTGGCTGCTGCTCCACATATCGATGCGCATCAACGTCTCGCTTGTAAGCGACTTCTTCGTCAAACTCCTGAAGCTCCCCATGTCGTTCTTCGACACCCGGCTTATGGGGGATCTGCTGCAGCGCATTTCCGATCACGGGCGCGTGCAGTCGTTCCTCACCCAGCAACTGCTCGGCATGATATTCACCTGCCTGAGTTTCCTGATATTCGGTGTCGTGCTGCTCGTCTACAACCGTCTGATATTCCTCATCTTCATGGCAGGGAGTGTGGCCTATGCCTTCTGGATAGCCGCCTTCCTGAGACGGCGCAAGGTGCTTGATTACGCTCTGTTCGAGGTGCAGGCGAAAAACCAGAACCGCACCTATCGCTTTGTCACCACCATGCAGGAGATAAAACTGCAGAACTGCAAAGAGCGGCGCCGCGCCGAATGGGAAGACACCCAGGCCGAACTCTTCGAAGTGCAGATGCGCTCCATGAAACTGCAGCAGACGCAGGAAGCCGGGTCGATATTCATCAACGAAGTAAAGAACATCATCATCACCGTGCTCGCCGCCACAGCCGTTATCCGCGGCGACATGACACTTGGAGCCATGCTGGCGGTGCAGTATATCATCGGTCAGCTCAACTCTCCCGTAGAGCAGTTCATGGCCTTCATCTACTCGCTGCAGGATGTGAAGATATCGCTCGAGCGCATCAACGAGATTCACTCCGGGCGCGATGAAGAAGATGAGTGCGGCGACATATGCCGGCTCCCCCCGGCGGCGGGCATAACACTGAGCGGCGTAGGATTCAAATACGACCTCCATGCCCGCACCCACACCCTCCATGACATCGACATGGAGATACCCTACGGCAAGGTCACCGCCATCGTGGGGGCCTCCGGCAGCGGGAAGACCACACTCGTCAAACTCCTGCTCGGCTACTATCCCCCCCTTGAAGGGGAAATACGCCTCGGCGGCATCCCCCTAGGCCGGTATGATGTGGAATGGTGGCGCAGCCGATGCGGCGCAGTGATGCAGGAAGGGGTGATATTTTCCGACACCATAGCCCGCAACATCGCCGTGGGCGACGGCGAGATTGACCCAGGCCGCCTCGCCCATGCCGCCCGCATGGCCAATATCCACGACTATGTGATGCAGCTTCCGCTCAAATACAATACGCAGGTGGGTCCCGACGGCAACGGGCTCAGCCTCGGACAGAAACAGCGCCTCCTCATAGCGCGCGCCATATACCGCGCCCCCTCCTTCATACTGCTCGACGAGGCCACCAATTCACTTGATGCCGCCAACGAACGCACTATCGTAGAGAACCTTGCCGAATTCTACCGCGGGCGCACAGTAGTGGTGGTGGCCCACCGTCTGTCGACCGTGCGCGATGCCGACCAGATAATCGTGATGGAGCAGGGTACAATCGTGGAGCGCGGCACCCACGACGATCTCATAGCCGCCCGCGGCGCATATTACAACCTTGTGAAGAACCAGCTTGAACTTGGCAACTGACCTATGACCGACCACACTACGCATCCCACGTCTCCCGCCACAGCGGCCTCCGGAGAAGCCGCACCCGTTGCCACTCCTGCGGGGACGCCCCCGTCAGCACTCCCGCCGTCGGGCGAAGTGATAGAACTGCGTAGCGAGAAAGCTCCGCGCCGCATCGGCGCCATACCGTGCAGCCTCACAGTATGGAGTCTGCTGGTGACGCTCTTCTTTTTCGCCGCGATAATACTGGCTGTCTGCCTGATACCCTATCCCTATTCCCACGGCGAGAGCATCCTTCAGCATCTGCTCGGCCAATAAGTCGGCTACTTGCATGAACGTAGCCGACAGGGGGAATAATAAAGCGGATTATTGCTGTCCGGTAAAAAAAGACAAAATCATATATTCTCTACAAATATAACAAGTTACACCTGTTTTACGAAAAAGGGCTTGTCATTTGAGGCGATGTGAAATTGGTAGCATTAAGCATCAAAAAGCCCTTAAAAGACATCTATACGAGTCTGTTTCATGCTGTATGAGATAAAGATAGTCCATTTCCTATCATGTCAAAGTTTTACCGGACAGCAATAAAAGCGGATAGACAGAAAACATTCCGGCATACACGCCCCTGGGGCGTGTATGCCGGAATGTATAAGGTCGGAGATGACGCCATTAACAGCGTCATGAATTTATTGTGCGGGTATCTGTGACAGCAATTCCTTAAGCGGTTCCATAAAGAAGGGGCGTTCGCGCAGATGCGGATGTGGAAGGGTGAGTTCGGGAGTCTGCATCTCCACCCCCTCGATTGTCATGATATCGATATCGAGAAAGCGGTCGGCGTATCCGCCGTCGGCGGCACGGTGTATGTCGGTGGCAGCGGCAGCCGAAGAGAAATCCGGCACAAACCGGGCTGCATTCTCGCGGGCCAGTGTGTCGCCAAGACGGCGCTCTATATCCTGAAGCGCATGGAGGATTTGCAGCGGCTCCTCATCAGAGCGGAACACCATTGCCACATTAAGGAACTTATTGGCCGAGTCGAATCCCCATGGTTCCGACTCCACCACATGCGATAGTTCGAAATATCCAAACCGGCGCCCTATCTCCACAACCGCCCGTGAGAGGTTGCGTCGACGGTCGCCGAGATTGGTGCCGATATTGATGAATACCAACATGATAGGCTTGTGTATCTACGTATTCAGATTAGATTGGTGCAGTGATTATGCGGGTGCATATATATATTCATATACACACACATACACAGCATATGCGGGGTGGTGAAGTGAAGGGGGGAAGAGCGCCTTAGAGCGTCTTCTTCACCTCCACCTCCTCGAAGGCCTCGATAATATCGCCCTCGCGGATATCATTATATCCCTGCACGGAGAGACCGCAGTCGTAGCCGCTCACTACCTCCTTCACATCATCCTTAAAGCGCTTGAGCGATCCAAGTTCGCCTGTATAGATGACGATACCGTCGCGCACGACGCGTACCTTCGACTGGCGCTTGATTTTGCCGTCGCGCACGATAGCACCGGCGATAGTGCCCACCTTTGAGATATGATAAGTCTGGAGCACTTCGGCGTTGCCGGTGATTTCCTCCTTGATTTCCGGTGAGAGTAGACCTTCCATGGCATCCTTCACCTCCTCGATAGCCTTATAGATCACCGAATAGAGACGGATTTCCACACCTTCCTTCTCAGCCTCACGCCGTGCGGCTGCCGAGGGGCGCACCTGGAATCCGATGATGATTGCATCCGAAGCGGCCGCCAGAGTGACGTCAGACTCCGAGATGGCTCCCACACCCTTGTGGAGCACATTGACCTGGATTTCAGGTGTGGAAAGTTTGATGAGCGAATCCGACAGAGCCTCGATAGAGCCGTCCACGTCACCCTTGACCACGAGATTAAGCTCATGGAAGTCGTTGAGGGCGCGTCGGCGGCCGAGTTCCTCAAGTCCGGGGCGCTTCTTGGTGCGCAGGCTAAGCTCGCGCTGCAACTGCTCGCGTTTGCCTGCTATCTCACGGGCTTCCTGCTCAGACTCCAGCACATTGAATGTGTCGCCGGCCTGCGGCGCACCGTTAAGGCCGAGAATCAGCACCGGCACAGCTGGACCTGCTTCCTGAATGCGCTGGTTGCGCTCATTGAACATGGCCTTCACCTTGCCGTAATGTGTGCCGGCCAGAATTACGTCGCCCACGCGCAGAGTGCCGTTCTGCACAAGCACAGTGGCCACATACCCGCGCCCCTTGTCGAGACTTGACTCGATTACCGAGCCTACAGCCATGCGGTTTGGGTTGGCCTTAAGGTCGAGCATTTCGGCCTCAAGGAGCACCTTCTCCATGAGTTCGTCGACACCGATGCCTTTCTTGGCTGAGATATCCTGGCTCTGATATTTGCCACCCCATTCCTCAACCAGATAATTCATATTGGCGAGTTCCTGCTTGATATTGTCGGGGTTGGCGGCAGGTTTGTCGATTTTATTGATTGCGAATACCATTGGCACTCCGGCGGCCGAAGCGTGGTTGATTGCCTCGATGGTCTGCGGCATCACATTATCGTCGGCGGCCACGATGATGATGGCAAGGTCGGTCACCTTCGCGCCACGCGCACGCATGGCGGTGAACGCCTCGTGGCCCGGCGTGTCGAGGAACGTGATGTGGCGTCCGTCGGCCAACTTTACATTATAGGCGCCGATATGCTGAGTGATGCCTCCGGCCTCGCCGGCGATTACATTGGCATTACGTATAAAGTCGAGCAGCGATGTCTTGCCATGGTCGACGTGTCCCATCACAGTCACAATCGGCGGACGAGCTACGAGATCCTCTTCGCGGTCCTCCTCGGTGGCGATGGCCTCCGACACTTCGGCCGACACATACTCAGTGGTGAATCCGAACTCCTCGGCTACGATATTGATTGTCTCGGCATCGAGACGCTGATTGATTGATACCATCACACCGAGATTCATGCAAGTGGCGATAATCTGGTTGACCTGAAGATCCATCAGATTCGCAAGGTCGCTTACTGTCACGAACTCCGTGATTTTGATGATGCGGCTTTCTGCGGCGGCGCGTTCGGCGTTGGCCAGTTCGCGTTTGTGGGCCTCGTCGCGCTTCTCCTTACGCCACTTTACGCTCTTCTTGATCGACTTGTTGGTGAGCCGAGCCAGAGTTTCCTTCACCTGCTTCTGCACATCCTCGCTACGCGCCTCATTGTTCTGACGGTCGGTGCCACGCGAGTTGTTGCGGTTGCGTCCGCGTCCGGCACCCTGCTGACTGTTCTGACGGTCGGCGCCTGCCTGGCGTCCGCGTCCGGCACCCTGCTGTCCGCCTTGTGCGGCACCACCCTTATTGCGGCGGTCCTGTCCTGGGCCGACCTGCTGACCGGCCTTCTCCACATCCACCTTTTCTTTTCCGATGCGTGTGCGTTTGCGTCCGGAAGCTCCCTGTTGTCCGGTTGCACTCTGCTGTGAGTTATTGCCCCCCTGCTGCGAGCGGGATTTCTCGATACGTTCGCGTCTGCGGTCTTCTTTCGACTTCTTTTTCGGTCGAGTGCTCTGATTGATAGCTGCCAGGTCGATTTTGCCCACCACACGCAGCTGCGGAGTCTCAGGCACCACAGTCTCCACGTGTCCCACCTCTATGCGAGCGTTCTCCTCCTCCTCCTCCTTCGGAGCCGGTTTGGGCTGAGGCTGAGGCTGCGACTGGGGTTTGCGTGCATTCTTCTGCGCATCAGCCTTGGCTCGGGCTTCGGCTTTTGCCTTAGCCTCGGCAGCTGCTTTTTCAGCGGCTGCCTTTTCGGCTTCTATCTGCGCGCGCATACGGGCTTCGGCCTCAGCCTCCTCCTTGGCACGGGCTTCAGCCTCGGCTTTTGCCTTAGCCTCGGCGGCCGCTTTTTCAGCGGCCGCCTTTTCGGCGGCGGCCTTTTCAGCCGCTCGTTCCTCCTCGCGGTCGCGCACGGCGGCTGCACGTTTCTTCTCGCGCTCTTTGTCGATAGTGGCTTTTACACTGGCGTCTTTCGAGAACTCCTTCTGGAGCAGCATAATGGCGCGGTCGTCGATTCGGGCATTGAGGTCATTGCGGTCGACTTCAATGCCGTTTTTCCATAGGAAATCGGCGGCAGTGGCCACACTGACGTTTAATTCTTTAGCTAACTTGCTTATCTTTTGTCGCATATATTCAGATTAAGTAAATCCCCCGTCAATCCGCCTTCTCCTATCCGTCGGTCCCCGGAGGAAGACGACCCGCATCAGACGGCCGACATAAAGACTCCCGTCAGAGCGGGATATGGCCATGCAGAGGGTCGGCTTTGTTAAAAATATCAGTCTTCAAACTCGGCGCGGAGCACAGACATGACGTGCTCCAGCGTCTCATCCTCGAGGTCTACCTCCTCAAGCAGTTTCGGGTCGGCATTGAGTACGGACTTGGCCGTGCCGAGTCCCACATTCTTGAGGGCCTCGATGACCCAGCCTTCGATTTCATCGCGGAACTCATCGAGATAGATATCTTCCTCACCCTCTTCGAGGTCTCGGTATACGTCGATTGAATATCCTGTAAGCTGAGTTGCCAGACGGATGTTGAGACCACCCTTGCCAATGGCGAGGCTCACCTCATCGGGATGGAGGAATACCTCGGCCTTCTTCTCCTCCTCATTGATACGGATGCTTGATATTTTGGCCGGGCTGAGGGCACGCTGTATGAATAGCGACGGATTTGACGTATATGAGATCACATCGATATTCTCATTGCGCAGCTCGCGCACGATGCCATGTATCCTGGAACCCTTGATGCCTACGCATGTGCCGACGGGGTCGATGCGGTCGTCGTAAGACTCCACGGCCACCTTGGCTCGTTCGCCAGGTTTGCGGGCCACGGCACGGATAGTGACCAGACCGTCGTGGATTTCAGGCACTTCCTGCTCGAACAGACGGCGCATGAAGCGTTCATCGGTGCGGCTCAGGATTACTTTGGGGTTATTATTATTATTGTCTACGCGTTTCACTACGGCGCGCACTATGTCGCCCTTATGGAAGAAATCGCCGGGAATCTGCTCCTCCTTCGGCATCAGCAGGTCATTGTTCTCATCATCGATCAGGAGCATCTCGCGTTTCCAGATCTGATGCACCTCGGCCGATATGAGTTCACCTTCCTTCTCCTTGAACTTATTGAAAATCGCATCCTTCTGCAGGTCGGTGATTTTAGTCTGCAGAGTCTGGCGGAGTGTAAGGATCGCGCGGCGTCCGAACTGCTCGAAGAAGATTTGCTTCGTCACATCCTCGCCCACTTCGCATTCCGGGTCGATTTCGCGTGCGTCGGTGAGTGAAATCTGGCGGTATGGATTTTCTACCATACCGTCTTCCACAACCTCAAGATTCTGATAAATGTCGCAGTCGCCCTTGTCGGGGTTCATGATGACGTCGAAATTCTCATCGGTGCCAAACATTTTGGAGAGCACATTCCGGAATGACTCTTCGAGTACGGAAATAACGGTCGTCTTGTCGATGTTCTTCATCTCGCGGAACTCTGCGAAGCGGTCGACCATATTTACGCTTTCAGCTTTCTTTGCCATAGGTATATCGGTGGTAAGTATATTTTGAAGTCGTTTGAACTTTCTACGAAAACTTAAAACGTATCGTGGATTTGTTCTCTTCAATGTCAATCTTCATGGATGTTCAGACGTATAAGTAAGTATTCAAATTCAACCGATGGCGGTCGAAAGGGAAGCTTTCATACAATCCGTGACTCCCTTTTTATGCCGCTTCCGGGTTGCCGTTCAGTCGGATATGGACATATCCTCCTTCATTCCGCATCGGAACCGACTAAAAACAAGCCTTCGTATCGTATAAATTCAATTTTAACGCTTACTTATAAATCCTGATGAATCATGCCATTGAGAAGAGATTAAACGACTTTTGTGTTTAAAAGACTAATTGTCAGAGAGAGAGGGTAATCAGAATTTCAGGTCGTAGGATGCGCGGCGCACATCAGAGAATGGGATTTCGAGCTCGAGGCGTTCGATCACCGGGCGCTTCATACCCTCGCGTCGCACTTTCTGTTCAGTCTCCAGTACTGCGGCATCTCCGGTGAGGCGGGCGAGCCGGCCGTAAATCTTCTTACCGTCGCGGGTAAGGAGCTCGATGTCATTGCCTAAATTCTTCTCCCACTGTCGGCGCACCTTGAAAGGCGCCGTAAGGCCTGCCGAGCCTACTTCGAGGGTGTAATCTTCCGGCTCGCGCGGGAATGCCTCCTCGATGCGTCGCGACAAGGCGCTGCAGAAATCGATGTCGATTGAGCCGTCGGAGTCGATTTCCACCACAATGTCATTGTCGGCAGAGACGGTAAGATCGGTCAGAAAGCAGTCAGTATCGGCGAGAGCCTCGTTGAGGAAATCCGTAAGTTTCTCTTTGTCTATCATTCCGTGAGGGTTATGGCCTTGCCCGGCGGAGAGGCTGACCCGCAGGGCTGACAGGGTGCGGCCTGATTGAAGCGCCATGACGGCATCTTCCCGAAATCCATCCCGGGGAGGCATGTGATTATATAATAAATTCGGAGGAGACGCAAGTCCCCTCCGGAAATCACTGCAAAGATACTAAATATTAACGAGAAAATGAAGTAAATCGCATTATATCGCGTTAAATATTGTTAAAACCGATTGCGCGCCTCAATTTCATGCCGGTGCCCTGTCAGACATGCAGGTCATGTCGCTGGCAACCATTCGGCCAGACTCTCTGCAAGAGGCAGCAGAAGTGCGGGGTCGAGTCCGGTAAGAACGGATGAGTCGCGGTTGTAACGAGGTCGCGGGATATAAGAGGCGCAGACGGGGAGAGGGGACGTGACCGGGCCGAACCGCATCACTCTTGCATCGTCGCGGCTGTAGACGTGCACCCAGGAATATAGAGGATTCGCTGTCGCCCATGCCGGAGCCGAATCGCCCAGTGCAAGGCTGACGGGATGCCCGGGATTGTCGGCCGAAAGTGTCTGTCCCCAACCGGTCATGCGAAGCGAATGCAGCCGACAGAAATCATCAGGTAGCCGCACCTCCGCGTAACCCTCTTCTCCCCAGTCGGTCTCGGCCCGGATATGGGCGCGCATATCGGATGGGGCCGTAAACTCGCCAATCGGCAGCCCGAGAGTCAGCCGCAGGGCCACTCCCTCAATAAGCGGCTCTATCATTTCGGCAAGCGTCGCGCTGCGTGAGGTGGCCGGGGACGGAGGAGTGCGGCAATCCGGAAACTCATCGAGACGCAGACCCACAAGGTCGGTGATCCGGGTAAGTGTAACCGAAATCATGGCTATGTGTATTACTTGCCAAGAATCCGGATGCGCCGTGTGCGGAAATGTTGCGAGCGCTCTATGAGGCGTTGCATCACAGGGTCGTCGGTGGAATATGTGGCCGGGCGAATGCCGAAGCCGGATAACTGGCCGCCGGTGAAATGCGCCTCCACGCAGGTGCCCCCGACGGGGATGCGGGCCAGATACTCCATCAGCCCGTAGATAGCATAAGTCTTCATAACATTTAGGATAAATGGATGTCTATGCAAGTGTTAAAATCCACCCGATAGGAAGTGAAAGTAAATCACTTGCTTGCGAAAATTATGACGTCTTCGGTATTTAGGGATGCTCCATGTGGTCAGATCTCCACGCGTTGCCAGCGGATAGCCTCCGTATTGTCGGAGCCGGAACCGATATAGATCTTTTCACTGGTCCATACCTGTCCGGTCTTCGCTTCGTGGCTCATTCCGGGGCAATCGGTGAGCAGATAGAAACGGTTGGATGCAATCTCATCAGGAGGAGCTGTTGCGGAATCCCACATCAGAATCGAGCCTTCTCCCGTCGCGGCGCCTTCGCCGTCAATCCAGATATGGCATGACCCCTTGAGAGCCACCGCATCCAAGATAAGAATCCCGTTACGAGTGGCCTCCTCGCCCCCTACGCGGTCGGAGAAGGAGTGCTCGGCCGAATATACATAATGCACCAGACGGTCCTCGCCTATAAGTGCTCCGGAATTGCTCCAACCCAGGCGGTCGAGAGTAGGCTCCCGCTTGATTTCGATATCGCCGAACACGGTGTGGAAATTGGTCACGGTCCATCCCATCGAATTCTGCTTTGTAGAAATCTGAATCTCCGGGTGCGCCGAATAGTCGATACACTGTATCTGCTCCAGCAGATTCTTCCCGGCCAGCAAGAGAGCCGTCTTCGGCACATCCTCGCCGGTGAAGAACATCTTCGCCAAAGCGATGATCCGCTCCACGGTCCATTTCCCCGAGTGCTGCAGTTCGCGCTTGAACTGCCAGCGCAGTCCCTCGGTGGTATAGATATACTGCATACCCATCTTCGGCACATTCACCTTAAATTTTCCCGGTCTTCCGGCCCAGAGAGTGCGGTTGCCACGCACCTTGAAATTAGCAATTGCCTGCTCTGCGATTACAGCCTTTGAGAACGGGAGGCGCTTGCGTTGCGACTCGAAATAATCGCTCACCACCTGATTCATGCCACGCTTCTGCAGGTAGACTCTCGACGGCTGCGGCACAATGATGTCGGGGTCCACCTCCTTCTGTGTCTCATAAAGCGAATTGGCGAGAATCGTGAGATTTGTTCCCTCCGGGATACGGGGCACGGTGGTCAGCTCGTCCGACGGATTTTTGCGGGGACCGTTGATGGAGCGCACGATAGGATTGTTGGTAGTCGGGTCGTGGTCGACTACAAAGAGCATCAGCCACTTGCCCGGAGTCAGCGTAGTGCCGTCCTCCGCATAACCGTCGACACCGTGTACGAGCAGAGTCGAATAAGGGCGGGCGATATTCTGCTGGTTGGATTCCAGAGGGAGTATCACCTGACTCTGAGAGGGTGAATTGACGGAAGAAGTGGTGCGCAGCGATGCTATCGGCTCGTCGATCATAAAATGGTCGACCTCGGGAGAGTTGACCTTAACCCGCTTTGCGCGAAGCATAAGGTTCATGAGCGGAGTGTCGTCGGAGTTGAATCGAAAGAGCTGCTCGTCGATTTCAGATTCTACAAAATTACCGGCGTCAATGCCGCCGGAGGCATTCGCCAGGGCTGATACAGTGGCCGGAACTCCGGCCTGAATTGATTTGTTCATAAGGATGATGAATTAATCAGCGTTGAAAATTTTTTTAAGTAAGTGTCAGATTCAGTACACTCTCCAGGAGCCATTGCAGGAGAGTGAGAGATGGCGGTGTCTTGTCAAAGGTTAAGACCTCAGCGTGCCATATCGGCCAGATCGAAGATAGATGCGGCCTGACGCCGCGAGCGTGCAATGGGGGCACCGTTCAGGTCGGGTGCGCCTACCGGAGGCGACATGAGCTGCTCCTCAATCAAAGCGTTGCGCCCGGCGATTTCACCCTCTTTCCGGGCCTTAGCCACCGCTTCTCTGGCCAGCACCGCATCCATCAGCGGAATCAGCGCCTTGCCGGGCACCCGCCCGGCAAGCAGCTCGATGGCCATGGCCAGCAGACTCATAGCCAGAGCCTCGCGGCGCCCTGCCAGAGCTTCGGAGCCGAGCGTCACCGAGGCTCCCGAGGTCAGGAACCTTTGTGCGAATTCCGTTCCCCCCGGATTATCCGGATTATCCGGCTTAGTGTCGTTGTCTTCTTCACCGTCGGTTCCGGTTGAGTTACTTCCATCGGCGTCTCCATTGCCGGAGGAGTCGGCGTCTCCGTCGCCGTCGGTTCCGGTTGAGGAGTCGGCGTTGCCGTCGGCTGCTGGTCCGTCGGGTCCGGAACCGGAAGAAGGCGGATTATCAGCTGAATCAGTTGCATTATCCGTGTCAGTGTCGTCAGCAGCTTCGGACTCACTCCCTTGCGCGATATGCGCCGCATCAACATCCTCAGAATCCAGCGTCTCGCCGATTGGCTCTTCAGCAGATTCATAAGCGACTGAGGTTTCGGACGCCACCTCTGCAAGAGTCGCAACATCAGAGTCGGAATCTTCATAGCGTTTGGTTTTCATAATTATTAAGTTGATAAAAGATTGAAATAATTAAGTAGGTGCTCAAATTTAACCGATAGCATTTGAATGGGAATCGTTTATACAATCTGCTGACTCTTTTTTGCCGCTTCCGGCTTGTCGCTCAGTTGAATATGTTTATATTCTCCTTCACCCGCATCGGAACCGACTAATAAATATGCCCGCATATCGCATAAATTAAATTTTGGACACCTGCTTAAGAAAGCATGATATCGAAATAGTTCAGACAGACTTCTGTCGTCCTGTATCGACGTTGCAAAATTACTCTGAAAAAAATCAACGCTTACCGTAAGTATTGACAAATATTTTTATTAACTTTGCATTGCTATATAAAAGCAGTGTGAAGATTAGCATTGCTTTGATTGCTTGCCTTCTCACATCCGACGGCCGAGGAGACAGTGAAAAGGTAAATAAATAATTGACATTCAACCCTATACTAAACAGTAATTATCCTATGAAAAAGAAAGGATGTGTCTGCGACTACACTAAAGTACGTAATGCCGAACTGGCAGCCACCTTCAACCGCCTTCTGTCAGAAGCGCGCGCCATCGACCTGCTTGAAATATGCCGTCGTGTGGCAGAGAGTCCGGCAAGCCGTTTTTTCATTTCCGAAGATCGGGCCTACGAACTTGTGATAGCCCGTCGGCGTCTGGGGCACTGGCCTGTCCGCCTGCGCCATCGCGTAAGAATGATGGATGAAATCCTATCGCGCGCCGAGGCCCTTCTTGCCTCCGGCATAGAGAGCACCCTGCGCGATGCCGTATATGCCGCAGTCAATTCTCCGGCGCCCGAATTCTATCTCACCCCGTGCAGTTGCCGCACTCTGGTATATGCCACTTTCCGCGCCGCATATCTCGATGCCATGAAGCGCCGTCTCAGTTCAGTATGCGACCCGGAATCCGGTAATTAAGTGTTTAGATCGAATCTATATATAATATGCAGACTTATCATTCATCAGCTGAAATCCTCGCCGAAGATACCCGTCGGCGAAGTCGTCTGGCAAAACCGGTCGACCCGGTGACCGGTCTCAACGCCGGAGGCGACCGCTTCCTGCTGCATCTCAGCGACTGCCTGCTCTCCGACCAATATCTGCCGCATTCAATGAGCAGCGAGCCTCTGATAGTCAGACTTCTGGCAGAAGGGAGCGTGGCCCCTGTGGCCCGATGTCTCGGCAAGACTCCGGATGAGGTAATAGAGAGTATGGTGCGCCTGCGCTTTAGGCACGATTTCCCATTCTGGGCCGCTATGACGGCCTTGATAAAAAACAAAGGGGGAGGAGCCGATATCCACTTCCGTCTCAACCGGGCGCAGCGCCGTCTCGTGGCAAGTTTCGAAGAGGCCCGTGTGGCAGGACAACCCATACGTATCATTCTGCTGAAAGCCCGCCAATGGGGGGGCAGCACTTGTACGCAGCTCTATATGTCATGGCTCCAGCTGATGCACTCCACCGGACTCAACTCTCTTATAATAGCCCATCAGGGTGCGGGGTCGGATGAAATCAAGGATATGTTTGACCGTATGATAGAATCATATCCGCTCTGGCTGCTGTATGAGCCGGAGGAACTTGCAGAGCTGCGCGGAGATGCCTCTAAAATCAAAAAGATAGCCGGAGTGGGGCGCAGCGGCATGATATTCAGGGTGCCGCAGCGAAACTGCAAGGTGAAGATAGGGAGTGCCGAGCGTCCTGATTCCTGCCGTGGTGGCGACTATAACCTCGTGCATCTCTCAGAAGTGGGAATCTGGCGTGCCACCGATGGCAAATCACCCGAAGACATAGTGCGCAGCGCATGTGGGGGAGTGCTGCTGCGGCCACTCACAATGATAGTCTATGAGAGCACCGCCAACGGCACAGGCAACTTCTTCCATCGTGAATATCTGGCCGCCGCACGCGGCGAGTCGCAGTTCCGTCCGCTCTTCATCAGCTGGTATGAAATCGACCAGTATTCACTCCCCCTGTCAGACTCCGGGCGCGAGGCACTCGCAGTCAGCCTATGGGAAGGGAGAGAGTCGGATGCCGAGACTTCGCGCACCGTATCAGGCCGCTATCTCTATTCACTCTTTGAGCGTGGGGCCACACTCGATGCCATCAACTGGTATATCGCTGAGCGGGCGAAATATAACGACAATGCCCGTATGGCCGCCGAATACCCCTCGGATGATGTGGAGGCATTCGCACATTCGGGGTGTCGCGTGTTCGACCGCCGCGATGTGGAGGCCCTGCGTGCGGGGTGCCGCGATGCCGAGGCTTCGGGGGAGATTGTGTCGGATGCCGACCTTACAGGACCGGAATGTCTGGAACATCTACGCTTCAATCCCTCGCCTTCCGGCGGATTGCGGATATGGAGCCATCCGGAATGCGCCGTGTGCAGCGACCGCTATCTGGCAGTGGTAGATGTCGGGGGACGTTCGGCCAAGTCAGACTGGAGCGTGATTACGGTGATAGACCGTGCTCCGATGGCCGACGGACTTCCGCCCGAGATATCCGCCCAATGGCGCGGCCACTGCGATGCCGACCGTCTGGCATGGCGTGCGGCGCAGATTGCCGCATATTACGACCGGGCGCTCCTTGTGGTGGAAAGCAATACACTTGAGACACGCGAGCGCGACCGCGGCGTCGACGAGGGGCAGATGCCCTATATACTCCTTCAGATACGTGATGCCTATCCCAATCTATATATGCGTGCCGGCAGCGTGGAGGATGTGCGGGAGCAGAGCCGATGGAAGCTCGGATTCCACACCAACACAGTCACCAAGCCAATGGTGATAGCCACACTGGTGCGTGCGGTGCGCGACGGCCTTTACGTGGAGCGGTGTCAGGACGCTCTCGACGAAATGTTGAGCTACGAGCGGCGCGACAACGGCTCTTACGGCGCCATAGCCGGATGTCATGATGATATCCTGATGACCCGCGCCATCGGGCTGCATATAGCACTGCATGAGATGGATGTCCCGCGCCGTGCCGATGCCTCTCGCCGGCACGGAATGCGACGCCGGATGCGCAGTCGTCCGTGTTCGGAAGCCACTTTCTAAGGAAGTGGCCTGATTTCAAGCAGTCTCTTAGAGAGCTGTACATCTGTCTGACAACAATCAGACCTCAACAAAACAAAACATATGATTACAGATTTTGAAACCCTTCAGGCCGCCGCCTCACATTGGCAGGCGATGGCCGACTTCCGCGAAGCGCGCGAACGATGCAAACGCTACTGCTACGGCCGACAGTGGGATGACTTGATACATGTCGACGGACGCATGATGCGAGAAGAAGATTATATCCGCCAGCAAGGCAACATCCCGCTCAAGAACAACCTCATACGCCGCATGGTGCGCAGTGTGCTCGGTGTGTTCCGCAACCAGTATGCCTTCCCCTCGGCCGAGCGTCTGAATCTCGATGACGAATCTCCGGCACAGGCGGCATTCTACCGTCATCTCATCGACAATGCCCTCTATAACCGCATGGAGGAACTTCATGCCCGCACGATGGAGGAATTTCTGATTTCAGGACTGGCTGTGCACCGCAAGAGCACCGCAGGCAACACAATGAGGCGTCGTCCGGGCGACCGGCATGCCGGTCGCCTGCGCACCGACTATGTGGCCCCGGACACTTTTTTTGTCGATGCCGCCACACGCGACTTCCGTGGATGGGACGTGCGTATGATAGGGCAGACCCACGACCTTGACTTTCTTTCGCTCTGCGCCGCGATGGCCCGCACCGAAGAGGAATGCGCCGCTCTGCGTGACATTTACCTTCCACAGTCCGGGACAGTGGCCGGTGCAGGAAGTTCTCGTGGGTTCGGTACGTCCCGGGAGACATTGCATGCCGACTTCCTCTCACCCTCGGCTCCCGGGTTATGCCGGGTCATAGAAGTCTGGACGAGAGAGACCTGCGAACGCTACAGAGTCCACGACCGCACCCGCGGCACAGTCTACAAGATAGAGGCCGACCGCCGCGCCGACCTTCCTGCCGGATGTGAGCCGCAATGGATGCTCGATGAGGAATGGCACTATCGGTATATCGCACCTACAGGGCATGTGCTGGCTCAGGGGATATCGCCACTCCCCGGAGGGGGGCATCCGTATGTGTGGAAGGCTTATCCCTTTATCGATGGGGAAATCCATAGCTTCGTGGCCGATGTAATCGACCAGCAGCGTCATGCCAACCGACTTATCACGCTCTATGACTGGGTGCTCCGTTCCACGGCCAAGGGAGTGCTCCTTTTCCCCGAATCGGCATTGCCCGAAGGGGTGGAAATCGATGATATCAGCGATGAATGGAGTCGTTTCAACGGTGTGATTCTGTTTCGTCCCAAGGCCGGTATGCCCCTGCCTCAGCAGGTATGCGGCAACGCCTCGCAGGTAGGTATCACCGATCTGCTCAACATACAGCTCAAAATGTTTGAAGACGTGAGTGGTGTCACAGGTGCGCTTGAGGGGAAACTCACCAGCGGAGCCGTCAGCGGCGCTCTCTATACACGGCAGACACGTCAGGCGATGACTGCGCTGCTTGATATACTGGAGAGTTACAACACCTTCATTCTCGAAGGCGCCCTGCTCGATGCCCGCCTGCTTACCTGAAGAGTGCTGACGCATGGCGCCCCCTCTCATCTACATGAGAGGGGGCGCATACGCCGTATTTTTAAGTCTCAGGTCAGTCTGCTTCCCACATCGATGCCGTGGGCGCAGGTTCCGCGGGGATAGGGGAGACACCGATTGAATCGGTCATTTGGCATCGGTCATTTAGCATCGTAAATCTCGAATACAGAGTGCTTTGAGATGAACTCCGGCACTACTTTCTTCATTAGCTTCACCATGTCGGGAATCTCCACCTGCTCGGCGAGTGCATACAGCTCGTCGCTCGATTGGCGGGTATTCTCGTATTCGTAATGACGCACTTTGGCCACGAAAATACGGTCGTGGTCGGTGGGGATGGTATTCTCTTTTGTAGCCAGCACCTCCTCATAGAGTTTTTCGCCGGGACGCAGCCCCGTGTATTCGATGGCTATATCCTTGTCGGGGGTGAATCCGGCCAACGAAATCATGCGGCGTGCCAGGTCGTCGATTTTGATGGGAGTCCCCATGTCGAATACGAAAATCTGGGTGCCGGTGGCGATTGTAGCGGCCTCCATCACCAGACGGCAGGCTTCGGGAATGGTCATGAAGAACCGGCGTATCTGAGGGTCGGTCACAGTCACGGGGCCACCACGTTCAATCTGCTCAGTGAACCGCGGTATTACCGAACCGTTTGATCCGAGCACATTGCCGAAGCGAGTGGTGACAAACTGAGTCTTTCCCTTCACCTGCCCTTTCTCGATGGCCAGGCCGAGCGACTGCACGTAGATTTCAGCCAGGCGCTTGGTGCATCCCATGATGTTGGTGGGGTTGACGGCCTTGTCGGTTGAAATCATCACCATCTTTTCGGCCTCATATTCCACGCATTTGTCGGCCACATTACGCGAACCCTGCACGTTGGCCATCACGGCCTCGCAGGGGTTCTCCTCCATCAGCGGCACATGCTTGTAGGCTGCCGCATGGAACACCACCTGCGGCTTATACTTGCGGAACACATAGTCGAGCCGCTCCTTCTGGCGCACATCGCCGATGACAGGAGTGAAATACAGATTCGGATAATTGTCTTCAAATTCCAGACGCACGTTGTGGAGCGGAGTCTCGGCGTTGTCGAACATGACGAGATGTTTCACTCCGAGTCCGGCCAGCTGGCGGCAAAGTTCGGATCCTATAGAGCCGGCGGCACCGGTGACGAGCACCGTTTTACCCTGGAAATTATCGCGGATATCCTTCATGTTGATTTTAATCTCGGAGCGGCCCAGGAGGTCTTCGATTTTGATTTTGCGGATAGCCGGAGTAGTCATTTTCCCGTCGGCCATCTCATCGATTGAGGGGGCGATAAACATTTTCAGGCCCAGATGCTGGCAATATTCCACCAGACGGTTCTGTTCCTCATGCGCATCAAGATGATAGGCGAAGAGTATGCCTTGTGCGTGCGACTTGTTGATTACATATTTTATCCCGGCCTCATCGTGGAAGTAGTATATAGGCTTGCCCATAAGCAGGGTGTCTTTCACCACATCGTCAGGCGAAAGGAAGCCTACTACCCTGTAGTGGGTCGAAGTGCGCAGACGGGTCAGCACGGAGGCTGATTTGGCGCCTATGCCGTATACGAGCACATCCACCACATCCGTTTCTCTGCTCGACGGGCGTGTGCGGTTGATAAGCCAGTAGACCCATAGCATCAGCACGCGCACGAGCAGGAGCGCTCCCACAGTGATGAGGAAATCAAGGCCGATCAATGCCATTATCATGCGGAAAGAGTGGGCGCCGTCGAATATGCCGACTCCGACAATCATCAGAATCTCCTTGGCTAATGCGGCAAGACATACGCGTGAGAATTCCCGGATGGTGGAGAAGCGGATCACGAACTGGTAAACTTTCGTGACGTAGAGTGCAATCACAGAGGCTGTGCAGGCAGTGATGAACCATGTCCAGTTGAAATAGTCCGAACCTATGGCATGTCCGCCTTTGATGAAATAACCGAACAGCAACACCATGCATGAGGCCATTATGGATGTCACTGTGTCAATTGCCAGCACTATGGTAGAGCGCAGATACTTCTCGGATGTCGATTTATACATTTTTCGAAAAAAGAGTTGCAAGTTCTGTTATCTTCCGGTCAGGTTCCAATCCCTTTTCGGCCGATAATATGATGAAGGGATGATGCTAAAGGGTTATATTTACAAAATTACACCCAAAAATCCAAACCTCCAAATTTTTAAATATTTTTATAGTGAAATCTATGACTGTGCTGTCGATGCCAGGCGGAAGGTCAGTTTCGTGTTCGTGTCGGGCCTGGCATCGCAACAGGTCTATTTAATAACGCATTTCATGACTGACGTGTTCATGCCGTGCGTCGGATTGACTGCCGACAGGCGCAGGATAAGCATCGGATATCTCTCGTCTGCCGCCCATGAAGAGAAATCGAGGGTGTGATGGCCTTCCGGTATATCCTGGCTGAGCAGACATCGCCCGTCGGGGGAAATAAACTCCAATATGGCCCCGCCGGGAGGTGCGGTACATGCCAGACGCGGCCAATTGCCATGAATAGTGCCGGCGGGAGTGGCCGGGGGCTGTGTCACTCCGACGCTGACCTGATAGTCCCACACCTGGCGTGCGTCAATCCAGGCAGCGTTGTAGCGGAAGTTATATCGCACCTGGGCCAGCTTCTCGTCGAGCGAATAATACTCTTCGGGCCATCGTGCGGTGTTGGCAAGATCCGCAGCCTGATAAGTGGCCTCGATGTCGTCGATAAAGTCGAATATCCCGGCGAAGCTGCCATGATAGAATTTATTCCATTCCTGGCGGAAGCAGTCGTTGAGCATTGCCGACTTCATCATGTAAGGAATCCAGTTGAGTAGCGACCATCGGCTATATTCCGCAATCCATGCCGGTTTCGGGTCGGGCCAGAATTCCATGTCCCACATCGGCCCGGCCACCCACTTGTCGGAATTGAGGTCGCGGTGGAAGTACTGGCTCCCGGAATAACCATCGAGGTCGTGGAGCAGTTCGCGGACCACCATATAACGTGCTATCGAACTGACATCGAAATGGTCGGTCCATCGCTCAAGAGGGTGATTGAGAGGATTTTCTATCAGATCGTTGAGATGCGTGAATTCTTCGGTGAGCCATTGCAGCTGCATGTCCGACAGCGCTTCAGGCTCCTTATACGTCACTCTGAGCATCCCCTGGGTGTTGTGGCCGGGGATTCTGATCTGAAACTCATCATCCTGATTGTCGAGTTCCACCAGCCATCCGGAGCTGACAGTCTCGGGGTCGTCGGATCCTTCCTCCTGCACCGTGATGTCGAGGCGGTCGGGGCCTGTCTTGATCGACTCTACAAGCAGGTAGAGTCCGCGGTATTCGCCGTTGAGCACAACTTCGACAGGCTCCATGTGCGGCACCCAGTCAGGCTGCACCAGACGGCTTACCTGCATCCCGACAAGCGGAGCGAGCCACATGGAGGTGTAGAATGGGTCGTAGCATATGAGGGCATAATGTTTGTGGGCAGGCATCCCGAGCAGCGAAGCCTTCTTTGAGAATTTAAGTTTGTAGGATTTCTTAGGGAGATTATACCATGTGTGATTGCCTCGTCCGCGTATCTGAAGCTCTACCGGATTGTCGGCATCGCCGAGGGGCTGCCAGCGGTCGGTGCTGTCGGGCACTTCTATAAAACATCCGGCCTCCACATAGTTGACCTTATCAAGAATCGGGGCCATATCCACAGTGTTGATATACATCAGAGGGATTGTGCGGGAGGCCATCGTGTAGGGCCACTCCGCATGTACAGGCACTCCCCCCGGACCGTATGCCACGGTATCCGGCGGCACAGTATCTGGCGGCAGTGTGACGGTCGCTGTCGAATCCGGTGCGGGAGTGACATCCGCAGAGCCGGGGGCGTATGAACCCCTTTGCGCCGGAGATAAGTGCGCATTGACGGCCGACAGCAGAGCGGGAGGCAGAAGGATTAATGTCAGGAATATGTGAAGAATGAATTTCAAAATTCAGGTTCGGTTTTAGGACTCAATGAATTGGTTCAATCGCAATGTAGCGGAGCTACAATTGCAAAATTACAAAAAATTCAGTCAAATCTCAAATTGCAGCAGTGATTCAATCACCGTGCGGTCGTTGTGCAGACGTGGAATTTTGCGTTGGCCACCGAGTTTGCCGTTGCCATGCTGCGACAGCCAGAGATCGAAACTTCCCGACTTCAGTGATATTATTTCGGGGGAGTCGAGAAATATGTCGCCGCCGCGTTTGGCTGCATAGTCGGAATTGAGCCCGCGCAGTGCCTTGTCGAGAGCTGCGGCAAACTCGTCGGAGTCAGTAGGCGGAGTTTCCCATTCTATCAGCCACTGATGGCGTCCTTTGCGGCGTCCGCAGGCATAGAGGGGTCCGGCGGTATAATTGCGCACGTGCGCCCCCGTGATTAGCGAGGCCTCGGCTATTGCCTGGTCGGCATTGGATTCCATAAGTTCCTCGCCGAAGGCGTTGATAAAGGAGTGGGTGCGTCCGGCCACACGTAGTCTGACCGGGTCGGTGCCGGTGATTTCCACAGTGTCGCCGATACGGTAGCGCCATAGTCCGTTGCAGGAGGTGATAATCATCTCATAGATTTTGCCGCATTCCACTTCATCCACTCCGAGCGGATGAGAGTCTGCAGGGGCATCGATGGGCAGGAATTCATAAAAGATGCCGTTGTCGATGAGCAGAAGCATCCCGTCGTTGTCGCGCGAGGCCTGAGTGGCGAAGAATCCTTCAGAGGCGTTGTAGGTCTCGAAATAGTGCATCTTGGCCGGATCGCAAAGCTGCTGATATTCATTGCGGTAGGGTTCGAACGAGATTCCGCCGTGAAAGAATACTTCCAGATTGGGCCATAGCTCATAGGCATGTTCGCGCCCTGAGATTTCGAGGGCATGGCGTATCACGCGCAGAAACCATGAAGGGACTCCGCTGATATTTGTAATATCGGCCTTGATTGCGGCGTGTGCCAGACGGTCGAGTTTTACGTTCCAGTCGGCGAGCAGTGCCGTCTTCTTATCGGGCACCCTGAAGATATCGGCCATTCCCGGGATGCGGTCAATCAGTGTTGCCGAGAGGTCGCCCACCTTCACGTTATGCCCTTTGGGATGAAGCATCGTCTCAAACGATCCTCCGAGGATAAGGCCTTTCCCGGCAAAAATCCGGCTTTCAGGGAAGTGTCGCAGATATTGCGCCACTACATCGGCGCTCCCGGCGAAATGATTGACCTTTAGCGACTCCGGCGTGATGGGGATATATTTGGATCGTCCGCCGGAGGTGCCGCTTGACTGTGCGAAGTTATGACAGTGCCCGGGCCAGAGGATGTCGGTCTCGCCGTCTGTCATGCGCATCACAAGAGGTCGCAGTCGCTCATAGTCTACCATCGGGACTGTGCGTGCGAATCCGGCTGCCGGATTGGCCGACCGGAGAATCTGTTCGAAGCTGTGTGCCTTCCCATATTCCGTGGATGCCCCCCGGAAGAGGAGCCAGCGCAACTGCGCGTCCTGGATTTCGGAGCTGTGTCCTTTCCAGAAGTCGGTGCGGAGTCCGCGCCGGCGGAATATGAGTCGGGCTGCGGGTGTATAGTTCATTGATGAAATCATTTATTGGGCTGATGTGCAGTGGGAGAGCCGGCGAGAGGATGGGAGAGCGAGGGGGGGAAGGATACACATCTGCCTGAGTCCGGTGAAGCGTCCTGTCTTCTCAGAGAGAAACACGTGGCGCAGAACGCCGAATGCGGCGTATCTGCCATATCAACATCACCGAGGCCACAATAGTTGCAATAACGTCGGATATCGGGAATGCGCTCCACACGCCGTTGAGTCCGAATATGGGTGGAAGGATAAACAGCAGTGGCACCATGAATATGATCTGTCGCGTCAGACTGAGGAAAACAGCCTTTCCGGCCATGCCGAGACTCTGGAAGAAATTGGTGGCGATGATCTGAAATCCCACCATCCAGAAGCTGATTGTGGCTATGCGCAGACAATTGACGGCTTCTGAAATCTGTTCGTCATCCGTCATGAACATTCCAGAAATCTGACTTGGCCAGATATGTGCGGCGATACATCCGATTGTGGTGATAATCACGGCGGTGACGGCAGCGAGACGCAATGTGCGGAAGAGCCTGTCGTGCTTTCCGGCACCGTAATTGTAACCCAGAATCGGTTGCATCCCCTGACAGATGCCTATAACGATAAAGACGAATATGGTGACAAAGCGGTTGAACACCACAACTGCCGCTATTGCATTGTCGCCTCCGTAGCGAAGCAGCGAATTATTGACTATGGCATTGATAAGCGAGCCGCATACATTAATAAGGAAAGGCGCCATGCCGATATAGAGCACCGATCGGATCACAGACCAGTCGAAGCGGAATGTGCCTCGCGTGAAATGCAGCGTATTGCGGCGATTGAAGAAGTGGCTCATCACCCATATGCAGGTAATCATCATCGATATGTCGGTGGCCAGTGCGGCCCCGCGGATTCCCCAGTTGAATCCGAAGAGAAACAGAGGTGCGAGAATCGCATTCAGGATTGCTCCTATCATATTGGTATACATTGCCTTGGTCGGATATCCGGAGGCCCGCATCACATTATTGTAGGAGAACGTAAGATTAATTAGCACCATGCCCGGGAGCACCCATAGAATGAACTCACGGGCATAAGGAAGAGTGGCCGTCGAGGCCCCGAACATCATGAGAATCGGCTCGATGAAAATGGCAAAGCAGCTGGCATAAATGATGCCGATTATGATGCTGAGCTGCACACTGTTGCCCAGAATAATCTCGGCGCGGCGATGGTCTTTCTGTCCGAGCACTATAGAGACTCTTGTGGCGGCGCCGGCACCGATAAGCATGCCCAGAGCCGTGGCAAGAGTCATCACGGGGAATGTCACGGCGATGCCGGCCACTACGTTGGGGTCGGGTATCGCGTGTCCGATTACGATGGAGTCGATTATGTTGTAAAGGGCGCTGACTACGGTGCCGGTGACGGCGGGCAGACTGTACTTTACGAGCAGTCGGCCGATTGGAGCTGTAGCCAGTTCCTTGAGTCTGATGTCGTCTTCTGTTGTATCCATTTCGAGGGTGAGGAGTAGGAATTGTTACATGTCCAGGCGGCGCATCGCCACTTCGGCGCGGTCCCAGTCGGCGAGAGTGTCAAGGTCGATGCTGCGGTCGGCAGGCATGTCGACAGGCAAAGTGCGCTGCAGGCGTGATATCTCCTCACGCCGCAGGGCAGCGACATCAATCACGTAGACAGCCCCGTTGAATTCCCATACCTTCGGTGCGTCCTGGCGTCGGGTATAGTGTCCGTCGCCTTTCGAGATATGCAGGAATCCATCGGTATCGGTCTCGAATGCGGAGTAATAAGGGTTGGTGCGGGCCTCGCACACTGTGACGGCCATATCCGGAGCGTCACCTGCACGCAGAGCCTTCTCAAACGCGTCGACACAGCGCCTGATGTCGTCGGCGCGGCGCAGTGGAGAGGTGGGCTGCAGCAGCACCACAGCATCGTAATGGCGTCCGTGGCACTCCATCCAGTCGATGGCGTGGAGTATGGCGTCGCGCGAGGAAGCAGTGTCGCTTGCCAGTCTGGCAGGGCGCATGAAGGGCACTGACGCGCCGTGGGCGCGTGCGGTGCCGGCGATGGCTTCGTCATCGGTTGTGACCACTACATCCTCCGGAGGCGCCACTTCGAGCGCCTGGCTAATGGTATGGCCTATGAGCGGGGTGCCGCACAGCGGGCGTATATTTTTTCCGGGGATTCCTTTGCTTCCCCCCCGGGCGGGTATGAGGTAGAGGTATTTTGGCATATTCATTATCGGAATATATATATTCGAAAGGGTGAGAGAGATTGATTCCGCTCATAGCCGGCCTCTTCCGGCATGTCATGACTTCTCGGGAAAGCCATGGAAATGTTTGGCCGGAAACCGGCGGAAAGGGTAGGATAGAATCCGGTCGGCGATTATGGCCGGAGTGTCAGGACGAAAGTAAGGATTGACGCATTCGCGGGCAAGCGACTGCATGGCCCGGTCGAGCAGAATGTCGAGCCCGTGGCGGATGTCGTCTCTTGAGGTGCCGCAATGCAGCACCGACGGCCCGTGCTCGCGCCCCTGCTGGCGTGTGCCGATGTCGAGCGACGGAGTGCCGAGCGAAGGCACTTCCACAAGGGCGCTTGAACTGTTCCCCACCACCCCCGAGGCCATAGCCACAGCCGAGATATATCGCACTCTTCCGAGCGACGGGACAACCTTGACCCGCCCGCCGGCCTGAGATTCGAATTCATGTAGTCCGGCTATCAGCGGAGCCGGATCGACATCACTGTTGGGATACGTGATGAGCATCCGCCATTCCGGAGGGAGGCTCCACAGAGCGTCGAGCATTCCGCGCTGCACGGAGAGCGGATTGCCATCGGCGAGTGTCGCTGCATGGAGTGTCACCACAAGGAAGTGTACGCCGGGGTCCCATCCGTCGAGGGATGCGGCCAGCGCGTGGCGGTCCATGCGTTGCACAGAGAGAGTGTTGCTCACTCCCAGAGCACCGGCTGTGACCACATTTGCAGGGTCTTCACCCATTTGCAATATCCTTTGGGCACACATTTCGGTCTCCGGGAAATGCAGAGTGGCCATTTTTGTTATTGCGTGACGCACAGAGTCATCGAAGGCCCCTTCGGAGACGGTGCCTCCGGCAATATGCACCACCGGCACCCCTGATAGCATAGCGGCCGAAGCGGCACCGAGCATCTCGCATCTGTCGCCCAGAATCACGAGAGCGTCCGGATTGTGCGGGAGCAGAGCCTCGGCAAACCCTTTTGCCGCCATGGCCATTATTTCGACCGGGGATCCGAAGGCCGGGATTGTCCGGGCCGGAGTGAATCCATCGGCAATGATTTCGGCAAGCGTGTGCCCCATCTGCGGCATCAGATGCTGATGTGTGGCCAATATGACAGGCTCTGTGTCGCGACGGCGCAGAGCCTCGGCCAGAGGATGAAGGAGCCCCCAGTCGGCGCGGGTGCCTGTGGCGATGGCTATGTTCATGGCTCGATAAGCTGGTCGGTATCGAAGTCGCGAGAGGCGGGTGTGCCGATTATCTCGTCCCACCGCATGGGGGATATCCCGTTGCCTGGACGCTTGACGGTGATATTCTCCTCGCAGAGAGTCTCACCTTTGCGTATGGGGCGTGCGGCCACTATGCTTTTGCGGGCCACTGTGATGTTGGGGCGTTCCGAGTCGGTGACATGCTTGTGGCCGTCGCCGAGGGCAGCGTCGATATTGCGTATGGAGCTTACGAGCAGTCGCAGTTCATGAGGCTCTATCGAGGCCTTGTGGTCGGGCCCCGGCAGACTGCGGGAGAGGGTGAAGTGTTTCTCCACTACCTCCGCACCCATAGCGGCCGCAGCAAGGCTGATTTCTATGCCGCAGGTATGGTCTGAATATCCCACACGCACTCCCAGCCGCTCGCGCAGTTCGAGCATCGCTTTGAGATTGACATCGGCATAGGGGGTGGGATACTGTGTGTTGCAGTGCAGCACGGTTATGTCGTCGCGTGTGAGCGGAGATTGCGAAGGATAGAGCGGATGCGACCCTGTGAGGATTTTCACGGCATCTTCAGTCTCTTCAAGCGTGGCCATGCCGCAGGAGAGTATCACCGGGCGCCCGGCCGCGGCAATCTTGCGCAGATAGGGGAGATTGGTGATTTCGCCACTTGGCACTTTGAAATAGTCCTGTCCGAGGTCGGCAAGCAAGTCAATCGATACCAGGTCGAACGGAGTCGACATGAATCCTATCCCCACATCCTCGCAGAGTGCCTTCAGTCCGGCATAATCACAGAGAGGGAGGTGAATGGCCTTGCACATCTCCAGCTGCGACTGGGCCTCGCCGGTGGTGTGCTTCTGATACTCCGCTTTTGGGGCATAGGCCGATATCACGAGTTCAGGAACAGCTGTCTGGAACTTGACGTAATCGGCTCCGGCCTCCCTGGCCTTGAGCACCATCTCGCGGGCCATGCCGAGGTCGCCGTTATGGTTGACTCCGGCCTCGGCTATTATGATGGTGTGTTTGCTCATAAGTAAGTGTTCAAATTTTAATGATAAGTAAGTGCCTCCACCGGGGGCAGTCAGTCCGGTGCCGACACCCGGAGAGTCTACTTCCCGGAGTTGAAGAAGATAACTTCCTTCTGATAGCGGGCCATCAGAGTGTCGGCACTCCAGTCGAGAGAGGGATAGACGGGAGAGCCGAGGGCTTCGAGAATGATATAGTCGGTGATCGGAGCCCCCGCGAAAATAGAGCATATGACGCCGCCACCGAGTCGGGGATTGATTTCCATGAGAAGGAATCGTCCGGAGTCGGTGTCTTCAAGAAACTGCAGAGTCACCGGTCCGCGGAATCCGAACACGGTTAGCACCTCGCGGCTCATGTCGATGAGGGTTGAATTGCGGACGGTGCGTGTGCGTGTCACTTCTCCCCCCATCACCTCCATCCTGAGACGAGGCACAGTGGCGAGGATTTCTCCGCTCTGCGACACGTAGCAGTCGACAGTGTATTCCCGGTTGTGTTCGATATACTCCTGCACCAGATATTCCTGGAGATTGTCGAGATGCATGAGTTCGTCGATATTGTGGAACACCTTAATGCCGCGTGATGCCGATCCGCGTCGCGGCTTGGCGATTGCGGGCATCTCGGCGTTGATGGCAGTATATGTGCGCGGTATCGGGATACGAGCCTCCTTGAATAGCTTGGCGGCCTCGATTTTATCAAACATTCTTCCGGCCAGCCCGCTTTCCACCACAGGGATGAATACATCGGGCAGGTGCTCGCGGCAGCGTGCCGCCACTTCAATCGCGCCGTCGACGAATGGCAGGATTATATCCACTCCCTTTTCGCGGCACAGGTTGCAGATATCATCGACAACGCCGGGATCCGACCATTTCGGTCCGATCACCACTTCCGCCACCACGGCGATAGGCACTTCCTTCTGCAGCTCGTAGCTGATAAGTTTCACATCATGGCCCAGACGCTTGGCCGATCGGATCAGCTGCTCTGCCATGGATACACGCCGGGCACCCCCGAGCATGAGTATGTTGATAGTCTTGTTGCTCATACGTTATATATGCCGGTTTTATATCCGGCGAGATTTCCGGGAGTGGTAAACCATTCGACAGTGCGGCGCAGCCCCTCTTCGAGCAATACCTGCGGACTCCATCCGGTAAGGTTTTTGATTTTCGTGTTGTCGCCGCATAGGCGGAACACCTCGCTTTTCGAGGGGCGTATGCGTGCCGGGTCGCGCTCCCATGTGATGTCGGCATTCATGATGCGTGCAATTGTGTCGAGAGTCTGCTGCATGGTCACTTCCGTGCCGGTGGCGATGTTGACCTCCTCACCGACAGTGAGCGGGCTACGTGCTATCTCGATGAATCCGCGGCAGGTGTCGGCCACGTAGTTGAAGTCGCGCGTAGGGGAGAGGTCGCCCACCCTTATTACCCTCTGTCCGGTGGCGATCTGCGAGATGATTGTGGGTATTATGGCTCTGGCAGACTGACGCGGGCCATATGTGTTGAAGGGTCTGACAAGAGTCACCGGGAGTCCGAACGCGTTGAAGAAGCTCATGGCTATGGCATCGGCCCCGATTTTGGATGCGGAATAGGGAGATTGTGGCTGACGCGGATGCGACTCGTCGATCGGCACACGCATGGCGGTGCCGTAGACCTCGGATGTGGAGGTGATGAGAAGCCGCTCTGTCGCGGCATCGCGGCAGGCCTGACAGATATTGAGAGTCCCTTTTACGTTGGTGTCGATATAAGAATCGGGGGCCACATAGGAATAGGGAATGGCTATCAGAGCGGCAAGATGGAACACCGTGTCGGCTCCCTTTACGAACTCACGGCAGAAATTGGGGTCGCGCACATCGCCGGTCACCACTTCGAGTTCCGGATGCGATACCTGTTCGAGCCATCCCCAGTTGTTGAATGAGTTGTACTGAGCGAGTGCCTTTACGTGGCATCCCTCGGCCAGCAGGGCCTCTGTGAGATGGCTGCCGATAAAACCGTCGGCGCCGGTGATTGCTATGTTTTTCATTTGTGATGTGCTTTATTATGGTAAGTGTCCGATTTTAAACGATAGTCGGTGAAAGGAAATCTTTTCTATAATCGGAGGCTCCTTTCCCCCCTCTATTCCGGTTTGTCTCTCAGTAGAACATATTCTCTTTGGCTGCGCACCGGAATCGATTAAAAAACAAGCCCTCATATATTGTAAGACCAGGATCAGAACACTTACTTACAATCTGTCGGCTCTTTTTTTGCCGGATGCGGCAAAAAAGAATCCGAATATTATATTCATTTCACTGACTGTCGGCATCAGAACTGGGACTTTGAATCTGTTTAAACATTTTATCCAGACCTGCAGAATGCGTGTGCCTGAGTCTTAAAATGTCAGTCTACATTAATATTCAGGCATCTATAATGCCTTTAATCGGCTGCATAGGCGGTTAGGCACCTGTGTTAAGTATTCGCCACAGATAGGATATCGCCACGTGACACTCATCCGGATATAGAAGAGGGGGTATATGTGCCGATATGGCGGCGTTTCTTCTCTTCGAAGATATCGGAAATCTTGAAGAATATGCCGGTCTCCTCGACATTTCCGAATTCATCGTTGATGGCCGTGCCAAACATTCTCATCGTCGGCGAGAGCGACATATAGGCGTTCACCAGCGGCGGGATATTCTTGTTCGACTGCCGGATAAGTGAATGCAGTATCTTGTAATCCTCGCGGAAGTCGGCTCCGGAGAAAACGCCCCTCACTTCGGGCATGTCGGCACCGCACCTCAGCGGATTGCGCGGAGTGACCAGATGGTCGGGGTCGGGAAAGTGCTTTTTCAGAAAGCAGAGAATCAGGTCGCGTTCATGCTGTCCGAAAGATGGATACATCGTGACCTTGCCGAAAAGATAATGTATCTGCGGATAGATTACGGTGAGCGCTCCCAGTCCGTCCCAGAGATTGTCGAGCACATAAAGAGCCTTCTGCCCTTTCCCGGAGGCCTGATAGTCGGTGGCCACAAAAGAGCGTCCCAGTTCGATAGTGCCAGGAAGTATTTCGGAGAGGAATCTCTCGGAGAAGTCAAACATATGAGCGGTGGCTATGCGTGGCACACCGTCAGAGACGACTACATCCTGACCGAGTATGAAGCGGTAGCCGCCGGCTATTTCCAGATGGTCGGGGTCCCAGACAATCAGCTGTCGGCAGGGAGGTTGCATCAGATCATACTCATCGATGTCGCAACTCTTCCCGGTGCCGCCGCCGGCGGCACGGAAAGCGATTTCACGCAGGCGCCCGATTTCGCGCATCGTGTTCGGAGCGGTATAGGCATCGACCACGTAGAGGCGGTTGTGGGCCTTGTTTGTATGCCGTAGCAGACGCTCATCGGTGAGTTCAGCCAGAATCAGGTCACGGTCGATTTTCGGTATGATTTCCTCCATAGTGGCAAAATTAACAATAAAAGCCGAAATAAGCAAACATCCGCCGTAATCAGCGCTGCCAGGTGAAGTGCGACTTCCTGGTGGCAAAGTGACTGATGCGGAATATAAAATCTCCGATGGGGCGCCATAGCAGGAACGGTATGACAGCCCAGAATAGTCTGACCGCGCCCAATGCGCGGGCAAGACGCCGATAAGTTCTGATTTCGACACCCCACGTGGCGGCAAGTGCGGCCACAGTCAGGGCTATGACCGGATATCGGTCAATGACCATAGGCTCTGGAGTCAGCCTTATGATCCACCATGGAAGCCCCGTGAGTAGTCCGGCGTACTGATGACCGCACAGAGGGAGGATACACAATGTCAGTATCGCCATTACGGATATCAGCAGCACCCATTGGCAGCAGGAGAAGAATCCCTGGCGCCGGAACGGGGCCTTGGGCAGATAGCGGCGTGTGAAAATCCGGCGGTCCTTGAGTTCGGCATAGCATCTGTCGGACTGTTCGCCATATCGGGAATCGAGTATGGCATCCGGTGCGAGCCGCAATGCGACCGGTCCGAAGCGCGACAGCTCCCGGATGAAGATATCGTCGTCGCCATCCATGAGAGGTATGGTAGAGGCGTAGCCTTTATTGTCGAAAAAGAGCTGTCGCCTGAATGCCATGTTATAACCGTCGCCACGGAACGGATTGCCTGTCATGGCGGCATCCATCCAAAGGGCCGAGTCAAGCAGGTGGTCAAACTGGCGGTACCATTTTCCGCCGCCGCTGAGGTCATCGATAGAGGTGTGCACATATCCGAGAGCGACGGCCGTTGTGGAGTCGGTGGCGAATGGAGCTGTCATGAGGTCTACCCATTGCGTAGATACGGGAAATACGGATGATGATGTGAGCAGCACCACTTCTCCCGAAGCGGCCTTGATGCCCACAGTCTGCGCCAGTTTCCTTCTGCTCAGGTTGTGAGAGCCCGGAGGGATGAAGGTGATGTGGAGCCGAGGGGTATTTTCATATTTCTCCGCGATTTTAGCGGCCGCTTCGGCAGAAGCGTCGCACACGAGTACAATCTCAAGGTCAGGGTAGTCCTGAGCCAGCAGGGTGCCGATATATTCATCGAGGGCCTCCTCATCGCGCAGGACATAGCTCACCACCGACACCTTCGGGCGGTCGGCATCGGCATCGCGGCATTCGGCGTCGGCAAGTCCGGCGGCGTCATGTGCGGCGTCGGTCACTCGTCGCCAACCCAGAGTGCCTCCGGTCAGTATCCATATGGCTGTGAGAAGTAATATGGCTAAGAATAGCATCGTAAGAATATCTTGTGTAAAGTATGTTGAACTCGAATTTCAGTATCGATGTGTGGAATCGTCATTTTCAGAGACTACTATGCCATTGCATATGGCATGCGTATCGTAGGTTCGCGCAATCCGGAATCAATAGTCGGAGAAGAGGTGCGGCTTGAACACCAGCCCGACTCTGAGCCGGGAGTGGAATCGGTTGTAGTCAAGAAGATTCTCTCCATATCCGTTGTAATACTGGGCGAAAAGATTGACATTGGCCTTCTCACTGACTTTCCATGAAACTTCGGCCACCGTATTCCAGTTGAACATATTGCCCTTGCGCTTGACGAAGCTCATGTTGCCCTGCCATCGCTTGTCGGAAGATGTCAGTGTGAATCCTACTCTGAAAAGGCCGCAGTAATCAAGGATATCCTTATTGTTCATACTGTCGATAATCGGAATCCAGAACTTCGCGTGGACCATAAGCCAATCAGTCACTACGGCCGATCCGGCGAGCGAGACGCGATTCCACGACCGGGAGTCGTCGCCGTCCTTGCCGTTGCTTTCATGCTCCACGATAAGGGTCATCTTGCCGATATAACGGTCTTTGGAGAAAAAGGGTTTAGTCCATCCTATACCCGGGTTGAAATTCATGTCGCGCATTGGCATCGAATTCTGGAATACGTTCCAGAATGTGAGCTGCGTGTAGAAGAGATACAGGTACGTATGCCAGGGGAGAGTCGCGTCGGTCAGACGTATGGAGAGCGAAATCTGGAACTTCACATCCGAATTCAGAGCCGAAGGCTTCTGTCCGATGGCGGAACCGACAGTGAAGTAATTGTCTTTGTATAATCCGAAGAAAGGGCCGTAGTCGAAATCCTTCTTGATAGAATCGGTCATCTCTTCCAGATTGTTGGTGCCGAGAATCTGGGCATGCGATATTCCCGGCGTCAGTCCGATGATGGTCAGGATGAAGATTAGTTTTAGCAGATATCTCACGGTTGTAGTGGATTGTAGGGGGAGTGGGCAGAGGTGCCCGGGAGTCATTTCCCGGGCACCTCCACTTTCTGAGTCGGGGGGAGAGTCGTGTTGCGGCGGTCAATGGCCTTGACCACATTGTCAGCCAGAGAGCCGAATGCCTCGGCTTCCGGTGTGAGCCACTGGTCGGTGCCGGTCAGTGCGGCTGCCTGTATCTTCAGAGTGGTCGGGCTGCCGGAGTCTGCATCCGTGCATATGTCGGCCACGAGAGGAATCTCGGCCAATAGCTCCACATCAAGTTCCTCGGCCAGACGGCGGGCCCCTTCCTTGCCGAAGATGTAATAGCGTTCATCGGGATGCGGTGCCGGAGTGAACCATGCCATATTCTCTACGATTCCGAGGATGGGGACATTCACCTTGTCGCCACGGAACATGGCGATACCCTTTCTGGCATCGGCCAGAGCCACCTGCTGAGGGGTGCTGACCACTACGACACCCGTTATGGGGAGAGTCTGCACAAGGGTGAGGTGTATGTCGGATGTGCCCGGAGGCATGTCGATGAGGAAATAGTCGAGATCGCCCCACCAGGCATCGGTGATGAGCTGGCGCAAGGCATTGGAGGCCATTCCTCCGCGCCATAGCACTGCGGCATCTTTATCAACGACGAAACCGATTGAAAGCATCTTCACGCCGTATTTTTCCACCGGTTCGATCCAGTCGCGTCCCTGCTGGCTGACCATATAGAGGGATTCATTCTCCACGCCGAACATCTTAGGCATCGACGGGCCGAAGATATCAGCATCGAGCAGACCGACCTTATAGCCTTTGGCGGCAAGCGCCACTGCGAGATTCGCAGCCACGGTGGATTTTCCCACTCCTCCCTTGCCGGAGGATATGCCGATAATGTTCTTCACTCCGGGGAGCGGATTGGCAGGCTGCTCACGCTGCGGCTTGAGATACTGCACCGCGATATTCCCTTTGATGTCGAGCTCGGGTCCGAGGGCCTGCTGCAGGGCGGCCTCGGCCGATCTCACCACCGAGCGTATGAACGGATCGGTAGGCTTTTCGAAAATAAGGGAGAAGCTGACCTTGTTGCCGTCGATGCGGATATCGTCGGCCACCATTTCGTTGTCGACAAGGTTCTTGCCGTTGCCCGGATAGCGCACCGAGCGCAGCGTGTCGATTATAAGGTTAGGATATAGAGTCATATTTTGGGTTGGGTTTTATCTCTTCGTTAGGATTGAAACGCGGTATGGCGCGGTAATCGTCTTTCTCCAGGTCGGTCACATCGGGCTCACGGAGTTCACCGCTTCCGATTCGGAAAGATATATATTTGATTGTCTTTCCGCGTGAGAGCCATTGTGATTCATAGTATGTCTTTATGGCAGTGGTGGCATCCTGCCTTCCTTCGCCATGCAGGTCGGTCGAGAAATCCAGTATCTCAAGACTGTTGAGCACTGCGAGCCGTCGGGTATACTCAAATAGAAACGGCGAATCGGTCTTAAGGTTCACAATCCCGTCGGCATCCATGATATGCCGGTATGAATTGAGAAAGCGTGTGGAGGTCAGTCGCTTGTTGACCTTCTTCATCTGAGGGTCGGGGAATGTGATCCAGATTTCGCTCACTTCTGCGGGGAGGAAGAAATTATCGATGAGTTCGATTTCGGTGCGCAGGAATCCGGCATTGCCGATACCGTGGTCAAGGGCCTCGCGGGCGCCGCTGTACATACGGGCCCCCTTTATATCGATTCCGATGTAATTGCATTCGGGATTCCGGCGTGCCAGTCCTACGGTGTATTCTCCTTTGCCGCATCCGAGTTCGAGCACAATCGGATGAGGAGCGGCGAAGAATTCGGTGCGCCATTTCCCTTTGAGCGGGAATCCGCCTTGCAGAAGGATGTCGCGCGGGCATTCCACGACGTTGGCCATCTCTTTCATTTCGGCGAATTTCCTCAGTTTGTTTTTACCCATTTGTATATGTTGCGGATGGATTGTTTGTATGTTATTGCGAATGGCTTGCGTGCGGGAGTTGGCCCTGTGTCCTTTCTCGCGCACGAACGGTCAGTTGATTATCTTTATGCGGCGTGACCCGTCGTGGCTTCCGGTCAGGTTGAGGAGCAGGATCCCTCGCGGCAGTTCGGAGAGAGGAATCGATATCTGTCCGTCAGGCGATTCCACGAAGCGGAGGCGCCTGCCGTCGATGTCGTAGACAGCCAGCGACACAGGCCCGGAAGAGGCGCGTCCGGTCACTTCGTCGGCTGCGGCGGAGAGATACAGTCCGGAGTCGGAATCCTCCCCGGTCATTGCGACGCCGGAAGTGGAGCTGGTGATATTGAACATCCCCCATACCGGATGGTCGCTCCATACTCTCTCGCATCCTTCCTTTACGAGCAGAGTGACATCCGCCACGCAGATGCCATCGAATGCCGAAGGCGATACCTCGGGAGTGAATGCTGCGAGTTGCCGGGCATCAATGCCGTATAGATCGGAGCATCCGGCGAATGCGCTCTGTTGGATATCGGTCACATCGCGGCTGAGCACAAAGAAGTCAGCGCCTGTATTGGCGAATGCGAAGCGTCCGACGGACGTGGCAGAAGCCATTACGTCGGTCGGTGAGAATGTGCTGCAGTTGGCTGTGAAGAGATCCGGAAGTATGTCGGGCACTCCTGTCACTTCGGTGAGCGATATGGCATCCATCAGAGTGCCTTCGGCTATGATTGCGTCGCGGCGCATCGACACAGCCTGCAGCTCAGGCATTCCGCTCAGGGCGAATGGCGCGAACTCACGTGCTTCGGGGAGCAGCAGATAACGCACACCGGATCCTGACATGACCTCGCGTTCCACCTTACGGATTTTCCCAAGTCCGATCTGGCGCAGAGCCGGCGTGGCGGCCAATACTCTCTCCGGGAGAACCGTGATTGATGTGGCTTCAAGATTGACAGCACTCAGCGACGGACAATTAGCCAGAACTCTGCGTCCGATGACAGCGAGTGATGACGGAAGAGTGATTTTTTCAAGCGAGGGGGAGTCATAGAATGCGTCATCACCGATTTCGGTCACACCTTCCGGCACGGTCAGCGATTGCAGCGAGGTCGCGGCAAGTGCTCCCTGCCGGATGCTTCGCAATGACGATGGCAATGTGAGTCGCTCCACCTGCAGGCCGAATAGGGCGTAGGGGGGGAGAGATTCCTCTTCAAAGACGGTGCCTCCGGGGAAGAGTGGCTCGTAGCATGAATAGCGCGTTATGCTGACCTGCGAAAGGTCAAGTTCGCGCACCCCCGACAAAGAGCGCAGAGTCTCGAAATCCCTGGCATCAATGCTGCCTGTCAGAACAAGAATGTCGTCGGCCGTCCGGCTGTGAGAGACCTCGGGAGCCGAAGAGGCGTCCGGGGCGAGTAATTCAGACAGAGAGCCTGGAGTCACGTATAGTGTCCGTGCCGAGGCTGAGAGCGTTAACACTCCCAGAAGCATGGCGATATGGGTTTTCATTATTTAAGACAGAGAGGATGGTGTTAGTTCATGACAAGTACTTTGCCCACGCGCGACTCATTGCCGCTGTCGCCGGCGGGAGAGGCGAGAATGTAGTAGACTCCGGTCTGCACACGCTTGAATTGAAGGTTATTCAGATCCCATTGTATCGACCCGCCTTCGGCCCGCCCGAGTTCCCGCACAATCGTGCCTCGCGAATCGGCTATCTTCACCAGAGAGTTGTCGGGCAGTCCGTCGATTGTGACCCATCCGTAATAGTCGGGAGCCACGGGGTTGGGGTATGCGCGGATCTGGTCGGATGAGCCGGCGGCGGAGACCGACCCTCCGATGAAGAATTCCACGATGCCGTTTTCAGTCGACATCAGAATACTGTTGTCGTCGGGATTGTAGGCTATGTCATAGACGGTATTGGAGGGTAGTCCGGATGTCTCCTTGCTGAATTCATTGTAGATCTGCTTGCCGTCGGACGATGTCACCACTATACCGGCACCGGTAGTGGCAATCCACATTCTGTCGGCGCCGTCCCGACATACTGCATTAACCTCGACACCGTTGAGAAGATAGTCGGCAAGCGAAGTGCCGTCGTTGCGCGATACCTTGACACGGTTGAGCACAGCCTGTCCCTGCATCAGATTTCGAGGAGTGGCGTAGAACAGACCTTCGGAGTTGCTGATCCATATTATTCCGGTCGAGGGGTCTTCAAACAAATGGTTCGGAGCCGAATAGGATATGGAATTTCCGTCCTGATCAGTAAATTTTGTGATTGTCATCACCTTGTCGTCAGACGTATTGTCGGGAGTGCCGTTATGGTTGACTACGGTCACACCGGTAGAGCCCATGTAGAAGAGGATATTTCGGTTGACGGAGTTGCGGAGAGCCAGGAACTTGCCGTGCAGGGCGCTCATGTCAGCGATACGATACTCCATTTTCTTCCATGGCCGGGCGGAGGCCGCGTTGGTGGAAGCCCGGCGGTCGGCGGGTGTGAGATAATTGAATATCAGTTTGTCAGAGCGCTGGTCGTAATCAAAGTTGTAGACCCAAAGAGTATTGTCGGCATCGAATTGCGGCTGTGTGTATGAGAAGATTCGCTCCCAGCTTGATGTGTCGCCCAGCTTTACATATCCGGGGGTAGACGCCAGTTCATCGGCAGGATGAGTGTAGCATATCACGTCCTGTGCGTCTTCGAGATTTATGCGTGTTATTCCCGAGGTGTTGGAGCCGATATAGAGGTAGCGCGAGTCGTCGGGGTCGATGGCCATTCCGATCTGGTCGCGGGCCGCAGAGGCGTAGGTATTGTTGCGGTAGACGAAGCCATATGGAGTCCAGAACCGGTCTTTTAGTCCGGAGAGCAGGAACTGATGGTTGAGTTTATTGTCGGAGAAAACGTGGTCAATGCCGATTGCACCGGTCAGCATTCCGTATTTGGGATGATAGAGCAAGTTGCGGCTCAGGAACGCAGTCGGGGCATTGGGACGCATGTAGTTGCGGGTGAGCTGCATTTTGTTGGAGGAGTCGATGGTATATTCACGCAGCCCGAGGCGTGGATAGGCATTATAGTAAGTGTTGTCCCAGCCGGCGCCGGTGCGTTTCCCCTTCTCGTCATCATGGCGGGCCACAAAGCGCATAGTCCCGTTCTGGTTGCTGAATATGTTAAGGCTGCCGTAGCTCACGGCACTGTAGCCGTCCTTGCATGGGTATACCTCATAGATATAGTCGATGTCGCGTTCCATAATCAGGTCGAGCCCCGAGGAGTTGACACGATATGAGGCCAGATGGCTTGATGGTGACGCGCCCGGAGTCCAGCACATCACCATTGACTCTCCAAGAGGATAGAATGATGTGTCGGCGTTGAATCCGTATTCCGTCACTGGCGAGTAATCGGTCAGTACCCGGCGTCCTGCCGAGAGCGGAGCCTTGAATACACCGCCGGCCGCAGCCGGGGCTGAAGCAGAGTCATCCTTGTCATCACTATTCGGGTCATGGTCGAGTGTGATGAATAGCTCATCGCCTATCCGGGCGATTTTATTGATTGGCTCGCCATAAATTCGGGAGTCGGCCACCTCAAGTCGCTCGTCGTTGATTACGATATATCCGAAATCAGTCGAAATCCAGACTCTGTCGTCAGGAGCGTCGAAGTATACGTTGCGTAGATTCTTTGAGCCTGCTATCGAAGCGTTTTTGAGTGCGCCGATGTTGGCCACCGAGCCATCGTCATAAAGCAGGTCGATATCCTGGTCGCTGTAAGTGATGAGCAGGTAGCCTTTAGCCGGATTATAAGCAATCGACTGCACAATGGGCGAACTCAGGTCATGCCTCTGATAGGCAGCCACGATTTCCTCCCCTTCTTTGTCGAAATAGAATAGCGAGACATCGGTAGAGGCGAGATAGGATATTGAGGCGTTGTAGGGCTGAGGGTAACCGGTGAAATATGTGCGAGTGGGAGTGTCGATTATGTCGATGATAGAATTATCGAACGTCGGATGACAGTACCACTGCCCTGAGATTGCCGCCGCCGCCGGGAGTGCGGCGGTGAGGAGTGTGAATGAGAGAATGATATTTTTCATTGTGATGTCGGGTCGGATGAATCGTTGGGTTTAGTAAATGTTCGAATTTAAATTTTTTCGCAACCGCTCATGCCATCTGCACACTTGCTTGGGGCTGATTCTGTCGCGGAGTAAACGGAGAGGATAGCAGATTCAGCCGATCGACAGGCTGTAAGCGTTAAAAAATGAATCTTCGGTTGTGAAAAATGCATCCGCTCATTTACTATCGTTTAAATCAGGACACTTGCTTATGATGCGGTCAGAGAGTTGCAAGACGCTCGAAAAGCTTGCGAATGGCTCTGCCGCGATGCGAGATGGCATTCTTGGCATCGGCATCCATCGAGGCGAATGTCATGCCTGTCTCCGAGGCTATGAACACAGGGTCGTAGCCGAATCCGGAACAGCCGTCGCGCACGGTGGCGATTTCACCCTCTACCTCTCCGGTAAACTGCTCGGCGCACTGTCCGGTGATTAGTGTCACCACGGTCCGGAATCTGGCGCGCCGGTCGGCCTTCCCTTGCATGTCGCGCAGCAGGAGGGCCATATTGGCCTCCGGGTCGCAGTCAGGTCCGGCATAGCGTGCTGACTTCACACCGGGGGCTCCGCCGAGAGCGTCGACGATTAGTCCGGTGTCGTCGGCAAAGCAGTCGTAGCCATACTTCTCCTTTACCCATCGGGCCTTTATCATGGAGTTGCCTTCGATGGTGTCGGCTGTCTCCGGGATATCGTCATGGCATCCGATATCTTCAAGCGAGAGAATCCGGAATTTATCTCCGGCCATTCGCCGGATTTCACTGAGCTTATGCAGATTGTTGCTGGCAAAGACCAGCTGACGCGGTGATGGGTTCATAATCGGTTGAGGGTTTATGATTTAACGATGCGCGCGTGGTTTTATTATGGAATTACGCGCGCATCGCACAGGGGCTTGGCTCGTCTCTGAGATCCGACCGTAAGTAAGTGTTCAAATTTAATTTATACAATATGCGGGCTTGTTTTTTAGTCGATTCCGGTGCGGAGTGAAGGAGAATATAAACATATTCGACTGAACGACAAGCCGGAAGCGGCAAAAAAGAAGCCGCAGATTGTATAAAAGATTCCCTTTCACATTTGCTATCGGTTAAATTTGAACACTTACTTAAGATACGGGATGTGATTATCCCACTACTATATTGACGATTTTGCCGGGCACGACGATTACCTTGCGTACAGTCTTGCCTTCGAGCCATTTTGCGGCTGCCGGGTCGGCCATGGCGATGCGTTCCACCTCCTTGGCGTCGGTGCCTGCGGGCACCTCGATAAGGAAGCGGGACTTGCCGTTGAAACTTACCGGATATTTCACAGTGTCGTCTTTGATGGCGGCTTCGTCCCATTCGGGCCATCGGGCATCGGCCACGGTGCCGTCATGTCCGAGGGTGTGCCAGAACTCTTCGGCAATATGCGGGGCGAACGGGGCTATAAGTACCGTGAATATCTCCATTGCGGCGGCTGAATCGGATTTTGCGGCGGTCAGTTCGTTGAGGGCTATCATGAATGCCGCCACAGTGGTATTGAACGAGAAAGCCTCGATATCCATAGTCACCTTCTTGATGAGCTTGTGCATCGTCTTCTTCACCTCTTTCGGCATTTCGTCATGTCGGGAAAGGTCGGCTTTGGAGAAGAGTCCCACGAGTTTGCGCAGGAAGCGGTTGACGCCATCGATACCGTTTGTGTCCCAGGGCTTCGATTGCTCAAGCGGGCCAAGGAACATCTCATACAGGCGTAATGTGTCGGCGCCATATCGCTCCACGATATCATCGGGATTGACCACATTGTACATCGACTTCGACATCTTTTCTACAGCATATCCGCAGTGGTAACGGCCGTCTTCGAGTATAAACTCGGCGTCGGCGAAATCCGGGCGCCATGCGCGGAAGCGGGCTGTGTCGAGAATGTTGTTGCTGACCATACTGATGTCTACGCGTATAGGGGTCACATCGTAGTTGTCTTTCAGTCCGTGGCTGACGAATGTATTGGTGTCCTTGATGCGATAGACAAAGCTGGTGCGCCCCTGTATCATCCCCTGGTTGACGAGCTTGCGGAACGGCTCCTTGCGCACCACAAGTCCCAGGTCGAAGAGCACCTTGTTCCAGAATCGGGAATAAATCAGATGGCCCGTGGCATGTTCGGCACCCCCGATATAGAGGTCGACGTCCTGCCAGTATTCATCGGCTTCCCGGCTTACGAGGGCATCATGATTGTGGGGATCCATGTATCGGAGATAATATGCAGAAGAGCCGGCGAATCCGGGCATAGTGCATAGCTCGATGGGATACCCCTCGGGGGTGGTCCACCCTTTGGCGCGTCCCAGCGGGGGCTGACCGTCGGCGGTGGGGAGATAGCTGTCGACTTCGGGGAGAAGCAGCGGCAGCTCTTTTTCATCCATCAGATAAGGGATGCCGTCCTTGTAGTATACCGGGAACGGCTCGCCCCAGTATCGCTGACGCGAGAATATCGCATCGCGCAGACGATAGTTGACCTTTACTTTGCCCAGCCCTTTCTCTTCGATAAACTGCTTTGTGCGGGCGATAGCCTCCTTTACCTGCAGGCCGTTGAGATTGAGCTCCGGGCCTTCGGAATTAATCATTACCCCCTCCTTCGCATCGAAGCTTTCTTCCGACACGTCGGCACCCTCGATAAGAGGTATTACCGGGAGGCTGAAGTGGCGTGCGAAGGCATAGTCGCGCGAGTCGTGTGCCGGCACTGCCATGATGGCCCCGGTGCCGTAGCCGGCCAGTACATAGTCGCTCACATAGACAGGGATTTCCTTGCCCGTAAGCGGATTGATGGCATATGCTCCGGTGAATACGCCGCTGACACGCTTGTCGATCTGACGTTCGCGCTCGGTCTTATGTTTCACCTCGTCGAGGTATTTCTCCACAGCCTCCTTATGCTCCGGAGTGACGAGCCGGCGCACATAGGCCGATTCAGGAGCGAGCACCATGAAAGTCACACCGAATATGGTGTCGGCTCTGGTGGTGAAAATCTCAAGTTCCAGGTCAGAGTCCTTCACGCCGAAACGCATTTCAGCCCCCTCGCTTCTGCCAATCCAGTTGCGCTGGGTCTCCTTAAGCGATTCGCTCCATTCGAGTTCCTCCATATCAGCCAGCAGACGTGGCGCATAAGCCGACACACGGAGACACCACTGATTCATCACGCGCTGCTCCACCGGATGGCCGCCACGCACGCTGACGCCTTCCGACACCTCGTCGTTGGCCAGCACCGTGCCAAGAGCCGGACACCAGTTGACCATCGTCTCCCCCTGATAGGCGATACGGTAGTTCATCAGCACCTCGCGGCGGCGGCGCTCATCCCAAGAGTTCCATTCATCGGCAGTGAAGACCAGGTCCTTGCTGCAAGCAGCATCAATCCCCTCTGTGCCGGAGGCCGCGAATCGCTCCGTGAGGCGCTCTATGGGGAGAGCCTTGTCGGCAATGCGGTCATAATAATGATTGAACATCTGCATGAAAACCCACTGCGTCCATTTGTAATAATCCGGGTCGCAGGTGCGCACCTCACGACTCCAGTCGAACGAGAACCCGATTTTGTCGAGCTGGCTGCGATAGCGGGCAATATTCTCGGTAGTGGTCTTTTCTGGATGCTGGCCTGTCTGGATGGCATACTGTTCGGCCGGGAGCCCATAGGCATCATATCCCATGGGGTGTAGCACATTGAAGCCCTGCAGGCGCTTGAAACGCGAATAGATGTCGCTGGCTATGTAGCCGAGCGGATGCCCCACATGCAGTCCTGCACCCGAAGGATAGGGGAACATGTCGAGGACATAGAATTTCTTTTTGGCCGGATTGATTTCGGCCTTATAGATGTCATTGTCGCGCCAGTACTTCTGCCAGCGGCTTTCAATTTCCTTATGATTGTATTCCATCGCAGTGATGTTGTGTGTGTGTAGTTTTCAGTATATGCTCCGTCTTGCAGGCGGCTGTAGAGAGGGGGCGGGTGCCACGCCGGGGTGCCGACTGCCTTGCGGCACAGAGTGAAGGATAGGCCCGGACCGACAGGTTGGGTCAAGAGCCTATTGTTCAACTTGCAAATTTACTGAAAATCCTCTTAATCCGCAAATATAAGCGTGGATTGGCGCCGATTCAATCAGGATTGGCACCCTTCATTAACATTTTTTTGTGGAAACGGGGCGTAATCGGAATCTTCCGCAATGGGGGGATTCTATTGTCGGTAATTATTCGATACGGAACGGAATTTTTGAGGTGTTCGGGTTTGCATATATCCGCGGATTTGGCTAATTTTGAGTCATGTTTATCAACCTCTGAAATGGGGCAAAAAGACTTCCTTGACAATGATTGACGATATATTGAGCTACAACCGGGAGTTTGTGGCACGCGAAGGTTACCGCGAGTATGCCACATCCAAATATCCCGATAAAAAGATTGCGATAGTCACCTGCATGGACACCCGCCTTGTGGAGCTGCTGCCGGCAGCTCTCGGCATACGCAACGGAGATGTGAAGATGATCAAGAATGCCGGTGGCACCATCACGCATCCGTTCGACTCAACGATGCGCTCCCTGCTTGTTGCCGTCTACGAACTCGGAGTGGAGGAGATAATGGTCATAGGCCACACCGGATGCGGAGTGCAGGGGATGAATGCCGCCGAAATGCTCGAACTCATGCGTGCCAGGGGAATTGACGAGGAACACATATCGCTCATGCGCCACTGCGGCATCGACCTCGACAGCTGGCTGCACGGGTTTGATGACGGAGCCGAGTCGGTGCGCGAGACAGTCGACCTCATACGCAATCACCCGCTTATGACTAAAGATATACGTGTGGCCGGATACATGATGGATTCATCCACCGGAGCACTCGCTCTGATATGAAGTCCGGAAGCGGGCGATTGCCGAAATACCTGCAAAGGTAATTGCACGCCCCGGGTATTTGTGCTATTTTTGCATTCTGATTGCTGCGTCGCCATCGAAGTGGACGCCACTTCAGCAGCCGGCGCTTGCACAAACAATAAAACTGAACTGACAATAATATGAAATTCAAGCCTGTCGTAGCCGGGGTATTGCTTGCCTCGCTGATGATTCCAGCGGTGTCAGCAGCCGCACCCCAACCCAAAACCAATCCTGAATGGATAGAGAATGCCGTGATTTATGAGGCCAATCTGCGTCAGGGCACAGCCGAACGCAACCTCAAGGGGCTGCAGAAGCGTCTGCCTCAGCTTAAGGATTTGGGTGTTGACATCATATGGCTTATGCCCATACACCCGATAAGCGAGAAAAACCGCAAGGGCTCGCTCGGCTCATACTATGCAGTCAAGGACTATAAGAGCGTAAATCCCGAGTTCGGCACGATGGAGGATCTGAAAGAATTCGTGCGCACGGCTCATTCGCTGGGTATGAAGGTGATTCTTGATGAGGTGTGCAATCACACAGGCTGCGACAACGCATGGGTAGCCGAAAATCCCGATTATTACGTCAAGAACGAGAAAGGGGAGATGTCCGGTCCCTTCGACTGGACCGACACCTATAAGCTCGACTACAGCAATCCGGCCACCTGCCAGGCCATGGCCGACGTGCTGAAATTCTGGATTACGGAGGCCGATATCGACGGCTACCGCTGTGACGTGGCCGGAGAGGTGCCCACATTCTTCTGGGAAGGAGTAATCCCCGAATTGAACGCCATCAAGCCCGTATTCATGCTTGCCGAGGCATCAAAGCCCGAACTGCTCAACTCCTTCAATGCCGACTATGCATGGCCTATGAAGGATCTGTTCAACGATATCTCCGCCACTCAGGGAGAGAATGCCTATGCCGTGGCGCAGAAACAGAACCGCAAGGCCGCCCGCGCTGTTGATATCGTAGCGCTTATCGCCCGTCAGGATAAGGAATATCCCAAGGGCTCGATTCATATGAACATGGTCACCAACCATGACCTCAACTCATGGGAAGGAACGGAATTCGAGCGCTACGGCAAAGGCCTTGGCGCATTCGCGGTGCTGAGCTACACGCTCCCCGGAATGCCGATGATGTATACCGGTCAGGAAGTGGGATTCAACCACGCATTCGAATTCTTTGAGCTTGACCCCAGTCAGCCCGATTATACGCACAATCAGATCACATCCTTCTATGAGATGCTCAATGCGCTGAAGCACAATCACTCCGCGCTCAACGCCTCTGGCCAGATGGACAGTATGCAGGTGTGGCAGACCACATCGCCTGATGTGCTTGCCTTCACACGCAGTGATGCCTCGGGCGATGCCGTGACAGTGCTCGTGAATCTCTCGGCAGGCGAGAACATGATTACATTCACCGACCAGGCCCCCTCGGCTGATTCAAAGATAAATTACTTCACCGGTGCTCCCGCCGAACTTCCGAATCATCTCGGCCCGTGGGAATTTCAGGTGTGGGTAAACGAGTAATATCAATATGACTATGTGTCGGGCCGGAGGTGCAGACCTCCGGCCCGACATCACACAAAAAACACAGGTAAAAAATGTCAACCAACACAGTAGACAACACAAGAAAGGTCACAACCCGCCGGCTTAGCGAGATGAAGCAGCGCGGCGAGAAGATATCGATGCTCACGGCCTACGACTATTCGTCGGCCAAGATTCTCGATGCCGCCGGCATCGACTGCATCCTTGTCGGCGATTCGGCCTCCAACGTAATGGCCGGCAATCAGACCACTCTCCCCATCACCCTCGACCAGATGATATATCACGCCAAATCGGTCATGAAGGGCACAAGCCGCGCTCTTGTAGTGGTCGACCTCCCCTTCGGCACATATCAGGGCAACTCGAAAGAAGCCCTTGCATCAGCCATACGCATCATGAAAGAGAGTCATGCCGAGGCTGTGAAGATGGAGGGGGGATCGGAAATACGCGAATCGATAGAACGGATACTTTCGGCAGGAATCCCGGTGATGGGACATCTCGGCCTCACACCGCAGAGCATCAATAAATTCGGCACATATACCGTGCGTGCCCGCGAAGAGGCCGAGGCGCAGAAACTGATTGAGGATGCCAAGATGCTCGAAGAGGTGGGATGCTTCGCAATGGTCATAGAGAAAGTGCCGGCCAAGCTGGCAGAGCGTGTGGCCAAAGAGGTGTCAATCCCGATAATCGGTATCGGAGCCGGCGGCGGAGTCGACGGGCAGGTGCTTGTGATGCACGATATGCTGGGGATAAATCAGGGGTTCTCTCCGCGTTTCCTGCGCCGATATGCAGATGTGGCCAGTGTGATGAACGATGCCGTGCAGCATTACATCCAAGACGTGAAAAGCTGCAACTTCCCCAACGAGAAGGAAAGCTATTGATAAGCTGGATGCGGCCTCCCTCCGATTCCGCATCCGCTCAGATAGGCGGCACACGCCGGGGAGATGCCGGACGTAAGGGATGGCCGCCGGCTCCGGCGGAGTCCGATGTGCCGGGAAAATAGATTTTAAGCGAGTCGGTGGCTTCGGCTGCCGACTCGCTTATGCTATCGGCGTAATCCGAACCGGAGATGCGCAGCCAGCGCCTCAGTACCTCCAGACATATCACCCTTGTCAAGGCCGGCTGCAGCGCCTCTGTGTCCGGAGTAGACTCAAATGTAAACTCAAGAGCATTGCGCGAGTATCGCCAGCGCAGCAATGGGCCGGGGAAGCGTGCCGATATCAGCAAAGCGGCATCCTCCATGAGCAGCGCTATGAGAGCGGCATCGGAATCAAGAGCCGCTATGCGGGCATATCCGGCAGGATTCTCTTCGCGTTTCATGCCGAGATAGGAACATACAAGTTTCAGATTATCCATCACATCCTGCAGCGTCACGCGCAGCGATGATGTGACGGGAGGTGCGGATGTCGAAATGTAGCTCATAATTTGCAGAATTCAAAGTTAAATATTAATTTAGCATTGCAAATTTAACAAAGGCATTCCGGCCATATCCGGTAAGTATTGACCGATGGAGGCCGAGCGCTTTGGTTAAAGCCGCGCCGACGCCCGTCGCGGCCTGCCGTTATGTCTTAAAAAGAATACAAACCGATAGAAATCCCTACCGCCATGTCATCAGAAGTAAAAGAGCGCCTGCTCAAATATCTGCATCATAAGCATCTGAGTCAGATAGAGTTCACGCAAAGCATAGGAGTCAGCAGCACATATATCGGGGCGATGCGCCGATCGATATCCGACGACAAGATGCTGCGCATCCGCGAACGTTATCCCGACCTCAACCCCGACTGGCTACTCTATGGCAAAGGTGAGATGTCGCTTAATCCGGGTGATGGTCCCGTTGATGAGGAGCGAACAATGGAAGAGCGTGGCATCACGATGGTGCCGCTGATACCCTCGGCCGCCTATGCCGGGCGCATACAGGCGTATTCCGAATCCGTGCTGCGCGGACAGTGCGAAATGATAGCCACTCAGATACGCGGTGCCGAGATGGCCATAAAGGTATCCGGCGACAGCATGGAGCCGATGTTCACCGACGGCAGCCTGCTTTTCATCCGTCGCATCAACGACCGTTCGTTCATCCCCTGGGGCAATCCGCTTGTGGTGGATACCGATAATGGAGTTGTGGTGAAATGCCTTTTCCCGGGCCATAAGGGGTCGGAAAGCATAGAGGCGCGGAGCCTTAATCCGACTTATCCGCCGTTTGATATCCCCTATGCCAGTGTTTTCGGCATATACCGCATCCTGGGGGCGCTGAGTGTCTACGGAGCCATCTGACAACGGGCCGGGTAATAATCCGCCACTCCCTGATAATCCCCCCCTGATAATCCGCCCCGCCGCATTCCATCACGGATGCGGCGGGGCGTAAATGCTATTATTATTAAAAAAGTGTGAGACTCAGAATGAATTGAAAGGAGACACTGCGATCAGTCAGAAACTGAGCTGAATCATGGCCTGCATACGGTTGGTATGGGCCTGTGTGCGGTCATTGTTGACACGGCGTCCGTAGAGATATTCCACGCCGGTCGTGATATAGGAATTGACATTCCAGAATAGCGACGCATTCACATACTGGGCATACTTATAGGCCTCGCCGAAAGTAAGCGGATTGCCCCCTTCCCAGTGGTCGGCATAATTGCGCACATGTGAATAAGAGGCCGACATATATACATCAGGTGAGAAGTTATACTGCAGAGCCCCGAACGCACCCCAGGTTCTGGTGGCCTTCAGTGCGGGGCTGTCGCCTACGGGAGTCAGGTCGAGTCCTGCGCCGTTGAGGTCCTGAATATAGGAGGCGATGCCGTGGCCGTAGGTGCCGGTCCAGAAGGCGCGGAGATCAGGCACGATTTCAGCCGTACCGCTCAGAGATACGCCCCAGCCCACGATGTCGATATTGCGGTCAGAGGCCACATTATAGTAATTCATGTTGCGGAGCACTGCCGACAGTCGCACCCAGTCCTGAGTATTGTTCCAGCTGTATTCGAGAGCCACAGGGATATCGGGAGCCCCCTGGCTGACAGTCCTGGAGCGGGCAGAATTAGTCTGCGACAGCTGCGAGAGCTCCAGTCCCGCAGTGGCACTCCACGCTTTGTTCTTGCCGAAGCGATATGTATAATTGACCGTGGGCACCGGGAAAGCAGTCGCGGCGTTCGGACCCTCATAATCTATTGTGGGTGGAGTGGCGCCGAGGTCGGAAAATACCGAATAATCATAACCTGCCTTGATGCCGCGCCACTTCAGATATGCATATTGCAGCACCGGCACATAGTCGTTGAGAAAGTTCATATTGATGAACGCGCCAATCTGATTGTCGGAGCCTGGCAGTCCCACGAAATTAAGGTAGAAGCTCGACTGCATGGCCGAGAGCTGAAATTTGGTATGGTCGCCGGGGCCGACAGGAGATATGTCGGCCGTCACCAGCTCATTGGGATTCGAAATCGGGTCGCCGGCATCGACTCCGGCAGTGAGCTTGATAGTGCCTCCAAGACCGATATAGAACTTCCCCGGCACACCGAACACCGCGAATTTCGGCACGGCGTCCTTCAGGTCATCGGGAGCATTGTCTTCAAATGCGTCGTGTGCCACATTCCGGATGTCGTTGCCATCCTCTTGATGGTGTTTCGGGGAGATGGCGAATGCGCCGAGGCTCATAGCGGCAAAGGAGATAAGTGTAAAAGTTTTTTTCATAAAATTATGATTATGCTTAAAGTTTTGGGTTATGGGTAAGAGTCAGGATTTAAACGGCGCTGATAGCACGCGGAGAGAGAATCGGCAGAAAATAAATTCATGGATTGCCTAAATCAGGACACTTACTTGCAGATAGGTTGCCTTTTGCGAGGGTTTGGCTATGAGTGCGGTTTGAGCCTCGGGCAATCTGACTTTTCTAACAAAGGTGCAGATACATTGGTTTTGTGTCCGGGCTGAATTAACAATTGTGAAAATCCCGTATGGGGGCGTCGGTTTCGTCTCCATACGGGATTGTCGGTGTGTGGCGGTCAGAGCGGAGTCATCGTTGCGGCAGATGTCAGGCTCCGACTGATATGACAGTCATCAGGCGTCGATATTGGCGTATGATGCGTGTGCTTCGATAAATTCTCTTCGGGGACCGACCTCCTCCCCCATTAGCACGGAGAAAGTGTGGTCGGCCTCGGCGGCGTTGAGCAGAGTCACCTGCTTGAGCATACGGTTCTCGGGGTCCATTGTAGTCTCCCATAGCTGCTGCGGATTCATCTCGCCAAGACCTTTGTATCGCTGCAGCACCATCTTGTTGCGGTCGCCGTCGCATCGTGAATCCACGAAGCGCTGCACCTGCTGCTCATCCCAGGCGTATTCCTCGATTTTGTTTTTACCCTTTGTCGAGCATTTGTAGAGAGGTGGTGTGGCGATATAGAGGTAGCCGTTGTCGATCAGCGGGCGTATGCGGCGGAAGAAGAATGTCATCAGCAGAGTCGCGATGTGAGCGCCGTCGACATCGGCATCGGTCATGATTATCACCTTGTGATAGCGGAGTTTGGAGAGGTTAGGCTCCTTAGAATCCTCCTCGGTGCCGATGGTCACTCCGAGAGCCTTGAAGATATTGACGATTGCTTCTGACTCGTAGACCTTATGGTCCATAGCCTTCTCGACATTGAGGATTTTTCCTCTCAGCGGGAGTATGGCCTGATAATGAGGATTCCGTCCCTGCTTGGCAGAACCGCCAGCCGAGTCACCCTCGACGAGGAAAAGCTCGCACTGAGCCGCATCGCGGCTTTTGCAGTCGGCAAGCTTGCCGGGCAGGCCGGCACCCTGTAGCGGTGATTTGCGCTGCACCTTCATTCTGGCCGACTGGGCGGCATGGCGGGCAGTGGCGGCGAGCACGACTTTGTCGACTATGGCGCGAGCCTGCTTCGGATTCTCTTCAAGATAGTTGTTGAGAGCCTCTGTGATGGCCTGCGACACTACACCCTGTATGTCGCTGTTGCCGAGTTTAGTCTTGGTCTGCCCCTCAAACTGAGGTTCGGCCACCTTTACCGAAATCACGGCTGTGAGGCCGTCGCGGAAGTCCTCCTTCGAAAGCTCGATTTTAAGTTTGTCGAGCAGGTGGTTGTCGTCGGCATATTTCTTGAGGGTGGTTGTCAGTCCGCGGCGGAAGCCGGTGAGGTGAGTGCCTCCCTCGACGGTGTTGATATTATTGACGTAGGAGAAGATGTTTTCGTTGAAAGAGGTGTTATATGTCATCGCCACTTCTACGGGCACGCCGTTCTTCTCGGTGTTGATGTGTATCACCTCGTTGATGAGAGGCTCCTTGCCGGAGTCAATGTATTTCACGAATTCCTTCAGCCCCTCGTTGGAGTGGAACACGGCTTTCTTTGGTTCCCCCTGCTCGTCGCGCACCCGCATGTCGGTAAGTTCGAGGCGGATTCCGGCGTTGAGGTATGCCAGGTCGCGCAGCCTGTTGGCCAATGTCTCGAAGTCGTAGACGGTCTCGGTGAAGATCGAAGAGTCGGGATGGAATATAATCGTAGTGCCGGTGCGGTCGGTCTGTCCGATTACGGTCATCTCTGTGGTGGGCTTGCCGAAAGCGTATTCCTGCATGTAGATGTTGCCGCCGCGGTGGATTTCGGCCCTGAGATAGTCGGAGAGCGCATTGACGCAGCTTACACCCACGCCGTGCAGGCCGCCCGAGACCTTATAGCTACCCTTGTCGAACTTGCCACCGGCATGGAGCACTGTCAGCACAACCTCCAGAGCGGGCTTGTGCATCTTTTCGTGCATGTCGACCGGGATGCCGCGTCCGTTGTCGTCGACACGGATAGAATTGTCTTCGAGAATTGTGACCTTTATGTGGTTGGCGAAACCCGCGAGGGCCTCGTCGATAGAGTTGTCGACTACCTCATACACCAAATGGTGCAGGCCTCGTCCGGAGATGTCACCGATATACATCGCGGGGCGCTTTCTTACGGCTTCGAGCCCTTCGAGCACCTGGATGTTGTCGGCTTGATATTGTTTCTGCTGTTCTTCGTTTGCCATTGGTATGATGGTGATTGTGACTGACTTTCCGGAGCCTGGCCTACCCGGGGAGAAAGGGTGTGTCCGTATATGGAGCCCTTGCGGTCGGGAAGTCAATAAAAACATACAAAGTTAACGATTTTTTTCTGATTTTGCAACCGTATGGCATCCCTCGTCCTGCTCAAAAACGCGGGTTGAGAAGGGTAGTGGCGGACGAAAACGAAACTTATTAAGGTGTGGCGGCGTTAAATTATTAAAAAATTAGTAATTTTGCGCCCGGATTCCATCGCCAAGGGCCGCCGGTATCTGCCGTGACCTCTCCGGCAACGGTATCCGGCCGGGGCGCAGGATGCTCTCCACGACATGTTGTAACACATCTCTACAGCCGATAATGAAGAATCTCGTAATAGTTGAGTCTCCGGCCAAGGCCAAGACCATCGAAAAGTTTCTTGGAAAGGACTATAAGGTGCTTTCCAGCTATGGCCATATCCGGGATCTCTCTAAAAAAGAGATCAAGCCGGATGAAGCTACAGACTTTACTGCCGACTATGAAGTGCCGGCCGATAAGAAAGATTTGGTGCGCACACTTCGCAAGGCCGCTAAGGAGGCCGATATGGTATGGCTCGCATCCGATGAAGACCGCGAGGGTGAGGCTATTGCCTGGCATCTTTTTGAGGAGCTCGGGCTGGATGCCGGCCGCACGCGGCGCATCGTATTCCATGAAATAACCAAACCGGCCATACTTCACGCCATCGCTAATCCGCGCGGCATCGACATAGACCGTGTCAACGCCCAGCAGGCGCGCCGTGTGCTCGACCGCATAGTGGGCTTCGAACTCAGCCCGGTGTTGTGGCGTAAGATTAAGCCGCAGCTTTCGGCCGGGCGTGTGCAGAGTGTGGCCGTGCGCCTCATATGCGAGCGCGAGAAGGAAATAAATGCCTTCACGTCAGAGCCGTATTACCGCGTCACGGCACGGTTTCTTACCGTCCCCGGCGGAGCCGAACTGAAGGCGGAGGCCACCTGCCGCCTGCCGGATGAGGAGAGTGCGACGGCGCTGCTCGAAGAGTGCCGCCGGGCCGCCTCGCAGGCAGCTTTCCGCGTCACTGATGTCAGGGTGCATCCGCTGCGCCGCTCTCCGGCCCCTCCGTTCACCACATCCACACTGCAGCAGGAGGCTTCGCGCCGTCTCGGATTCTCTGTCAATCAGACCATGATGCTGGCTCAGAAACTCTATGAAGACGGTCATATCACCTATATGCGTACCGACTCGCTCAATCTATCCGACCTCGCCCTGTCGGATATCTCTAAGGAGATAGCCGGCGAATATGGCGGGGAGTATCTGAAGGTGCGCCATTATCACACCAGTTCAAAGGGTGCCCAAGAGGCTCACGAGGCCATACGCCCGACTTATATCAGTAAAAAAAGCGTGGGTTCCGACGATGCCCAGCGCCGTCTGTATAATCTCATACGCCAGCGCGCCTTAGCCAGTCAGATGGCCGACGCGCAGCTCGAAAAGACCAACGTTGAAATCCGTGCCGAGGGTGTGGCCGAGACATTCCGTGCAGAGGGTGAGGTGGTGAAATTCCCCGGATTCCTAAGCGCATATGCCGATGCCAATACACAGACTGCCGATGCCGACCGCCCGTTGCAGCAGGGGCTGCTCCCCTCGATAAAGAAAGGGGGAGAAGTGACTCTATCCGGCCTTACGGCCACTCAGCGCTTCTCGCAGCCTCCGGCACGCTATACGGAGGCCTCTTTGGTGAAAAAGATGGAAGACCTCGGCATCGGTCGACCCTCGACCTATGCGCCCACTATCTCCACCATACAGCACCGCGACTACATCAAGCGCGGCGAGCGCGATGGCGAGCCACGCCAGTACGTGCGCCTCATTCTTGACGACGACCGCATCACACGCAGTGTGGCCACAGAGAACGCCGGCTCCGACAAGGGGCGTCTTGTGCCCACTGATGTAGGTATGATTGTCAACGACTTCCTGACCCTCCATTTTCCCGACATACTCGACTATAACTTCACGGCCCGCGTGGAAGAGAAATTCGACGACATCGCCGAAGGGAAACTTGGCTGGAAAAGCGAGATAAAGGATTTCTACAAGGGCTTCCATCCGGGCATAGAGGCCATCAACGATCTCAAGATGGAGCATAAGGTGGGTGAGCGTCTGCTCGGCACTGACCCTAAGAGCGGCCGCCCGGTATCGGTCAAGATCGGACGCTTCGGACCTGTGGTGCAGATCGGCGATGCCTCAGACGAGGAGAAACCTCTCTTTGCCAGTCTGAAGAAAGACCAGAGCATATCGAGCATCTCGCTCGAAGAGGCACTGAAGCTTTTCGAACTTCCCCGCCGACTCGGAGAGTTCGAGGGGAAGACGGTCACAGCCGCAGTAGGACGCTTTGGCCCGTATGTGCGCCATGACGGTGTTTTCGTATCTATCCCCAAGGGTATGGCTCCGGAGACAATCACGTTGCAGGAAGCCGAGACGCTCATAGCTGACAAGCGTGCCAAGGCAGCCGCCTCGCATATCAAGTCATTTCCGGAGATGCCCGGCCTTGAGGTAATCGACGGGCGCTACGGCCCTTATCTCGCGTATAAGCCGGAAGGAGCCAAGAAGGCCGTCAACTACAAGATTCCAAAGACCACCGATGCCGCCGCACTGACTCTTGAAGAGGCCAAGGCATTGATGGAGGCGCAGGATGCAGCCCCGAAGAAGCGGCGCATCACCCGTAAATCCTGACTTGAATACTTGCCTGATATATCGGTAGCCGCTCCACCAATGTGCCGGGCGGCTCCGGAAAGAATAAATAACCAAATAACATAACAATAACTTAATATGACTACCCAGGACCAGTTGAAAGAGGCGGTAGAGCGCAAGTTGGCGCTGAGGAGGTATCTTTGACGTCGACAGCAAGAAAATCGAAGTAGAAGAAGAAGAACTCCGCACACACGTGCCCGACTTCTGGGAGGACCGCGAGAAAGCCGAGGCCCAGATGAAGAAAATCAAAGAACTCCGTTTCTGGATCGAGGCCTACGAGACGCTCGACAAGCAGGTGGAGGAGCTGCAGCTGGCATTCGACTTCGTCAAGGAAGGTCTGGTGACTGAAGCCGAGGTCGATGAGCAGTATGCAGCGGTGCTCAAGGCACTCGAAGACCTTGAGCTGCGCAATATGCTGCGCCGCGAGGAGGATAAGCTGGGCGTAGTGCTCAAAATCAACTCCGGTGCCGGCGGCACAGAGGCTCAGGACTGGGCATCGATGCTGATGCGCCTGTATCTGCGCTATGCTGAGCGCCACGGCTATAAGGCCACTATCGCCAATCTCCTCGAGGCCGATGATGCAGGCATCAAATCGGTCACAATCAATATCGAGGGCGACTATGCTTATGGCTTCCTGAAATCAGAGAACGGCGTGCATCGTCTGGTGCGCGTATCCCCCTACAATGCACAGGGAAAGCGAATGACATCGTTTGCTTCAGTATTTGTCACCCCGCTTGTCGACGACACTATCGAGGTGCAGATCCAGCCCGCGCTGATAAGCTGGGATACATTCCGCTCCGGCGGCGCTGGAGGTCAGAACGTGAATAAGGTGGAATCGGGAGTGCGTCTGCGCTACCAGTATAAGGACCCCTATACAGGCGAAGAAGAAGAAATCCTTATCGAGAACACCGAGACACGCGACCAGCCCAAGAATAAGGAGAACGCCTTGCGCCACCTTCGCTCCATACTCTATGAGAAGGAACTCAACCACCGTATGGAGGAACAGGCCAAAATCGAGGCCGGAAAGAAGAAAATCGAGTGGGGCAGCCAGATCCGCAGCTACGTCTTCGATGACCGCCGTGTGAAAGACCACCGCACGAACTATCAGACCTCAGACGTAGGCTCCGTGATGGACGGCGAGATTGATGATTTTATCAAGGCCTATCTGATGGAATTCGCCGGCACCGACCAGCAATGACCTTCAATTCTTTACATAATAAACCCGGAACCTCAGGCTCCGGGTTTCTTGTGTCTTGGAGATGGCTTGCTTAAAGGAGATGGCTTGCTTTATAATAGAGTCGTGCTTTATAATTTTGTGCGACACATTCCCTCCTCCTCCCCGCAGAGTGTGATTGCAGGCTCTGCGGAGATGCCATATAACCTATTTGCGCTCTTTGAGAGTGCCGTGGCGGTAGGCCTTCAGCAGTTCTCGGAGTTCATTGATCTGACTCTGTAGCTCCGCCCCCTTGTCGGTGTCGCGCACCAGAAGGCGGCTATGGTTCATCTCCACAATCTGAGTGGTGTCGACGATGTCAGAGCCGTTTCTGACCGCCTCTTCGGCCGAAGTGAATGGCTCGTGCTGCACAAGCTGGAATCCACGTGAGTGAAACACGAGCGTGTAGCCGGCAATACCGGTAGTATTGTGATAGGCTTTCGAAAACCCTCCGTCGATTACCATCATCTTTCCGTTGGCCTTGATTGGATTCTCCCCCTTTCCGGCCTTTACAGGCACATGGCCGTTGATGATGTGGCGGTGCTCGCCGGTCACGCCGAAAGCATTTAGAATCATGTCGCACACCTTTTCATCATCGCGCAGATGATAATAATGCCCTTTCTCCTCATGCTGCGGCTCCTTCTCCTTTATCAGATAGCGCTCGAATGTGGCCATCTTAGCCTTGTCGAATAGAGGAGAATCCGGTCCGCACCACACATAGAAGTAGTAGTCGCGGGCATACTGCCGCAGTTCAGGCGCGGAGTCCGGGTCGAAGGCAGCCCTCATCAGGCTTTCCACTTTCTGTAGCAACCCCTTTCCGCTCAGCTTCTCATCGAGCACAGTCACCTCCTTGAGCGCCCCGTCCTTGTTGAGAGGCACCGAGGCGTGGAATAGGAGATTCGAATTATAGATGCCGTAGATTCCGCCGTGCGACAGAAATATGTGCATGTGGCTTTTCAGTTTGTCGCTCACCTGGAAACTGTGTACCAGCTTGGCAATAAGCTCCTTCTCCTCGGCCGTGAGTGCATAAGGGTCGGAGGGGTCGATTGTGGGGAAATTGTGGTCGAGCAGTTTGTAGCTCTTGCCGTCGATTTCCACCGTTCCCGCATTGAAGTCGATATGATGGAGCAGCCGTCGGTAGTCCATCTTCCATTCCGGATGGCGGCGAATCATATCAGCTTCCAGCTTCCATTGAATCACAGATATAGCCTTGTGCATCTTGGCCGTAAGGCGTCGGCTCTTCAGCGTAAGAGCCGAACTGCCGGGACTAAGTTTTGGCGAGAATACATCGCAGGGATCCTCTCCATAAGTCTCCATTGCGAATGTGGCCAAAGGCACCAGATTGATGCCGTAGCCATCCTCAAGAGTTTCCATATTGCCGTATCGCAGACAGATCCGGATGGCATTGGCGATACACGCCTCGTTGCCTGAAGCCGCTCCCATCCAAAGCGCGTCGTGATTGCCCCATTGTATGTCGTAGTCCCTATAATTCATCAGCAGGTCAAGAATGAGGTGTGCTCCCGGTCCGCGGTCATAGATATCGCCGAGGATATGCAGCTGGTCGATGCTGAGCGACTGGATTACGCGGCATATCGCCTTGATGAAAGAATCGGCCTGACCGGTGGAGATGATCGTCTCCACGATACGGTTGTAGTATAGCTGTTTGTTCTCACCCGAAGGGGCCTCATGCAGCAGCTCCTCGATGATATATGCAAACTCTTTCGGCAGCGCCTTTCGCACCTTGGAGCGCGTATACTTCGAGCTCACCTCCTGCAGCACCTTCACCAGACGGTGGAGCGTGACGGAATAGAAATCGAGCAGATTCGGCTCAGTGGTCTTCACATATTCAAGTTTCCGCCCGGGATAATATATCAGCGAGCAGAGCTGGCGGATTTCCTCCTCGCGCATCGAAGTGGCGAAAAGTTCGCGCACTTTGCGCCGGATATTTCCGGAGGCATTCTTCAGGATATGCGAGAAAGCCTCGTGCTCGCCGTGTATGTCGGCCACGAAATGCTCAGTTCCCTTCGGGAGATTGAGGATGGCTTCGAGATTGATGATTTCAGTAGCAGCCGCTGATGCATTGCCGAAGCTTTGCGAAAGGAGTTCGAGCACGCGGCGGTCGGCGTCGTTATGTGTGTTCATGGTAGAAAAGATTTATGCTCGCTGATATAACGGAAAAAATCGGGATTAGGTGTGCCTCGTTTTTGGAATCCTTGTCTGAACCGAGGGCGCAGAGTCAGAAGCGGATCAGGCCTGTGCGGCTGACAGATAGGCGCATACCGAAACTGTTGCCCGGCATGTCGCCTCCGTCGGCTCCGATAGAGAGAGACCCCTCCCATCCGCGTAGAGCGCGGATTGACTGCGGGCGCCACTTTATTTCGGCCAACATGCTGAAACAGTCCTCCACCTCAGGCAGCGGAATATGGTATGAACCCCAGTTGCGCGAATATGTGAGGCGGAGCCGATAGGCCAGTTCATCGGTCGGATTCCCTGTCAGGCCAAGGTTGAGAGCCCATAGGCGGTTGCTGCGTGGCGTCAGAGAGTGGCTGGAGTTGTAGATAGGGGAGAGCACCAGCGGATTGCCGATAATCCGCCCCCAGTTCTGCCATGCCCCGTAGATATAATGGGCGTAATAATAGTCGTTGCCCGATATCTGCACCGGAATCTTGTCGGTCTTGTCCCAAAGTATCGGACCGGTCTGGTCTTTTGTATATAGGAATTCACCCACAACGCGACTCACCCAGCGGTTTTTCGGCAGCGTGGCTTCCACACCGTAGAGGCCGTCCTTCCAGGGATATTCGATATATAGCATCGAATGGTCCTCGAACATATGCAGATAATATGCCTTCAGACTCCAGTCGGCCTTTGGATTCCATGAGAGCACGTAGCTCCATGTGCCTATGAAATTGCCCTGCACGTTCACCTGCTCTCCGGCCACCGTGGATTCGTCGCCGGACATAGGGACGAGAGCCTTCCAGAATGATTTCAGGCCGGATGGAGCCTTTATGTGGAGCAGCTCGGTGCGGTCGCTGTTCCAGTACCATGCCTCGCCTGCAAACTGAGTGGCCATCTCAATTCCGGCCTCGAAAACGAGAGGAAACTTCTCCGCATTTCCGTTGCGCAGCCAGAGTCCCTTTGAGTGGAAGAGGATACCCTGAGGGTACGCACCGTCTTCGACCCAGTTGCGTAGCCAGCGGTTGTCGGTGAATTTACCGTAGCACAGATATCCTTTGATACCGAGCCAGCCCCGAGTACCCCAGACATCCGCATAATCGAATATTCCGGCGCGTACCTGCGGAATTGGCATTGCATTATTGGAGAATAGTGGATTGCCGGATGAAAGCTCCGGATCCACTCCGTAGCCCGGTATTTCCTTTTGTCCCACCATCAGGTCGAGACAACGGTATCGGATTTCGGCATAAGCCTGCTGTATATGGAAAGCCTGCTGCTGGGCAATCCCCCCGGCCAGCTCCAGTCCGGCACCCCAGCTCCATCGGTTGTCGCGGCGCATATCCTTGTAGATACCGGCCTCGAGCCGGATATTGTTGGGTTTTATCGACCCCATGCCGTAAGTATTGCTGGAAAACCAGAAAGGGGCGAATTCTCCCGACCCTGCCTCAGCCGTTAGCGAGGCCTCCCAGTGGAGAGAGTCGACACGGGCCTGCGGCCATGCGGCAAGAACGGGTATGAAGAGAGAGCAAAGAGTGATAAGTAAGTTTTTATTCATAATAACAGTCGGGAATAGAGAGTGGAATGAGAGTCGTACGGGGGGGGGAACAGGCCCGACGTGCCGAATATGACAGGTACGCGATATCGGGCTATACGAGCCTGTCGGTGGCAGCCTGAATCTCCTCCTTCGCCGGGGTCGGTCACCCGGTGCGCCCGCTGCATGCGGGGCAAAGTCCCTGGAGCATGAAATTGACCGTATCGATACGGAATCCATCGGGCACCGTCACAGCCGGGATGGCAAGATCCTCGAAACAGAACGTCTCGCGGCAGTTCGTGCAATAGAAATGCACGTGCATATCCTCTTCCGAATGCCCGTGCCCCTGACAGCGGCAAAGCTCATACTTGGTGATGCCGCGGCCATCCTGCATGGTGTGTATCAGCGACTTGCTTTCCAGCAGATTAAGCACTCTGAAGATGCTCGACTTCTCCATCGTCTCAAGGACCGCTTCAAGTTCGGCCAGACTCACCGGGCGGTGGGCCTGCGCGATGGCGCGGAGCACGAGCAGGCGGTTAGGGGTGGGGGATACCCCCGCCTCACTGAGCCACTGCCGTATATCCTGTATATCGTGCGAATGATTATCCACGTGCGAATGATTATCCATAATCAAGACTTCATCCCAAATCGACGAAGCTACCGCAAAGATAGTGCAAACTCCCGACATATCCAACCAAAGCGCTGAAAAAGCGCCCCTGCCCGAATTAAAAGCGGAATCCTCCCGGAGGGGGAGGATTCGCGTAGAGGTGAGCACAGGCGGCGGTAAGTGTCCGGGGTCAGTTGGTACCGTCAAAGGGGCGCATTGTGGCTTCCCCTTCGGCCGAGATGTCCTCCCGGCGTATCACCTTGCGGAGGGTGGTTAGCACCACCTCAATGTCGGTGCGCAGCGACAGATGGTCGACATACCACACATCCAGTTCAAACTTCTTGTGCCACGGAATCGAATTCCGGCCATGGCACTGTGCCCATCCCGTGATACCGGGGCGCACCTCATGGCGCCGGGCCTGTTCGGGCGAATATAGCGGCAGATACTTCGGCAGAAGCGGGCGCGGACCGATAAGCGACATGTCCCCCTTCAGCACATTCCAAAGCTGCGGCAATTCGTCGATCGAAGTAGATCGCACGAGGCGGCCTACTTTGGTGAGCCGCTGCGCATCGGGCAGCAGTTTGCCGTCGGCATCGCGCTCGTCAGTCATCGTCTTAAACTTCACCACCCGGAAAATCTTCCCGTCCTTCCCGGGACGTTCCTGCCGGAAGAAAGCTCCGGCTCCCTTGTTGGCGAAATGCAGCCACACAGTGACCGCCGCCAGCGGCACCGACAGCACCAGCAGCACCCCGCCAGAGGCCACCACATCAATGGCCCGCTTAAAGAATCTCCTGTATAGTTGCATATCTATATTATGGTTTGGTTTTTTGGGACGGCATCGGCACGAGCCAATTTTCTGTTATATCCTTCACACTGACCTTACCGGGCTGCTTATTGCAGGAATCACATATCGGATAGATATACCATCTCATATCAGTGGAGCCATCCTTCACGACATGTCCACCTGCCACTTCCTTTAACGGCACACGGTTGCCGCACATCGGGCACTCATAATCATTATGAATCAGCAGTCGGAAAATAAGCCAATCTCCTAATGTCTCACGTGATTTCCAATAGTCAATCCATGACGAATAACCTGTCGGAGGATTCGGACTCACTTTCGAGCTTCCTCTTACGTTCCTGATTTTCATATTGTCAAAAAATGTGGATTTGATTCTGTAGATAATTCAGTCACATCTGAAAATATCGCGGGTATAAACTTTGCCCTTTACGTCATCAAGCACATCATCATAGCGATTAGCAACAATAGCCTGACTCTGGGATTTGAAGGAATCAAGGTCATTCACCACGCGGCTGCCAAAGAATGTGGAGCCGTCTTTAAGAGTAGGCTCGTAGATAATCACTTCCGCGCCCTTGGCCTTAATACGCTTCATCACACCTTGGATTGACGACTGCCGGAAATTATCAGAGTTGGATTTCATAGTGAGTCGATAGACCCCTATTACGCATGGATTCTCGGCCTCGTCAGAGTACTGACTGTTGGCGGCATAGTAACCTGCCATACGTAGCACCTGATCAGCAATAAAATCCTTACGCGTACGGTTGCTTTCCACTATTGCCGACATCATGTTCTGCGGAACATGAATGTAGTTGGCCAACAGTTGCTTAGTATCCTTTGGCAGACAGTATCCGCCGTAGCCGAACGAAGGATTGTTATAATGTGTGCCAATTCTCGGATCAAGTCCGATACCGTCTATTATGGCTTTGGAGTCAAGACCCTTGACTTCAGCATAAGTGTCAAGTTCGTTGAAATAACTCACACGTAGCGCCAGATAAGTATTGGCAAATAGCTTCACTGCCTCCGCTTCCTTTATCCCCATATACAATGTAGGAATGTCTTTCTTTATGGCACCATCCTGCAGCAATCCTGCAAATACATGAGCAGCTTCATTAAGTGCATCAATATCAGTGACTTTAATGATGGCTGCATTCTCTTCCTCAAATTCCGGCTTATCGATGATTTTAGGTATGCCTGCGATTATCCGGGAGGGATACAGGTTATCATACAGAGCTTTGCTTTCCCGTAGGAACTCCGGGAAGAATATGAGGTTGAATTTCCGAACTCCCTGCGCGGCATATTTCAGATACAGCTGACGGCAGTATCCCACCGGGATAGTAGACTTGATCACCATTACGGCATCCGGATTAACCGATAAGACCAGATCGATGACCTCTTCGATATGTGATGTGTCGAAATAATTGGTATGCGCGTCATAATTTGTCGGAGCTGCAATCACGACAAAATCCGCATCACGATACGCCGACTCCCCGTCCAGAGTTGCAGTGAGATCAAGATTTTTCTCTGACAGATACTTTTCAATATAGTCATCCTGAATCGGAGAGAGGTGACTGTTGATTTTCTCAACTTTTTCAGCCACCACATCAACTGCCGTCACATGATTATGCTGGGCCAAAAGTGTTGCGATACTCAATCCGACATAACCGGTGCCGGCAACTGCGATATTATACTTCTTCATATGATTGCCAAGAGTCTTAGATTTTAAAATACTCTCTAAACCATTGCACCGTGCGGTCAATACCCTCCTGTAGCGGTGTATCAGGTTTGAATTCTGTTGCTTCGGCAAGAGCTGAAGAATCTGCATATGTCTGATATACATCCCCTGCCTGCATGGGAAGATAATTCTTTCGTGCTTCGCGCCCGATTGCCTTTTCGATGCAGTTGATATAATCCATCAGTTTGGTAGGATGCTGATTCCCGATATTATAGATCCGGTACGGAGCGGGGGATGTGGCCGGATCCGGATTCTTCTCATCCCAATCAGGATTGGCTTTGGGAGTAATTTCCACAATCCTTACCACACCTTCCACAATATCATCGATATACGTGAAATCGCGAAGCATGTCACCGTTATTGAACACATCTATCGGGCGGTCATGCAGTATAGCATCCATGAAGAGGAACGGCGACATATCCGGGCGTCCCCAGGGACCATAGACAGTAAAGAAGCGTAGCCCGGTGGTAGGCAATCCATAAAGCTTTGAATAGGCGTGAGCCATCAGTTCGTTGCTCTTTTTGGTAGCTGCATACAGACTGACAGGATGTGCTATGCCATCATGCTCAGAGAAAGGAGTCTTCCCATTAAGACCATATACACTGCTTGACGAAGCATATACAAGATGCCCGACCTTATTGTCGCGGCAACCCTCAAGTATATTGATAAACCCGTCAAGATTACTTTCTACATAAGCCTGCGGGTTAGTGATTGAATACCTGACACCGGCCTGGCCTCCAAGATTGATTACTGCATCAAATTTACCGTTGGCAAAAAGCATCTGCATGGCCTGACGGTCCTCAAGATTCATGCGGATGAATGAAAGCGTATCAAAACGGTTGCTTTGAGAGTATTTATACCATGCCACATCAGATTTCAGAATCCCGAGTTCTGCAAGACGGGCATACTTTAACTCTGGATCATAATAATCATTGATATTATCAAGACCTGTTACAGAATGACCGTTGGCAACAAGTTTACGGCATACAGCCGAACCGATAAATCCGGCAGCGCCAGTTACAAGTATTTTCATTTCGGTGGTTTTATGTTAGCTCTCAAAGCCAATGTAATTTATACAGATGACACTGAGAGACTATTAGATTTATTTATTCAGGATTACCCGTATTGCATCCAAATATTCTTTGACTACGATGTTCCGGTCAAATTCCCGCTCCATCTTTTTACGTCCGGCAATCCCCATTTCTTTCTTGGCCTCATGACTGAGAGCGACAAATCGCTCAGTGGCCTTTATCAGATCTTCCGTATCCTGCGGCGTAATCAGAAATCCAGAGATTCCGTCATCTACAGCCTCTTGGCACCCCGGACGGCGGGTCGTGATTACAGGTCGTCCGGCGGCAGCGCTTTCAAGAATCACGTTAGACATTCCTTCCGGGTAAAAGGATGGATGTATCAGGCAGTGGGCTTCAGTGATAAATGGACGCACATCCTTTTGTTTGCCATGATAGATTACTACACCTGCATCGACCAGTTCATTAATACGCTGCGAATAATCCTCTTCGCATGCCCCTAAGATATGGAATTCCATCCCTCTGCCTTTGAAATGCTCTGCTGCCGCGAAATACTCCTCTATTCCTTTCTGCTTCATAACCCTTGATATGAACAGGAATTTAATCGGATTATCGTTTGACGGATATTCCCGTAATGAGTGATGAGTAAGATTGACACCAGACCCTGGTATCTGGGCATGAATATCCTTTCGGATGGAGTGCTGTTCAAAAAACTTCCGATTTGCAGAATTCTGAAAGAAGATTTTTCGTGCGCCACTCATTCCGATCTGATAGAGAGTTGTTGTTAACTTTTGAAGAATCCCGGGGTTCTCCACCGCACTTCCTAATCCGGTTATATTGACTATATATGGCTTCCGAGATAATTTACATGCCATCCCGCCATAAATATTGGGTTTAATTGTATATGTCAATACAATATCAGGCTTGACTTGCCTAATTATCCGTCTGTATTCATTCAAAAGTGCAAAGTCCTTTAATGGATTAGTGCCATGTCTATTGAGATTCCGAGTATAGATAATTGTACAGCCCATTTCTCTAAAGATCTCGGACTCAATTGATTCCGGGGCTGCGATAGTTACCTGATACCGCTCTTTGAGTAGAGCAACAAAAACTTCCTTTCTAAAAGATGCCAATCCTGAGAAATGATTTGAAAGTACTAAAATCTTATGCATACTGTATGATTGTTGTAGTTGGATGAATTATTAATAGTATCTCTTAAGACAGTTATGTTGAATTTCGATATTCAGGGGCCTACCTTCTTAATATTAATATGGCATATCTAATTTCGTCTATACTTTACTCCTATATTTGATAATACGTGCCGGACAACCTCCTACTATTGCATTTGGAGGTACATCCTTAGTTACCACAGCACCAGCTCCAACTATAGCTCCCGATCCAATTATCCGTCCTGCCAATATCGTTGCCTTGCTACCTATCCAGACATTATCTTCTATGACAACAGGCATCGAAGTTATCCCTTGATCCTTAATTGGTATCGACAAGTCCTCATAGTTATGTGTGGATGACATTATTGTCACGCCATGCGCTATGCTGACATCTGAACCAATTCGAATTTCCCCTGTAGCATCAAAATAACAGAATGAATGGACAGAGACATTATCTCCCATTTTCAATTTATCCGGATGATTTAAGTACATGACAAAAATTTGAAAACATCGAATTTTGGGGTATAAGTC
>ERZ778503.121-NODE-121-length-65091-cov-5.629236_pt1 | contig 65091 bp, 51 predicted proteins | sample MGYA00510047_ERZ778503 | MGnify/ENA primary metagenome ERZ778503 (study PRJEB29527, sample SAMN07138965) | mouse gut metagenome | material: feces | host: mouse | place: China:Nanjing | collected 2016-01-25 ... | reverse complement strand
ACTGGCGCTATTTATGTGTGATAAGCCATTAACTGAGCTTGGTAGTCTATCAAGTAAATGTATATTGTCCAAGGGTGAATGGTATAAGTTCAATGATGATTATTTGCAGTATTTACATGATTCAATAGAAGAAATTCCCGTAATTTATGACCCAAAGTATGATTTTAATACTGGCATCCACAACACATTCATCGAACAGCTGTATTTAGCAGATAAAGATAATCCATATATTCAAGGTTTAAACAGAGAAGAAGCTCTAAAAAAGCTCAAAAAGAAGTACTATGCTGAAAGAGTCTTTAATATTCTTCGGGAAAACGATGGATTTGATAATTACGATCGCATATGCTACACAATCGACAACACTAAGTTTGAAGCCATGGATTTATATAAAAATGGAGCCATGCATGCAGTAAAAATAGGAAGTTCTTCTTCAAAACTTTGCTATGCTGTAGACCAATCGCTATCAACATTAAAAGCACTAAAAAATAGCGATATAAGAAAAGAGCTTCCAGAAATTGATACTGTTGTCATTTGGTTAGTTCTAGAAACTACGAAAAAACCTGAAGATATCAAGGATATATTCAGTCTGAATGATTTAAATATGTTAATGCTAAAAAACAGACTAGACCAATGGAAAAAAGAAGTTCGTCACAAAGGTTTAAAACCCATAGTCTATTTGAATTATCGGTATACATAAATTCCCATCGTATCTCACTTGTTATTTAATACCTATCTAATTTGTCTCCAAGGATTCAATCATCATTTCTGAAGGCTATATGATTATCTTCATATCCACTCGTTTAACAATAATTATCCTACTCCATCAAAAAACCACCACCTGCGGTTCAGGGCCTGATGGCCGCGGGTGGTGGTTTTTATGCTCTTCCGCTGATGCCAATGAAACCAGTCATGCCTATCCGCCATCATCGGCATACTGCATAAATCAGTCCGGTTTGTACTCGATCAGATCCCCGGGCTGGCACTCAAGTTCGCGGCAGAGAGCCTCGAGGGTGGAGAAGCGCAGGGCATTGATCTTGTTGTTTTTGATCCGCGACAGATTGGCAGGTGTGATGCCGACTTTGTCCGCAAGGTCATTGAGGGAAACGTGGCGTTCCACCATCAGCCGGTCGAGGTGCATGAGGATCATACCAGGCCTTCCACATCAGACTGCAGTTTCTGGCCGTAGCCGAAGATGCGCGAGAGGTACCAGATGACAAGGCCTGTCATGATGCCCGTAACGTCAACATAGGGGTCAATGTCAACGTAGAACAGACGCATGAGGCAGCTGAATATGAGCTCCACGACGGGGATGGCCATGAAGAAGATGCCGATTTCCCGGATCATGCGGGTGATGTCAGGGGTGAAGGGGGTGTTGGTTTCACCGAAACTGTCACTGCCTTTGAGGGTTCTCAGGATAAGCCAGAGGTTGCGGAAGATCATGGCGGTCAGAGACATGGTGACTGCACCGCAGGCTATGATCCAGCGGACGATGTCCAGTGTGATGGTCTGGCCGCTGATGACGGTGGTGCCAAAGCCGTTGATGACGAAGTCCTGTCCGGCTATGGTGCCGGAAGCGAGAAATGCTTCGATGTTGCCGGGGACAGCAAAGGTGGCAATCAGGCCGATGAGCGCAATGGCGGTGAAGATCCAGGCAGCGATCTGGAAGATGCAGGCGAGAACCTGCAGGAATCTGGGGAGCTGTTTCATAGAGTGTTTCTCCTTTTCTCTTTCTTCTGACACCTTTGTTATACACCTGTGATTTGCGTTTGTCGATAGACTTTTATCGTTTTTCGATATTTATATATCGTATATCGCCAACTACATATCGTTTTACATCTGTCGTCATGAGGGCTGCGCCCTGCGGGTGTCCGAGGCTGGCGGCTGATTGCCGCCGCTGTTTCTTTGTGATGCCAGGCGGGACAGGAACCGGGTTTCATGGTAGGGTGACAGTAATGGAAAACCGGATGTCGGGCAGGCGGCGGAGCTCCTGCGGGTATCCGGCAGGAGACAGCATTCCCGGCGGAGAAAGGGGAAGGACTATGATTCGGATCGTATTCATGGATATAGACGGAACGCTGATTCCCTATGGGGAGCAGGAGATATCCCGGCATGCACTGAAGGCTGTGCGGCTGCTGCAGGACCAGGGGATTCTGGTGTTCGGTGTCACGGGGCGCTGTGCGAACCAGGTGCCGGATATCGGATTTGACGGAGTGATCAGTTATGATGGCGCCTGTGTGCAGGACAAGGGAAAGATCATTCTGGAAAAGGATTTCTTTGAGGACCAGGAACTGGACTGGATCATGCAGGATGCGAAAGACCAGGGCCGCCGGGTGGTGCTGGCGGGAGAGGGCGAGGATCCGGTGCAGGATCCTTTGCAGGAGGCAGCCCAGGGCAGGGTGCGGCTGAAGCGCCCCTGGCTGCTGCCGGATGAAACAGTGAAGGAACAGGTGCTGGATGCCCTGGAGCACCGGACGTTTGACAAGGGGATTGTCGTGGCGCGGATCATGAATATCCTGAAGATTCCTGCCGGGAGTGTCATGGCGATCGGAGATGGTTTCAACGACATGGGAATGTTGGCGGCTGCGGGGATTTCCGCGGCGATGAAGGAAGCCCCGGTGCAGGTGCAGGCCTGTGCGAATTTTACGGCGGACGGGGTGCTAGATGCGCTGGAGCATGCAGGGCTGATTGCCATGAGCAACGGCACGCTGCTGTGAGTCCTCCGGCTGCTGCCTGCAGGCATTTGCAGGGCAAGCAGAATACCGCAAAAGCCCGGGCCAGTCGTGGCCCGGGCTTTTTGACGTGCAGGCGGTTGATCCGGCCTGCTTTTCTGTTTCGGTTATTCTTCTGATTCTCTGTCTTTCAGATTTGCGCCCCGGGAAGCAATTACATCCCTGTACCAGAAGAAAGACTTCTTCCGGGAACGGCTCATATCGCCGCTTCCATCCTGATTCCGGTTCACATAGATGAATCCATATCGTTTTTTCATCTCTGCAGTCGAGGCGGAAATCAGATCCACACATCCCCAGGAGGTGTAGCCGAGAACCGGAACCCCGTCCAGATCCATGGCTTTCCAGACCTGAACCAGATGGTCATTCATGTAATCAATCCGGTACTGATCATCCACTGTATACGGGACACCGGGTTTCTTCTGGTATTCGTCCATGGCTCCCAGTCCGTTTTCCACAATGAACAGCGGCTTTTCGTACCGGTTCCAGTACTTGTTCAGAAGCCAGCGGAGTCCCGCCGGATCAATCTGCCATCCCCACTCGCTGGATTTCAGATAGGGATTGGCTGTTCCGGTTACCAGATTGCCGGCACTGAACTGATAGTTTTCCGGATCATGGGCAATCGTTTTTGACATGTAATAGGAAAAGGAAAGGAAGTCATGGGTTGTCTTCAGATCTTCAAAATCCTGAGGATGTGTCTCCAGTCTGATCCCTTCTTTTTCCATCTTCCGCAGCGCATACGCCGGATAATGACCCCGGAGCATGACATCTGAGAAGAAAAGCCCCCGCTCATCTTCTTTCATCGCCATGATTTCATCTGCAGGATGACAGGTTCTGGCATAGTTTGCCATTCCCAGAATCATGCAGCCGACTTTGTTCTCCGGATCGATTTCGTGAGCGAGTTTCACCACCCGGGAAGCTGCCACCAGTTCATGGTGGGCAGTCTGCCAGAAATCTTTCGGCGCAAGCTTGTCCTTCCGTGTCCAGATTCCGGCGCCCATCAGCGGAAAATTCCAGAGTGCGTTGATCTCATTGAAGGTGATCCACCAGCGGACTTTCCCTTTCCAGCGTTCCATCAGTGTCCTGGCAAACCGTTCATAATGCTCTATCGTCTCCCGGCTTCTGAATCCATCCAGTGTCCGGGAAAGAGCCAGAGGCGTTTCATAGTGGGAAATGGTGATTATCGGCTCGATTCCATGTTCTAGACAGGCATTCACCACCTGGTCATAGAAGAGCAGCCCCTGTTCGCCGGGTTCTTCTTCCATGCCTGTGGGAAAAATGCGGCTCCAGGCAACGGAGAAACGGTACACCTGAAATCCCATTTCCGCCATCAGAGCGATGTCTTCCCGGAAATGATGGTAGCCGTCCACTCCATCCAGCTTCAGATTGGCTGACTGCACGGTTTCATCCGGCGCTTTCGTGATTCCATGGGTCATCACATCCTGAATGCTGGGACCTTTTCCGTCCACATTCCAGGCACCTTCATACTGATTGGCGGCCGTGGCTCCCCCAAAGAGAAATTCTTCGGGAAACCGGATTTCCGGTTTTGTGTCAGTCATCAGCGGAATACCTTCATCAGCGGGTCGCCATGCAGCACTTCCGGCTTGCCGGTCTCAATGACATCCACATAGTTGGAAGAATTGGTGATGATGACTGGTGTGATGACCGGATGGCCGGCTTTCCGGATGGCATCCAGGTCCACCCGGGAGAGCAGATCTCCGGCTTTCACCGTCTGTCCCTGCTTCACCAGTGTTTCAAACTCTTTTCCATCCATTTCCACAGTGTCAATGCCGATGTGAATGAGACATTCCACACCATCATTGCTGGTCAGGCCAATGGCGTGTCCTGTGGGGAATACCGCCGTGACGGTACCGTCAAAGGGCGCTTTGATTTCTCCGTCCTGCGGGTCAATGGCTGCACCGGCTCCCATGATCCGCCGGGAGAACACCTCATCAGGAACCTGTGTCAGCGGCAGTACGTGCCCCTTCAGCGGGGACAGAATTTCATAGCTGACATTCAGCGGCTCTGCTTTTTTTTCAGGGGTTTCTTCGCTGACCGCTGCCGGCTCAGGCTGGTCTTCCTGTTTCCGGAATCCGAAGATCAATGTGAGGATAAAGCCGGCTGCAAAGGCAATCACGATGCAGATCACTGCATTGATGACATTCTGCAGTCCGCCACCGGCATAAACCGGCAGTGCCAGCACACCGGCAGTGGCAGAGGCATAGGTGCGCATGTTGGTCAGTCCGCCCCACAGTCCTGCAATGCCGCCGGCGATCATGACCATCCACAGCGGAGTCTTCAGAGGCAGGGTGACACCATACAGAGCCGGTTCCGTAATCCCGAACAGAGCCGTTGTACCGGCAGAAACAGCGGTTGACCGGAGTTTTGTGTCTTTGGTCCGCAGTGCCACTGCGAAGGATGCACCGGCCTGGGCCAGGTTGCTGGCCAGCATGCCCGGGCCCAGAAGGGTTCCGTAACCCAGAGAAGCATACTGAGCCAGCTGAACGGGCATCAGAGAGTAGTGCATGCCGGTCATGACAAACAGCGGACAGAAGGCACCCATGAGCATGGGGATCACCCATCTTGCCTGGTTGTTCAGGAAGTCGAAGAAGAAGTACAGACCATCACCCAGGAAAGATCCCAGCGGGCCGATGATGATCAGTGCCAGCGGACATACAATCAGGAAGTCCAGCAGGGGCACCATGAAGATCTTCACGGCATTGGGCATGATTCTGTTGGCAAGCTTGTCCACATATTTCAGGAACCAGACAATCAGCAGAGGCGGTACCACAGCGGAGGCATAGCTGACTTTCTTGATCTCCATGGCGAAAAACAGAATGGGATCCTCAGCGCCCTGAAGCGTCACAAAGGTGGGATGAATCAGGCAGGCGCAGATGGAAGCCGCCACAAACGGGTTCAGGCCCAGACGTTTGCCCATGGAGAATCCGAGATAAATCGGCATGAAGTAGAAGACGCTGTCCGCGAACATGGAAAGCAGCGTGTAAATCATGGAGTCGGCCCCAAGCCATCCGCAGGCAGTGCAGATTGCGAGCACGGCTTTGATCATACCTGATCCGCAGATGGCCGGAATGATGGGCTGGAAAACTGCGGTAATGGTGCCTACCAGGGCATTGAACCAGTTTTCCTTTTTGCCGGAAGCTGCGGTTCCTTCTTCGAAGCTCCCAAGTTTTGCCACTTCATTTTTGACATTGGCTACATCCGTCCCAATCACGATCTGGGTCTGACCGCCTTTTTCCACGACACCCTGGACACCATCCAGAGCCTGCAGTGCCTTTGTATCTGCTTTGGCGGGATCCTTGAGCACGAGCCGCAGGCGGGTCATGCAGTTGGTGACAGACTGAATATTCGACGATCCGCCGACATGTTTGACGATTTGTTCAGCGAGTGCTTTGTAGTTTTTCATAATCCTGCTCCTTTTCTTCTGGCTGTTTTCGGCTGAGGGTTGAAACTGAGCAGCTTTCTATCGGGTGCAGACCCGGTTGACGTGAAGGATGAAATAAATGTACTCATCCTGGGTGAGGGGAATCCCATGGAGTTCCCGGAGATAGCGGTCGATTTTCTTTACACAGGCCCAGGCCTGCGGATACCGGGTTGATAGCTGTGCCAGCAGTTCCGGATCATCCCCATCTGACAGTTCACGGTTCAGCAGTCTGCGGGCAAAGTACGAAATATGGGTGACAAACCGCATATAGTTCAGAGAAGACTCATCCAGTTTGATCTGGTAATGATATTCCACGATGTGCTGAATATCCGATACCATTTTCGTGACAGCCATGGTCTGCTGCATGGCTTCCCCCTGCTGCATGCCGTTGACGAAATGCATGGCAATGAAGCCTGCTTCATCGTCTTCCATCCGGATTCCGGTCTCATGCTGAATCATCTTCAGTGCTTTTCTGGCTGTTCTGTACTCATCCGGATAAAATTTCCTGGTTTCAAACAGAAGTGCATTGCGGATTTTTTCACCTTTGCTGTATCTCTCGATTGCATAGCTGATGTGATCCGTCAGACCAATGTAGGTTTCCCGGTTCAGACGGGTATGCAGTTCCTTTTCCGCCATCTCCAGAATTTCCATCCCCAGAATCAGATTGGCTGCCGGGATTTCGGAGAACATCCGGCGGAATTTCTCATTGAGATCTTCGGCATCGATCCGGTATTTTTTCTCAACCCGTTCTTCATCCACCGTCTGTCCGGCTTTTTTCTGAAAAGCGATTCCTTTTCCCAGAAGCACCATTTCCTGTCCATCTTCGTCCAGAGCGAGTAATGCGTTGTTGTTGAATACTGTTTTAACAATCATTCATGGTCACCCTCTCCTCTCTCAGGCCACAAAAAAAGAACACCCGGCAGCATAAAAACAGAATTTCCTTGCTCAAAATTTCTGTTTTTATGCTGCTCAGGTGTTGCCTGCTGTTCAGTTACAATCCTTAGCCAGTCAAAAAATACCACAAGGTTCAGGAGGTGTCAACCGGGAATTGAATGCGGTTGCATATCCCCATCATCTGTTCCCCTCACCTTTTCCCGGCACAGCCTTCCGGCTGAATTCCACCCCGCTGACGGTGAACATGCCCGACGTCGAGGATGCGGCAGAACTGTGGAAGCAGAATCCGGAACTGTCTGCGGGGCTGCATCTGTGTGTCACAGCCGGTTCGCCGCTGACTCGTCCTGGGTCCTTGATGAATCCGGATGGAGCCTTTGACAAATCTGTCCGGGCTTACCTCAGGCAGAAATCAGGATACAGCGAAGAGGGACAGCCGCTGTTTGCGCACAGGAGCCATCCATTCCATTTGTTTATCTCGCTGCTGTGATTATTGACTTAAAGCCCAAATTCTTCAAACAGGCGGTCCATAGCCTCCGGGTTGCCCACTGCATCCAGAAGCTCCATTTGTCTGCCGGCATCAACCATTTCCCGTTTCAGTCGATCCATTCTTTTTGCGAGATTCTCTTCAGCAGCCATGTATCCCTTCCGGTATCCGCGCTTTTCACCCAGCATGATTCCATGCCGCTGACCCTGCTCATAGACACCCTGTCCCAGATTGCACATATCTTCTACCTCCCTGTCCACATCTTCAATCACCGGCGCATCATATTTCTCCAGGATCGCCAGCTTTTCTTCTGTCTTCATTGTAGTCGAAAATAAACCTCTCAGCAGGTTCCATACCGGTTTTTCCCCTTCCTGGTGTCTGGATCTCTCGTTGAATCCCAGGATCATCAGCCTCAGCTTGTCCGCTTCTCCCCACATCCCCCGGATCCCGTCAGTCTCTTCTGTCAATTCCCAGATGCTGATGGTATTTTCCTCCTGCCCGGCCACGATCCAAATGCTGCACACCGGCAGCATATCGCTGTAACTGCCCTCCAGATACTCCACATTCAGCTGGCTGGTGATCTCCTGGGCTCCATAGGCTGTGGCTCTGTCCAGCAGCACATACTTCTCCGGTTTCTCCTTCTGGATCTCGATGTTGATCAGAAACCGTCTGATTCCTGACGGCAGCCGCTGCCGGAACAGAATGTCGAAGCGGATCTGCCGGCTCCGTTTCTTCTTTCCATCTTGTTCATATTCATCCGGCACATCCTTGTATTCCGTGTTCAGTCCCCGGACCCGCAGATCCGGATGCAGTCTGGTGGTGGAGATCTGGATATCCGGATCGATCATCTCCACGATCTGCGCCACAGTGTATCCCGCCACCTCCGGCAGCACTTCCTTCAGAAACGCTGCCAGCATCCAGCGGGATTCCAGCAGACGTTTGGCGTGATCGTCATAAAGCGACTGACTTTCGCTGTCTGAGAGATCCAGGGCAATGTCCGTTGTTCGTTTTGTCATCAAAGCTCCCTTCCTCATCCGGTACAAGCCCCAAACAGCAGAAATGTAAACACAAAACCGGATCTGGCAGGCTCCCGTTGCAGGAACCGGCCGGATCCGGTCATCGTTCATCCTATTCTTCGCCCATGAAGGCGTTTTTCAGCTTCTCGAAGGGACCTGCGAAGTCGCCCTTGCGGATCTGTTCGTAGGCCTCGCGTTCCTTTTTCGAGACACGCCGCGGGATCTGGACATTCACATCCACATACTGATCCCCCTGACCTGTACGGCTCGTCACGCCTTTGCCCTTGAGGCGGAAGCGCTGACCCGGCTGCGTGCCTTCGGGGATCTTCAGATCCACCGGTCCATTGACGGTGTCCACCGACAGCGTCGTGCCCAGGATTGCGTCCAGGACCGGAAGTTCCGCTTCGGTGAAGATGTCATTGCCCACGCGCTTGAACCGCGCATCGGGACGCACCATGATCTCGATATACAGATCGCCGTTGGGGCCTCCGTTTTCTCCCGGACCGCCTTTGCCGGGGATCCGGATCTGCTGACCGGACTGGATGCCCTGCGGGATCTTGATATCCAGCTTCACTTTTTTCCGCACATGACCCTGGCCATGGCACTCGTGACAGCGTTCCTTCACCACTTTGCCCGTACCGCCGCAACGGTCACAAACCGACTGCTGCTGCATGGTGCCAAAGAACGTGTTGACGCTCTGCACCACCCGGCCGCTGCCATGGCATTTGGAGCACGTCTCGACGTCCTCCGGAGACTCCGCTCCGGACCCGTGACAGTGCTCGCAGGGTTCTTCGACATCCAGCGTCACGGTTTCGGTCTTGCCATGGACGGAATCCATGAAGTCGATCGCCATCTGCCTGTAATGGTCTTCGCCCTGCATCGGCTGGTTGGCCCGGCGTCTGGCCTGACCGCCCCCGAACATGCTTCCGAAGAAGTCCTCGAAGCCATAGCCGCCGGTGGCCTGGCGGAACAGGTCGTTATAGTCGAATCCGCCGGCACCGCCGCCTGCGAAGCCGCCATCCACGCCTGCAAAGCCGAAGCGGTCGTAGTTGGCGCGTTTCTGTTCGTCACCCAGCACTTCGTAGGCTTCGTTGATTTCCTTGAATTTGTCCTCGGCATCCGGTTCCTTGTTGACATCCGGATGATATTTCATGGCGAGCTTGCGGTAGGCTTTCTTGATTTCCTCTTCCGTCGCGGTCCTGGAGACGCCCAGCACCTCGTAATAATCCCGTTTTTCGTCTGCCATATGTTCCCTCTTTCTCAATCCCCCGCTTTTCGCGGGTTTCCCTTTCGTGACTGTCTCTCACTGTTATTGTTCGCATGTCGGGCGCTGCTTTCAATACCGCCCGTCACTTTTTTTCCTGCATTCCCCTGTTCGAGATCCGTGCCCGGCACTCCCTGCCACCGGCATATTCATGCCGGAGAAAGTCTCCAATCGCAAGCCCGGGTCTCGAACAGGAGAATGGAAGAAGCAAAGCCTCTTCCATTCCCTGATTCGGCCAGCCGGCCGGATGAATCACTGACGGATGTCAGTGTTTATTTCTTTTCGGTGAACTCGGCGTCAACCACGTCGTCGTCATCCTTCTTGTCGGATGCCGGCTGTTCCTGGGCTGCGCCCTGTGCGTTCTGGTACATGGAAGCACTCATGGCCTGAGCGGCTTTTTCCAGCGCGTCCAGCTTGGACTGTACTGCAGCCATGTCGTTCTCGTCAAGAGACTTCTGCAGGTCGGCACGGAGGTCCTCCACCTGTTTCTTCTCGGCTTCGCCGATCTTGTCCTTGTTGTCTTCCAGAGTTGCGTCGATCTGGGCAATGAAGCTTTCTGCCTTGTTGCGCAGTTCCACTTCTTCCTTGCGCTTGTCGTCTGCAGCCTTGTTTTCCTCGGCTTCCTTGACCATGCGGTTGATTTCATCCTCGGACAGACCGTTGGAGTTCTGGATCACAATGGACTGTTCCTTTCCAGAAGCCTTATCCTTGGCGGATACATTCACGATACCGTTGGAGTCGATATCGAAGGTTACCTCGATCTGAGGCTGGCCGCGGCGTGCCGGTGCAATGCCGGTAAGCTGGAAGTTACCCAGTTCCTTGTTGTCCGCAGCCATGGGGCGTTCACCCTGCAGGACACGGATGTCCACAGCAGGCTGGTTGTCCGCAGCGGTGGAGAAGATCTGGGTCTTCTTTGTCGGGATCGTGGTGTTGCGCTCGATCAGCGGTGTCATGACGCCGCCCATGGTTTCGATACCCAGTGTCAGCGGAGTGACATCCAGCAGCAGCACATCCTTGACATCACCAGCCAGGATACCACCCTGAATGGCAGCACCGATGGCTACGGCTTCATCCGGGTTGACGGACTTGTTGGGTTCCTTGCCGGTGGCTTTCTTTACAGCTTCCTGTACAGCCGGGATACGGGTGGAACCGCCGACCAGCAGAACCTGGTCGATGTCGGATACAGACAGGTTTGCATCCTGCAGAGCCTTTTCGATGGGCACGATCGTGCGCTCAACGAGGGACTTGGTCATTTCGTTGAATTTTGCACGTGTCAGCGTGGTGTCGAAGTGCAGCGGGCCGGCAGGACCAGCGGAGATGAAGGGCAGGGAGATCTGTGTCTGCATGGTGGCGGACAGGTCTTTCTTGGCCTTCTCGGCTGCTTCCTTGATACGCTGCATGGCAATCTTGTCAGTGCGCAGGTCGATGTTGTTGTCTTTCTTGAACTGATCGACGATCCAGTCAACCACGATGTTATCGAAGTCATCGCCACCCAGACGGGTATCACCGTTGGTGGACAGAACCTCGAAGGTGCCATCTGCCAGTTCCAGGATCGAGACATCGAAGGTGCCGCCGCCCAGGTCGTAAACCAGGACTTTCTGTTCCTTGTCTGTCTTGTCAATGCCGTAAGCCAGCGCAGCGGCTGTCGGCTCGTTGATGATACGCTTTACTTCCATGCCAGCGATCGTGCCGGCATCCTTGGTGGCCTGACGCTGTGCGTCGTTGAAGTACGCCGGAACCGTGATGACAGCCTCGGTGACTTTCTCGCCCAGGTATTCCTCGGCATAGGCCTTCAGGTACTGCAGGATCATCGCGGAGATTTCCTGCGGGGTGTACTGCTTGCCGTTGATGTCGACCTTTTCACCGGTGCCCATCTTACGCTTGATGGATGCAATGGTGTTGGGGTTTACAACGATCTGACGCTTTGCTGCATCACCGATGATGCGCTCGTCGTCCTTGAATGCCACAACAGAGGGAGTGGTGCGGTTGCCTTCCGGGTTGGGGATGACCTTGGGTTCCTTGCCCTCCATCACAGCGACACAGCTGTTGGTTGTGCCTAAATCGATACCGATAATCTTGCTCATTTGTGAATACCTCCTCAGCTTACGCGCTGACTTTCACCATGGCCGGACGAAGCATCCGGTCTTTCAACATATATCCTTTTTGAAGCACCTGGGTGACGGTTCCGGGCTCGACGCCTTCTGCAGGTTCCTGCATCACTGCCTGCATGGTGGCAGCATCGAAGGGTTTGCCTTCGGCGTCGATTTCCTTCACGCCCTCTTTGTCCAGGACATCCTCGAGCTTCGTGCGGATCATTTCGAATCCCTTCACGAAGTTCTGCGTCTCCTCGGACTGAGGTGCATTGGCGAGGGCCAGGTTCATGGAATCCAGCACCGGCAGCAGCTCAAGCGCCGCCTGCTGGAACCGGTACTTCCGGTCCGCCTCTGCCTGTTTCACCAGGCGCTTTCTCGTGTTGTCTGCGTCCGCATAGGCGCGGGCCACATCGTTTTTGGCTTCTTTCAGATCATCCTCCAGTTTGGAGATGATGGACTGAAGTTCGGCAGCCGGATCGGTTTCCGGCGCAGGTGCTTCCTGTTCGGCAGTCACTTCTTCTTCAGCCGCCGCTTTTTCGGCTTCCGGCTTCATTTCCGCCGGTTCCGTTTCCTGCTGCGGCTTCTTGTGTTTGCTCATCCTGCCTACCTCCTTTTTTGTCTGTGCCAAAGATCTCCTCGATGACATCGCTCATGGCGTCTGTCAGCGCAATGACCCTGGCATAAGGCATGCGATTGGGACCAACCACCATCAGGCGTCCCTCTTCCTCGTCACAGGTCCTGAATTTCGCCGTGACAACGGAACAGTCTCCAATCTGGATCAGTTCATTGCGCCCCCCGATGGGGACCGCGATGTTCGTGGACTGATGGGTCCAGGCATTGAACAGATCGCTGTCTTCCAGGATCTTCATCAGCTTCCGGACCCGGTTCACGTCGGAGAACTCCGGCTGGGCCAGCATGTTGCTGCGGCCGGATACCGCCATTTTTTCCGCCGCGAAGTTCATGAACGCCGCCGCAAAGGCTTCGTACAGCACCTCGCTTCGTGCCAGCTTCGCCGCCATGAGCGGCCGGAGCTCTTCCAGGTGCCCCGCAATGTCTTCCAGACGGATTCCCTTCAGGTGACTGTTGAGAAGATCCGTGCAGGTGGTGAGATCGGGCAGGCTCACGTCCTGCTCAAACCGGAACAGCTTGTTCTCGGTGTGGCCGGTGTCGGTGACAAACAGCGCCACGGCGGAGTCTCCGCTCAATGGCACCATCGCCACGTGCTGCAGTCTCTGACCGGATGCATCCGGTCCCAGGACAATGCTGGTCAGGCTGGTCATTTCCGACAGGACATCACTGGCGATCCGGACGACTTCCTCCAGGGTATACTGCCGCTCCATGAAGATGTCCCGGAGGGTCGTGCGCACCGTTGTCGGCAGCGAAGTCTCCATCAGGTTCTCCACATAATAGCGGTAACCCCGGCGGCTGGGAATGCGTCCGCTGGAGATGTGTGTTTTCTCCAGCAGACCTGCGCGTTCCAGCACAGCCATTTCGTTTCGGATCGTGGCACTGGACAGCGGATGATCCAGCAGTTCCATGAGCGCCTTCGAGCCAACCGGCTCGGCGGTGCAGGTGAACCGTTCCACAATGGTCCTGAAAATAAGTTTCTGCCGCTGGGTCAGTTCCATATCACCGCCCCTTTCTAGCACTCGGACCTCTTGTCTGCTAACAGAATACCACTCTTTTTAGCAGAGTCAACAGTCGGATGCTATCTTCGGCAAATCCATTTTCCCATATCTCCATATACAAGGGATAATGATGTGACTGTCCGGCTGCCGATTTGCGATTGGATGGTCTGCAGGAGAAACCGCCATGATCCAAAGGGTTCTTCCGGAGGTCCATGACGGGCAGCGGAGGAGGTTTGTGTTCAGGCTGATTGTGGTAAAGAAGCGCAAACATATCATATAAGGAGGGTCTGCTGACGGCTGTCGATGGTGGTAAGGGGGCTATCGTCCGCGGACGATAGAGCTATCTGCCTGAGTATCTGCTTCATCTGCCTGCATCAGTTGCAGGAAATCGAATATGAATCCGCAGCACCAAAGCAATACAAAAAAATAGGGTACATAGTATCGGAGCATTCTTCAAAATGTACCCTATTTCTGCGATAATTCCTTTACTCAGATTCAACGAATCGTGTACTACCATCAATTGAAAGGAAGGTTTGTTCATGATGCAGCGCAATGACGTAACAGAAACCATATCTCTGATTCAGCAGAAAGCCGATTTGGAAGCGAGGCTTCACCTGATTCCATACCCAGGCAGTCCAGAAATCAAGACATCCCATAACCATAAATACTTATATGTCAGATCACGCGTAGGATCCCGGAACACGTCCACATATGTCGGTCCGTATTCAGATGATTTATATCAAATGCTGGTCAGGGACAACCGCGAATGCCGGCGCCTGAAAAAAGAAATACGTGCCATTCGAAGCAGACTGGCCATTCTGGGATACCAGGAAAATGAATTATCACCCGAAATCATTCAAAACCTGGATTTTGCCCGGGCCCATATCAAGGAAAGCATCTATGACCAGGCTGTTCTGGAAGGAGTCGCAACAACATTTCCGCAAACCGAAGATATTCTTGAAAACCGGGCCGTCAGCGGCATGAAGGCGTCAGACATCCAGAAAATCCTGAACCTGAAACACGCCTGGGAATTTATTCTCGATCCTGATGTTATTCAGTTTCCCAGTACTTTATCCTTATTATCTGTATTGGCGGCCATGATCAACGAAGGATTCTATATTAATGGCGGAGAAATACGAAGTGTTCCCGTTTCTATCCACGGTTCTGCCTATATCCCTCCTTTACCAATCAAAAGTGTCGTTCTCGAATCTATCAGTGAAATTATCGAAGCTGAAAAACCTGTGATAGAAAAAGCGATCGATTTACTCTTGTATTGCATGAAAACTCAGATTTTCATTGATGGCAATAAACGGGCGGCGGTCATCTTTGCCAATCATTTGCTGATATCTCAGGCCAGCGGATTATTGACTGTCCCCGAAGAGAAGGTCGATCGTTTCAAAACCCTTCTGATTGAGTACTACGAAGGAAGAGATACAGAATCAATTCGAAGCTTTTTAAAGGAATATTGCTGGCAAACTGTCGATTAGGGGACCATAGCAGCAAAATAGGGTACAAATCTCATATTATTCAGCACTTTTGTACCCTACCTCCATTTTCCTGAAACTCACATACAGTTTCCAGGATAGAAAGACTGGCGGGCCGAATCTATACTGTAGAAACCGCTGTTTATCCAGACAGTATCCAGGTATGTTTGTTACAGTACTCAAACGCACTTGAACAGTGGAGTAGTGAGAAATAATGAGCCAAAAAATGCAAGAGAGTCCAATGTCAAAAGGCCGGTCTATCGTCCGCGGACGATAGACTTATCTGCCTGATCTGCATTATTCTCCCTCTCTTCAACAATTGAAAGGAGAGCAGCCCCATGTGGACTGCTCTCCCTTTGTTTTGTTCATTCACTTTTGCAGCTGTCCTTTGACAGCAGGACTGTCATACAGTCCGGGATTTGACCGTCTATTTCCGTTTCCGGGAAACCGGCTTTCTCCGTCTGCGTCCGGCAATACCCAGACCTGCAGCACCTGTCGCAGCCCCTGCTGCCAGCAGTGTCCAGGTCAGGATACCGGTGTCTGTCGCAGTGGGAGCGCTGGCTCCAGGATGCGGCTTTCCATTGGTGGATGTGGTCGGAACCTTGTTGGGATCCTTCTTCACTTCCACTTCATTGGACGGAGTTTCGTGCTCCGGTCCCTCCGGATCGTTCTGGTATGTCAGCACTGCAATGTTTTTCCAGCTTCCCGCTGCATTGTCCATGGGCAGCTTCGCCTGGAACTTCAACGTCACGGAAATACCAGGTTCAAGGGCTTCCAGATACCAGGTCAGTTTGCCGTTTTCATATACCGCATCGTGACTGGCGGATCCATTGACATATGTCAGCCCTTTCGGAACAACATCTGTCACGGTAATGCCCTCGGCAGTTGTCTTGCCAACATTGCGGACAGTGAGCGCATAGGTCACCACATCACCGGCTTTGCCCTTGAGGACTTCGCTGGTAAGTGTGCCATTGTTCAGTGCCTGTGTCTTGTCGATGAGCAGTTTCGGTCCTTCCTCAGGCCATTCAATGATGTCCACGGGGTTGGAAGGCTCTTCCTTCGGATCCTCGCCATCCTCATTGTCCGGGTTGTTGGGATAGGACGTGTAGGCAATGTTGCGCCACATGCCCTGTTCCTCCGGCACATTGACCTTGAAAGACACTGTGTGCTTTTCACCCTTGGCCAGGTTGCCCAGCTTCCAGGTGATGAGGCCGTTCTTCTCGGTTCCGTTGTCGGAAATGGAGTTCTCGACCAGTGTCAGGCCTTCAGGCACGGTGTCCGTGACTTTGACATCTCTGGCTTCGGCGTTGCCGTCGTTGGTTACCGTAACGTAATACGTCACGATGTCTTTGCCATTGACTTCCATCAGGTCTTTGGTTTTGTCCACACCGTCCTTTTCCTGTTCCTTTTCAATCTTCAGATGCGGAACGTCGGTTTTGGATTCCACTTCGTTTGACGGAATGGGATCTTCCGGATCTTCTCTGTTGGAATAGGTTGTGCTGGCTGCGTTGATCCAAGTTGTGGCTTCTTTCACCTGCGGCACTCTGACTTTGAAGGTCACAGTTTTTTCTGCGCCGGGATCCATGGTGCCCACATTCCAGGTGATGACACCGTTTTCGGCTTTGCCGCCGTCAGAGATGTAGCCTTCAATCAGTTCCAGACCTTCCGGTACCGGATCTTTGATGACCACATCCTGTGCAGCGGATTTTCCGGTGCTGGTCACAGTCAGCGCATAGGTGATGGTATCCCCGGCTTCCACCAGGATCGGTGTGGCAGGTTCTTCATCGTTTCGCCGCTGGGACTTGACGATGGACAGAGCCGGTACATCCGCTTCGATCTCCACTTCGTTGGAGGGAACCGGTGTTTTCGGATCTTTGGGATCCTCCGGATTCTCCGGGTTGTTGTCATAGACAGCAGCTGCCACATTGCGCCAGGTGGTGGCTTCACTGATCTTGTTCAGCTTCACCTGGAACGTGACGGATTTCGCATGCGCTTCTCCGGGTTCAATGTCACCCAGCTTCCAGGTGATCACATTGCCGGAACGGGTACCGCCATCTGAGATGGAGCCCTCCATCAGCGTTGTACCGGCGGGGATTTCATCGGTGATGATGACATTTTCCGCTTTGTATTCACCAGTGTTGGAGGCTTTCAGGGTATAGGTCACGATTTCCTCTTTGGCCTGTCCTGGGAGCTTGTCCCTGGTGGGTGCCATGTCTTCAAAGTTCTGGAATTTCTCCAGTTTCAGATCCGGTGCTTTGGCTTCTGAGTCCACCGGGTTGGATGGTGTGGGATCATCCGGATCCTGCGGGTTGGTGACCGTGGCAACGTTGGTCCATTTGGTGGAGCCGGTTACCACAGGCACTTTCACCTGGAAGGAAACAAATCTGGATTCTCTGGCTTTCATCGTGCCCAAGTTCCACACAATGGTTCCATCTGCATAGTGGTTGCCGCCCTCGGAAACAGATCCGCTGACAACCGCAAGCGGTGCCTCCGGTGTGCCGATGGGCACGGTATCCTGCACGACCACATTGGGTACATCCACCTTGCTGGGGTTTGTGACCGTCATGCGGTAGGTGATGATGTCGCCAGGTTTGGCGGTGAGAAGCTCTGTTGTGAAGTCTTTCTCTTCACTGCTGTTGAGTGCCTGTTCCTTGTGGATGGTCAGAGCGGGAACGTCGGTTTCCACTGTGACTTCGTTGGAATGAACTTCCGGTGTTTCCTTTGTGGGATCCTTTGGATCCTGATGTTTCACCGTCGCCTGGTTGGTCCATTGTGTGGCTTCCTTGACTGTCGGAACCGTAACTGCGAAATGCACAGTTGCGCTTTCGCCGGCTTTCAATTCCGGCAGCGTCCAGGTCAGCGTCTGCGTCTTCCTGTCGAAAACTCCATCGTCATATACCTGCAGGAATTCCAGCTGTGTACCATCGGCAGCTTTCGGAATTACATCAGTGATGATCACATTTTTCGCTGCAGCATCCCCGTCATTGGTTACAGTCAGCCGATAGATCACCTTGCTGCCGGCTTCTGTCAGAACAGGCTGCTCATTCTCGCTGAAATTCGATGTGGAAACCGCACCCGGCTTGTTCACGGACTGCGCCTTGCGGATGGTCACGTTCGGCAGTGCGGGTTCGGTCTCAATGGTCACCTCTTCGGATTTCAGCGGACCATGCGGGTTGTTGGAGTAGTTGGCTGCGGCAATATTGGTCCAGCTTGTTTCGGTTTTCACCTCGGGAACCTGAACAGTCCAGAACACAGTCACCGCATTGCCGGGCGTCACATCCCCGACATGCCAGGTCAGCGTACGAGTCTTCTCATCATAGGAAGCACCGCCCGGATTCACCAGCTTCAGCTGCGCATCCGGATCACCGCCCTGGTTGACAGAAGGAATCACATCGGTAATCACCACATCCCTGGCTGCAGCTGTCGCCGTTTCCGGTGCAGAGACAGTCAGATAATACGTCACAAGATCACCGGCTTTGACAGACTGTTTTGCAGTGGTTCTGTCTCCACCCTGCACACTCTGATCCTTGTGCAGTTCAAGACCCGGTCTACCTTTGTATTCATTGGTGAATGCAAAGGCATCTGCCGGATTGCCTTCTGCATCCGCATAGGCAATATCCGTAACTTTGACGCCTGTCACCTGCCCGGATGTGATGACATTTTCCACAGTAACTGTGGCTGTCCACATGGCATCCGAATAGGAAACGCCATCCAGGTTGTTGTTGACCTCGGAGATTCTGTACACGTAGGTGCCGGCACGGGTGAATTCAATCGCCCCAAAGCGGATTTCACCGGCTGCATTGCTGCTGACGGTTGTAACTTCCGGCAGCGGCATTTCGCCAGGTTCCAATGTGATCTGGCTGCGCGCTGCCTTTCTGGGCATCACAACCTGCTCAGCCTCCGGATCCTGTTGTGTCTCCTCATCGGCTGCTTCCGGTTCCATTGATTCAGATTCTACCTGCGCCGGAGCCGGCTGAGTCTGCCCATCCTCTGTCTGCTCTTCTTCCGGTGTTTCTTCCTTCGATACCGGAACCTTCGGTGTATCTTCCACATCTGCACGTATACCTTCAATACTGAACTGGAACTGATCCAGCGTCAGATTCGGGTTCATGCCCGTGTTGATCAGGGACTTGTAGCCAAGGATTTCACCTGTATCTGTTCCCATTTTCACATTGGTAAACGATACATCCTGCCCGTTGCCGGCACTGATGCTGCCTTCACCATGCAGCGCTTCCACATTGAACCAGCCTGCTTCCGGCTGTTCATCAATGCTGTAGCTTGTACCCGCAGGCAGTCCATAAATATAAGCTGTCTGCCCGTGACGCAGTTTCAGAGTTCCCTTGCTGGATACTGTCTGGTTATCAGAAACGATGTCGCCTTCCATATTCCGGATCACAGTCTTCCAGGATCCGGCCAGGTCTTTGTCCTGACTGTCGCGGAAGGACAGAGTAAAGCTGAATTCTCTGGTCAGATCCGCCTCTGTGAGAGTTGTATCCGTACCTGCAGTCACTGTTTTGGAAATACGCAGGCCGGCATCATTGGTAAACAGGGTACTGTCATTCGTTACAGGTGTAACTGTAAAGGCACCGGTTTTTTCATCCCGTGCAACAGCTACAGTCCAGGTCACCGTGTGGCCATCATACTCTACAGAGTCATCATTGCCCTTTACTTCCTGAACTTTTACGGTATAGGTTCCTTCTTTGGTGAATGTCACCGGATTGAAGCGGACCATTCCCTGCGCATCACTGGTGGCAGTGACACTTTCCGGAAGTTCTGCGCCTTCAGCCTCAGTCATCTCCATCCGGAAGGTGTAACCTTCAGGGCTGCCGCCCAATGTCTGCTTGGATACTCCAGGTGCCCAGGTAGCAGAGGTATTCCATATGTTGGTGATCACCACAGAATTCTGCTGCGTATCCCCGTCATACTGAATGGAGGTTTCCAGATTCTTTTCAGCTGTTTCCGTTACGGTCACCGTGACTGCGTGGTCGGCTGTGTCATAGGTCATCTGCGGCTCGCTGCCCCTGATTTCCCGGACAATGTACTCTTTTACGGCTGCATCCATAAACTGAATCGGTTCGAAAGATTTCGTGACAGAATTCTTTCCTTCCTCTCCCTGGATGGTAAGCGTCTGCAATACATCGCTGCTTCCTTTTTCCAGAAGCTCAAACACAAAGGTTTCATCCGGATGCATCTGCCGTCCCTGCAGCGTTTTGGTTACCGGAATGGCAACTTCCGCCTTCCGGTAGATGTTCCTGAAGACAACTCCGGCAGTTTCAGCGGAGGAACCATCCTCTCTGGTGATGGTCAGCTGCGGATCAAGCTGATCATAGCCGTTACCATCTGTCTTTTTCCCAATCATGTATGTGGCTTTATAGACTGTCGGGTCTGTCACCATACCAGCGATATTTGCTGTTTCTTTAATGGTATAGGTATAGGTTTTACCTGCATCTTTGTCAGCAAACGCAATCGGACCAAACTTCCCTGTATAGGTTGTGCTGCCGTCATTGACGATTTCCACGGTGGTTTCTTCCGGCATGGGAGCGCCATTTTCACCGGTGATGGTGAATCTGTAGACATCGCCGATATTTCCATCGCCCTCTACGGTTTTGGTGAATCCGATATCTCCAGACGCTGTCAGCCTGCGGATGTTTTCGAAACCAATGGCCCCATCTGCATCCCCTGCAGGTTCGTAGTCTGCACCATCTTTGGTCCAGGAAACACTTGTCTTCAGATTGAAATCATCATCGGTACCTACCGTGATTGCAGCCTGATACACGCTGTCGTCGTAATCCAGATCATTGACATGCTGACCGCGATTGACTTCTGTGATGTTGAAGTGATAGGGACCCAGTTTCTGGTCCTCTTTGGTGAAGTGCATCTCCGGGAACAGACCCACTGCGTTCTTTTCACCGGCTTTTACTGTGACTTCCGCAAAGAGCAGTTTGTTACCCAGATAGGCTTTCGACTGATCGTCGGTACCTTCCAGCTGGAAGGTGAACTGTTCTCCATCTGACGCTGCCGGCCGCCCTGTGATGGTCTTGTTCACTTTGAGCTGTGCCGTTGCACTGGGCTGATAGGTATTGGTATAGTTCACGGTCACAAATGGACGGTTGGTATCCGAGATTTCCCCATCCACATCGATGATGCCCTGGGCTGTTGCCGTTGCCAGGAATGTCTGGTTGTCCACACCGCCAGTCACTTCAATATCAGAAGGCAGGTAGTTCCCGGTTTTCTGTTCTGTGACTGTGTAGGCAGTTTTGAGAGGGATGTTGTACAGCGTTACAGAGTCATACGCTTTTTTATCCGCATTCCACTCCAGCGTAACTGTGTAGCTGCCATCTTCTCCCGGCTGCAGATCTGCTTCTTCCAGGCCATTGCGCAGAACGCCGAGACTGCCGATCGGACCTGTGAATCCTTCCGGTGCCGCCAGCTTCACCTGGAATGTGAAGGAATCGGTTGTGGATGGTGTGCCTTCCACGGTTTTGTTCAGAGTCAGTGTACCCTGCTGCGCCGCGTTGATGTACTTGACATAGTTTTCTTCCACAGTGGAGCCGGATACAACAGTACCGGCTGCATAATCCTTCTGAATGTGGGTTGCACCGTCTTTGTCAATCTTTCCACTGACAAACGTTGTGGTTTCCCCGGAATTCAGCTGAATTTCCTCAACTTTATACAGCGATCCCTGCGGAAGGTCCTTGACGGTAAACAGCTGTCCATCCTTGAGTTTGAATGTTCCATCGTTTGCTATGTACCCGCTGGATACTTCATCTCCGGTAGCCTTGTCCTTGATGGTATAGGCATACTGATTCACCAGAATGGAATTCGACTCATCAAAGGTTGCCGGTCTGGTGGCCGGATTGCCCTCCGCATCCAGAACGGGATTTCCGTCGTCATCCAGTTCTGGAACCGTTCCGCCGTTTTTCAGCTTCAGCTGGAACGTGTATTCCTTGTTCGCTGCAGTCTCATCCGATTCTGCAGATTTTACTTCTTTTTCCACGTTCAGATCCGCATTGAATGCAATGCTTCCCGGATTATTGGGCTCAAAGGGCACAGTCAATCGCATAAAGCAGGTAGAGCCCGATTCCCCTCGTTCTGTATAGAACACAGACAGACGATAATGCTGAACCTGGCTGGATTTTTCCTGACTATTGGCTGGATATTTGATAGGACCATTCCCGTCATTTACATAAGGCCACAGATTGACGTACATACCCACGGAAGAATGGATACCTCCGACATCAGCCACTAGCTTCGCTTCCGAAACAGTTTCTTTTCCGTTTTCGTCTTTCGTTACCCTGGACAGGAAGACAAACATATCATCATCACCATAGAAATAGTAACGAAGCGGACCTGCATATCCTGGATCCAGATAAAAATCTGTGGTGAAACTCATGCCAAAGTTCGAGTTGTGGTTGAAGGAATCATCGGACTTTGGCAGGCTGCCAGTAGCTGACCCGGCACCGACATCACCACCGTTTGCCGTCTTGCCGGCAGGACTGCTATCGCCGCTGAATGCGTTTTTGGTATTCGTAAGATTGTCCCATTTGCCATTAGTATTTACTTCGCCATAAGTTCCGGGCTTTGAGGTGGAACCAAATTTCAAGTCGTGACCATCCGTCCCATAGGAAGGAGCCGCATCCATGGGCCAGAACTGGTTGGACCAGATCACTTTGTTGCGGTTGGTACTATTGGGAACCTTCAATTTCTCAAAAGTGGACAGGTCCCTGGCGGATTCAATCACAGATTCACTCTCCAAATCTGTCACACCATCCAGAACATAAGTTCCACCGGAGCGCTTGAACTGCAGACCATATTTATTCTGATACACAGATTTGCCGACTGTATCATTCGCTGTTGAAAACAGCTTGGGCGCATCCATCCCATCTGCCCACTGCAGGGTTCCATCAGAATTCAGCCCCTTGACCAGTCCGAACACCGTTCCCTGATTATTGTTGTGGTTGAACTGGTTGATCGCATTGCCCTCCCAGGTCTGACCACCCAGGCCTGTACCGGTATTTACGTTACCGAACGCCAGTTTGGCTCCCGTACCGGAATAGTTGCTGTCAGAGTTGATTCCCTGTTTGCCAGTATGAGCTGTGGTTGTATTCCCGGCTTCCTGCAGCGCATCCTGCTCGCTGGTTTCATGTTTCTCTCCATCGACATAGATATACCCATCAGAGATATCATAGTCGAAGAAGTTCACATCATTTTTGTTATATGTCTCATCCGTAGGATCAAACATGAAGCGGATGGTTGCACCTTCCGACACAACAATGACCCAGTGGTCCCCCATCCGTACAGGCTCATCTGCACTGGCTTTGATGGTTACGCCATTGATTGTCTCCGAATAGTTTTCATTGTTGGTGAAAATCACCGGGTATTCGGAATTCAGATCTGCTGTGATATTGGCGATTTTAAAATCCTTCTCATCCACACTTCTGGGGTCCGCAAGAGTTTTCGCAAACCATACAGATTTCAGTTTGTAATTCTCATTGTTGGCAAGGCGGTTCATGTACAGCAGCTGAGGCTTGTTTCTGTACTCCACTTTCTCATCATTGAACAGCATCTTTTTGGCTGGATGTGTTTCCATATTGCCATCCTCATCCAGAATCAGTCCATATTTGGGATTCGATCCTGAACCGTTTGTGAGAGTTCCCCTGGCTTCCTTGTTGTAAATTTTGAGAAGGGTGCCGGTGGCTGTTCCTTTTTCAGAATCCGGCAATGTCTGATAGTTATTTTCAAACTCTGACCAGCTGAAGGTCTTGTCCCAGTCCGGGGCATTCCTCAAAGGATACACAACGGTTCCTTTGCCTGCTATGTCAGTCCCGGGTATGATGAAACCCATGGAAATGGCTTCAAAATTCAAATAATGCTGAATGTTGATCTCCGGATTCACATTCGGATCCCGCTGATCAGCCTGTACAGCCATGGGATTTGCGGTCACCAGTGTGGTCACCACAACAGCGGCAGCCGCCAGAGAACCAATCAGCTTCTTTGGCAGCTTCCGCAGTTTTCCACGTATATGTTCCGTGTACTGCTTCATAATCTTTCCTTTCTTTCCTTTGCGGGCACAACCCGCTGTATTTCACGGAAGAGCTGACAGGATCCCCTGCTTCCTGCCTGAACCATCAGCTCATCCCCTTCCGCAAAACATCATTCTTTTCCCGGAAAGTCTGTGGCTTTCCGGTTTTCTTCACCAGGCGCATCGTTCTGGCGGCACCTGATTCAGTTTCTGGATATTCCCTTTCAATCCCCTTTTACGTGCAGCAGGCTGCATTCCGGCTTTCTGCGGCTTAACTCCATTTCAGAACAACGGATTCACAGTTTCTCAAACAAAACGGCGTTTGCCAGAGAATTCCGACTTAAAATAAATTTTAGCTTACGTATTTGGCCGTTAGACCCCACTTGCGTGTGATCACAACCCGGCTGTCTGAAAACCGGTCTCAGGCCTGGTTCAGTTCCCGTGTCCACCGCAGAAACGTCGTGTGGGACACATTCAGTGCTTCTCCCGCTTCCCGGCTGTTGAGCTTGCCGCTGCAGTAGTCTTCATAGACTTCCGTGAAGTTGTGCGGCAGCTGCATCGGCTTGCGCCCGGGATTCAGCCCGCCTTTGGAGGCAGACGAAGACCGCACCTGCTTCGCACCGAACTGCTGCTGGGAATAGGAGACATACTTCAGGAATTCCCCGAAGAGATCCGAATGATTCCGCAGCGCCGGACAGTCCAGGATCCACACAGTGACCTGGTGCTCCTGCAGCTCCTGCCATTTGTCGCTGATCTCGGACAGACTGTTGCCCAGGTCCGAGAGCGTCGGGATGTTCAGCCTGTCGCCGGGCTTCACCACGGTGAGAAGACGGCGGAATTCCGGATAGTCCAGATCTCCGCGGGCATCAGCGAATACAGAGTCTTTCAGTTCTGACGGTAATTTGTCTGCTTTCGCTGTCAGCATGTAACTGTATTCCATATGTTTTCCTCCTTTTCTAATAATAAAAATCCGCCAATGTATACTTTCAAAAACATATTTTCTACGTACAGTTTTCTCAAGTAAATGAATTTTATCATACAAAACAATGGAACGATTGCATTTCATTAAGGATTCACCGCAATTCCTTACAAGTCCGCCAAAGTATACTTCGAAAGACACAGTGCGGACCGTCCACGGTCCGTTTTTTCTGTTCCAGCTGGAACGCAATGTGAAAATCCGGGGATTTTCCAGCCTTTGCGCGTATCCCCTGTTCTCCGTTATGCGCTATTTGTTATATTTTTAATATAACTTCATAATTCAAATCTTCTGCAGTTTCCTTCAATCCCTGCAGATATTGTCTTAACCTCCCGGTTTTGGCCCCTGTCAGCCACCATCGGCACCCAGATTCTCTTTCCTCTATATACCGGTCTCTGACACTGTCCCGGGGTGTGGCCTGCGGTTTTCTGTTATGATGACGACATGAAAGCAATTTGGCATACAACGGATATCGTTCACGGGGGAACGACTTTGAAGGACCGGCAGGCACCGGAGAACGGAAACATGGCGCTCCATGTCTGTCAGGATCCGGTGGCGGTGCTGGAAAACCGCCGGATACTCGCAGGCCAGACCCTGCCTCTGGACCACTGGGCGCTGCCGTGGCAGAAACATACGGTGAACAGTCACCGGGTGACGGCGGCTGAACGCGGCAGGGGGGCAGCGGACAAAGACACGAGCATCATGGATGTGGATGCGGTGTGGACCACGGAGCCCGATACGCTGATCGGGGTCTTCACGGCAGACTGCGTGGGGCTGCTTGTGGCCGATCCGGGGATTCCGCTGGTGGCGTGCATTCATTCAGGGTGGAAGGGCACGGCCCAGGCCATTACGCTGAAGATCATGCGGGAACTCATCTCTGTGGGCGAACTGGATCCCGCCCGGGCGCAGGCCTGGTTCTCCCCTTCGATTCTTCAGGACTCCCTGGAGGTGGGGCCGGAGGTCATCGAAGCCATGGAACCATTGAAGGAACTGGGTCTGGATGTGGATGCCTTCTGGCGCCGTTCTGAGGATCCGGACAGTGACCGGCTGTATCTGGACAACCAGGGGCTGAATGTGGCGATGCTGCGCATGGCAGGTCTGCCGGCAGAAAACATCCATGTGTCGGAGTTGGACACCAAAACACATCCCGACTGTTTCAGTTACCGGAACGAAGGACGGAAGACCGGGGAGCACTTCACATTTGGATGGATCGAGTCCTCAGATCCGGGAACGGGAGCGTCATGAGGGCGTCGAAGGAGAAGCGCCTGGGACGGATCCTGGAAATCCTGGAGCGGGAGGAGAAAATGCGGGTGCGCGAACTGGCGGATGAACTGGAAATCACGCCGGAGACCCTGCGCTCAGATCTCACAGACCTTGTGCGGATGAGTGTGGTGGAGCGTGAACACGGCTATGTGCGGCTGGTGCAGGCGCCGCAGGAAACGCCCATGGCCATCCGCTCGGGGCATCATGTGCAGGAGAAGATCGCGGTGGCCTACGCCGCGCTGTCAACGGTGAAGGACGGCCAGGTGATTTATGTGGATGCCGGCAGTACGGTATTGCTGGGGCTCCAGGCGCTGGCGCGGCGCAGGGACCTGCTGGTGGCAACCAATTCGCTGCCCGGAGCGCTGAAACTGGCGCAGATGAACATCCGGACCCTGGTGGTGGGCGGTATGGCCTACAATCCCGGGGAGAGGACCTATGGCAATTTCGCCACCAGTGTGGTGGACCACATTCAGTTTGATGTGGTGTTTCTGGGAACCGACGGGTTTCAGGATGCGCGGGGATTTACGACAGTGCACGACAATGAGCTGGGGCTCAAGCGCCATCTGATTGCCCAGACGGAAAAAGTCGTGGTGGTCTGCGACCGGTCAAAGTTTCATGACAAGGCTCCGTTCATGTTCTGCACCTTCGCGGAGGCAGATCTGCTGGTGACAAACCGGCTGACGGAACAGGAGCGCAACGAGGTGGATGATGTCAGGGAAATCCTGGAGGTATAGGCCCCGGGGGTTCCCTTTTTGTTTTCGGGCAGCGAGGCTCGCGTGGCGGTGAAGCGGGGATGGGGCCAATGATGGCAGGGAGGCGGGCAGCGGGTCGGGCGGAATGGCCATCAGCGGCGTAGGGATGAACATGGGCGCCACCATCGGCAGGCGAGGAACGGTGGTCTGACTTGGGGCGCAGAGTCACGCGGTGTTTCGGTATCTGGCGGTATCGACGGGTGTCGGGGCGGAACAGTGTTCTTATTTGCCGGGGTGTTCTTCTCAAGTGTTTCGTTTGGCTGGATAATAGGAGGGAAGAAGGAAAGCGGAGGGACCGGGAATGCTGACGGATTATCATGTGCATTGCGAGTTTTCGGATGACTCGGTGTATCCCATGGAGGATGTGGTGAGGGACGCCATTGGCCTGGGGCTGGAGGAGATCTGTTTCACGGACCACGTGGATTACGGGATCAAGGTGGACTGGGACAGCGGGGAGGAAATCCGGTGGCGGAACGGGGAGCCGTTTGCGAATGTGGACTATCCCCGGTACTTTGCGAAGATTGCCGACCTGCAGGAGAAATACGGGGACCGGATCCGGATTCACCGGGGTCTGGAACTGGGGGTGCAGTCGCATACCATTGACCGGTACAACCGGCTGACAGAGAAGTATCCTCTGGATTTTGCGATTCTGTCGATTCACCAGGTGCATGACCAGGAGTTCTGGAATGGGGAGTTCCAGGAGGGGCGCACGCAGGCGGAGTACAACGAGGAGTACTACCGGGAGATGCTGCGGGTGGTGCAGAGTTTCAAGCACTACAGCGTGCTGGGGCACATGGATCTCATTGTGCGGTATGACAAGGCGGGGGTGTATCCCTTTGAGAAGGTGAAGGACCTCATCACGGAGATTTTGAAGGTCGTCATTGCGGATGGAAAGGGCATCGAGCTGAATACCTCGTCTGTGCGCTATGGTCTTTCGGATACGCAGCCGTCGCGGGATATCCTGCGGCTGTACCGGGAGCTGGGCGGGCGGATCATTACCCTGGGGTCCGACAGCCACCGGCCGGATCATCTGGGGGCGCATATCGCTTCGTCGATGGAGCTGCTGAAGGAACTGGGGTATGAGGCGTTCTGTACGTTCGAGAACGGCCGGCCAGTGTTTCATCCGCTGTAAGGGCTGAGTCTGGCTGGGCCGGCATCGGCTGTGGCTGGCTTGCTGAGACCGGATGCGGGTTTGGCTGCAGGGACGGAATCTGGCGGAAACAGCCGGCGGGAATATCTGGGGGAATATACAGAAGGAGACTCAGCATGCTGAAACTGGAACTGGTGCTGCAGGGAACGGGTCTGTCTCCTGCAGAGAGCGGTGTGAACAACTATGTCCTGTCCCATGTGGATGACCTGATGCACATGACGATCCGGTCGCTCGCGGAGGCGTGTTACACAACGCCGACGACGGTGATCCGGTACTGCCGGAAGATCGGCTATTCGGGGTTTGAGGAATTCAAGATCCGGATCCGGCAGGACTTGAGCCGGTATGATTTCGAGAGCTACAGCATCCGGCGGTCGGAGAAGCCCGTGGAGGTGATCAACAAGCTGCGGGTCATGCATGCGGATGTCATCAGCAAGACCGTGGACCTGATTTCCCTCACACAGCTGGAGGCAATCGTGCAGCGGATCCGTGAGGCGGAGGTGGTGGACATCATTGCGTTTGACGCGAATGCGGCCCTTGCGGATTATGCCAGTCATTATTTCTTCCAGGTGGGCAAGATCTGCAACGTGTATGAGGACATCAACCAGCAGCTGATGCTGGCGATGTATGCCCGTCCACAGGACCACGTGATTTTCATTCTCTCGCGCTCGGGTCTCTCCCCGCGGGTGCTGAAGGCGTGCCAGCAGCTGAAGGCCAACCGGCAGTATGCCGTGGCGGTGACGGGGCAGTCGGGGGATGAGCTGAACTGTTACTGTGCACATGTACTCCATGCGCTGTTCAAGGATGATTTCCGGGAGATGGGGGATCTGACGTTTTTCACCTCCGCGAAGTTTCTCTTCGACTGCCTGATCAATTTGTACTGCACGGCGAATTACGACGAGGTGCTGGAGAAGGAAAAGCGCTACAACGACCTGTACATCGAGGAGCCGTTCTGAGAAGGAAAAACCGCCTGTGGCGGGGATGGACGAACTTGTGTCTGTCCCGCTGCAGGCGGTTTTTCTTGTTGTGTTCCGGTGGTGTGGGGGACTGCCGATGATGGATGGGAGGGGCATCGGATGGATGGCTGCGGACTGTGTCGGTCCCTGGCAGTCCCTGAAACGCGGATGGAGGGCTGCGCTGGGTCTGTACGATGAATCAGCTGCAGGATGGTCCCGATAGGCGGATGGAAGGCTGTATCCGGCGGAATTCGTGCGGTGTATAACCGACAAAAGTGGTGGATTCTGGAAGTTTTTCGGTTATAACCGACAAAAGTATTAAAATGAGGAATTTTGTCGGTTATACTGGACAAAAATCAGATTCCGGGGAGTTTTGTCGGTTATAATAGATAAAATCAGAGTGCTGATGACGTGTCCGGACTGAAAGGAGAGATGACATGATTCCAAGAGAACTATACATGAAGCAGATTCGACCATTTATCGATCAGGATGTCATCAAGGTTCTGACCGGTGTCCGACGGTCGGGAAAATCTGTGCTGCTTTCACTGATTCAGGAAGAACTGAAATCCAGAGGTGTTTCTCCCTCACAGTTTGTCCGTTTCAATTTTGAATCCTTTTCCAATGAGAAGTTCAAAACTGCCGCATCACTCTACGAGGAACTCATGGACAGGATTTCTCATACAGATCAAAGAGTCTATTTCTTTTTTGACGAAATCCAGGAAGTCAAAGACTGGGAAAAGTGCATCAATTCTCTGCGTGTAGACTGTGACTGTGATATCTATATCACCGGGTCAAACGCAAAACTGCTGGCAGGAGAACTGGCCACATACCTGGGCGGACGGTATGTGGAAATCCGGGTGATGCCGTTTTCTTTCGGTGAGTACATGACTGCACAGAAACAAAAGAACTCCCGGCTTTCTCTTTCAGAATCATTTCAGAACTACCTTGTGTTTGGCGGAATGCCCTTTCTGACCAATCTCTCAGGCCAGGCGGATTCTTCCCTGCAATATCTGAAGGATATTTACAACTCTGTATTGCTGAAGGATGTGATCCAGCGTCACAATTTTCGGAATACAGATCAGGTTGAGCGGATTATCCGGTATCTTGTGTCCAACATCGGCCAGCCATTCAGCGCTGCCAGCATTGCGAAATACATGAAAAATGAAGGACGCAAGATATCACGGGAATCCATACTGGAATACCTCAAAGCGTGTGAAGCGGCATTTCTGATTGAAAAAGTCCCCCGTGAAGACCTTGTGGGGAAAAAGCTGCTGACAGTGAATGAAAAATACTATTTGACAGACCACGGGTTCCGGGAAGCTCTTTTTGGATCCAATCAGCGGGATATAGGGCAGGTACTGGAAAATATTGTCTGCCTGGAGCTTCGGAGACGGGGGTTTGAGGTGCATGTGGGGAAGGCCGGGGACAGAGAAGTGGACTTCACGGCATCGCGCAGCGGGAGAAAACTGTATATACAGGTAGCGTATCTTCTTGCTTCGCCGGAAACCATAGAACGCGAATTTGCGGTTCTGGAGAGCATTCCGGACAATTACCCGAAGCTGGTTCTCTCCATGGATGAAATTGACTTCAGCCGAAACGGAATCATCCACAAAAACATTCGGGATTTCCTTCTCGAAGATGTGATTTGACAGGTTGTATTTTTTTATAAGAGGGACAAATTTCCAGACAGAATCCAGGAGAGCGCCTGTTGCAGGGGGTTCTCCTTTTTCGGTTTACGCCCCTTTCCCCCATCATCGGCATGAATGAGTATGCGAAAACCCGGTCTGCGTTTTCCGCAAACCGGTTCGTGGGGGTCTGGTTCGGGATCGGTCTGTCACGCCTGTTCCGGGAGTTCCATGAGGAGGGCCATGGTGAAGGGACCATCGGCGTAGACTTTGTGGCGGCCGCCGGCTGCGAACTTGAAGTTTTCGCCGGCATGCATCAGGTGTTCCTGGCCTTCGTAGCCAATGACGCCTGTGCCGTCGAGTCCAAAGAGCAGGGCTTCGCCGGGCGCAGCATGTTCACTCAGTCCGGTGCCTTCATCGAAGGACATGAGGACAAACTTGAGTCCGGGGTTTGCGGTGAGGTCCATGTTCACAATGCGCCCGGGCTGAACCGGCACACGGTCCTTGAGGACAAAGGGTTCATTCAGGGGCAGCGAGGAATTGAAGGACCCTCCGTGGAGCGTGAGCTCGAGATACACCACATCGGCATCGGACGCAAATCCCGCCAGGGTGCCGGGTTCCAGGATCAGGGCTTCGCCGGATTTCAGGGGAATTTCCTGTTTCTGCCGGGGTTCCTGTACGGTGAGGTTTCCGGAAAGGACCAGGATCAGTTTTGGCTGGCTGTAGGTCTCGGCACTGATGTCTGTATCTGCGGCCAGAGAGAATACCGTGGCGGTCGCGGCATCCGAGGCAATGAGGTCTCCGGAAATCGTGCATCCGGGGATGGGTTTGTATGTATCGGTGAGAGAGAACAGCTCTCCTGCTTTTGTGTTCATGTTTCTTCACTCCTTTTTGTCCTGCCAATCGGGGATGGTCGCCGCCACGATCCGGTGGAATCTGGCCGCGGGCATCATCATCGGCGGTCCCTGGCATTTGGCCGGGACTGTTGTGTTTTACGGATTCATCATACTAAGATGCAGGGGACAAGTCTGTTGGAATTCCAACAAAGGAGAACATATGGATACAAAATTTCTTGTCGGAACACGGCTGTTTCGGGGAATCCGGGAGGAGGAAGCGGCTCACTTGCTGGAGTGCCTGGATGCACAGGAGGCGTCTTTTGCGAAGGGTGACGTGATTTTTCATGCCGGGACGTCCATCAGCCGGATCGGACTGATCCTGTCGGGAAGCGTGAATATGGTGGTGCCGCTGTACTGGGGGTCGAGCCGGATTTTCGGGCATATGGAGACGGGGGAGATCTTCGGGGAAAACTATGCGGCGGTGCCGGGGAAGGAACTGGTGGGGGATGTCGTGGCAGCGGAAGACACAAGGGTGCTGTTTCTGGATCTGCAGAAAGTGTACACGGTGTGCCGCCATGGGTGTCCCTTCCATCACCGGCTGATCGAGAATATGCTTCTGATTTCGGCGCAGAAGAACCTCCAGCTGTCGGAGCGGATGCTGCATACATCGCCGCGGACGATCCGGGACCGGGTGCTGTCCTATCTCTCGGCAGAGGCCAGGGCACAGGGATCGGGGCATTTCACGATTCCCTTCGACCGGCAGCAGCTGGCGGATTACCTGGGTGTGGAGCGCAGTGCACTGTCGGCAGAGCTGGGGAAGATGAAGAAGGAGGGTCTGGTGTCATTCCGGAAAAACGAGTTCACCCTGCCCTAAAGCGGCCCCTTTCAGCCATCATCGGCATGAGTGTGCATTGTCTGCATGAAAAAAGAGCTGTCCGCATCTGCTGGAAGAAGGAGTGTCCGGCAGCGGTGGCAGCTCTTTTGTTGTTACTGTGCGTGCTGGAAGTGTTCCTTCGCGAAGGTCATGTCCTGCACGGCCTCGAGTGTCCCGAGGTAGTCACCGGTTTTCGAGCGCACCGCCATGTAGCGGACGTACATCGGCCGCCCGGCTTTTTCAACCCACACCGCGACTTCATCCCGGGTCCCGTTTTTGAACTCCTGAATGATGTGTCGGACCATGGGCTCGATTTTCGGGGGATGGCAGCTGTAGACCTCACGGCCCAGGGCTGCGAGGGGGCGCTTGAAGGCCTTCATGTCGGGTCCGTCGTTGAAATACCGGTTGATGTCGTGTCCGTCGACGAAGGTGAGTTCCATGGGGATGGTGTCAAGCATGGCTGTCAGTTCCGGGAGGGAGAGGCTGCCGCCGGAGATCCGGATGACGCCCTGGCTGAGGACCGGGGCATCGGGTCTCGTGAAGCTTTCGCCGGCTTCCCACATCAGGCGGGGGAGGCCAAAGATGGCGGGATACTGGCGGCTGTCCTGGTAGATCTGCTGCCAGTCCTGTTCCGTGAAGTGCTGGGCAGCAATGGGGTACAGGATGTTCTGTTCCTTGTAAATCATTTCCTTTGCCCGCTGGAGAATGGCATCCACGCGGATTTCCCAGTCAGTACCACGGTCCTGGACCGGGACCTTGTCGAGTTTTGCGAGTTCATCCCGGATTTCGTCATCCACGGTCCACATCACGTCCGAGGGTCCGGAGATGCCGTAGTTCACCTTCAGGAGCGGGTACAGCAAGTCGCCTTTTTTCGCATAGTGCACAGCCAGGTCCCGGATCTCGGAAAGGACCGATGCACGCCGGGTTTCCCGGAATGTGTCCATGAGCTGATCCAGCGCCTGGTTTTCCCTGGTGAATGTCTGCAGGGGATGGCCTTCGATGTCCTCAAGCCGGGCGGCCATTTCTTTCCGTGACATCACAGGCGCTGCCTGGGGGGAACCTGCCGCGAGGGACCGCCTGACAGCGGCTTCGGCATTGGCGATTTTTTCCGCCCGGGTCAAGCCGTGAAAGAGCGCCGAGTGGACATCACAGAGGCGCTGGACTTCCTGAAGAGGTGTGCCTTCGGCCATGAGTTCCTGCTCCGCCCGCATGATTTCCGCTGCATCCACGTCCTGGAAATTCTTCACAAACTCCTCCTGGACCTGTGCCAGGTCTTCCCCGGACTTGAGTCTTGCAAGGTAGTCCTTCAAAAGCGCAATGCGGTCCTCTGCCTGAGCCGGCTGTTTTTCTGCAGGAATCCTGTGTTCCGCTTCAGCGGGCTCTGTCTGTGTTTCTGCTCGGGTGAGTCCCGTAACTTCAAAGCCATGGTCCTGCAGTGTCTGGACCACCGCTGTCATATCTATCTGTTTGAGTCCGGCTCCTTTGGGAATGGTCATGATTCGTCCCACGGAGTCGAGCATCATGGGGTTGGTGATTTCCGTGAACCCCAGCCCATGCAGGATATCCTTCAGGTCCGGGTACTGGTTCACAAGATCGTGAACGGAGTGACGCAAATCGAGTGTTTTCATCAGGAACCTCCTTTTTCTCTGTTGTACGGTTCCATGATAGGCGGATTCTGCGCCTTTGTATGTTGTTTTTCCAACGTTTTTATGATTTCTCCAACAAAACTCTCGGCTGATTTCCTGTCCCCTGCCGATGGTGGGTGTTGCTTTCAGCCTGTTTCAGGGAAAACAAAAGCCGGTTTCGACAATAACCGGCCTCAGGCTGTCAGCGGTGAACGAGGACACATGTCCACCGGACTTTGTATGCATGTCATTCAGCAGTACGCTCTGTTCATCCGGAGTCCATATCGTCCGGCTCCCATGTCCAGGGCCATTTTCCGGTAGACCTCTGCGTGAAGGCACTCCGGGTTGATGGCTGCCGCCTCTTCTTTTTTCTGCTCGGAAACACAGATGCGGTCCATATAATACAGATATTCCCCGTGGTGGCAGGTGTAAATCATTGCGCCGATCATGCTGTCCAGCACGATGCAGTGCACGCCAATGGGCTTTCCGCTTCCTGTCACGATGGCTGCGAATTCTTCGGGTTCCAGGTGTACGATGGTCATCTTGTGTCTCCTTCCTTGCTTGATGCACCATAAGTGTCTCCTGAAGCAGGACAATTTACGATTGATTTGACGCCTTTTCCGGATAAAAGTAATTCTAATCTTGCGAAAACAAAAATGTCACTGCTTTCAGTTTTTGTTTCCAAAATAAAAACCGGAAATCCCCGCGGACTTCCGGTTTTTGCAGCTTCCTCTTCTTCTGCCTTGCGGACAGGATCTGGCTCCATGGCCGGGGCTTCACAGCCCGGGTCGTATATCCGGTTTCTCTTTGCGTAATCTGTGTGCTTACTGCTGCATCGACAGCGTGGGATGTTCCACCGTGACCTGCAGGTTGAGTTTCCGTCCCGTCCGGACGTAGCCCAGGAGCTGTTTTTCAATCTGTTCCTCACTGCGATGTTCATCAAAGGGCACCACAAGATCGAAGTCTACGGTGATTTCATCGTGACCCGGAATGATCCGGAAATCATGCAGAGACCAGTGCCCCTGTCCGAGTACCCGGATCGCGCTTTCGAATTTACTCAAATACGACCTGGTGAGAGGATCATCCACGAGGACAGGATCCATGTGAATGGTCAAATCCACCCCCATTTCTTCCCGGATCTGGCGTTCGATCTGATCAATGGCGTTGTGAACCTGCATAATGTCGTCATGGCCGTTGACTTCCGCATGCACCGTAGCGTAGCTCACCGTCGGTCCATACTGGTGGATTCGCAGATCGTGGACACCCAGGACGTATTCATTCGACAGCACTCTGTTCTCGAGCTCATGCGCGGTCTCGGGATTCGGGGCTTCGCCGATCAGGTCGTTGATGACAGACTTCAGCAGGTCGTAGGCGCTGTAGAAAATGATCAGCGAGACGATCACACCCATATAACCATCCAGTTCGAAGTGAATCAGCGGCGACAGACAGGTGGAGATCAGAACAGCGGTCGTGCCGATGCAGTCAGAGCGGGAATCCACGGCGGCTGCCATCAGCAGGCTGCTGTCATAGCGCAGGGCATATCGCCGGTTGTAGACGAACATGACGAGTTTGATGACGATGGACAGCACCAGGACTGCCACTGTGTACCACTGAAAGTCAATGGGTGTCGGGTGAAGGATCTTGAGGATGGAATCCTTCAGGGTTTCATACCCCAGAAAGGCGACGCCGAGGCCCACGAAAAGTGAGGCAATGTATTCGCTTCGTTCATGTCCATAGGGATGTTCCTTGTCCGCCGGTTTTTCCGCGAGTTTGAAGGATACAATGGAGACGATGTTGCTGGCAGCATCCGTCAGGTTGTTCAGGCCGTCTGCCCGGATGGAAACAGACTGCACGATGAGACCCACGATGTATTTGCCGGCAAAGAGAAAAAGGTTCAGGACGATACCCACGATCCCGCACACATTTCCCACACCCTGGCGGACTTTGGCTTTCTTTGTGTTCTGCCAGTCAGGCACAAATTTTCGGATCAGCCATCCAACCATAGAATCACCCCGTTTTCCTGTCTTCCTATTATACGGCTTATTGTAAAAGAAAGCGTCTTTTGATAAACTGAGAAAAGCCTGCAGACGTATCGAAGTGGTCATAACGAGCTCGACTCGAAATCGAGTTGTCCGAAAGGGCACGTGGGTTCGAATCCCACCGTCTGCGCCATGAGAATACAAACCCCCGGTCACACTATATGTGTCCGGGGGTTTTTCATTCGGGAGAAAATCCCTGAGAACTGCCGGAAGTGTACCCTGATTTCATGGAATCCCCGGTGGGCTCTTCGAGATCCTCGACAGCCAGAACGGCGAAGGTGTCGACAGAATTTCGTCGAGGGCATCGACGAAGAAATCATCGACATCGACGATGAAGATTGTACTGAATTCGAGAAATGGCATTTCAGCGCCATAAGCAGCTTTCATCCATTCTGCCTTTCTTCCTGCATATCAGCAGCCAGTTCAGTTTTATCATCAGAGCAAGCATTAAGCCGGTATATAGAGCAACTGCCAGAGCCGATGGCAACATCAGATTTTTCAACAGATGCCAGATACCGGTGGGCTCTCCAGTGGAGTAGTCAAACAGAGCTGCCGGCAGTCTGCGAATTTCATCCAGCCCGGAAATCCATGTGCAGGAAATGATGGCTGCGGTTATTACAGCCAGCAGAATACCGCAAAACTGAATGGTCAGCTTCATGCAGTTCCGGAGCATCAGAATAGATCGTATTCTTCTGTCATATACACCAGCTTTATCAAGCTGCTGCATTGTCTGTTCATCTGTCCGGGTAATTCGGGAAGCAAGCTGCCAGAGAAATATAGTCAGTATGGTGGCAGACAACATAAGAACCCAGACTGATATCATCGTTTCCCGCTGAAAATATCGCAGTGTCCTGTATTTGCCATGAACCATATTTTTCAGCCTGAGATGGCTGCGTGTGAGCATGGAACTCAGGGTGGTTTGGAGAACGGATGCTTCTTCTTCACCTTTTGCAGTGATAACCCCTGCATTCACCGGACTGGATTCTTTGAAAAAGGCCGGACTGGCTGCAAAAAGGTAGGGAGTCGCCAGATATGTTCTCGGAAAGGCAGATGTTCCTGCAGCATCTTCAGGGACACGGCGGCATACTGCTTCAATCACTGTCTGTGTCTGTGTTCCGTCAGGCCAGCAAAAAACCGCCGGATCTCCTGCAGCATAGCCTGATCCTGTGACTCCTTCTTCATCTCCTGTATACAGAATCACAGACTCACCCTTTTCGAACCGGCTGGCAGCCTCCGTTCCCAGGGATTCTGTCAAAACTGCCTGGCTGGTATGATAGGGAAAACACAAAATACTTCCCATATAGTGTGTCCCGTCTGGCAGATACAGGCTTTCCAGCCATGGATCCGGCGCGATATCCGCTGCTGCAGGGATTGCAGCGCTCGTCTCAAAAAACAGGAGCGCTGTCTCTACAGCCGGATCTTTAAGCAGCTTCTCCTGATCGGCCAGACTCAGTCTCAGGTCACTGTCACTGGCCAGATCCGGGTTGTAAAACCTGAAGTCAGGGGCTTGAGATGCGTACGTCTGATACGCAAGGCTGGCACCTGTTTCGAGCAGAGCATAGAAACTCAGTCCGGCCAGGGCAGATATGAGGGCTGTCAGCTGCAGTGTGGATTTCCATTCGCCTGTCATGGAATGCCGCGCAAAGGAAAAGAGACCTGCACAGATCCCCACAGCCCGTTTGGGAAGCGGCTGCAAGGGAGGCTGCCGGTCCAGCTCCTGAATGCCGGCCACTGTCCCCGTCACTATGGCAGCGAAAACCGACAGAGTGAACCAGAACATACACATCACGGACATGGTGATCCGGAGCGGAATGTGCAGAATACAAAGAGCTCCAAGAAACACACCGGAAGGAACAACGCTGCACTGAACCAATGGCTGGATCATCTGCCAGGTAATGGCAGATGACCGCATACCCAACACTTTCAGAATGCGGATGGAGTCCCGGTTTCCTGTGATTGTTATCCGTGCTATCCAAAGCAGCCCGCCCAGCGTACAGACAAGCACGACCGCCACGGTGAGGGTACCAAGGATGTTTTCAGCAGACAGGGGATCCAGATGAAACTGCACCCTGGTATTGGGATAGAGAACCGCAGCTGTGCCTGCGACTGCTTCCGCCAGATACTCGAATCGGTTATCTCTTGCCTGCAGTATCCGGATTTCTGATTCACCCGGAACATCTTCTTCCCAGGCTGTTAAAACCTCCGGAAGCTGACTGCCACAGGTCCATGCATCTGTGTAGTTTTCCAGGATTCCACACAATTCAAACATCTCATCCCCAACTGTAATGTTCTGTCCCAACTGGTACGAAAGCCCGTGCTCATCCAGCCACGCCCGCTGGACCGCTGTTTCTCCTGGTTTCTGTGGAAGTGTACCGGTCACGGAGAATTCAGCCAGGTCATAGAAAGCTTCATTCGCCATGCCCATGGTTTCTCCTGTCATTCTGACACATCCGGTTTTTTCCACCAGGCTGTGGTTGTCCAGCCTGTCAATGGCCTGCCTGGACAAATCAAATCCAATGGCTGTCCATTTACCATATACAGACATTTGATGTGCCCGGTGAACTTCAAAATTCCGATATTGAAGGACCACCGCCAGAGCCATGGCCAGCAGGCTGAAGGATATCAGCAAAACAAGGGAGCGCATAGAGGCTCCCCAGTACGGCACAGGATGTTCTCTCCAGTCCCGGATGGCTTTCTGCTGGTGGCTATACCGGATAGACATTGACCAGGATCTTATAGGTGCGGGAGATGGAAGCACAGTACACCCATACTGCTACAACTCCATCTCCTTGTCTGGCTGTCTGGCTCACTACAGCATCTGAACACGCTCCCTGTGCTGAAACAATCTGAGCCCTGGTTCCCCAGTTACCATTTGCATAAGTCATGACTGCATACACCTGCACGCCATTATACATATTGAAACCAAAGGATCCATATCCAGCCCAGGTTTCAATATTGTGTGGAACAATCGAAGTGGATTCTGTACCCTGAATCGATACGGGAGGTTCTGCTGCAAAGATGGAAGCAGGCTGCAGGACTGCAGCTGCAGTTGAAACTGCCAGGAGGGTCTTTATACATTTCATGGTTCCCTCTCCTTTCTGTTCTGTCTGTACCTTACAGTCACTCCTTTACAAAAACTTCACAGACATCAGCTTGTTTTCGGATATCCTGAATGATCTCTCCGTCTTCCATTACCAGCAGTCTGTCTGCCTGTCTGGCAAGGTCCAGATCATGCGTTACCAGTAAAATCGTCTGTCCGAAAAGCTGCTGGCATTCCCGAAGCAGCTTCATGACCCGAATCCCGCTTTTCCGGTCCAGATTTCCAGTCGGCTCGTCTGCCAGTACAATGGCCGGTTTGCGGATCAGCGCCCGGGCTATGGCGATTCTCTGCTGCTGGCCGCCAGACAACTGCGAAGGCCATGCGTCCAGACAGTCAGTCAGCTCAAGGGCTTCTGCCAGGCGGGAAAAACACTCCAGATCCGGTGTCTCTTTGTTCAGAGAAAATGGCAGGAGAATATTTTCCTTTGCTGTCAGATGCGGCAGCAGGTCGTAGGACTGAAACACAAATCCTATGGTTTTCTTTCGGAAATCCGCACGCTGTCGTCTGTTCAGGGTATCCAGTCGGATCCCATTGACTTCGATGTGCCCTGCATCCGGGGGACACAGGCCACCGAGCAGATTGATCAACGTGGTTTTCCCGCATCCGCTTTTACCTGTCACGGCGGTGAGCTTCCCGGTTTCCAGTTCCAGAGAAAGATGCCTGACGGCTTGTACAGGCAGCGACTGACGGGCATAGTTTTTTGTTATATCGCAGGCTTTGATCATGGTTTCCACTCCATTCAGCACCTCCTCTCTCTATTTGTGTTATTTTGTAATACATCCATTACAAAATCTTCACAGTTCTGCGGTTTCCAGGCTTGTGCAGGGAATCTGCAGGGTGGTCCGGACACCGGAATCTGTTTCAGTTATCTGCAGTTTTCCGCCATGAAGCCGGACCACTGCAGCTGCCATGTCCAGACCAATGCCATAATGATCCGGCGTCTTCGAACGATACCGACGGTATGCATCTGCATCGAGACAATTCTGGCCGCCTGTCTGATTGATTATGACAGCCACCTGCTGCTTGTCTGCGTCCATGGAAACAGACAGGACAGAGGGACTGTCCGCATGCCGTAAGGCATTTTCCAGAAGGGAGGCCATGGCCTCCCTGACCTGGACCGGTATCAGAAACATATTCACCGGAATCAGATCCATCCGGATCGTAATCTGGCGTTTTCGGGCTTCAGCAGTGATTTGTGAACCGGCTTCCTCCACCAGCCGGTTCAGAGAACTGTACTCGAATTGAAGAGCTCCGGATAAAAGGAGACGGAGAAGAGTTTCGCATCGTTCCAGCTGCCCCAGAATGGCGTCTATATGTTTTCTTTTCTTTGGGGCAGGCGGATCAGTTTCCAGAAGTTCCATTCGGAGTTTCATTGTATTGACAGAAGAAAGAATCTGATGGCAGAAATTCTCCGTAAATTCCTTCTGTCTGATACAGTCATTCCTCAGAACATCTGACTCTCTCCGGTAACTGTCCAGCAGGCTGCAGATATATTGCTCTGAAGGATTTGAAGAGAATGATCCTGTCATGATTCTGTCCAGCTGCTTCTTACTGGCTTTTTTATCTCTGGACTGTATCCAGAATGGCCATACTCCCATCAGTCCCCATGCAGTAAGAAACAGGAGGAAGGGCGGGTATATGAGTGCATCCTGCAGCAGCCGGGCAGAAGAAGCAGGCCCGTACCCGGCTTCAGCAAGAGCTGAAAACAGATTGGAAATGTCACCGTCCAGTTGTATCCCCATCCGGTCCACCACCTGGACACCATACAGCCAGAGTACAGAAAGCAGCATCGAGAACCAGAGTCCAATATACAGGCGCTTCATGAAATCACGACAGAGTATCCCCGGCTGGCTCTGCCTTCCACCTGTATCCCGGTTTCCTTCAATTTGCGCCGGAGCTCGGAGATCCGTGATGACAAAGAAGATTCTGTCAGTTCACGGGAAAGACGGGAACGGATCACAGCAGAGGACACAGGATTGCCCTGTGCCTGCAGCAGCAAAGCGACAATTTCCGTTTCGGACCGCGACAACTCTGCAACTTTCTGTCCATTGCGCAGCTGGCAGGTATCGAGGTCTGCAACGCATCGTTTCCAGGTGACGAGGTTTTTCTGTATACCTGTACGGTTTATAAGTGCCCGTACTTTGGCCAGCAGGATGGCACCTGATACAGGTTTTACGATGTAATCATCCGCACCTGCTTCGTATCCATCCAGCTGATCAGATTCCTTGCCACAGCCGGAAATCATGAGAATCGGTTTTCCTGTTACAGTCCGCAGCCACGCAGCCAGTTCTATTCCATCTCCGTCGGGAAGTCGTACATCAAGCAAAAACAGATCAGCCTGCTTCCATTCCCGAACAGCCTGCTCCATGGTCTGGACACAGAGCACATCGTAGTCCGACAGGAACTCTTTCATGGCCTGGGCTAGCGACCAGTCATCCTCCACAATCAGAATGGAAGGCATTCTGAAGGTCTTATTCTTTATTTTCATGAATTAACGATATACTTGAAAGAATATATATTCAACGAGAAGAGACCTGACTGGATCTGAATTCAGTCTGATTCCAGAATTCCAGACTGTCTGATTTACGTTCTGTCTCACCTGATAAAAACAGAGAGGAATCAGCAGCCTCCCCTCTCTCGTTGCACCGTGTGTATCGTTTTCGTACACGATAACAGAGCTGCACTGCCCGGACATACAGATAACTGAATCCGTTATTCCAGACAAACCACTCTGTATAACCATCAAGGCTTGCCGTTTGCTGCACTTGGCGACAATACCCGTGATCGATATTAACCGATAAAATGTGTGTGACGCCGATTTCCGGAATCTCCGGTTGGCACTTCGTCACCCCCGGAAACCGGAACGTCGAAGGGATCGACGAAATTTTGTCGAGGGTATCGACGGAGAAATCGCCGACGTCGACGACAGTGCGTCGAATTCATCGACAGCCAGTCAAAATGCAGAAACGCGCTCAGCTGGATCTGCGCCGGTCTTATGTCTTCTTCAGATTCGCTGTATATGCATACAGGCTCCGGGCGATTCGAAACCTGTTTTTGGCAATTTCGACAAGCAAAACATCGAGGGTGTCGACAAAAATTCATCGACACCCTCGACGTTCATATCATCGAATTCGATATTCATCGCCATCGAATCGCCGAGAGCCTGCTGCAGCGGCAGGGCTGCGTGGCTGCATGCCTCGGCTCTCATCGGCACTCAAAAAGAGCTGCAGATGCTGTCCGGGACTTGAACTGGCACAGGTTGCCGCACCGTGTCCCGGTGGAAACAACTCACTTTGCAGCCTGAACCCGGATCTCACCATCGGCCCCGCGGATATCCCGGATGACTTCTGTTTCAGCGGGAATGGTAATGGTTCCCGACAGGGGGTTCCTGATGCTGGCAGGGGACTCGCTGAGTGTGGCCTCGACCTGGCTGCGTTCAAAGGACAGATCGCAGCCTCCCATGCGGCAGTTGACGAGTTTGAGATTCGTGCAGTAGCAAAGGGGCTGCGTTCCCTGGATTAGGCAGTTTTCGAAGGTCACATTGTCACTGTACCAGCCAAGGTACTCGCCTTTGACCACGGAATTGCGGACGATGACATTCTGTGCATGCCAGAAGGCATCCTTGGTGTCCAGCACGCAGTGTTCGATGACCATGTCCTGGACGTACTGGAAGGAGTACTTGCCTTTGAAGTCCACTTTGTCGAGGTAAACATGATCGGAGCGCATCATGAAATATTCGCTTTCCACGTGTGTATCCTCCATTTGCATCCCGCGTGTGGACCATCCGAATTCCGGGGACAGAATGTCACATCGGCTGATTTTGATGTCACCGCATTCCCGGACGGCTTTGATGCCGTGGAGCTTCGAATCCCGGATCTCGGCGTGTTCTGTGTACCACAGGGCGGCGCGGCAGAGCGGTGTGAGTTCACAGCCGGCGATGGTCAGATTGTGGTCGTGCCAGAAGGGATAGCGAAGGTTGAAGAAACAGTCCTGGACGGTGATGTCCCGGCATTCTTTGAGGGCACTTTCTCCGTCTGCAGGTCCGTCGAACTGGCAGTGTCTGACCAGCAGATCCCGGGTGCCATAGAGCGCGCGTTCCTGGTCGAAGGTTTTGTTTTCCACAAGTTCCATTCCGGTTCCTCCTCTTTTCCGGATATCGCTGATGATGCAGCGGCATTGGGTCTGCTGTCAGGATAATACGGAGGGATGCGATTGAAAAATACCGGTTTTGGATAGTGTCCCATAACTTTTGCGTATGGGTTTCGGGGATTCCAGGGACTGGGATGATCAGAGTGCCGGATCCGGTGCCAGCTGCAGGGTGGCGCAGGAAAAGAAAAAGCCACAGGCAGTGAAACTCTGAGGGGTTCGCTGTCTGTGGTTTTGTGAGCAGGTTATTCTGCGGGTTCTGCTTCGTGATCCCCGGACTCGGGTTCAGCGGGTTTCTCCGGTTTCTTCCATCCGTCTTTTGCTTTGGTCAGCAGGGCGGCGAGCTGTGTTTTTTCCTCCGGTGTCAGGGCACCGAAGAAGTTTTCTTCCGTCATGTCGGGTTTCTTTGTGTGATGGAACCTGTGTCCGTAGGCGTACATCAGGCCCATGAGAGAATCCGCCGGGAACTCATTGAGGCTGCATTTGCCGTGGCCCGGTTTGTGGCCGTGATGGCCATGGGGACAGCCGTGTCCCATGTGATGAGGATGGCCGTGGTGACCGTGATGTGCATATTTTCCCATGGAGGCTTCCGTTGTTTCGGCAGCTTCCGGGGCTGTGGCCTTTTCTGTTTCTTCCATATGAAATGACCTCCTTGTTCCCTGATTATAAAGGACTGCCGATGATGGCCGCCTGCGGAATACCCCGGGATGTGACGCTGTGTTTGTCTGCCGCTGCAGGCACAGGGCCTCTCACCCCTCTAATCACATCATGTGCAGGCAGATGGAATCCCAGATCCGCCGGGGATCATGTGTGTCGCAGATATCCGCAAACCCGGGATCCTCCAGGAGTTTCAGAAGTCCGGCCATGGCAGTGAGATGAGAAGGGGTGCCCTGCGGTACACTCAGGGCATATGCATATTTGACAGGATCGTTTTCCGGACTGCCGAAAACCACAGGGGTTTCGAATACAGTCAGAGAGAGCCCCTGCTGCCGGGCACCGTGCTCTGCGGCCGTATGGAGCAGGGCTGTATGGGGAGCAATCACCACATAGGGACCCGCCAGATCCATACCTGCAATGGTACGCCGTATGTATTCTTCAGTGATCATTCCCCGCTCCTGTAGTGGGGCATATGCTATGCGCACTGCCTCCGGACGGGTTTCACACTGTACGTGTGTGCGGATAAGGCCTGGATCCATCATGCTGAGCAGCCCCTCTTCCTTCGTCTGAAATACTGGATCTTTTCGGGCAAAGAGTGCAGAAAGAGCATGTCGCAGCTCTTCCTCTTTCTGAATCCTGCAACAGCGCCGGACGACGGAGAGAATCATATCCACAGAAGGAATACCAGCTTCCTGCCCGAGCAAAGAATTGACCTCACGTAATACAAGAAGCTTCTCCTGTTCATCCATAACCGGACTCACCGTGACCACTGGAATCCCGGTTTCAGGGATTCTTGTCAGGCTGCGGGCTGCAAAAATGATATCCGGCTGCTTGTGCCCGCTCCAGTGCTCCAGAGAATCGGCGGTTTCGAACTCCAGTTCCGGGAACAGCTCCGTGAGTACTGAGTGCAGAATGGCGGAGGACCCTATGCCGTTTCGGCAAAGGATAAGGGCCTGTTGTCGGGTATCCTGGACAGAAGGATGCATTCCTTCATACAACGCGGCAAAATGCATGGTCAAATAGGCGATCTCGTCCTCCGGAAATTTTTTCTGTGCCAGCCGACTGGCAGGATTCACAGCCCGGGCGACGATTTGATACAGGTCTTTGTACTCCTGTTTCACTTTTTCTGTCAGGGGATTGAGTATGGGAATCCCATAGAGGAGACGGTAATATGCAGGTCGTATATGAGAGTAGAGTTTGACAAACATATCCTCGGGTCGGGGGGCCCGAATCCCCGTAAGCTGTTCGAACCGGCTCATGATCCGTCCGGTGATGTCTGCAATCAGCAGGCAGTCTTCGGTGTCCTCATAAACACTCCCGAAGGAAATTCCCAGGATCCAGGATGTGAGCCAGCTCACTTCTTCTGTCTCCATGAAAGCTGCACTGCCAGTGGCCTTCAGCAGAGACTGCACGAACTGTTTTTCAGGACAATCCGCCATTTCCTTATGAACATCCCCGTGGATTCCTGTGTTACAGATCCTCATTTTCAAAAACAGGTAGATGTAGATAAATTCCGTCATGCGGTCAGCCGCAAACTGGATACCGTATTTAGTGGCAAGTTCCAGACAAATAGCCTCGGTTTCCTGAAACGTATCCGCCTGTGTATTTTCCAGAAACAAATCGAAAAGCTGCACATCCGCAATGGCGGCAATTTCCTTCATGACCTCCAGTACCAGATACCGGCGAAGATCCGTTTCCTTTCCCTGCAGGACATATCCCTTCCGGCGGTCGGAAAACAGCTGTATGCCGTTGGTTTCCAGTGATTGCCGCAGCTGCCGAAGATCTCCCAGAACGGTGTTTCTGGATACATCCAGAGCTTCCATGAAATCCGACAGGATCAGATGATCCCGGCCTTCAAACAGCATGAGATGCAGAACCAGCTGGCGCTGAGCGGGCGTGAATTCGTATTCATGCAGCCGTGCTCCACCTCCCACCGCTGTCAGCAGCGCCTTGCGGGTCAGGGGAGCGACATCCAGTACACTCCCGGGAATGATAGGCGGCACTTTGTATGGTCGAAGGACCTGGTTGATTTTCTCCAGTCGGTAAAATACTTGGCGGCGCGTGAGCCCTAGTGCCTGTGAAATTTCGTCCACAGTCATCCGCTTTTTAGACGCCACTAGCCGGCTCATGGTTTTCAGTTCCGTTTCCATGGCTTTCCTTTCCTGTTCTCTTTCTTCTGTATTTTCTCCTCTGCCTGCAGGAGGCCTGGCTCTCTGTCTCCTCGTGTTCTCCGCTCGCTCCATTACACCTGTCACCGCAGGCTGGTCCAGGTCATGCACAGAGTCGCAAAAGCGGTTCAGAGGCAGAATCTGAACCGTTTTCGTTACATCTGTATTATGATTGTACCCCGGTTAATGTTCGAATAATATGACTATTCAGACTGCCGTGGGGCAGAGCCGTGATCACAATGTGCGTGACTGATCAATGATTCGCCGGATGTTGCGGGCATTCCGGGCGATTTCCTCCTCGGTGCCTTTGGTGAGCAGGCCGCCAAATCCGCACACATCGCAGTCGCGCCGGATATAGTCCGCCAGATTGTCCAGTGTGATGCCGCCGCTCGCAAGGACTGGCAGGTCAGGAATCGGGGTCTTGAAGACACTCACCAGTTTCGGGCCGTAAAAATCCGAGATTGGAAATGCCTTGATAAACGCCGCTCCCAGTTCCAGGGCTTTCACGGCTTCCGTAACCGAAGTGCACCCGGGCATGTACGGGACCTGGTACCGGCTGCAGACTCGGGCACAGGATTTGGAGAGGTTTGGGGCAATGACGAACTGGGCATCATGCAGGATCACCTCCCGGGCGGTTTCGCCATCCAGCACAGTTCCGGCTCCCACCAGCAGTTCCCCGGGAAACTTCTTTCTGAGATGGGCAATGAGTTCGGGGGCGTTGTTGTTCGTGCAGGAAATCTCCATGACATAGATGCCGCCGGCCAGACAACCCCTGGCGATTTCTTCCGCCCGTCGGCAGGAAGTGGTACGCACAATGGCCATGGCACCGCAGTCTGCGATCCGACATGTGATGTCGGCTTTTTTCAGAAACGGCCTCATGCTGCTGTCTTTGACTCCCCGCTGGCCCGCGCTGCCCGCTGTCGATAACCATTCACCATGGTTTCCACGCGCCGGATGTCCTCCGGCCGTAGTTCTCTCACAGGTTTCCGTGCAGGACCGGCTTCGCAGGAACCGTTGAGTTCCACGGCTTTCTTGAGTACCGAAGGCACTGTGCCCAATGGCAGGACCGCCCGAAGTGGTTCAATGGCGGCCTGGAGCCTTTCTGCCTCATCCTGGTCGCCGGCACGCAATGCCCTGTCCAGTCCTGTGAGGATATCTGGAATGAGATTGGAAGTTCCGGCCACAGCCCCGGAGGCACCAAGACCATACGCCAGGGAGATCTTCGAGTCGCTTCCCACCAGCAGCCTGAAGTCCTTGCGCCGGGCAATGTCGGCATAGGCTTCCAGAAGCGCCGGATCGCCGGAGCTGTCCTTGATGGCAGCGATCCCCGGCAGATCTGCCAGACGATCCACCAGATCCGGGGATAGAGTGCCACCGGTTGCCTTTGGGATGTTGTACAGGATCACCGGCAGACTGGTGCTTTCCGAAACCGCCTTAAAGTGCTCATACAAATCCTCCCGCGAAGGCTGCAGAAACCATGGATTGATTACTGACAGGGCATCTGCACCCGCAGCTTCCATGTCCCGGGCCAGCTGTATGGCTTCCTTCGTCGAACAGGCACCTGCCCCCGCGTATACCGGCACCCTGCCGGCAGCGGCCTTGACTGCACAGCGCGTCACAGCGACTTTCTCGTCATGATCCAGAACATGAAATTCGCCATTGGATCCCAGAACGAAGATTCCCTTCACCCCGTGATCGATCAGCCAGTTGATCTGCGCCGTCAGGGCCTGCTCATTCACACTCTGCTGAGCATCCCGGCGAAAGGGTGTGATCACCGGGGTGATGATTCCTTCAAACAGTTCCATTGGTTTCCTCCTGGCAGGCTTTTCCCAGGCTGCCGCCCGGATGCCATCTGCCGTATTGCTCCACTGTGAGTCCCTTGGCATTCTGCAACAGCACAGACAGGGTCTGCAACGCCACCATTTCTGCCAGAATCGATGCCCGGGGCGGTTTGTTCAGTGTGTCTCCTTCTTCCTGCACCCCGACAGCAAGTGCAAGATCGCTGTGTCTTGCCAGCCAGGAGTCCAGGGTTCTGGACAGGCCGATGAGCTTTGCCTCATTGTTTTGCAGAGCTTTGACCGTGCGTTTCAGTTCCTCTGTTTCCCCGGAGTTGGAAATGGCAATCACCACATCCCCTGGTTTGACCTGACCCGAACTGCCATGCACGGCTTCCGTCCCGTCCAGCACATACGCAGGTGTTCCGGTGGAAGAAAGCAGCGAAGCAATGTATCCCGCCAGATGACCGGGTTTCCCGATGCCCGTCACATGTACCCGGCCACCGTCGGCTTCCGCGTGAAGAATCATATCCCGGGCTGCAGCCAGAGTCGTTTCATCCATCTTGTCAATGGAAGAAGCCAGCTGCAGCATCTCTGTATCCAGAAACCGGCGGATCTGATCCGCATCTGGGGTGAATACTGTTCGCCTGTCTGTCATGTCCATGCATCTCCTTTCTTCTCAGTCCGGTTCATGGCCTCAAATTCCTTCACGGCCTCCAGACATCCCGTGCGCAGCAGCGTGGTATCAAACGCGGCCACGGCAAGATCCGTTGCTTCAGGAAGCATAGCCATGAGACGGTAAGGACCAATGAGACCGAACTTTTTGCCCCGGTCATGGCAGGCCTTCTGCACCCGGGCGATCATCTCCACTTCTTCTTCTGCGAACATATCGTCTGGATCATTTCTGGAAATGGACAGATCACAGGGGCCGATCACAGCTCCGGTGATTCCTGGGACGTCCAGGATCGCTTCACAGTTTCTCACACCTTTCAGCGTCTCGATCTGAGCGAGCACCAGAACAGAGTCATTGGCTTTGTCCATATTTATGCGGTGATTTCCACCCGGACCATAGCCGGTATTGGCGCCGCCCGAATAACTGCGGTGTCCCAGCGGCGGATACAGCGCCCAGTCTGCGAGCTGCCGGGCCTGTTCCGGGTTTTCGATCATGGGCACCATGATTCCGGCTGCTCCTTCATCCAGGGTGCGCGATATATCCTTGCGCGCAAGCTGCGGGACCCTGACCAGCGAGGAAATGCCAATGGCGTTCCCCAGCAGAATCAGGTCCAGCAGTCGCTGATCTGAAATCATGCCGTGTTCCAGATCATAGAAGAGAAAGTCCATGCCGCACTGCGAGGCAATATGGACCATTGCCGGAAAGTCGCATACTTTTACCAGCAGCCCAACTGCAGGATCCTGTTTCATGCATATCCTCCTTGTATTTTTCGGAACAGGACAGAACCCAGGCGATGCCCCCGATCGTGTCGGGGAGCACCGACTGTTTCCATCCGCTGTTCACAGACGTCAGCCGCCAAAGGTAAACAGACCGAGAATGCCGTCCAGAATTGCACCGATGATGTTGTAATCCACATTCGGGAACGAGGCACCGGCAATACCCAGAGCCGAGAATGCCGGGTACAGAATCAGTGGCAGGGCGCACAGGGCGATACCCACAATAAACGATCCAACGAACGCGCCTTTCCAGCCGCCATAGGCGTTGCCGAAGACTCCGCAGGTGCCACCGGAGAAGAAGCAGATGCCGGCAGCCGGGATCATGATGGTGGGAGACTTGAAGACAACCATGAGCAGCATGGCGAAGAGTCCGCCCAGAAGAGAGCCTACGAATCCGACCAGGACGGCAGTGGGAGCAAAGGGGAAAATTGCAGGGCAGTCCACGGCTGGTTTGGCATCAGGGATATATTTTTCGGAAATGCCCACGAAGGCGGCGGTGATTTCAGCAATGAACTGACGGACGCCGTAGATCAGGACAGACATACCGGCTGCAAACTGCAGACCCTGGAGGAAGGGGTAAATAAACCAGATATCTGCACCAGCCATTTCCCTGACCTCCGGCAGATGACCATTGCAGGCTGCAGCAATCACCGCCACGTAGAAGAGCACGATCATGAACAGAGCCACGGAGAACACGAAATCCCGAAACAGCTGGAAGAAGGCGGGCATCTTCATTTCGCTGGAGTCTTTCTGTTTCTGAGGGGAAACGCGGGAGATCATTTTGCCGATCCAGCCAGAGAACCAGTAGCCGATGGTGTTGAAGTGACCGATGGCCAGGTTGTCAGCCCCGACGATTTTGTTCATGTAGGACTGACAGAGTGTCGGCATGGCTGCACCGAAGAACCCGAGCATGAGGCCACCACCAATGGTGGTCACCCAGAATGGACAGTCATGAGCGATGAATACCAGAGCCAGGACACAGGCGAAGTACAGGAAGTGCTGGCCCGTGAGGAAGATCGCCTTGAATCGGGTGAATTTTGCGACGATGAGGTTGAAAATGAATCCGAGGACAAACACCATAGCCACTTCTGTACCGTAGGTGTCCAGGGCCAGGGCAGTGGCAACTTCCACCTGAGTGGTTACGCCTTCAATGCCGAAAGCGAGGTTGAAAATGGTTGAGAAATTGTTGACCACTGCCGACATGGCGTTGGATCCAATAGTGAAGACCATAAAGCCGATGACAGTTTTCAATGTTCCTGATACGACTTCCGTGGCATTCTTTTTCTGCAGCAGCAGTCCAATCAGGGCGATTACGCCCATGATGAGTGCAGTATTCCGGCATTGTGCCATGATTGCGTCCATTACTGACATATTCTCTCTCCTTGTATTGTTGTGTGTTGATGGCTGTTAGAACAGGGCTGGCGGCTTTCGCCGTACTGAACCCTTTACCAGGTGCTACTGATTCATGGATGCCAGATAGGCTTCCATTTTCTGTCTCATTTCTTCTTTGTCAACAATGTTCCTGATGCCCAGTGCATATGGTACCTTTCCGGCAAGTTCACTGCTCAGGTCATCCATGGTGATGACCAGATCGCCATTGAATCCAATAAGAGAATCGAGGTTTCCATGTTCTGTCTGGATGGGGAAGCCATTTTCACGGATGACCTGATCGGCTTTTATTTTCAGAAGCATTGAAGATCCCATGCCTGCACGGCAGCATACGAGTGCTTTATACATTTCTTTCTCCTTTGTTGTATTTGGTTTGTACATATTGCTGGAAAAAGCTCTCTATCCCTGTTTTGGAACAGACGTCAGCAGTCCAGCTTGTCGAGGTAGGCGATAATTTCATCCGGGGTCCTGGCATGGTCGAGGATGTTCAGGAAATTCCGGTCTTCAAGAAGCTCAGCGAGTTGGGCAAGTCCCGCCAGATGTTTTTCGTCATCTGTGGCGGAGAGACAGAACAGGTATTTCACCGGATCGTTGTCCCGGTTTCCAAAGTTCACCGGTGTCTCCAGAGTTGCAATGCCAATGGCATCCTGCAGCGCACCGGCCTCAGGTCGGGCGTGGGGGAGTGCAACGTTTTTCGTCAGCACAATGTATGGACCGTAGTCCCGGACACCTTGAATGATGTCCTCTACGTAGCTTTCCCGAATTCTGGACTGGTCCACAAGGGGCTGAGCCGCCTGACGGATGGCATCCTGCCAGTCTATGGCCCGAATGCCCAGTTTCATCAATTTGGTGTCGGTCAGTTCACGCAGCATGTATTCACCTCCTTTGTCTGACATGGCCATGTCGTTCTTTACGTCTCCATCATAAAAGCGCTTACAGTACCAAAAAAGTCCAACCTTTGTCGGAGTTTCTGACAAAATTTGTATTGAAATCCAGAACAGAAGGCCATGCATTATAAACGTTTATCGAGAAACTGTGTGATAGTATGTTGCTTTTGCAATATAAAGCCCGTCAGAAACGAGGCAATCATGTGTTTCTGACGGGCTATGAAGATACAGACATGCCTCTGTGGGAGAGGGACGGGCAGTATATTTTCTGCAGGTCTTTGTCTTTATTTCTGTGCTCTCCAGTTCCAGATTATTAGAATAAGCCGTAGACAGTGGGAAGTGGATGCTCTCTTCCATCTTCGGCTTTTTCACTCCGTTCAGTGTCTGGATCCAGCTTCTGCCTGTACTCGGATAGCCGACCATGGCGTTCCAGATAGTCATAAGCTTACGGCTGTTGTCGATACCTTTTTAACTCCACTGTTCTCGCCTTTCCTGAAGCCGATGCTCTCGCCCTTTTGCAGGCCGGCTTTCCACATCTGCCCGGTTTGTCGTGCATCAGATATTCCAGAGCCATTTCCATCGTCTGATCCTCCCTTTTCATCCCTCGAAGCACCTCCAGATCTGTATCCGTATGCTGTCATTCGCAATCAGGCCCGGATAGCAATCGCAGACTTCCGCTCCCTAGAATTCCCGCAGCGTTTTCGGACCTTTCCACGGCTTCTGTCCATAGTATAGTGTGACATTCAGTTCCAGAACCGGCAGCGGATGCAGATCTTCTGCTCTGAATCCCGGCAGCGGAATGCCTGTCAGTTCCAGGACATCCACCAACTCCAGGAAATGCCGTTCCAGGATATCTTTCTCTGCCATTGAATTCCTCCTTTCTTTCCCGGGCCCCCCTCACAGTCCACAGAGAAAACCGGTTCAGGACAGAACCCCCTGTTCATATATTCGCCAAACGGCCTCGTTTTTGAGGAAACTTATCATTTTTTCTTCAAAACCCGGTTTCACGCAAAAAACTCCTGCAGAAGCACAGAGTGATGCACATCCACAGGAGATTCATCCCGCAATCATTTCATTTGTCCGCAAACAGCGGCAGGATCCCGGAAAGCCCCGGCTTCACTTCTCCCGGCTGACTTTCAGCACCCAGAACCCCTTGTCCCGGTTCACGCGCTCCACCTGACATCCCAGGGACTCCAGGTGCTTCACAGCACTTTTCACGCCGTGATCCTTGCGCATCACGATCCAAAGCCTGCCCGCATCGGCCAGTGCCTGCACACATTCTTCAAGGAGGCGGTAGACCGTTTCCTTGCCCGTGCGGATCGGGGGATTGATCAGGATCGTCCCATACCCGCTGCCAGTCACGTGATTTGCCACCTGCACATCCACGGCCAGACCCGCTGTGTTTTCCCGGGCCAGACCAGCGGCTTTTTCATTGACATCGATCGCCGTGACCGGAACCTGCCATTCCACGGCGAGCACCTTCGCCACGGGCCCGATCCCGCATCCCATGTCCAGCACCGGACCCGCAGGTTCGGCCTGCGTCAGCACGGTTTCAAGCAGTATACGGGTCCCTTCATCGAGTTTGTCCTTCGAAAATACCCCGGCATTGGACTGCATGTCATAGGTCCTGCCGGCAATATCAAAGGTAAACGAAGAGGGTACATCCGGAGTTTCTTCATTGGTATAGTAGTGACTCATATCATTTTCTCCTGAAAACAGCCGCAGTTTCCTGCGGCTGCTGTTGTTTCATGATTCTGTCTGTTGATTCTGTCTGTGTTGTGCCAGCCAGAGTGCGGACTTACGCTTTGGCTTCCTTTTTTGCCTTTGCATCGGCTTTCTTTGCCGGAGCTGCTTCGGGTTCCGGCTTCGGCGCCGGTGTATCGGCTTCGAAAATGCAGGCACCCAGCGCAGGAACCGTCACTTCGAACAGGAACGGCTGGTGGTTCAGAGGCACCTTCACGCTCCATGCGGTCTGCGGGGTATCTGTATCCAGACTGCCGTTGTATTTCGCCCACTGGGTGTTGAGCACTTCCGTGAATTTTCCGCGGAATGGAACACCGAAACGCTGCCTTACGCTGTTGGTCGAGAAGTTCAGCAGGATCACATACGTTTTTTCCGCTGACTTCCGCATATAGGAGAACAGGTTCTGGGAGGCGTTGTCCGCGTCGATCCACTGAAAGTTCATGGGGTCGTAGCCGTACCAGAATGCGCTGTCTTCTCCATAAATGTCTCCGAGGTCCGCGAAGAACTTCTCGAAGCCCTGGTGCATCGGGTATTCATCCAGGAACCAGTCGCAGCCGCGGCTTTCGTCCCATTCCCGCATCATGCCGATTTCATTGCCCATGAAATTCAGCTTCTTGCCGGGGTGGGTATACATGTAGGTATACAGCGCCCTTGCCTGGGCGAACTTGTCTTCATAGCTGCCCCACATCTTGTCCACGATCGTGGCCTTGCCATGCACGACTTCGTCATGGGACAGAGGCAGAATGAATTTTTCGCTGTAGAAATATGCCATGGAAAACGTGATGTCATTGTGGTGCCACTGGCGGTAGATCGGGTCTTTCTTCAGGTAGGACAAGGTGTCATTCATCCACCCCAGATCCCATTTGTAGTCAAATCCCAGGCCGCCGTCCAGCGTTGGTTTCGTGACGTTCGGGAAATCGGAGCTGTCTTCCGCAATGAGCATGACACGGCCTTCCCACCGCTTGTTGATGATGAAGTTCAGGCGCTTCATGAAGTCGCAGGCACCTTCGTTCACTCCGTTGCGCTTGTCGCCGTGCCAGAAAATCGCGTTGGCGATCGCGTCAAAACGCAGGCCGTCCATGTGATAGACATCCAGCCAGAAGTTGGCGGCACTCATCAGGAAAGAACGGACTTCCTCTTTCCAGAGGTCAAAGTTGTAGGTATCCCACTGGCTGTGGGCGTCGCTGTCCTTGCTGTATTCATAAAGGGGGGTGCCGTCAAACCGCGCCAGGGCGAAGTTGTCCTTCACGAAGTGCACAGGCACGAAGTCCATGATCACACCGATGCCCGCATCATGGAGCTTGTTCACGAACTCCATCAGGTCCCGGTTTGTGCCATAGCGGGAGGTGCTGGAGAAATACCCCGTGGACTGATAGCCCCAGGAGCCATCGAAGGGGAATTCCGACAGAGGCATCACTTCAACGTGGGAGAAATGATATTCCCTGCAGTGGGCAATCAGGTCGTCCACGATCTGGCTGTAATGCATGAAATCATTGGGACCCATGTCCTCATCCCGTTTCCAGGACCCGACGTGCATTTCATAAATGTTCACCGGCTTGTCATAGCCTTTGGTGCGGGTCTTCATCCACTCCTGGTCGGTCCAGCCGTCAAAGGAGAGATCGGCCACCACGGAGGCGGTGTTGGGCCGTTTTTCGGAATAGAAGGCATAGGGATCTGCTTTGTCCACCACATCTCCGGTGGCCTGCGTCACCCGGTACTTGTATCCGTCCCCGGGTTTGGCGTTTTCGACTGTCACCGACCAGATTCCCTGATCGTCCTTGACCATGGGAATCGGATCGGCTCCCCAGTCGTTGAAAGCGCCCACCACTTCGATTCTCTTGGCATGAGGGGCCCAGACACGGAACGTTACGCCGTCCCTGCCCGGGTGTGCCCCGAATATTTTATATGCCTCGATTTCGGAACCCTGGAAAAAGGGCGTCGTATTGAGTTTATCCATATAAGAATGCTCCTCCTGTCATCAGGTTCATTTTATCGCATTTGCGCAGAGGTTTGTGAGCCCTGGAAAGAATATGTAAGCGGTTTTTCGTCACTTCCGGGAATCTGTCAATTGACAGCTGTCCCATTGTGTTCTCCGGCACTGTTCTGTGCTTTCTGCAGCCGGTTTTCTTCACCAGTCTGGCCTTGTTTTCCGACATCGGCAGGGGTCTGACCGGCATTTTCCTTCAGCGCAGCCTGGTCAGCTGTCCACAAGTCCAGATACTCCTGCAGTACGGCCTCGAGCTCCGGCAGAGACTGAATCCGGCTCAGTTTGTCTTTGTATTTCTTCGCCCCCCGGAGCCCCTTGAGGTACCATGACGCAAGTCCCCGCATTTCCATCGCCGCGGTGCGTTCGCCCTTCAGCTCCGCCAGGCTCTTCGCATGTTCCATGCACAGGCCGATGCGTTCGGGGACTGAAAATTCGTGGCGGGTGCCGAAGTACGCGTCATTGCATTCCTGGATCAGAAAGGGATTGCCCACAATACCGCGGCCGATCATCACCGCATCGCAGCCGGTTTCGTCCATCATCCGCAGGAAGTCCTCGGCACTCTTCACATCCCCGTTGCCAATGACGGGAATCGACACGGCTTCCTTCACCTTCCGGATCCAGCTCCAGTCGGCGTGGCCGTCATACATCTGACTCCGTGTCCGGCCGTGAATGGTGATGGCTCTGGCGCCCGCCGCTTCGCAGGCCTTTGCGAGCTGTACGCAGTTTTTGTGGTCATTGTCGTAACCGATGCGCATTTTCACCGTCACGGGCTTGTCTACCGCCTCCACCACGGCTTTCACGAGCTTCGCCGCATGGTCGGGATCGGTCATAAGCCAGCTTCCGGCATGGGCTTTGATGACTTTGTTCACGGGGCACCCCATGTTGATGTCAATGATGTCACACCCGGTTTCCCTGTCCAGGAACTTCGCGGCATGTACGACGGTGTCGATGTCATGGCCGAAAACCTGAAACGACAGCGGGTGTTCATCGGGATCCGAAACGCACATCTTCCGTGTTTTCTCCGAGTCATACCACAGGGCTTTGTCGGAGACCATTTCGTTGCAGACAAGACCTGCCCCGAATTTCCGGGCGATCCGGCGGAACGCCAGGTTGGAGATTCCGGCCATGGGGGCGGCAATCACCGGGGAGGGAATCGTCACATCACCGATTTCAAGCATTCATCTTGTCCAGGATCTTCTGGAGGTCATCTTTGTCGAAGTGGTATTCGTTGTTGCAGAAATTGCACGTGATGTTGATGCCTTCATCCTGCCCCATGAGTTCCTCGATGTCCTTCTTCGGGAGCGTCATGAGGACTTTTTCCGTCTTCTCGCGGTCACATCCGCAGTGGAACTGAATGTCCCGGGTTTCCAGGATCTGCGCATCTTCGAACATGTCCTTCACCAGCTGGTCCAGGCTGGAATCGTCGTATTCCTGCATCAGGGTGGACATGGGTTTCAGGCCGGAGAGCACGTGTTCGCAGATCCGGATGTCTTCATCCGTGGCATCGGGCATCATCTGCAGGAGCATGGCGCCGGCGGACTCCACGTTGCCGTCTGTGCCGATTTTCACGCCCACACTGACAGCCGAGGGGGTCTGTTCGGACATCGTGAAGTAATACGCGAAGTCCTCCCCGATTTCCCCGGACTGCAGTTCAATGGTGCCTGTCCAGTTTTCCGCCATGTGCAGGTCCTTGGTCACGGTCATGGTGCCGTCTTTGCCCACGACTGCGCCGACATCCAGCTTGCCGGGGCCTTTGTATACATCCTCCACATGAGGATTGGAGACAAAGCCGCGGACATTGCCGTTTGCATAGGCATCCACGATGATCGACCCGATGGGGCCGTGGCCGTTGATGGAAATCGTCAGCATCTCCTGGTCGCTTTTGAGCATGCTGCCCATAATGGATGCGATGGACAGCACACGCCCCAGTGCCGCGCAGGCAGTGGGATGGAGATCGAAGCGGTCCCTGGCTTCCTGGACCATATCCGTGGTCCTGTCGATATAAATTCTCACCCGTCCATCCAGGACAAAGGCTTTTACGAGCTGATCTTTCATGATCGTACCTCCCGGTTTGCATGTATTAACCATTCCTTATTATTGCGCAGTTGCTTCCTTTTTTCGAACGGGACGATGATACAATAAACAGCTGAAGGGAAACATAACGAATCATGAAACAAAATACACTGACGAAGTTTCTCGCCGCAGCCGTGGTGCTGCTGCTGTTTGTGCTGTTCACTGTATGCCTCACCGGCGTCGACGTCCGGCCGGTGGGACCTCAGAACTCCTATGTGGGTTTCGCCAGTCTCAATGACTGGGTCTTCAAACACATAGGCACCAGCGAGATCTGGGACAAAATCACCGATGTGATCGCCCTGCTTGCCATGGCCCTGGCGGCTGTCTTTGCAGGAACGGGTCTCTGGCAGTGGATCAAAGGGAAAAGCCTGAAAGCAGTGGATCCCTGTCTCATTGTCCTGGGGATTTTCTATATCATGATGGCGGCGTTCTATGTGGCGTTTGAGTTCATCGTGATCAACTACCGCCCGGTGCTCGTGGACGGAGCGCTGGAAGCGAGCTACCCCAGCAGTCACACCTTCATGGCGCTGTTCATTTTCTTTTCGGCACTGCCCGTCACCAACCGGCTGGTGAAAAACCAGAGCTGGCGGATGTGGATCAATATCATGCTCATTGTGCTGTCGGTGATGATGATGGTCGGACGTGTGCTCTCCGGCATGCACTGGACCACGGATGTGCTCGGTGCGTTCCTGCTGGCCCTGGGCATGGCGCTGCTGTACGACGCCTTTGTGCTGTGGTGGAGAACGGAGTAAGCTGGAATATACTGCAATTGAATGCGGTTTACAAGGACAGAGAAAGGCTCTCGTGTGATGCGATTGTGATCACGCGGGAGCCTTTTGTGTATGGATGAATGAGGGTGGACAGGGAAGCGTACAATCGTTCGCTGATCGTACTCTATTCGTACTCTGTTCGTACTCATCATCCTTAATTCGTATTCTCATTGCTCTGAGGAAACGATTAGATTGGCTCCATTCATACTCTAGCCGTTCCCTATTCTTACTCTATTCATATTCTAATCGTACTCATCGTTCTCAATTCGTACTCTAATTGCTCTCGGAAAATGATTCGATTGAAGAAATAGATGTACAATTTCAAGACCATTTCAAATAGATACCGAGTTCCTTTTCAGTTCTCTGGCGGATGCTTTCCGCCCTGTCCGCAGCTTCCTGAAGATCCAGTCCAGCCTGGCCAGCCACTGAGAGCAATTCATCCATGCCCGGATCTTTTCCATTTCCATGAATCATGGTGGCAGGTTCTCCACCCATGGAATTTGACCAGGTCAAATCATATGCAGGAGCCAGTTCCCAGTGGCCCTGTAAATACAGAAACGAAAAATTATTGGAATGATCATCCCGGTTATGAGCGAACACATTGCAACACATGAGAGAAAACATCTGCCAGACTTCTTCCCTGGATCTGGTGAGCAGCCAGGTCAGTTTCAGCAGCAGATCATAATCCAGGCTGGGGATCCGGTGACTGGTTTCAAGCAGTCCGGATACAGAAACCATGTGGATTTTTTCGGTACCCTTTCTGTCAAACCGCCGGGAGCCAAAATATCCGCTGCATTTGTCTGAAGGAAACAGCTTCGTTTCTGTCACCGGAAAATACCCGATGATGAAGAGCCCCGGAAACAAGCCAAAAACGGGAAGCCATTTCCTTCGGAATGCGTCTTTCATTCTTTTCACCAAAATTGAAAAGCAGCCGTCCGGCTGCTTTCAATCTCTTCTCATTTCTGTATCCGTCTGGGTAACAGCTTATGCCTTCAATTCTGCCTGCAGCCCGCCTTCCATAAGCCCTTCTTTCCGGCCATCATTATAGATTTCTCTCGATACTTCACACATGGATGTTTCTCATTTCTCTGTACTCCTGATCTGCTTCATCAGCTGCTTCAGATATGTGTTTCTCATCGTTTCCGGATCTGACTGCCGGAAATCATGAGCCAGGTCTCCGGCTGTATCCGGTCCAGCACCAGATGAGACCGCTACACGTCCAGCCTTCCTTCCTCAATGCTGTTATTCTGCACTTGCACGCTCCAGGACTCCTCATGTTCGTCATATCCGAACAGATCGGGCATCATGGACTTGGCCCCGGATATGGCCTTCAGGTCCTTCTGACTTTCCACATCACGAAACAGTCCTGTCTCTCTGCCGCAGACCATGCCTGATATCAGCCTCATGTACTCCGCTTTCTCTTCCGGACTGCACAGTTTCACGCTGATCTGGAAACAGACATCGCTTTTCAGCGGCAGCTTCTTCAGCTTTTCGAGATACTTTCTGTCAAATTCCCCGGTTTTTGTGAAATCCGTCCAGGCAAGAGTCAGGATGTGACGGGGATTCCGGTTTGTCCCCAGTTTGCAGATATACGTCAGTCTTCAGCAGACACACTCTTTTTGAATATTGACTGCCTTACCGCCTGGTCAGCACGTCCAGCACATTGTGAACATCTTACCGATATTTATCTGCCTCATTCCATTCGTTTCTGCCTCATTTCGGGGTAAAATGAGGCAGAAACAGAAAGGAGATTCCTGGAATGCATACATTTGAATATAAGCTGCTCAGCGAAAAACTGCTGACTCTCTCCATCGTCAGACAGCTTTCCGGGATCCACGAACATAAAGGGAAACAGGAACTCTTCCTGGAAGCATCTCCGGATGTACTGTCTTCTCTGCTGAAAATCGCGGTTATTCAAAGTACGAGGTCTTCCAACCGAATTGAAGGAATTGTCGCCACAGACAGCCGACTGAAGGAACTGGTTGAGATGGATACAGCACCTGCCAACCGGTCAGAAGCTGAAATTGCCGGTTACCGGAAGGCCCTGTCACTCATTCACGAAAGTTATGAATTTATTGAGCCAAAACCTGGAGTACTCCGGCAGCTCCATCAAATCCTGTATTCCTTTCTGACCAGCGAGGGTGGACACTATAAGAACAGCGACAATATCATCGAAGAAAAAGATTCGAACGGTGTCAGTCATGTGCGTTTCAGGACTGTACCGGCGTTTCAGACACCGGAAGCTGTGGAGAAAATGTGCCAGGCCTTTTCAGATGCCTGGGAGGATCCAAAAACCGATCAGCTTCTGCTGATTCCGCTGTTTATCCTGGATTTCCTTTCGATACATCCATTCAATGATGGCAATGGCCGTATGAGCCGTCTTCTGACACTGCTTCTTCTGTATCGTGCAGGATACATATCCGGGAAATATATCAGTCTGGAACACCTGGTTGAAGAATCCAAAGAAACCTATTATTCGTCGCTGAAAAGTTCGTCACAGGGCTGGCATGAAAATCAGAATTCCTATGTCGAATTCACACAATACCTTCTGGCTGTCATTCTCCGCTCTTATCAGGAACTTGAATCCAGTGTCAGGCTTTCCCAGGACCACGCCCTGTCCAAGCCCGCGCGGGTTGAACAGGTCATCAGAAATCAGATGACACCTGTTTCCAAAAGAAAGCTGCTGGAACTGCTCCCGGATATCGGGACTTCGACAGTGGAACGGACATTGAGCAGTCTTCTGAAGGAAGGGAAAATTATAAAAACCGGAAAGGGACGGGGTACGAAATACTTCTTCAATTCTGATTTGTAGCTCCCTTTCTGCCCTTTATCTGCCTCATTTACTCCGTTTCTGCCTCATTTGACCCCGAAATGAGGCAGAAATCCCTCCAAAAGGGCAGTAAATCCGCTCCCTTTCGGCCACCATCGGCATTCAACGCCAGAACGCCAAAAAGAGAGAAACCCTGCCTGCACCGGCATTGAGTTTCTCTCTTCTTTTTCTATCGCTTGGTCAGTTCATCCAGCGCCTTGTTGATGTCTTTCTGGTCCATGGTTTTCGGAACCGGCGGCTGTTCCACCACTTCCTTCTTCGTTTCCACGACCTCCACCGTGATCGGCGCGTTGGGGTCTGTCAGCTGGCCGTACTTCATGAGGTTGGTGATCTCCTCATTGGTCAGCGTCTCGTGCTCAAACAGATTGTGCGCAATGAGATCCAGAAGCGCCCGGTTTTCCGTCAGGATCCGCTTGCATTCCTTGTGACAGGAATTCACGATGTCCCGCACTTCCTTGTCGATCTCCTCCGCCACACCGGCTGAATAGTTGGCCCCCTGGGTGTAGTCGCGGCCCAGGAACACATTGCCCTGGGGATCCGCATACTGGATCGGGCCCAGGCTTGACATACCGTAGACACGGACCATGTTCTTGGCGATTTCCGTCAGCCGCTCGATGTCATTCACTGCACCGGCACTGATTTCCCCGAACACCAGTTCCTCGGCGGTGCGTCCGCCCAGCAGACCGGTGATCTGCGCAATGAACTCGCTGCGCTTGTGGAAGTACTTTTCTTCCCTGGGCGTCATGAGGTTGTAGCCCCCTGCTTCTCCCCGGGGAATGATGGTGACTTTCTGCACCATGTCCGCATCTTCCACCTTCAGGCCGATCACCGCATGACCCGCCTCGTGGTAGGACACGAGCCACTTGTCTTTCTCGGTATACTTCTTGGACTTCTTGGCCGGGCCCATCATGACACGGTCAATGGCTTCGTCCAGGTCATTCATCGTAATGGCGGTTTCCTTGTTGCGGACAGCCAGGATCGCCCCTTCGTTCAGGACGTTGGCCAGATCCGCACCGGAGAATCCGGGGGTCCGCTTCGCGAGGTTTTCCAGTGTCACATCCGGAGCCAGGTTCTTGTTTCTCGCATGCACCGCCAGAATCTCCCGGCGTCCCTTCACATCCGGCAGGTTGACGGTGATCTTCCGGTCAAACCGGCCGCTTCGCTGCAGGGCAGGGTCCAGCACATCCGGGCGGTTGGTGGCCGCAATGACCACGATCCCGTTGTTGTCCTCCATGCCGTCCATTTCCACCAACAGCTGGTTCAGCGTCTGTTCCCGCTCGTCGTTTCCGCCGCCCATGCCGGCGCCACGCTGACGTCCCACCGCATCGATTTCATCGATGAACAGGATGCACGGAGCACTCTTGGATGCGGTCTTGAACATATCCCGCACACGGCTTGCACCGGTGCCGACAAACATTTCCACGAAATCCGAACCGGAGATGGAGTAGAAAGGAACATTGGCTTCCCCGGCCACAGCTTTGGCCAGCAGGGTCTTGCCGGTACCCGGAGGGCCGACCATGAGCACGCCCTTGGGTATGTGGGCGCCCATATCCGTGAACTTCTTCGGGCTGCGGAGATACTCGATGATCTCCTTGACCTCTTCCTTTTCCTCCTCACAGCCGGCGACATCCTTGAACCGGGTCTTCACATTGGATTCCACCCGGGCCTTGGATTTGGAGAATTCGAAGGCCTTGTTGCTGCCTCCGGCGCCGCCCATCTTGGTGAACATGTAATAGAAGAACACGCCCACCAGCAAAAACGGAATCAGCTGCCCCAGAAGGGAAAGCCACATGCCGTTGGTGCTGGGATCCTCCACGGTGATCTGTCCGCCGTCGGACGTCAGCCGTTCCTGGAGCCATGCCATGTTCTCATCGGTATTGGGCACGAGCACGGAGTAATTCACCGTCTTGTCCCCGTTTTTGTATGTGCCCTCCACGTTGATCACCGTGGAGGAAATCGTCATCTGCGAATCCTGGAAATCAGTGCCCGCCGGCAGTTTCTGGAACTCGGTATAGTTCATCCGGACGGAATTGCCCGTGGAGCTGTACGCGATCAGCGATATGACGATGGTGATGATGAAAAGCGTAGGCAGATAATTCAGCCATTTTTTCATTCGCCCTTATTCCCCCTGTTCATAGACTTCGGGTTTCAGAATGCCAATGTAGGGCAGGTTCCGGTACCGCTGGTTATAGTCCAGGCCGAATCCCACCACAAATTCATTGGGCACTTCAAATCCCACGTAATCGGCTTCGATGTCCACGACGCGGCGGTCAGGCTTGTCCAGCAGGGCCACGACCTGCACACCCTGCGCGCCTTTGTTGCGGAACATCTGCTTCACGGCCTTGAGTGTCCGGCCGGTGTCCACAATGTCTTCCACCAGCAGCACGTCCCGGTCCACTGTGGAGAGGTCCATGTCCATGTCAATGCGGACATCCCCCACAGACTTCGTGCCCTGATAGGAGCTGACTTTCATGAACGCCACTTCCACAGGCATGGTGAAGCGCTTCATGAGTTCAGCCATGAAGGGCACGCTGCCCTTGAGCAGACCCACCACAACGGGAATGCTTCCCCTGGCAAGATAGTCAGCCTGGATCTGTGCTGCAAGTTCACGGCAGCGTTCTGCGATCTGGTCTTCAGACAGCAGAATTTCCTGTATATCCTGGGTTATCATAATTGGTTCTCCTTGAAAGTTACAGTTTTGATTTTATCATGAACGGCCACGGGTGAAAACTGCCGGAAACAGAAGGATTATTAAGTCTCTTGGCAAGATTCCGGAATTAAATCTGTATAAAGAAAACGCCTTCTGTCCAAACCATGTTTAACAGAAAGGCATTCTCCTTTTTTATTCTGACAGCGTTTTCATGAAAAAGAATCGAGTGGTTCCGGCAAAGGGCACATCTGTCATTTGTCCACAGCATTCAAATCCCTGTTTTTCATAGAATCCCGGTGCCTGAAAATCCTGGGTACTCAGAAAAATCCGGCGAACCCCACGCTTCAGACACTCCTGCTCCAAATGCCGCAGGAGAGCTGTTGCCAGTCCTTTGCCTCTGTAGCCAGGGTCTGTGGCAATCAAATCAAGATAACAGGTCTCAAACAGATACGTTCCGGATGCAGCTGCAATCCAGCAATTCTGATCACAGATCCCAAAAGAGAATGGTTCTGTTTTGCGTTCTGTCCAGTTTGTTTTCTCCCGCAGCAGCTGCAGCAGCCAGGCATCCGCTGCTACAGCCGGATCGTCGGTACCCCGATGTCCTGTTTCAATCTTCCATTATATTTCAGACATTAAAATCCTCCAATCGAATGTCCTGATATTGGCTGACCATTTCCACTGCCCGGCGCAAAGAATCCAGCAGACGTCTGTCGTAGATTTCCAGTTCTTTCCCATACTCATAATTGCCGGACAAAATCCCGCTGCAGATTGAGCCAAAATCCGGGCTTACCGGTTCCAGAACCGCATATACCTGCTCCATGGCTGCATATTCTGTCAGTGGATCAGCAATGATCCGGGACTGTTTCTGTGCTTTGGACACATACTCTTGCATGATTGGATCCTGTATATCCTCTGCACCCAGGTCATTGCGAATGGAAACAAACCCTCCGGGTGCCATCAACGCTTTCTGGTATTCATAAGAGTACAGATAGCGAAGATATTCTGCAGCTATATCAGGGTGTTCACTTTGAGCAGAAATACCCATCCATCCTTTTGTAAAGGGAGCTGCAAATGTTCCTCCGAACTTATGATCTGGTTCAGGCAGATAGGTCACCCCAAACTGAAAATCAGGATTTGATTCCTTCCATGTGGGAATACACCAGGATCCCTGAACGATAAACGCAGCTTTGCCCTGTTCAAACAGTTTACGGGCTTCCGGAGCACTGAGTCCGGCACTATCTGGGTGCAGCAGACCTTCTTCAGAAAGAGCTGTATAAAACTGCAGAGTCTCAACCACTCCCGGAGAGGTGAACTGCGCTTT